>Ga0075423_10000500_pt1 | contig 31847 bp, 26 predicted proteins | sample SoiMethybrSBSTD2_FD_80114 | JGI IMG/M metagenome (GOLD analysis project Ga0075423, IMG submission 80114) | Bulk soil microbial communities from a Populus tree surrounding site in Tennessee, USA - Soil MetaG P. TD hybrid SBSTD2 | ecosystem: Environmental > Terrestrial > Soil > Tree plantation...
CCCGCAGCGATGCCCGCGAGGTCGATCACTGGGCCGGGGACGAATGCCAGCACAAAGATCGTGAGCATACCCCAGCGCTCAACCCAGCGCTCGACGCGCGGGTAGAAGCGCGAGCGCGCCGCCAGCGGGCTTCCACCCAGGCCGGCCATGTAGCCGGTGATCTCGCCCAGACCAGCCGCCACGCCGCCGACCAGTCCCACCAGCCATGGATCCAGCGTCTTCCCGGCCAGTGCAGCGACACCGAGCGCTGGCGAAGGCAGGATGATCGTCGCACTCGCCAGCAGCGTCAGCAAGAAGACGCCCAGGTAGCCATAGGCACCCAGGCGCGCCACCAAGTTGCCGGGCACCAGCACAAGACCGATCGTCAGCAGCAGCGTTGTAAAGAGCATGAGCACTGATCGCCAGGGCCAAGCGTAGCGCGTGGGCGGAGTGTACGTTTCACGTTTCACGTTTCAGCTCTCGTTGGGTGCTCAGGCGTCAGAGTACCCGTATTCCGGCGGGCTGTCAAGCGTCTGGAATCGCCCTACCTGTTCCCAAATATGCTATGATGCCCATGTGATATGACGATCGGCGATCTATCAAAGGAGGTCTCTCATGGAGCTGGCGAATGTGACATTCTCAACCGCAGACGGCGCGACATCTACGCTGCCCTTTTCCGAGACGGTCCGGGTCGGACGCATGCTGTATCTGTCGGGGCAGCTGGGTACCCAAGGCACGCTGGAGCTGGTCGCGGGCGGGATCGCCGCCGAAACCCGCCAGACGCTTGAAAACATCCGCCGTGTGCTGGAGCGCCATGGCTTGTCGCTCGATCATGTGGTGAAGTGTACGGTGATGCTCGCGGATATAGGCGAATGGCAGGCGATGAACGAGGTCTACCGGACCTTCTTCACCAGGCACCTGCCAGCGCGCAGCGCCTTCGGCACAAGCGGCCTCGCGCTCGGCGCTCGCGTGGAGATCGAGTGCATGGCGGTCTTCCCAGCAGAAACCGCTGGTTGACGCTCATCTGCGCGTCAGGTAGAATGAGCAGCATTGCTTGTATAATAGCACGATTGAATAGACCACCGTGCCGTAGCGCACGGATGCTGGAGGATGATCGCCCTATGGCTCGTTCGCTTGAGCTGGACACCACACCGTCGCGCGGCGGTGCGATATTTGTCGAGCTGCTGCGCACCATGCGCCCGCGACAGTGGATCAAGAATATCTTCGTCTTCGCAGCGCTCTTCTTCTCTGAACAGCGGCTCTGGACGCAGCTCAACCAGGTCTTGTTGGTCGTCGGTACCTTCGCGCTGTTCTGCCTGGCCGCGAGCGCGATCTACCTGATCAACGATGTGGCCGATATCGAGAAAGATCGCGCGCACCCCCGCAAACGCATGCGACCACTCGCCGCCGGTCGCCTCAGCCCGACCGTCGCGATCGTTGCCGCCATCGTACTCCTGGCGATCATCCTCCCCAGCGCCTACCTGCTCGATAGCCTGAACGGCCCGGATTCGGGGCTGCTGATCGTCTTGCTGGCATACGTGCTGATCCAGGGCGTATTCTATACCTATCTGCTCAAGAACATCGTGATCATCGACATCTTCACGATCGCCGCCGGCTTCGTCCTGCGCGCAGTCGCGGGCGCGGTCGTGCTCGACATCGAGATCACACCCTGGCTGCTGATCTGCATGGGTTTGCTGGCGCTGTTCCTGGGCCTGGGCAAGCGCCGCGCCGAGCTGGTGCTGCTCGAAGATGGTGCCACCGACCACCGGCGCATCCTCGAACAGTATTCGGTGCCGATGCTCGACCAGATGATCTCGATGGTCACCGCATCGACGATCATCGCCTACACGCTTTTCACCTACACCGCGATGACCCTGCCGCATCAGCCATACCCGGTGATGATGGTCACGATTCCGTGTGTGGTCTACGCAATCTTTCGCTATGTCTATCTGATCCACCATCATCAGGGCGGCGGCAGCCCCGAGGAGTTGGTGCTCAAGGATCCGCCGCTCGCCCTAAGCATCGTGGTCTGGGGTTTGACCGTGCTCGTGCTGCTGGCGGTCTATCGATAGGGGCGCGAGCGATGCCCGGCCTATTCGCCGGGATCGAGCCGAAGCGATGCGATCAGTAACCTTCGTCAAGCTAGGTGGTTCGATCATCACCGACAAGACTGGACAAGCGCAACCGGCCCTGGCGACCATGCGGCAGCTGGCCGCTGAACTGCGCGATGCGTGCGCCGCCGCACCCCAGCTCGCGATCATCCTCGGCCATGGCAGCGGCTCGTTCGGCCATACCTACGCCGCACGCTACGGCATCCAGCGCGGAATCGCACGGGACGGCGACTGGCTCGGCTTCGCGCTGACTGCGGCTGTCGCGCTGCGCCTCAATCGCATCGTCGTCGACGAGTTACTGGCTGCCGATGTGCCGGCGCTGTCGCTCCAGCCATCGGCGACGCTGCGCAGCTCCGGCAGCGAAATCCTCGACTGGTCCACCACAACGATCAAGCGCGCGCTCGATCATCGGCTCATCCCGATCATCCACGGCGATGTCGCCTTCGATGATGCGCAGGGCTCGGCGATCATTTCGACCGAGCAGCTGCTGGTCCACCTGGCGCGCCACACCGAGGAGCTGTGCCCAGCGCGGATCGTGCTGGTCGGCGAGAGCGGCGTCTTCACCGCCGACCCGCGCAGCACGCCGAGTGCGCGCCGAATCCCGCGTATTGATCGCAGCAACATCGCGACGGTGCTGCGCGGCGCGGGCGCATCGCACGGTGCCGATGTCACCGGCGGCATGCGCAGCAAGCTCGAACTGATGTGGCAGCTGGTCGAAGCGACACCTGGCCTGGTCGTACACCTGATCGGCCCAGCACCTGGCCTGCTGCGCCGCGCTCTGCTCGGCGCAGCCAGCGGCGAAGGCACGATTATCGCGGTCTGATAGAGCAATCCTACGTGATTTGTAAACATGTCGGGTGCGGCCTTCTGCTGCCGGCATCACGATGACGTTGCGGGCCGCACCCGACATGTTTGAGCCCAAACCGCAGCCATTACTCGATGAATATATCGTGAATCATCGCGAAGCAGCGCTTCATCGCCGGGAGTACGCCTGATGACAAACAATCCAAACTACTCGGTGAATCCAGCCGATTGGAAGTCGTTCCAGTTCCTCCAGAGCGTGATCGACACGCTGGACGACCCGATCTTCGTGAAAGATCTGCAACACCGCTTTATCGCGTGCAATAAGGCGTTCTGTCGGCTGCTCGGGCAGCCCCAGGAAGCGATCATCGGCTACAGCGACCCGGACTTTGTCCCGCCAGATCAGATCAAGGTCTTCTGGGACGGCGATGACGCGGTGACATCCAGCGGCATACCATTTGAGAATGAAGAAGATCTCACCGGTCCTGATGGCATCGTGCGCTCGATCTGGACGCGCAAGTTCCCGCTGCGCGACGCTGCGCAGAACGTGACCGGGCTGTGTGGCATCATCATCGATATTAGCGAGATCAAGCGGCGCCGGGAACAGGTTGCGCTGCTGGAGAACGAAATCGCGGAAAAGCGGCGGGTGATCGACGCGCAGACATCGCTGCTCGATCAGCTTGCCGTGCCGGTGATTCAAGTGTGGGAGAGCATCCTGCTGATCCCGCTCGTCGGCTTCATCGACAGCCGACGCGCCAACCAGGTGATGACGAGTCTGCTCGAAGCGATCGCGCACGTCAGCGCACAGATTGTGATCCTCGATGTCACTGGTGTGCCAGTGGTCGATACCTCAGTCGCCAGCCACCTCGTGCGCGCCGTACAGTCGGCGCAACTGCTCGGCTGCCAGAGCCTGCTGGTTGGCATCAGCCCCGAGATCGCCCAGACGTTGGTTGGCCTCGGCGTCGATTTCAGCCATATTACGACCATGTCAACACTCCAGGACGGACTCGCCTATGGGTTGAAATATCTCAATTATTCGATCAAGCGTACCTCCTGATCCTGAATTGATCAAGAACAACGCTTGTCTTGGAGGCAGTTCCACCATACAATAATCTATAGGCGACAATAAACAATCGGCGCGCACATGGCCGCCGCAACCAATCGGCGCACCGTGCGTATCTATCGTTGAAACGAGATCAGGGCTGCCTGATCTCTCTGGCAGCAATAGTCGTGCGCGCTGAGCATTCAGCTCTAGCATCAGGAGGAACCAGCCCATGGCCCTGCTCGACCTAGTAGAATACCTCGACCCCACCGGCAACGTCGTCGCTGCCCGTGTGCCCCCCAACGGCTCCGGCGAGCTGCGGTTCGGCTCACAGTGTATCGTTCGCGAGGGGCAGCTGGCCTTCTTCGCGCGCGATGGTCGTTTCCTCGATATGCTCATCCCAGGCCGCCACACGCTGACAACCGCCAACATCCCGCTGCTGGTCGATTTCATCAAGCTACCATTCGGTTCCAAGAGCCCGTTCCGCGCCGATGTCTATTACGTCAGCTTGCAGCAGTATACCGATCTCAAGTGGGGCACGCCGCAGCCGATCCCCATGCGCGATGCACAGTTCGGCATGGTGCGATTGCGCGCATTCGGCACCTACATCGTGCAGGTGGCCGAGCCGCGCCGGCTGCTGACGAGCGTCGTCGGAACGCGCGGGCGCATGACCGTGCAGGATATCGAGGAGCAGCTGCGCAGCTCGATCGTCGCCCGCGTCGCGGATGTGATCGCCGAGCGCATGCGCGAGCGCAAACTCTCGGTGCTCGACCTCGCGACCGAATACGATGAGCTGTCCGAGAGCGCGCACGAGTCGCTCAAGAAGGATTTCGCTGGGCTTGGCATGGAGCTGACGCGCTTCTATATCAACACCATCAGCGTGCCGGAGGAGTTGGAGCGCCGGCTCGATCAGGTCGGCGGCGTGGCAGCGATGGGCGGCTTGACCGATTACACGCGCTTTAAGGCCGCCGAGGCGCTCGAAGATGCCGCCAAAGCCGGTGGCAACAATCTGGCAGGTGCCGGCGTAGGTCTCGGCGTGGGGCTCAACCTGGGCGCGCTGATGGGCAACGCGCTGGCACCCCAGCCGAATCAGGCACCCGCCGCCCAGCCGCCCGTCGCGCAAGCTCAATCGCGATCATGCCCGCGCTGTGGTACGGCCGTCGTCGCCGGGGCGAAGTTCTGTAATGAGTGCGGCTCCTCGTTAAAGCCGGCGACGTGTCCCAAATGCGGCAACGCGGTGCAGAGCGGCGCAAAGTTCTGCATCGAGTGTGGTACCGGCTTGAATCCCTAACGTGAAACGTGAGACGTGAGACGTGAGACGTGATGCATTTCACGTCTCACGTTTTTCGTTTTTATGAAAAGAATGCTGGTTGCACAGCGGCCCCAGCGGCGCATGCCTCCGTTGCTAAAGATATGCATCGGCTGTGCATAGCAGGAACCAATATGCTATACTACCGCCATCGACGAACCCTCAGAAACTAACTCATCCAACCGCGCGAGGAGTAGCCAGTGCGCCTTTTCGATCTGATCTGGCGACGGCGCTGGATCGTGAGTCTGATCGTAGTAGCGATCATGATCTTTGCCACCGTCATACGCACGCCGGAGCCCGTCGCTGCGCCGCCCGCGCTGCCGCTTGTAGCACCAACGGCTGCCGCACTTCAACCCAGCCCGCCGCCGACCGCGCGCTTGCAAGCGCCGACGGCGCTGCCCAGCGCCACGCCGACTGCGCTGCCCAGCGCCACGCCGGCAGCCAGCCCAACGCCAAGTGTCCAGCCAACGCCGACGCCGCGACCTGCGGGCACACCGCTGCGGGTGGGCATCCAGGCCGGGCACTGGCTTTCGAGCGAGCTGCCCGATGAGCTAGCCCGGCTACGCGGCTCGAGTGGGGCCTTCGCCGCCGGCTACGCCGAGGCCGATGTCAACCTTAGCATCGCCCGGCGCGTCGCCCGGCTGCTCGAAAGCGATGGCATCGTGGTCGATCTGCTGCCGGCGACGATTCCGCTCAGCTACGATGCCGATGCCTTCGTCGCGCTGCACGCCGACGGCTCGCCGAGTCCGGCGGCGCGTGGCTTCAAGCTGGCGACACCCTGGCGCACCTCGCGTGCCTCGCAGCATTTGCTCGACGCGCTCACCACCGAATACGCCACAGTCACGGGCATGCCGCAAGATGGCGCGATCACCTTCAATATGCGCGGGTACTATGCTTTCAGCTACCAACGTCATCGGCACGCCATCGCCAAGACCACCCCCGCAGTGATAGTCGAGATGGGCTTCCTGACCAACAGCACTGATCGCGCGCTGCTGATCGACCAGCCCGACAAACTTGCCATCGGGATCGCCAACGGCATCGTACGCTATCTCAACGAGCGCGACCCGCGCGATGGTGCAGCGCTGATACCGCCCACCTTCGCGGTCCAGCGGCCCAGCGCTGAAGCCGGCGTCGATCTGCGAGCCGCCCCGCGCGAGAATGCGGCTGTGGTCCTGCACGTCCCAGCAAACGGGCGGCTGGTGCCATTCCAGGAGCGCGACGGCTGGTACCAGGTGTTCGTCAGGGGCGGCCAGCGAGTCACTGGCTGGGTGCCGAAAGACGCGCTGGTCCGAACCAACGACGCATTGCCGGCACCGCCATCGAGCGCTGATTCGTCAGCCAGCCGCGCGCCCTGAACGAGGAAGGAGCGGAACGGCGGAAGCGACGGAATGGGGAAGGAGGCACGGACCGGCGAAGAAAAAAGCTACGGCGATCATATCGCGAAGCAGTGTGCTACGGTAGATAGTTGAACGACGTCTATATCAACTATCGCTGAGGAGCACACGCACATGGCGACCCAACCGACTCACTTGTAGCATTCTTCCGCCGTACCTCGTTCAAATGGCGATGCTAGAAATAAGCCTATCATTCGAGCACGAACCCCATATCCCCCCGATCGCCGAACACCAGCCGGTCGAGTTCGCGTGCGGCGGGCCGGCTGATGCCCGGCTCGCGCTGATGATCGGCGGCGTGGTCCTCGAACCGTTTCTACGCCCAGGCGACCCGATCTGGCGTTGGCGCTGGAATCCAGCCGCCGCCGTCGGTCTCCATCAGGTCACGCTGACCGCGACCTGGCCAGACGCCAGCACGACCCAGCGCGCGTGGGTTCTGCGCGTTGTTCCACGCAAGCTCGACCAGGATCGCTACGAGTCGCTACTGCTCGATCTCCAGCGTACCGCGTATAGCATACTCTACACGCTGGCCGGTGCAAGCGCCGAGGGTGCCGTGCTTCAGCGCGAGCCGCCCTGGCAAAGCAACCCGCTTGAGACATACTACGCGCTATTCGAGCAACGCTTTGATCCGTTCGCGCGCGCCGTGGGACGCATCGCCGCGCGCCCGCGCGAGCACCTACGCGATGAGGAAGATCAGGTGCCGCTGGGTCAAGCCGCCACACTTGGCCCGGCTGCGCTGGCTCAGCTCACACGCGGCGAGTTCGACGAGGCACCCGCCGGCATCGCCCAAGCGCTGCAAGAGGCGCTGCGACCGGGCGGCGGGCTATTGCCGCGCAGCGTCCCAACGACGCATGGCGCGCCGACCGCCGACATCTACGAGCACCGCTTGCTCAAGCATCTGCTGACACTGCTGTTGCGGCGCGCGCGCTTCATCGGCGGGCTGGCGACACATGAGCTAGCGCGGCTGGAGGCCAACGAGTATGCGGCGGGCAGCGCGCGCCGCCAGCGCGTGAGCGCGATCGCGGCTGGCTGCGCCGACGTGACGCGACGGCTGTACGAGCTGCGATCCCTGCCGTTCCTCGCCGAGGTGCAACCGCTACCCGCCTTTCGCGGCGCAACCGTGCTGCTGCGGCGCGATGCCGCCTACGCCGAGATCTATCGCATGTGGATGGCGCAGCGGCAGCAGCCCTTTGTCGCCTTCGATAGCCCACTGTTCTATCTTCCGATCGCCGATCTGCCGCGCCTGTACGAGATCTGGTGCGCTATCCAGGTGGTGCGCGCGCTTCTGACGATCGGCGGTGTCGTCCGCGAGCAGCGCCTGATCGAGCGGCGCAACGCCGAGGATACGCAGGACGAGCTGGATTTCGCAGTCAACCTGATCGAACAGGTGCCGCTGTTGGTCGTTGAACATGGCGTGTGGACGCTGACGCTGCGCTACCAGCCGCGCTATCGCCCGCTCAACCGCCGGGCCGACGCCCGGCTCGGCTCGCTCGACCGGCACATCCGTATCCCTGATCTCGCGATCGAAGCGCGCCACCCCGATGCGCCGGTCCGCGTGCTGCTACTCGACGCGAAATACCGCCTCGACGCAGAAGGTCGGAGCGTGCCACAGGATGCGCTCGCCGATGCATATGCCTACCTCGGCGCGATCGGCGCTGCCGGCGCGCGCGCGACGCTCGGCGCGTTGTTGCTCTATCCTGGTATGGGCGCGCCCGAACTCTATCCCAGCCGCGTTGGGGCCGTGCCGCTGCTGCCAGAGCGCGCGTCGGAGCTCGCAGCCATTTTGGAAGCGTACTTCAGGCAGTCCTAGTGAGGCTAAACTAATAAACTCCCTCTTGCAAAGGCCCAGAACCTATGATACACTAGCCGCAAGGTTTGGTTCCACGAGGTGCCCCGAAGGCCTGCCGCTGCAAGCGCACTCCTCTAAGCCCGTCGTTCCCCAAACCCCCGATCTGTTTTCTGGTTTCTGGAGTGGATCATGGCTGATCCAAAGGAGCAAGGCGAGCGATGAGCTACGCTGACAAAACGTTGACGTGCCGGGATTGTGGCACGCAGTTCGTGTTCACCGCGGGCGAGCAAGAGTTCTATGCGCAGAAGGGCTTCACCAACGAGCCAACTCGTTGCCCTTCCTGCCGGCAGTCACGGAAGCAGAACTCAGGCCGGAGTAGTGGCGGCGGCGGCGGGTACAGCGATCGCGACAGCTATAGCAGCGGCGGTTACGGCGATCGAGACAGCTACAGCAGCGGTGGGTACGGCGGCCGACGCAGTGGTGGCGGTGGTGGCGGTGGTGGCGGTCGTGGATTTGGCGGCGAGCGCGAGATGCACACAGCCGTTTGTGCCAACTGCGGCAAGGAGGCGAAAGTGCCGTTCCTGCCGCGCGGCGACAAACCAGTCTACTGCGATGATTGCTTCCAGCAGCAGCGCCGTAGCACGCGCTGGTGATGTCGGCACTTTAATCGAGACACAAGCACAGGACGGGGCGCATTGCCCCGTCCTGTGGTTTTGTCTATCGTTTTCGCGCAACCACGGATTTTACTCATTGTATATCGTTTTTCGCCCTGCAGGGCGAAAAACGATATACAAAAACGTTTACCCTGTTGCCGATTGAAGCTCAATGATGATGCCCTCGTCGCCGCTCAACGCAATGCGATCGCCGATCGGCTCGCCGGCGCGATCAGGCCGGGTCGCCAGCAGCACGCGCCCAGCGCCGAGCCCGCTGTGCTCCAGCGCCTGCTGATGCGCGCCGAGGTTCAACACCACTAGCAAGCGCCGGCCAGCATGGCTGCGAACATAGGCGAGCAGATCGCCGCTCGCGGGCACGGCCTGGTAGCCGCCGACTGCCAGCGCTGGCTCGGCACGCCGAAGCGCGAGCAGCTGCCGGCATAGTGTCAGCATCGACGCCGGGTCGTCGCGCTCGCGCGCCACGTTGTTCTGCGCGGCATCTTCCGCGAGCGGCAGCCAGGGCGTGCCGGTGCTGAACCCGGCGTTGCGGCCAGCATCCCATTGCATGGGCGTGCGCTCCGGGTCGCGGCCAAGCCCTAAGCCCGGCTCATTGCGCTCCCACGGATCATGGATCAGCTCGGGCGGAATCGGCACATCGTGCATCCCAATCTCATCGCCGTAGTAGATTGTTGGCGTGCCACGCAGCGTCAGCAGCAGCATCACCGCCACGCGCGCCTGCGCGGGACCGACCCGGCTGGCGATACGCGGCTTGTCGTGGTTGCCCAACACCCAGTTCGGCCAGCCCGCCGCCGACACATGCTCCTCATACGTCGTGATCGTCGCTGCGATCAGTTGCGCATCCCAGGGCAACAGGATCAGCTGAAAATTGAACGGCAGATGGACACCAGCGCCGTTGACGCCATAGTAGGTCACCAGCTGCTCGACTGGCAAATAGATTTCGCCAATCAGCACACGCTCGTCGTAGGCGTCGAGCACGCTGCGCATCGACCCGACGATCTGGTGGACCTCGGGCAGATCGGTCGTATAATCCGGCAGCAGCGCCTCGTACAGCGACTCACCCGGCCGGTGGTTCGGGTTGGGCGGGTTGTCGCGAAACTGATCGTCCTTGAAGATATGCCAGAGCACATCGACTCGGAAGCCATCCACGCCGCGATCAAGCCAGAAGCGCAGCACGTCGAGCATCGCGGATTGGACGGCTGGGTTGCGCCAGTTCAGGTCGGGCTGCTGCTTGAGAAAGGCGTGATAGTAGTATTGATTGGTCGCCGCGTCGTACTCCCAGCCGCTGCCACCGAAGACGCTGCGCCAGTTATTCGGCGGTCCGCCGTCGGGTGCCGGGTCGCGCCAGATGTACCAATCGCGCTTGGCCGCAGCGCGTGCGGTGCGCGACTCGACGAACCAGGGATGCTCCTCCGAGGTATGGTTCGGTACAAAATCGAGGATCACCTTCAGGCCGCGGCCATGCGCTGCGGCTACCAATGCGTCGAAATCGTCCAGCGTGCCGAACAGCGAATTGATCGCGGTATAGTCGGCCACATCATAGCCGAAGTCGGCCATTGGCGAGGGGTAGATCGGTGAGATCCAGATCGCGTCGACGCCCAACCATTGAACGTAGTCGAGCTTGTCGATGATTCCGCGCAGGTCGCCGATGCCGTCGCCGTTGCTGTCCATGAAGGAGCGCGGATAGATCTGGTAGATACTGCCGCGCTGCCACCAGGGATATGTCCTCTCGATCGTGCTCTCCATCGTCACCTCCACTATATGTTGATCTCGGCGGGCGCATGATAGCACCCCTGCTATCAGCAGCAAAACGCATGCTATACTGGTGTCGTCCCGCCCAATCCCTAGAGCTGAATCCACGAAGATCACGAAGGTCACGAAGGTCGGAAAGACGCATATGAAAGCGCTCTTCGTGTCCTTCGTGGATCGCGCAATCCGGATTCTTGACCTCAGCACACATGACCTGCGCTCTAGCGGGCCAGGCATAGCTGGAGAAGCGCGTGAGCCTAAACACATCGCCGCCGGCCCCCGTGGGCTCGCGCAGCCGACTCGCCGAAATCGCGCGGCTGGCGCTGAAAATGGGCTTCACCGCTTTTGGTGGCCCGGCTGCACACATCGCCATGTTGCGCGACGAGGTCGTGACGCGGCGCGGGTGGGTGACCGACGAACACTTCCTCGATCTATTGGGCGCGACCAACCTGATCCCCGGCCCCAACTCGACCGAGATGGTTATGCATATCGGCCACGTTCGCGCGGGCTGGCGCGGGCTGATCGTCGCCGGCGTCTGCTTCATCATGCCGGCGGCGCTGATCGTGCTGGCGCTCGCCTGGGTCTACGTGACCTACGGCACCACGCCGACGGCGACATGGCTGCTGTATGGCATCAAGCCGGTGATCATCGCCGTGGTGCTACAGGCGCTCTGGGGGTTGAGCAAGACTGCCGTCAAAGGGCCATTGCTGGCGGCGGTGGGGCTGGCAACGCTGGCGCTCTCCTTGATCGGCATCGACGAGCTGGCGCTGCTGATCGGCGGCGGGCTGCTGGTCATGCTGGTGCGGAATCTGGCGCGGCTGGGGCGCGGAGCAACGCCGGTCGCTGCGCTGCTCCCGCTCACCAGCCTGGCACCGTCGTGGCTGACGCCGGCTGCGACACCACCCGCCGACCTTGGGCTGCTCTTTCTGATCTTCCTCAAAATCGGCGCGGTGCTCTACGGCAGCGGCTACGTCCTGCTGGCGTTCCTGCGCAACGATTTCGTCGTCCGATTGCACTGGCTGACCGACCAGCAGCTGCTCGACGCGGTAGCGATCGGGCAGTTCACGCCTGGGCCGGTGTTCACTACGGCCACCTTCATCGGCTACACGCTGGGGCGACTGCCGGGGGCGATCCTGGCGACGGTGGGTATCTTCCTGCCGTCGTTTCTGTTCGTGGCGGCGGTTAATCCGCTCGTGCCACGCCTGCGCCGCTCGGCCTGGCTCGGCGCGCTGCTCGACGGCGTGAACGTGGCGGCGCTGGGGCTCATGGCTGCGGTCACATGGCAGCTGGCGCGCGCCGCGATCGTCGATTGGCTCACGGTGCTGCTGGCGGGCAGCGCCGCCGTGCTGCTGATCCGCTTCAAGCTCAACTCCGCCTGGCTCGTGCTGGGCGGTGGGCTGGTCGCGCTGGCCTACCGCTGGCTCGCTGGGTAGCTAGAGCAGCAGTCAACAGACAATCGATCACCGCTCTACGGGAGCACAGCTTGTCTGATCGCTTCAAGCGACAATTTCTTGCCCACCTTGAATTCTTGACGGGCCTGCTCAATCAGGGCGATAAACTCTGGACTGAGGCTGAGCGCGAGGGCCTCTGGATCAAACTGTTTCAGCGAGAGAATCACAGCGATTGGTTGCTGATTAGCCGTCAGGATGACAGGTTCTCCCTCCTCACCGAACTCCTGGGCATACGCCGAGAGGGGACGGGATGCAGTCGAGAGTTCAATGGTTTTCATAGCTGTACCTCTACGCCACCGATCAGCAAACGGTTGCCGCGTTTCTGACCAACAGCAAGAATATGCACGAGCAGTGGTTCATCGGCGGTTACTTCATAGAAGACACGCAGTTAGCCGATTCGCAATTCCCATGGTGCTAATGGATTGGGACAAAGCAGCGTTCTATTTCGTGTCTCAACTAGCGGCTCATGCACCAGCTGCTTTCCGATCGCATCCAGGATGATGGAACGTTGTCGCACCGTCAGTGCGTGAAACTGCGCTTTCACCGACGCAGCAAATTCGATCGTATAGGGCATAGTGCCAGTTCACCTTGCGCCATCCAGCCACACTAGGCATTCTACCACATAGAAATTTTCGCTGCGCTTCGGCCTGGACGGCGCAGCACTCTTGCACACCACGACTCCGCAGGCGATCATCCCATCAACCGATCGCAGCGTAGCGGGCGAGCGCCGTCGTCTGCGCGCTCTGCTCCTCCTCGCGCCACTCGTCGTCCACCGGCGACAGCTGCGCGAAGCGCGCCAGCGCGGTTTCGACCGCCGCGATCACCGGCGCGGCCTCCGGCACAGGTCCGCCGACCAGCTCGCGCAGACCAACCACGCGCTCGCCGAGGCGTGCCGCCAATGCCGATCGCTCGGTCGCCGTCGCGGACAGCAGCGCGGCGGTGTTCCCTGGCTTCCAGTGTAGGTAGATGCCGGCCTGGAACAGCGCGCCGCCGCGCCGCCGAATCTGCGCCAGTCCGACCAGCTTGCGCTCACCCACCAGCACCTCGTAAGGCGAGCGCCCACCGAAGCAGACGCGTTTGAGCAGCGGATCGAGCGCCTGCGTGTTGGCTCGTGCCAGCGCAACCGGCACGAGCCAGGTGTCGAGCGCCAGTGTATGCAGCGCAGCAGCCCAGACTTCGCCGAGCCAGCGGTACGACTCGGTAACGTCGCGTATGAAGAGCGGGTGGCCTTCCGGCAGCGCCAGATCGAGCAGCAGCAGCATGGTGTCGCTCAACACGATCCCGCCGCCGCTCCCACGCCGATGGACGCTCACGCCCGCCGCCGCGCACGCCGACAGATCGGCCTCGTGTGTTCGCTGGGCCGAGCCAAGCAGCAGCGCCGGCGGATCGATCCGCTGCCAGCGCAACGCCGGCAGCCCGGTCTGCTCCAGCCCGGCCAGGAGCGCGCTGCCGGACGCTAGTTGCGCGGACGCCGGCCCCACGCTGGTAGGCAGCCGGCGGACGATCTGGATGTCGGTAGAGTTCATATCTGTGCAATCTGAAGCGTGAAACAATCTGAAACGTGAAGCGTGAAACGTGAAACAATTCACGTTTCACGCTTCACACTTCACGTTTCAGCGGCGCGTTGGGATGTTTGAGCTAGGCCCTTACTTACAGGAGTTAGGCGGTCGGACCTGCCTGGCCCATAAATGGCAGGCTAGGGGCACGAAGGCCACCTGCGTGGCCTGAATCAGCCCGCCGGGTACCCTCTGGGTGCCGGGCTTCGTATGCGTAGCCGAGGGCTTCAGCCCGACGGTGCCGCCCGACCACGTAACTCCTGTTACTTAGTCACCAGATCGACCCGCACGCTCATGCCGGCACGCAGGCCCTGCTGCGCGTCGAGCGCGATCTTCACCAGATAGCTGCGAATGGTCCCCTGGATCGTCGCCGTCGGCGCGATAAAGCTTACCTTGCCGGTCAGCACCTTATCCAGCAGCGCGTCCGCTCGCACCTCGGCCTGCTGGCCAAGCGACACCCCCGCGATGTCGGTATCGCTGAACTGCACCTCGACGCGCAGCGTGCTCACATCGACCACCTTGATCGCCGGCTGGCCAACGATTGTGCTAGGATCGCCCGGATCGATGTTCACCGCCGCCACCGTGCCGTCGAACGGCGCACGGATCTCGGCGTGCTCACGATTAAGCTTCGCCAGCTCCAGCGACGCCTGCGCCTGAGCAATGCCAGCGGCGACCAGCGCCTTCTGTGAGTCGCGCGGGTCGGGGTTCAGGCGTGCCTGCGCCGCCTGCGCCTGCGCCAGCGCCGCCTGCGCCACCGACAACTGGGCGCGGTCGGGCGGCTGCGTCAGTCGGTCCACAGCTGCCTGCGCTTGCACGACCGCCTGCTCGGCGATCTGCACGCCGGTGATCTCCGACTGATGCGCGTTATCGGCCACGACCTGCCCCTGCTCGACCGCCTGCTCAGCCTGATGCAGCGCCGCCTCGGCCTGCACGAATTGCGAGTAGTAGCTCTCGCGCTGCGCATCGCTGAGCTGATTGCCTTTCTTCTTGCCCGTCTGAGGATCGACTGTGTTCGGCACGATCGGGTCGTTGCCGGTCTCCTGCACATAATCCCAGTTGCTCTTTGCCAAGGCATAGCGCGCCTGCGCCTGGGTCAGCGTCAGCGCAAGCTGCTGAATCTGCGCATCGGCCTGCGTCTTGGCGAGCGAGAGCCGGTCGCGCATCGATTGCAGGTTGGCCTGCGCAGTCACGAGCGCGGCCTGAGCGGTCTGCAAATCGGGCGTCTTCGGGCCAGACTTCAGCTGAGCCAGCGCCGCTTGCGCCTGCTGCACCTGCGCCCGCGCGGCGGTGGTATCGGCTGCGCGCGGCCCCTCGGTCAGTGCTGCCTCCTGGGCCTGCGCGCTGCTCAGCGCCGCCTCGGCCTGATGGAGCTGCTGATCGAAGGGGCGCGTGTCTAGAATCGCCAGCAACTGGCCCTTGGTCACCACGTCACCCGACTTGACCAGCACATCGGCGACGGTTCCCTGCGCTGTGAAAACCAGGTCGGCATCTTGCGCCGCCATCACCTCGCCGATGCCGCTCGCACCAAGCGCGATCTCGGGCGTCGGAACGGCCGTCGGAGCAGCCGTCGCGGCGCTGGCCGTCGGCAACGACGCTGTGGTCGGCTGGGTCGCCGCCTGCGGTGCCCCGCCACATGCGGCCAGCCCGGTCGCCAGTAGCAGAAGCGGTATCGCGATCCATTCGCGTTTCACGTTGCTTTCTCCTTTATGAGCGTTCGTATCTTCGTATCATTGATCGAATCAGGCGTGGGGCCAGGAAACACACAAACCCCACGCCTCACGTTTCACGTTTCACGCTTCACGTTTCATGTTTCACGCTTCACCAACGCCAGCATCGTTCGGTTCGTTCTTCTGCGCATAGCCGTTGCTCGCACCGTTGTGCGCCTCCGTCGCGCCGACGAACGTGCCAGACGCGACAGCCGCACTCGCGATCGCTGGCTCCAGCTTTGGTCGCCGCCGGAACAGGCCGCTGAAGCGCTGGGTGGCCGATTCGAGCAGGCTGTAGGCCGTCGGAACGACCAGCAGCGTCAGTAACATCGAGGTGATCAGACCGCCGATCAGCACGATCGACAAGCCGCGACGGAACTCGCTGCCCTCGCCAATGCCGATCGCGACCGGCAAGCTGCCGACCACCAACGCCAGCGTCGTCATCAAGATCGGCCGGATTCGGACGGCACCAGCGTGCTCCAGCGCATCGTGCTTCTCCATACCCGATGCGTGCAGCCGATTCGTGAAGTCCACCAGCAGAATCGAGTTTTTAGTCACCAGACCAAGCAACATAATCAGGCCGATCATGCCGACGATGTCCAGATCGAAGCCGGTCAGCCGCAGCGCCATGAAGGCACCGATGAAGCTGAACGGCATCGCGAGCATAATCACGAACGGCTGCGCGAACGACCCGAACTGCGATGCCAGCACCATATACACAAACAGCACCGACAGCCCCATCGCGACCAGCAGCGTGCCGAAGCCTTCCTGCTGCTGCTGCGACTGGCCGGTGAACGTGACGCTGATGTCGCTGGGCATATTAGCGCCCTTGAGCTTCGCGGTGATCTCGGCCTGCACTTCGAGCAGGTTGCGGCCAACGATATTCGCGCCGATCAGGATCTGGTTCTGCCGATCATAGCGGCGAATAGTCGTCGGGCTGGAGGCTATCTCGACCGTTGCCAGCGAGCTAAGCGGCACACTCCCGGCGCGCGTCGGCACGCTGATCCCGCGGACGTCTTCGACGCTCGCGCGATCACCGGGCTTCAGCCGCACGACCACATCGGTATCATCGCCGTTCTGGCGAAACGAGGTCGCGCGATCACCGCTGATCAGCGCGCGCACCGAGGTCGCGATATCGTCGTTGGTCACGCCCAGTTCGCCGATCTTCGTCGGGTTCATATGGAACCGTAGCTCGGGCTTGCCGGGCTTGTAGGTCGTGTCGATGTCGGCCAAGCCCGCGATACCCGCCGTCTGAGTCTGGAGCTGCTGGAGCAGTGGCGCGATCTCGCTCAGCGGCCTATTCGTCTGAACGCTGATCTGAAGCGGCCGACCGGTGACGCCAGTGCCGCCGGTTCCCGCGATGCCCGGCTGGCCGAAGGCCAGCTTGGGCAGAAACGCGAGCTGCGGGCGCAGGCGATCCTCGACAACCTGAGTCGTCTGGCCTTCGTGCAGCTGGATCGTGAACTCAGCGTGCTCGGCGGTGCCAACGCCGCCGACTTGGCTCAACATCGTCGCGATCGCCGGATCCTTCGTTAAGATCGCCTCAGCCTGCACCGACAGCCGGTTTGTCTCATTCAACGGCGTGCCTGGCGGGAGTTCGTAGCCAACAGTGAACTGGCCCGAGTCCTGCTGGGGAAAGAACGAGAACTTGAGGCCGGATGCAACGCCGATGCTGGCGGCGAAAACCAGTAGCGTGATGCCGATCATCAACAGACGATGGCGCAGGCTCCAGTTCAAGACGCGCCCGTAGAAGCGTCCCAAACTGCCGGCATCCTCGTGTGCTTCATCGGACAGTTCCTGCTGCTCCGCGCCATTGCTGGTTGCTGTCTGCGACGCAGGCGTGTGGGCTGCGCCGCGCTTCTGTTTGAAAAAGAAGGCCGAGAGCATTGGTGCAAGTGTGAACGCCTCGATCAGCGAGATCGCCATGGCGCTGGCCACCGTGAGGCCGAACGACTTGAAGATGATGCCGGTCACGCCGCCGGTGAAGGTCACCGGCAGGAACACGGCGATGATCGTCAGCGTCATCGCCAGCACCGACAGCGACACCTCGGCCGTGCCACGGCTGGCGGCCTGTAGGGGCGTCTCGCCGCGCTCCATATGGCGAAAGATATTTTCACGCACCACAATCGCGTCGTCGATCACCAGCCCGACCGACAGCGACATCGCCAGCAGCGTCATCAGGTTGATCGTCAGGCCGAACGCGCTGATCGCCGCGAATGTGCCGATCATGATCACCGGCAGACCGGCCACGGTCACGATCGTGTTACGTATGTCGCGGAAGAACACCAGCACGACCAGCATGGCCGCGAGCGAGGCGATCAGCAACTCTTCGATCGCGCTATTGGTCGATTGCTTCACAAAGGTCGATTGGTCGCTCGGAATGAAATAGCGCAAGCCAGGCTCGTTCGCGAAAATCGCCTGAACCTGCTCCTTGACCGTGTCGGCGACCTGGACCGTGTTCGAGCCGGATTGCTTGCGGATCGAGATCGTGATCGCGTCCCTGCCGTCGAGCCGCGAATAGCTGTTGACATCCGCAACGCCGTCTTCGATCGTCGCGACATCGCCGATCCGAAAGGGCGTGCCGGTGAGCTGGATGCGCGCGATGTCCTGCGGCGTCTGGAGCATGCTCGGTGCGCGCAGGTTGATGTCTTGCTCGCCGGCGTTGATGCTGCCGAGGCCCAGATTGGAGTTGGCGGTCTGGATCGCGCGGGTGAGCTGCGCCGGTAATATCTGGAGCGACTTGAGCTTATTCAGATCCATCTGGACATTGATCTGCCGCACCTGGCCGCCGCTCACCGTGACCGAGCCGACCCCCGTGATGCGCTGGAGCTGCGGCGCGATCTCGGTGTCGATCAGCTTACGCAGTTCGAGCGACGAGCGCGATCCGTCGGCGGTGACCGCCAGTGTCAGGATCGGCAGATCGTTCAGATCGAACTTGGAGAAGATTGGGTCGCTTACGTCGCGCGGCAGCTGTGTGCGGATGGCGTTGATCTTTTCACGCACATCCTGCTCGGCCTTCGTGACATCCACGCTCGTGTCGAACTCGACGACGATCTGCGCGATGCCCTCGCTCGCACTCGACGTGATGTGCTTGACACCGTTGATCGTATTCAGCGTATTCTCGATCGGTTTGGCAACCTGCTCGGCCACGCTCTCGGGGCCGGCACCCGCATACGGAACAGTCACGGAAACGACCGGGATGGAGATGTCGGGCAACAAGTTGACCGGCAGCGTCGTGTAGGCCAGCAAGCCGATGACGATCGTCAAAAGCATGAGCATCGTGATGAAGACCGGTTGCCTGATAGAGGTATCGGAGATGATCATGCCCTGGAGTTCTTTGCCGGATCTAGGCTTCATGATTACGCCTGCTTTCTATCGGAAGTCGCCACGCCGTGGCGGATGGCCCAGGAGAATGCCACGCGATAATGTGGCAATATTCACAATGATACCGTACTGTAGGCTACTGTCAAGTAGGGTTTTTGACTGATTGACATCGATAGGTACTTTACAGTAAAATAGCTTTACTTGCAAGTAAGTTTTTGAGTAGAACACGATCAACAATGAGCAATTTGCGCGAACGACGCCGACAGATGCTGCGCGACGAGATCCTGGACGCGGCACGCACGCTGATCGCCGAGAAGGGCTACACTACGATGTCGATGGACGAGCTGGCGGTTCAGGCCGGCATCTCGAAACCGACGCTGTATAGCCACTTCAGCACCAAAGACGAGCTGGTCGTCGCGACGGCGGTGCGCGAGATGGAGCAAGTGATCACCATGATCGAAGCTCGCGCGGATGGGCAGACGCCGCTCCAACGGCTGATCACACTGCTGCGCACGATCATCCGACACCATATCGATGAGAATACGCTGGGGCTGCGCCCTTGGATGCCAGACCTGTTGCAACTGCTCTGCTCGCGCGAGGAGGCGCTCGAATGCATGCGCCGCATCGATGTGTCGATTACATCGCTGATCTGTGAAGGAATGGCCTGCGGCGAGATCGATCCCACGCTCGATCCGGCGATCGTGACATCGGCATTCTCTGCGCAGGTGAACGCGCTAAAATTCGCCTACCTCCGCGACGGCGATGCCTTTAACTCAGCCACGGCGACCGACACGCTGGCGACGATCTTCGAGCGCGGGGTGCGTGGGCCGACGCCGCGCGAAAATAGTACGAGCTGAATATAGGGTACAATAGCCGCACACACAATCTCTGTTAAGCGGGACCGCGACCATCCGGCCAGGATCGAGAACGCGGCGACGGCCTGATGGCACCCGACAGAAAGGGGCGCACCATGAGCGATCACGTCTACAAAGTCGTGGAGTTGGTCGGATCCTCTACCAAGGGCACTGACGACGCCATTCGTACCGCCATCGCCAAAGCCGCGACGACTATCCGCAACATACGCTGGTTCGAGGTGGTTGAGACGCGTGGATATATCGACGCCGGGGCTATCGCCTACTGGCAGGTCACAGTCAAGATCGGCTTTACCGTAGACGATTAGTAGATCGCGAGCTAGCGAACCGCTGGGGTGATCAACCGGGGACGCTGGCTGATCCGTATCCCAATGTATAGAGGAACCAGGCCGCGCGGCTGGTGCTTTTCGGCGTGGGCATCGTGAAGTCGAAGGCATCGGCCATGCGATCAGTCGGTCTCGTGGGGTTGCTGCTGGCCTTGCCACCAATTCAGCACGGTACGCACGACCAGCGTCAAATCCTTGAGCAGAAACGGCTTGGGCAGATAGAACTCGACGCCGTGCGCATACGCCGCTTGCTCGATCTCGGACGTGGCATATGCCGTGATCAACACGATGCGCGTCTCGGGCGAGCGCGCGCGAATCGCTTCGGCAAGCTTCAAGCCATCCATGCTCGATGGCAGATGGTAGTCGGTGATCGCCAGCGGCACTGGCTGGAGCGGAAGCTGGGCGAGGGCTGCTGCGCTGTTGGTGACATGAACAACATTGTACTCGGAGAAAGATGTCTCGATCAGGCGCCGCAGGACGATCGCAAGCACTGGATCATCCTCGACGACCAGGATAGCGGGTCGGTCAGCAGCAGCCAGGGGTACCTTGGCAGTTACTTCGTCAAGCATTCGTTTTAATTACCAAGTAGCTATACGAGCGGATGGCCAATCATGCCTCGGCGACACGATATCGGAGAGCCATAATCGCTACTGGCTCCGGCACATGACCTGGAAGTTGACAGGCGAGTAGCAGAGGAGTTCTCGCTATTGGTCGAGCAATGATTGCGCAACGTGTGTATCTGATAGTATCTCACATCTCCGCAGGCTGCGCAACACTTCTAGTGTACTAACATAGCGCGCATAGAACTATATGACATTGGTCCCGTTACATGCGTAGTACTTGGGCACTACTTGACAGCGGCTATATTCTAGTATTAAGGAGGTTCTCGACCTATCGCACGCATCGCAGAAGGGACATCCACATGAGTACACAACCACCGTCCGGCCCTGACAGCGGGACACCGCCCTGGCAGCAGAAACAGCTATCGTATGGGCTCAAGCTCCTGCTCACATTTGTCGTCGTGCTGCTGCTGATCGTCGTGATCGTCACACTGTTTACCATGATTGCGGCGCTCTCCTCGGTCATCGGCGGTCGCAGCGCGCCCGGCAACCCGAACTCATCGCTGATCGCGCTGCTGGTGTCGGTGGTGCTGTTCGGCGGCAGTCTGTTCGGCTTGATCAAGCTCTACCCACTGGTCTCGGCACCAACTAACTTCAAGCCGACCTACGGCGCTATCCCGGCCGATATGCGTGGACATCCCTTTGAGGTGCGGTTTCGGCGCAATGCGTGGAGCCGATCGTTCAGCGGTAAGGGCACGATCCGCTTCGATGCCGATACGTTGCTGGTCGAGGGCTACCTGACGCCAAGCGCGTTGTTTCAGCTCGGCGTCGTCCTGGTGGTCACGATCATCCCGATTGTCGTCCTGGGGATCGGTCTGGGCCTGATCCCGGCGCTGATCCTGGCCTACTTCCTGGGCCGCAAGAAGCTGGCATCCAACATCGCCTACGTCGACATCCGCGATCTCGGGCTGCAAGGATGCCGCGTGTCGTTCGTGAACGGCGATGAGATCCCGCGCAAGGTGGACTTCTACGTTGCCACACCCGATGGCGAGCGCCTGTATCGTGAGATGCAAGCGCGATTCCCAGCAGCAACAATGCTGGCGAGCTCGCCGACATAAGGAATTGAGAAACGCATCCTCTTATCTTGTCAATGCCGGTTCAACTGTGGCAATGTTCGCACCGAGCGACTGGAGGTCGTCGAAAAAGGTGCGATAGGTTTGGGCGACCGAATCCCAGCCACGAATGGTCAGGCCAAGCTCGCTGCGCAGCGCCAGCGCCGCCAGCGCCATCACCACACTGTGATCGTGGCGACCAAAGACGGTGGTGCCGCCCTTCACGCTGCCATGCCCATGGACGATGATCGCGTCGCGGCGCTCATCGACATCGGCACCGGCGGTCATGAGTTCATGCCGGAAATCGCTGATCCGATCACACTCCTTGAACCGCAGCGTTTCGACGTTCGAGAACGTGCTGGTGCCTTCGGCGAAACATGCCAGCGCCGCCAGCGGCAGGATACTATCCGGGCAGGCCGAGCCATCCAGCGTGATCGGGCGCAGCGTCTGAGCGCCACGGCAGACCAACAGCTCGCCAGCCCGTGTGATCGACACACCCATCGCGCCCAGCGCCTCGATCATGGCGGCGGTGCCCAGATCGTTGCCCATAAAGCCAGTGATCTGCACCTCGGACTCGGGCACTGCCGCCACCGCAGCCAGGATGCCGGCGATGCTGGAGGCATCGCTGGCGACGTGATAGGTGCCGGGTTGATAGCGCTGACCGCCGGGAACCCGATAGTTGAGATAGGCGGCATCGACATCGACGCTGATTCCGGCCCGGCTCAGGGTATCGAGGGTGATCTGAATCATGGGAGCCGAGCGCAGCTCGTCGGCGACCAGGAGCTCGACATCGTCGCCCACGAGCGGGCTGAGAAACAGCAGGCCCGACAGAAATTGCGAGCTGCGGCGGCTCGATACCGTGATGCGTCCACCATGCAGGCCATGGCCGCGTCCGACGATCAGCGGCGGCGTGGCCGTATCACCTTGGCCATGGCATTCTGCGCCGTATTGCCGCAGCGCGTCGATCAGCTCCTGGTTGCCGCGCCGTCCGAGCGATTCCGGGCAGGATGTGCCAACAACGCAGTGCTGCATGCTCGCGCCGATCGCCCCCAGCAACCGCAGCACGATCCCCGAATTGCCTGCGTCGAGTTCGCAAGACTCGGGCAGGTGGTGCCCGACCCCTTCAACTGTCCAGATGCCCGCCGCGACGTTGGCGACGCGCGCGCCGAATTGCTCACATGCGCGCACCATCGCCCGAATATTATCGCCCGAGCCGGCGTTGATCACCGTGCTTGTGCCCTGCGCCAGTGTCGCGCTTAGGACCGCTCGGACCGTACCGCTTTTCGCTCCTGGCGGCGTCACAGAGCCATGAAGTGGTTGTGCCGGCTGGATGCGCAGTTCATGCTGTGCCATAGGCCCTTTACATCCTTATGTTATCTAATGCCGAAACCACTTCCATGATCCCAGAAGGTAATCGTGCCGTCAAATGGCACCTCGGCACGCCGTCTTAAAACTCTGTTCTCTGGCCAAAACAGCTGGAATAAACACGATGTGGGGGCGGCCTAGCCGCCCCCACGCCACATCGAAGATTGTAGCGCTCGCCTACTGCGACGAGAGCGAAATGAGCACCTGCTTCTCGTCGGCGTTCGTCGGCGACGTGACCATCACGATGCTGACATTTTGCGTGCCGCGCTGCCAATTCGCCACATGGAAGAGATCGTTGCCCTGGTTGGCCTGGTCCATGATACCGCTTACCAGGCTATTGGTCGACCAGCCGCCCGCCTTCAGCTTGTCGTCGTAGAAACTCTTGAGCTGGTCCCAGGTCGCGCCCTTGGGCAGATTATAGCCTTTCTGCTCGGTTTTGCCGCCCGTCCCCAGCTGCGCGCGCAACGCCGCGTCGTTCTGATTGTTTTGTTTCAGCGTGTCAGCAATCGTGCTCTCACCCGGCTTCAGCTCAACCGCGTCGGGATAGGCCGGAATGTCGCCGAGGGTCGCCGGCGCAGTGCCGCCGCAGGCCGCTAGCAAACCCAGCGCGAGCACGACCAGGACGGCGGTGAACAGTTTCGTGCGGATCGTCATGACATCCTCCTGTGATTGCATAGCAATGCGTGATCGAAGCTCCCTCGTCATCTCTTTCTCTCGCTCCCACTGGCGGACCACACCATATGCGGTTGCCGGCTTGCTCAGACGCCAGACACGCAGACGCGCTATCCGCAGAACCCGCCATCGTATACGCGGATAGCGCGATCAGTTGTTTCCGGCAGAGCAGACAGAAGTGCGCAATTACACCCTGCCATTTGAGTAACCGACGAACGAGCCAAAACGATACGCCCCGCAGCAAGTTTGCGGGGCGTATCTTGATAGCGCTTTTGTAACCAATATTGCGAAACGATCACGTAGGCATTCCTCTGAAACGTGAAACGTGAAACGTACACTGCATACCCATCACGTTTCACGTCTCACGTCTCACGCCTCACGTTTCCCGTCTCACGCTCAGTTGCGATGATCGCCAGCCAGTGCTGGACCACGCTCCGCGCCAGGCAGTGCGTTGCGTCGAGCAGCGCGATCTCGGCTTGTTCCGTTGCGCTGACGACGTTCAAGTCGGTGCAGGCGATCAGCGCAGTATCGGCACCAGAGCGCGCCAGATCGCGCACAAGGTCGTGCCAAGCGGCAGCGAGCGTATGCAGGGCTGCGGATGTTTTGATGCCACGCAGCAGCTGATCAACCTGCTCTTGGATCGCCTCATCGACGATACACTCGCGCCCAGCCGCAGCGAGCGCCGTCTGATACAGGCCAGCGGCGAGCGTGGGGCGCGTGGCTAGCAGTGCGATCCGCCGCGCGGTCGGCGGGATCGCCTGCACAGCCAGATCGATCATATTGAGTAGCGGGATGGCGATGCTGCTGGCGAGCTGCGGATAGTAGATATGCGCGGTGTTGCAGGGCAGCGCCACGAAGGCGACACCGCTCGATGCGAGCCGTGTGAGCCCGGCTGTGATCGCGGACTGTATGGCAGCGTGATCGAGCGGGCGGTCCAGATAGAACGGCGTGGGCCAGGACGCGATCAGCATCGGCGGAAAATCGGCGTCGTCTGTCGCCCCATATTGCCGTTGACACTCGGTCACAACCAGATCGACGAAGGGCGCAGTCGAGCGCGGCCCCATCCCCGCGAGAATGCCAATGATCGGCGTTGTCATGAGCCACCTCCAGCGAATTCAACACGCCATCGCAGTGCAGACGCTCAACAGATGCGCACATGATACTCCGTGAGCCAGGTATTGATCTGGATGATGCGCTCCAGTGGACTAAGGCCAAGCGGGCCAGGCATCCCAGGCCCGCGCCCCTCCGCCAAAGCGCGCACGCTCGGCACATTGATAAACGGCAGAACCGGTGCATTCGCATCGTCCAATATCTGCAGTGCCCACGCGCGCACCCCAGCTGCGTAGCTGGGATGATAGGAAACCGGGTACGGGCTTTTTCGGCGGCTCCGCAGTTCTTCCGGCAGCACATTGGCAAAGGCGCTGCGCAGAATACCTTTTTCGATCTGGTCGGCGACTTTCAGCTCCCATGGCACATTCCAGACATACTCGACCAGCCGATAATCGCAGAACGGCACACGCACCTCGAACCCGGTCGCCATGCTCATCCGATCCTTGCGATCCAGCATCACCGGCAGCAGCCGCGTCAGGTTCATGTAGAACATCTCGCGGCGCTTGGCGGCTAGCGCATCCTCGCCGTCCAGACGGGGAATCTCCGCAACGGCCTCCGCATACCTTCTGGCCATATACGCCTCTGGCTGAATCCGCTGCTCCAGCTCGGCCGACAACCACGAAACCCGATTCGCGCCGCCTGCTCTGTTGAACAGCGTGTGCCATGGGAACGTCGGGGCGGCGAGCGCGCTTTCGCTGTGGAACCAGGAATAGCCGCCGAAGAGTTCGTCGGCACCCTCGCCCGACAAGGCCACAGTCGCATTTTGTTTCATGGTCCTGAACAGCAGATACAGCGACGCTTCCGCCTGGCCCATCGCCGGAAGATCGTGCGCGTACATTGGTGTCAGCAGATTTTCCAGCAGGTCGGGCGTATCCACGATGAGCGTGTGGTGCTGCGATTCGATGTGCTCGGCAACGCGCTCGGCCCAGGGCGCATCCAGGCTCAGATGGAGCGCATTCGGCACAAAATGCTGCGCGCTATCGACAAAATCGAGTGCATAGGTGTGCAGTGGCTCGCCTGTGCGCCGAAATTCCCTGGCGACCAGCGCCGAGATACCGCTGGAGTCCAGGCCGCCCGACAACATTGATACGACCGGGACATCGGCGATCAGCTGCCGCTTGACCGTATCCACCAGCAAGCTGCGGATGCGCTCGACGGTCGTTGCCAGGTCGTCGGTATGCGGCGCGCTGCGTAGCGCCCAGTATTGTGTCGCGCGGGTGCGATTGCGCTCAAAGCAGATCTGATAGCCTGGACGGACTTCGTGTACATCGCGGTAGACGCCAAAGCCCGGCGTATGCATTGTAGCGAAGTTAAAGACATCGGCCAGGCCGTCGGTGTCCAGCTCCGCCGGCACCAATGGGTGCGCCAGCAGCGCCTTCAGCTCCGAGCCGAAGAGGATGGTGCTGCCACGCTGTGTATAGAATAGCGGCTTGACACCCAGGTGATCGCGCGCCAGGAACAGCTGCTGCTTGTGCTCGTCCCAGATTCCAAAGGCGAAAATGCCGTTCAAATGCTGGATGCACTCCTCGCCCCACTCCACGTACGTATGCAGCAGCACCTCGGTATCGGACTGTGTGCGGAATGTGTGACCGCGCGTCTCCAGCTCGCGGCGCAGCTCACGAAAGTTATACAGCTCGCCGTTATAGGTGAGCGCGTAGCTATGGCTGCCTGCCTGATAGATCATCGGCTGCGCCCCGAACGGCGGATCGATCACGATCAGGCGGCGGTTCGCGAGCGCGGCGTGGGATGAAAGCCAACTGCCCTTCGCGTCGGGGCCGCGCTGGTGTAACCGATCGGCCATGCGATCAAGCAGCGCTGCCTGGCCAGTCAGGTCGTTTTCCCAGTCAACCCATCCTACAATTCCACACATGACCTGCTACCTCCTGCGTGCGTGCCTGTGATGTTGCCGGCTCAATTATAGAACGTATGCGGTGGGGATGTGCCTGGCCCATAAATGGGCAGGCTACGGGTACGAAGGCCACCTGCGTGGCCTGAATCAGCCCGCCGGGTACCCTCTGGGTGCCGGGCTTTGTAGCCGTAGCCGAGGGCTTCAGCCCGACGGTGTCCGCCCCACAGCGTACGTTTTGTCAATTATACGACGCCGCATGTGTATCGAACAAGCCGCATGATCGTTGCTGGGACAACCGGCGATCAGAAAGCGCCCGGCTATGCGGGCTGAAGCGCCGAGGGGTGAATGTCGGCGCGGTAGCCATGGGCCAGCGCGCGCACGGTCGAGCGCGGTGTCAGCACCTGCGCGACGAGCCTGGGCCGCGCGATCGGTCGGCCATAGCCCGCAAAACTCCAGGGCAGCAGCGCATCGCCGCGCATCAGATACGGTGTCTCGCTCGACTCTAGGACGACAAACGCGCCGTCGGGCAGCTCGTCCAGCCGGGCGCTGTAGGTTCGCTTGAGCTTATTGCGCTGGTAGTGATCGTCGCTGATTCGCTCGCGATGCAGCACCGTGTCGATCGCATCAACGCTCGGCATCGAGCTGTCCAGCAGATCCGCGTTGGCGGTAGCCCAGTGCGCACGGAACGCGGCGAATTTCGCACGCTGGCACTCGGAGCATGGGCGATGCCCGGCAGCGAGCGCAGTCGCCTCGTCGAGGAAAAACAACTGCGTGTAGTGGCCGGGGGCCATGATCGGCAGCTTACGGCCCTTGAACTCCAGCAGACAGATAATCCAGCGCCGGACCTGGTACGCGCGCCGGATCGCGCCGTGCTCGTCGTGCAGGCAGCCGCGATTGCCCATGCAGCTGCCGCGCGCCGCTGTCGCGACGATCTCGCCGCGCGGGGTGACTCGATTTTGCCATGGCATGATCGCGCTCCGCCAATTGCTCGCTGCTGATCGTGTTTGCGAAGTATTGATCGTAGCATAAAAACGAGGAGCGCGCCGGGCTAGACCCTGCGCGCTCCTTGATCTTGCAATCGCCAGGTTGTCACAGATTGATCTGCGTGGCGGGGCGCAGTCGCACGGCACGCCCCGGCTCAACGCAGCGTGCGACCACAAACGGGCTACCCGCGATTGGTGCGATAGCGGGAACGCACGAGCGTGCCCAGCCCGGCGAGCAACAGCGCCAGCAGCGCCAGGGCAGCCAGCGGCAAACTATCGCCGGCACCGGTCCTGGGCAAGGTCGCCGGCACTGGCGCGGGAGCGGCCGGCGCACTAGCGGCGACCGGGGCGACCACAAACCAGATATTCCCGACCCCTTGGCCCTTTGTATCACCGGGGTTGGTGTCGGGAGTGTAGTAGTACAGCGGCATACCGCCATAGGTCACCTGACGATTGCCATCGTTGCGGACGGTCGCGCCAACGGTGCCGCCAACGCCGTCGAGGGTCGCGTCGGTAGCGCCCACGAGCAGTGGTGGCCAGACATTGGCGCACTGATCGTAACAAACACTGGTGTTTTCGCTATCCTTCGTGAAACGGTAGAGCGTGCGGCCCTTACTATCGACCAGGATGGGGCCAAGTGCGGCATTCTGCGTCATATGCACGCTGACCCCCTGATTGCCAACTGTCGTGGTGTTGGGTTTGACGATAAACCAGCTCTTGCCAACCCCCTGGCCGTTCGTATCGCCAATGGTGGTATCTGGAGCGTAGTAGTAGAGCGGCAGGCCATTAAACATCACTTGGCGACCGCCATCCGTGCGGGTGAGCACGCCCAGCAGATTGCCATCGACTCCCTCGCCAGCGACGGGATTGCCGTCGGTGATCAGCAGTGGCGGCCATGTCGTCGCGCACTTGCCGTAACAGGCGCTACTGGTATTCACCGTGTCTTTGGTGAAGCGATACAGCGTTCGCCCCTGGCTATCGGTCAGAATGTTGCCAAGCGTGGCATTCTTGGTCACTGTGAGAGTGGTGTTCTGAGCGAGCGCGACGGGCACAACTGCCAACATCAGCACAAACAGGAGCAGCAGCGAGAGCATCCTACGCGGAGCATACATACACGATTCTCCTTTCGGCAAGCGACAATAGTCATCGCGGACACCTGCGGGGCCTGCCCAGCGCCGAAGCGCACACGGGCAGCTACTCGTAGGGACTTTCGAATAGATAACGAGCCCATCGGCTGCGTGATGCGTGATGCGTGAAACGTGAATGTAACCTGTGGATCACGTTTCACAGTAGCAGGGACTCGGTTATTATCGAACCTCCCTTGGTGCAGCGCAAAGCGACTCATCGGGTGGCCGGCGCATCCCCTCAAGCCGTGTTGCGTAACGTATCGAGTAGATCCCTTGTTAAGAGTATTCGTAGTTCAGCGGCAAATGAATCTCTGCGGGGAAAGCAATCGCCCCACAGAGCCATTTTACTGTACACTTTTTCTTCTCACCCTCTCTTGACTGCTATGGTATGTTGGTATCGTAGCCGATGTACCATAAAAGGAACCTCCTGTGTCTTTCCTGGGCGCAGACTGAACCCATATCGAGGTCTTCATGCCCGTTAAAACATTCCTTGCTGAAGTCGAAAGACACCTCAAGGACGGTAACGCGACCGAACACACCTATCGTCCTGCTCTTCAGAAACTCTTCGATACGGTGCTTGCGCCTGCTACGGCAACGAATGAACCGAAACACGCTGCTTACGGAGCACCCGACTTCATCATTCAACAGAGCAATACTCCGTTAGGGCATGTCGAGGCGAAGGATGTTGGGGTTGATCTTGAGAAGATAATCGCGGACAGCGAGAAGGACAAGCCACTCACCGATAACGGACGGCAACTCCGTCGCTATCGGGCAGCCCTACCGAATCTGGTCTATACGGACGGGCTGGTATGGTACTGGTTTGTCGGCGGCGCGGCGCGGCTCGAACAGCCAGTGCAGATAGCGTCCTGGGATAAGGCAAGGAAGAAGCTGAACGTCAGCACTACGGCCACCTCAGAGCTTCCGAAGCTCCTCACACAATTTGCCAATCAAAAGTCTACGACCGTCAATACACCGATTGATCTCGCCCGCAGGCTCGCTCAGGTCGCGCGCTGGCTTCACGATGTTATTGTGGAGGTGTTCAAAAACCAAGACGAGCAAGGCGATCTGCACCAGCAACTCGAAGCCTTCCGTAAGACGTTGCTTCCGACTCTTACGCCGAACGAGTTTGCAGATATGTATGCGCAGACGATTGTGTATGGGCTATTTGCTGCGCGTGTCGCCGGCCCGACAAAGCCGACCTTCACACGCATGGACGCTGCCGGTGCCATCCCCAAGACAAATCCCTTCTTGCGACGGTTATTTCAAGAGATCGCCGGTTATGATCTCGATGAGCGAGTTGCCTGGCTCGTAAATAACTGTGCCTACCTCTTGGAGCGCACCGATATGGAGGTGGTACTGCGCGATTTTGGCAAGGCCACGCGCCAGGAAGACCCGGTGGTGCATTTCTACGAAACGTTCCTGGCAGCTTACGATCCAAAATTGCGCGAGGTGCGCGGCGTCTACTATACGCCGGAGCCGGTCGTCAGCTATATCGTGCGATCGGTTGATGCGCTGCTCCGCACTCGTTTTAACAAGCCGATGGGGTTAGCTGACGACAAGACGATCATTCTTGATCCCGCCACAGGAACAGCAACGTTTCTGCATGCAATCGTGCAGCATATCTATACAACGCTGGTTGAGCAGGGACTCGCTGGAACCTGGAATAGCTACGTTGCTCAGAAGTTGTTGCCCCGGTTGTTCGGGTTTGAGTTGCTAATGGCTCCGTATACCGTGGCACATCTGAAAGTGGGATTGCTGCTTCAGGAACTGGGCTATACGTTCGCAAGCAACGAGCGACTTGGGATCTATCTGACCAACACACTAGCGGATGCGCCGACCGGCCAGCAGACGTTAGCATTTGCGGAGTACATCGCTACAGGGTAACGCCGCAGAACGGCGTGGAGTCACTCGCGACGGCAACGATAGCGAATCAGTTCATCAATTGACCAGACATGATCGCTCAGATCGGCCGCCATCGCTGGAGTGCCACCGAGGGTCGCATGCATATGACAGAAATTGTAGACACATCCGGTCCAATACAGCGCATCTTCCAGACGTCGCCGATCCGCAGCGGGTGTTCGGGTCCGGCGGCACAGTCCCGGCATCCAGGTGCGAAAGGTTGCATTCAACCGCTCGATATATGCCGTGTTGATGCGGCCCAACTCCGTCTGCGTCAGCTGCATCAGTTCTTCCGCCCGCGCCAAACTGCCATACGCCAGCCGCCTGCTGATGCGCACCAATCGTCGCCCAACACGCTGCTTGACCACTTGGACGATATGCAGGTCGCGCCACACGATCAACGGTGGTCGACCGCGTTTGCCTGTGTGCAGCGGATCACGAAATACCTGCAAGATCACCGTCACATAGGCTTTGAAACCATCCACCGCCCACAGGATGGGCCGACCGCTCTGGGCTGCGGCGCGCACCTGCTGGACCACCGGCTCGATCAAGGCTGCCTCGCGTTGCCAGCCGATTGCACCGCCCAGCCACAGGCGCGAGAACACGCTGATCGCCAGCGCAATCCAGACCGGGCCTGCCTGCGTGATCGTATAGAGTTCGTCGGCCTGGACCTGGCCCACATCCAGCTGGCCCTGACAGACGATCTGCTCATGCACTTGGCGGGCGTGATCTCCGGCTTTGTGTTGCCAATCCGCCACGGTGCGTTCGTCCAGATCAAAGGTAGCCGTCAGGGCGGGAATGGGGCAACCGTGCGCCAGCAACGACAGGACCACTAAGACCAACCAGATCGGATGTTTGATGCCATAGAGCATACTGCCAGTCGTATCTGCAAAAGTGCGTTTGCAGGCGTGGCAGATATAGCGACGTTCTTTGTGCGAGTGGACACCAATAAGTCCACTTGCATCACACGCGGAGTTGGGGCATACTAGCAACTCCGGGCGCATCGGGGGTAGGGTGTATTTGGTCATACCACCTACTATAGCGATGCGCTCGGTTGTGTCAAGCCTCCTCCACGCTATTCTGTAGTGTTACC
>Ga0075423_10000501_pt1 | contig 31835 bp, 38 predicted proteins | sample SoiMethybrSBSTD2_FD_80114 | JGI IMG/M metagenome (GOLD analysis project Ga0075423, IMG submission 80114) | Bulk soil microbial communities from a Populus tree surrounding site in Tennessee, USA - Soil MetaG P. TD hybrid SBSTD2 | ecosystem: Environmental > Terrestrial > Soil > Tree plantation...
CGACCTCGTGCCAAGCGATACATCGACAACGTGATGCGGCTGTTGTCCGCACTGCAGTGACGTACCCCGAATCGACTCTCGCCTGGTGAGCAAGATTTTCGACGCGGCGCTCAGGGCCGGGCCGAGTGCTCGGTGGGACCCGGATGCGCGGGCCCTGATCCCGAGAGCTGAGGGTGCGAAGTCAGGCATGCCTTCCGAACATTCGAGCCTGGACGCCTGCAAAAGTCAGGCAGATTTGTCTGGAGGGCCTGAGTTTGCCGTCCTGGCATGAAGGTGATCGTCAACGATTCCAGGAATTGGGGTGCCGGTGATCATCCTGTTGTTGATCATGCTAGCTATCTCTCTGATCCCGTTGCGTTGGGCTCGCAGACAGGGCTGGTGGTGATCACCTGAGCCGGGTCGTGTGAGAAAGATGATCGCTCATGCGAAGCGGTTGCGACCTTCAGATGATCAAGTCATGCCTGCTCCGCGAGGCTCTTAAGCCTTTACAGCCAGTCACGCCTTCGGAACATTAGGTAGAGCCCCACTGACAACAGCAGCATTGCGAGCAGTGCAAGAGGGTAGCCGATCGCCCAGTGCAGCTCGGGCATGTGGTCGAAGTTCATGCCGTAGACGGTGCCGATGAGGGTCGGGGCGAAGAAGATCGCGGCCCAGGCGGAGATCTTCTTGCTGGCCTCCGTCAACTGTTGCACCTTCTCGTTTTGCGCTTGGCCGAGAAGTGTCGATTTGACACTGAGGACGGTCTGGTAGAACTCGATAACACCGTGGAGATACTCCATCTCGCCGTCGGCCAGGCTGCGGACCCGGTCGAACTGCTGCGCATTATCCGCCACGAGCTGTCTGCCCTGGTTTGAGATGCCGGTCAGGGTGGTCATGCTGTGATATATGGCGCCACTTTGGGCGCCCATGGTGCGTACGGCGAGCAGGCCGTGTCGGGCAAGAAACAGTTCGTTGAGGTACACCTCGGGATCGCCGACCTTCCCGCCAGTTAACCGCTGTTCAAGCTGCCAGACATCCTTGGTCAGCAGCTCGATGAAGTCCTCTTGCTCGCGAGTCAGCACCGTGACAATGGCGTGGGAAAGCTGAGACGGTGTGACCGGCCGCAGCCGCCCGGCTTGGATCCGCTCCAGCACCGCGTAGGTCTCGCGCAAGGCAACGTCTGGGTGGACGGCCGGATTCATGGGTCCATGCACTGTCACCAGGTAGCGAACGCCTACGAACTGGTCCAACTCGACGTAGTGCACATGGCCGTGCTTTCCTACTTCGGGCGCATGCAGCACGACGAACACGTGGTCGTGGTAGGCATGCATCTTGGGGAGACGGTTTCGCTCCACCGCGTCCTTCACGGCCATGGGATGAAACCGGAACACCTCCGAGAGCACATGCAGTGCGTCCTCGTCACCAGCTGGAATGTCCACCCATACGAAACCGTCCTCACCCTTGAGGAGCTTCGGCAACTCGTCCAGCTCACGCTCCTCGACCTCACCGTCGGTAATCAGACGAACATCCATTCGACCCACATCCTCAGCCGTGCTGCCGCGCTGGCCTAGTGAAAGCCTAGGGGCCCGCGATCGGCCGTCGAGCGAGTGAGGCGCGTTGACCAAGAATGCGGATCGTTGCGATCAATGCCAGGCTCGCCGCAACAGACGGGCTCAGAGCGGAATGCGAGACCCGATGATCACTGTGCGGTCGCGCGGGAAGTTGAAGTACACAGCGGCGTCTGCCGTTAGGGCGGTGAAGGCGACGAAGAGCCGCCGACGCCAGCGCGGCATCACCGACGCTTGCTTCGCGCTCGGCTGCTCGCCGTCGCCCTGGTCATCACTGACAGCTCTGACCTGCTCCACTACCCCCAATGGATTCAAGATCCGCTGTTTTGACACACCTGTGATGTCCACCCTCGCGATATGGTCTCGCCATGCAACGTCAGGCCCGAGCCCCTAAGACTCAACCGTTCGGAGCGGAAGCCTTTGAGGCCAGCGACGGGACCGTTCTGCGGTGGCTTGGCATGGCCGGGTTCTTGATCAACAGTCGCGGCACAACGGTGATGGTTGATCCCTTGCTGGGTGGTTTCGACATGCCGGTGATGATTGAGTTCCCGATCTCGCCCGCCGACGTGCCGATGTTGGACGCCGTGCTCATTACGCACAGCGACAATGACCACTTCAGTGTTCCCACTTGTCGTGATCTTGCTGGTGCCACGCGTGCGTACCACTCGACGCAGTACGTGGCTTCGCTTATGAAACAGCAAGGTTTGCCGGCGTACGGTCACGATATCGGCGAGCATTTCCCGATCGGACCGGTCCGTGTGGAGGTCACCCCTGCCGACCACGCGTGGCAAAACGAGTCCCCTGGCGCGAGCGATCGCATCTTCCAACCGGAGGACTGTTGCGGATTTTGGATCGACACCCCAGACGGGACTATCTGGGCGCCCGGCGATTCACGGCTCATCCCCGACCATCACCTGCGCATGCCCGGCGCAGATGCCATGCTGTTCGACTTTTCCGATAGCGAGTGGCACTTCGGACTCGACGGCGCTGTCGCGATGGCGAACGCCTACCCACACACCCCATTGCTGCTGTACCACTGGGGCAGCGTGGATGCTCCGGACTTCCCGCCGTTCAACGCCGACCCGGACTCATTGCCGGACCGCGTCGAAAATCCCGAACGCATTCGGGTGCTGGCGCCCGGCGAGCCATTTGTGCTGCGGCGACTGCAGAGCTGATCAAGCCCTGGACTCATTCGCCGAACAGTTCTCTTGCCACCATCATGGCCGCATGGCATCGCCGCGCGATCACCTTGCCAAGAGACCCCTGTCCAATGACGACAATGATATCAATCACCACGATGCCTCTTATGATCTGCGCGCCTAACACCATCTCTGGACTTCTAAGTCCTCACAGGGCTTCGGCAATAAACCAGGCTCTGCCAAAGCCCCGACGGCGATCAGTGGCTCAGCTCAGGCGTTGATGTCGAGGGCTGGGAGAGGTGGTTACTGCCGATGGGGTGATCGCGATCATCAAAGCGGCGTCCACGTGTGCCGAACATTTTTGGGGCGCCCAGCCCACTGGCGGAGGATGGCCGCCATGGGGAGCAGCTCCAAGCCGCAGCAAGGCGCCTAGTGGTTGGCGATCGGCGAATGAGGTGTCAAGGCCAAGATCGAGAGGCGGACTCGAGAGCTGGACGCCAAGGGCGCCGCCTTTGACGGCCGATTGGGCCGAAGCTGATGCCGCCGACGCTCTCGACTTCGCCGAGTGGCCGTCGACAACGCGCAGCCAGCCATGCTAGACGCTTACCACGCCCGTGCCTACGCCGACGATGTGGCTAAGGAAGCCAGTTCCTAGCGTTTCGCCCGTGACCAGCGGGCATCACGCATTCACGCTGTACGCATACGTAACCGCGCCACCGCCGGCTCGCGGGCATGCGGTACCGGGTTGGCCTGAGCGGCAGGCGTGGAAAGAGGTTGCTAACACGTGGCGTGGTCCAGTTCGTCGTCCTCGAGGGGACAATGGCACCCTTAGGCGAGAAACGTGACACCGCTTTCGATGCGTGGATTTAGAGCCGGGCCTAAGGTGGGGTCAGGCGGGCGTGGCCGCTGAGACCCGACAATCACTTGCCCCTTGGATTCCCCTAATGAGCCAGAGCCAGGTCGAACCGATGCAATATGGGTGGCGTCCAGTTTCCCGGCCAAGACGGCCGGTGCTGTTTGTCAATCCGCGGTCGGGCGGTGGCGCAGCTGCTCGCGCCGGGGTTGCACAGCAGGCGCGTGACCGCGGAATCGAGGCCGTCACGCTGGAGCCGGGACAGAATCTGGCCGCGCTCGTCGACGAGGCGGTCGCAGGTGATGCGGACGCGCTGGGGATGGCAGGTGGTGACGGCTCCCTGGCGGTCGTGGCAGCAGTCGCCGAAGCGCGTGGACTGCCGTTCATCTGCATCCCCGCCGGGACACGCAACCACTTTGCGCTCGATCTCGGAGTGGACCGGCATGATCTAGTCGGCGCCCTGGACGCCTTCAGCGAGGCAGTAGAGCGTCGGATCGACGTGGGGGACGTAAACGGACGCCTATTTCTCAACAACGTCTCATTCGGGGTATACGGTGAGGCGGTCCAAGAGTCGGCCTATCGGGACGCCAAGGTGCATACCCTCCTAGAGACCGCACAGAGGGTGCTTGGTCCCAGCGGAGAGACGCCGGCCCTGCGCCTTGTGGACGATGCCGGGCGTGAGCACGCTCAACTCGCTGTCATGCTGGTCTCGAACAACCCGTATGCACTGGACCGGCCGGTAATCGGAAGCCGCCCTTCACTTAACAGCGGTCTCCTGGGCATCGTCATTCTCGACGTACCTGACGCCAGACAACATCCTCCCGGGCGCGCCTGGAACGCGCCGTACTTGGAGGTTGTAGCCCCCGCGCCGCTGCATGCGGGAATCGATGGGGAGGCAGTGACCCTCAGCCCACCAGTAAGGTTCGCCAGCCGCCCGGCGGCGCTGGCGGTTCGGATCTCCGCCCGACATCCAGGCGCCTCGCCATCAGCGCGCTTCCCGCCCCCCACGCCTGAGCAGACCGGGATGCATCCCTTCCCGCCGCACGATGCGTCACAGTAGTCACCCCTCTACGACACACTTCCGGATTCGGTTCGGGACATCCGGTCGCTGGCCGCTGCCACGGTGGCCGCAGTACCGGCTCCGATGATGGAGCCGAAGACGACATCCCCTGGATAGTGCACACCGGTGTGGACTCGCGAGTAGGCAACCGCGCCGGCAAGCAGCCGAATCGGCACGGCTAACCCCGGCAGATGCCGCCCCACGGTATATGCGAAAGCGAACGCCGATGCGGAATGGCCGGAGGGGAACGATGCAGACTCCGGCATCCTCACAGAACGAGCCTCTGACACTGAGTAAGCGCGCTCCGGTCGCCGCCTGCGGAAAAGTGGTTTGATGCCGAGGTTCACCGTCGTTGAGGTTGCGGCGATCGAGAGCAGACCCTCGAAGGCCACACGGCGCCCTCGTCTACCGCCGAGGATGGCGATCAGGGCCGCCATACCGAGCCACAGGCGCGAGTAGTTGGCCGCATTCGAGAGCCGGCGAAAATGGCGGTCTAACTCTGGAGTGGGCGTGTCGGCCACCGCTTGATACACCGCTCGGTCAACCACTCCGAGCTCGCGCAACGCCTCCGCCCAGCCGGAAGCCACACGTCCGCGGTCCGCCACCATCCGAGCGAGGGCGTCCTCAACGGTCTGCGGTACCTGGCAATGTGCTTCGACACAGGTTGAGCGTATAAGGAGCGCCGACGAGCGCCGGCTGTGGGCGAAGTCCTCGCTTGGGAGGCTTACGTCGACCGTTCAGGCAGTAAAATGCTCCGCCGAAGGGACTGCCGGTCCCCGCCGATTGTGGCGAGAGCGGGTCTGGCTGCATCCAGTCATGTTCGCCTTTTCAGCGGATCCGTCTGGCATGGCAACAAGCTACCGATTAGCTACCTGGTCGGTCGTTTCCGCTTACGGGCCAGCTGATTGCGAAGGCGTTGGTTCTCTTCCTCCAGTTCCAGCACCATGGCAATGCCGGTCAGGTTCAGTCCTTGGGCGAGTAGCACCTGAATGCGTCTCAGCCTGGCGACGTCGTCACTGCTGTAGAGCCGCGTGCCACCTGCTGTACGGGCGGGGTCGAGCAGGCCAGCCTTCTCGTACGCCCGGAGGTTTTGAACGCCTGTGCCTACCAGGTCGGAGGTGACCGCGATCCCGTAAACGCCTCGCGAGTCTGGTGGCCGGTCCGGGCCGTCATTGCGGTCGCGGCCCCTCATCCGGTTCTCCTTTATCTCATGGTTTTAGCTTGACGCGGATTGATGATGATGCTATACCACATCTATAGTCACCGCTATAGATAAGCGTTGACGTAAGCATCACACATCGACTTGTTTAGATCTCAGGAGGTGACTCATGGTGTTGATGCGTACTGATCCATTCCGTGAGCTGGACCGGCTGAGCCAGCAGGTCTTCGGGACCGCGGCACGACCCGCGTTCATGCCAATGGACGCCTGGCGTGAGGGCGATAACTTTTTGGTGGAATTCGATCTTCCCGGTGTGGACGCCAACTCCATTGATCTCGATGTCGAGCGCAACGTTTTGACCGTACGCGCTGACCGACCGATGCGCGAAGGACCCAGCGAGCTGGTAGCAGCGGAGCGACCCCGAGGTGTTTTCAGCCGACAGCTGATCCTTGGTGACAACCTAGATCTGGACAAGATCACCGCCGCGTATCGCGACGGAGTGCTCCAGCTGATCATCCCGGTGGCGGAGCGGGCCAAACCCCGCAAAATCAGCATCGATATCGACAGCGATCACCAAACCATCGAAGGAACCAGCGAACAACAAGCTGTCTCCAGCTGAGCAGCGCAAACCCTGGTCGGCAGTGCTTCTGGCCTGCCGACCAGGTACACGCTGCCGGGCCCTGGCCGTATCACCAGTCGAGGGATCACGATGGCTCAAAATAGGAGTCTTAGTGCTCCATGGATCAACCTGATGAGCTGATGATCCGACGACGCCTTGCCGGCGCACAGTGCGACGGCATCGGGCGCACAACGCGACGCATCGGGCGATTCTTTGCCGACCCGGTGAGCGGGCGGTGGTCGTGACTCATGCCGTCTACGACATCTTCGGTACCCGGCCGGGTCGGTGACTCCCAGCTGGAATCTCATCAATCAACCACATTCCCCAGAAGACCCCGCTGTCGCCGAAGCCGCGTACGAGCTGGCGAGACTCACATTGGACCGTTCAACGGGTCGCACCGCATCCATGCCGGCGACGCCACGCGCTCCATCCTGGTACTTGGGGACATGCCCTTCCGACGGTGATAACTCAGCCTCCGGAGGCACTACGGCGCGGGATGGACCGGATCGCCTCGCACCGCCGCAGCTGCCATGGCGTCACTGGCCCCAGCTGCGCACGGTCAGCGGCCGGCGACAACCCGGAGTACACGACGGCGGCTACCGATCATCGCAGGCGGTGACCGATCTCAGTCGGCGGCGAGCCGGCGGACCGTGACCACAATGATCACGAGGAGGATGACCGGAATCACGATCCCGAACACGACGAATGCGGTCCCCGTATCAATGTGGTCGACCATCCAGCCGAAGTTCATCCCGAAGAACCCGGTGATGAAAGTGAGCGGGAGGAAGATAACTGTCACGAGGGTCAGCCGTTCACTGATCGTCGCCGAACGGCGGGACAGCGTGTCGCCCAGCATTGCGTAGAGCTGCGTGGTTGTGGATCCGCTCTCCTCGAAGCCCGCCCGAACCCGTCCGAGCTTCCGCCGCGCCGGCGGGCCGAGCGCCTCGGCGAGGACCTCGTCTGGCGCGAGCACCCGCTGCTGCGTGATCCACAAATGCTGAAGCGAGAACAGCTGGCTGCGCAGCTGCGAGATGTCCCGCCGTTCGGTCGCGGACCTGAGACCCGCCCGGCTTTCGTCCAGGGACTTTGCCACCCCGGCGAGGCGTTCCACCACATACGTCGACTGTTCGGCCAGCGCCAGGAGCACGGCCACCAACGCAGCCTCCGAATCCGCTTCGACCCTGCGCAACGCGTCCGTGACCAGGTCACGCATCCACGCTGGGCACAACAGCAGTAGGCCGCCCGGACCTCTGTGCAGCTGCACCTCCGCCGGCTCCCTGAGTTGGTCCACTGCGAACGCGACCACAGAGATCTGCGTCCCCTCCACGTGCACGAACGGACGGCCATGTTGCGTCTGCTGCAACTGCTCGACCACAGACACATTGGCATGGATCCAATCGGCGGCCTCCACCACCCGCTGCGGCACCGCCGCGGTGAGGATCACGCAGAACGGCTCCGGGGGCCGGTCACGCTGTGCCGCGAGCGCATCGTCGAGAATCACGTCCATTGCCTGAACCTACCGCCGCCCATGCCGCCCGCAGGATGATCGGCGCTGCCCCAGTCGATCCTCGTTTACCGCCGTCGGCGGCCGGGTCAGCCGAGCGCATTTCGTCCAAAGAATGATCATCGACAATGTTGCCGCTTAGGCGGAAGGGAGATCCCACAACGTCGCAGCGTTGCCAGTCATGAAGCGCCGCATCGACACTGACCCGAAGAGCGCCCATTGATCGGCGCGATCCCGATGCCGGCCGGGGCCGCGGCGTCAAACTCCCATCAGCCATACGCTGTCGAGATCGGCAATCTCATCGCAGCATCAGCCGATCGGCGGAGGTAACCAACACGGATTGGCCGCGCCAACGTTGTGAGCCTTGCCACCATCGGTATTAAGCCCTCTCGAGCGCCGCGGTGCGCGGCGGCAACCCTTCGTTTGAGCGACCCACCGTCTGGTTGTGCGCAAGGTGAGGAAGCGTTTTGATGGTCTCAAGCGTCCGACATTCCGGTCGGCATCGGCGCCCTGAAGGAGCACCGATGGACTTTTCCGCAAAGCTTGAAAACCTTAAAACTAAGGTCAACGAGATGGTGGCGACCGCGCAGGCGGCGGCCAAGGAGAACCGCGAGCAACTCAAGCAGCGCGTGGACCAGGCACAAGACGACGCGACTCAGGCCATGGAGGAAGCCAAGCTGCGAGCAGACGAGACCGCTGATCGAGCCCAGAGCAAGTGGGCCCAGATGAAGGCCGATGCTGCAGCCCGAAGAGAGGATATGAAGGCAAAGATCAACAAGCGGGCCGATCAACTGGACGCCAAGGCCGCGGCCACGGACGCGGACTGGGCCGAGGCGGATGCAGCCGACGCCATCGACTACGCCACCTTGGTGGTCTACGACGCGCAGCTAGCCGTGCTCGACGCGCTGGACGCGCTGGACGCGCGAGCCTACGCAGACGAACGGGCCAGGATCGCCGCTACGTAGACCAGGTTGGCTGCCAGGTCGCGAATGCATGCCCGGCCCATGGCAGCCGCATCCCCCGAAGGTCCAGCCGGCGATGGTCGCCGCTATCACCCGCACCGGTGACCACTACTAGGCCCCGTCTCGTCCAGTGCTCCAGTGCCCAGAATTTTCTGCACTCCAATACGCAAGGGCGCGCGCGTGCGTGTGTAGCTAGGCCAGCATCAAGCCTACATAGCCTGACTATAGATGCGGACCGCCAATCGTTTGGGACCATTCGCAGGTGCGACTACTGCACCCCACGATCGTCGCCCAAGGTCAACGACAAGAATCTCACCGGCAGCGGCTCCCATATGCCAGTGACTCGGCCTGGCCGGGCTAGTGGGGTAGTCCTCGCAGGGGAGTGAGATCGTCGTCGCGTGTTGGCGAGCCGGGCGTTCGATGATCAGCGGCATGTCGCCGGTAGTGGGCCTCATCCTCGTCGCCGGCTCTCACATGTGTCGGGTCAAGCACCCGCTGTAGAAATGCAATTGTTCGCTTCTCCTGTGGGCGCCCGATGACATCGTCCGGGTGACCTTCCTCAACGATGACGCCGCCATCCATGAAGATGACCCGGTCAGCGACCTCTCGGGCGAACGCCATCTCGTGGGTGACCACGATCATGGTCATTCCTTCGGAGGCAAGCTCCCGCATCACCGACAGTACGTCGCCGACAAGTTCAGGATCCAGCGCCGATGTCGGCTCGTCGAAGAGCATCAGGCCTGGGTCCATTGACAAGGCGCGGGCTATTGCGACCCGCTGCTGCTGCCCTCCGGAAAGTTGAGCGGGAAAGGCGCTCTCCCGACCGGCCAAACCAACCTTGGCCAGATTTTCTTGAGCCTTCGTGGCGGCCTCCTGCTTGGGACGCTTCAGCACGCTGATCTGACCGATAGTGCAGTTTTGCAGCGCGTTGATGTGCGGGAAAAGATTGAACTGCTGGAACACCATCCCGAGGTTGCTCCGGACGCGGTCGATGTCGCAGTCGGGATCAGTGACCTCCTCGCCCATCACCACCACTCGCCCGGAGGTGGGTTCCTCCAACAGGTTCACACAGCGCAGCAACGTTGACTTTCCAGAACCGGAGGGACCGATCACACAAACGACCTCACCGCGATGAATGACCGTTGAGATGCCTTTGAGCACCTCGACAGAGGCGAAGGACTTGTGTAGGTCGATGACTTCGACCACCACATCCCCTTGCCCGGCCGATGGAGTGGTGGCGGTGTCAGTGACGGCTTCCGACATCGCGATCACCGACCTCTTCTGGCGCGGACTTCCAGCCGCTGCACGAGGAAAGTAAGCGGCAGCGTGATCACCAGATAGCAGAGACCAGCGACTACAAGCGGGGTGAGATTGGCGTTGGTGCTGGACAGATCGCGCCCGTACTTGGTCAGCTCGTAGCCGGCCGCCGACAAACCCAGGATGTAGGCAAGCGACGAGTCCTTTACCAGCAAGATCAGCTCATTGGTCAATGGAGGAATAACGATCCGAAACGCTTGCGGAAGCACGATCTTCCGACTCGCCACCGCGGCCGGCATACCGAGCGAGCGAGCCGCCTCCACCTGGCCCTTCGGAACTGCCTGGATGCCGGCTCGGATGGTCTCGGCCATGTAGGCGGCAGCGACTATGCCGAGCGCAAGCCACACGGTGCCGTACGGGTCGAAGGGAATAATCAGGCCGGAAAAGGCCAGCGGCAGCAGGCCAAACGCGAGTAGCACGATTAGGGCCGGCAGGCCGCGGAATAACTCGATATAGATACCAGCGATCCAGCGATATGGAGCCACCGAGGAGAGCCGCATCAACGCGAGGATGGTGCCACCTACGAGGCCAAAAATGAAAGCCCCAGCGCTATAGATGATGGTGTTGAGCAGCGCCGTGCCTAAACCTTGGGTCAGGGTGGCATAGATCATGTCGGACCGGAAAAAGACTTGCCCGATCTGTTGCCAGTCGGCCACCAAGAGCAGCACGACGACCGCGACGACCAGGATCACGTACTGGATCAGCCGACGTCGCTTGGCGCGTTGGCGCGGAGACGGCCTCCGGCGTGCCGGCGGAGCGAGGGTGGAAAGGCTCATCGCAGAACCTCCTGAAATAGGCTGAGTCGAACCTCAGTCCCGCGGCATCCTCGGTTGCCGGAGGCCGCAGTAAGAGTCGCGGGAGGTGGGGGTTGTCGGGCTTCGCGGTTACGCGGGCTGGACGCCAAACCACTTCTTGTAGATGGTGTCATAGCTGCCGTCGCTCTTCGAGGTCTTGATCACCTCGTTGATGACGGCCAGCAACGCCGCAGCGTTGGCGTTGTCCTTCTGCACCATGAAGCCGTACTGTTCGCCGGTGTTGAACTCCTTTGACACCGTTGTTGTCGGATTATCCTTCGCGAAGTCGTACACCGTCCCGTTGTCGTTGATTGCAGAGGCAACGCGCCCGGAAAGCACCCCAGTTAGGGTGGTCGGCCCGTCGTCGAAGACTACGATTTCGTAGCCGTTGGCTGCCTTGTTGTCCTCGGCGTAGAGCTGTCCGGTGGTGTCGGTCTGGACTCCTAGCTTCTTGCCGCGGAGCTGTGACAAGTCGTTAATCCCGGAATCTTTCTTAACCAACAGCGCCTGGGTGGCTTTGAAGTAGGGATCGGAGAATGCGACGGCTTCCTTGCGCTTGTCGGTGATGGTGACGGCACCCATGGCGGCGTCACACTTCCGTGCTGCAAATACCGCGCCGGAAGTCTGGGATGCGAAGTCCACGTCGAAGATCTCCTGGGTGACGCCCAGCTTCTTGGCGACCAGGTCCATCAAGTCGACATCGAATCCAACCACCTTGTTGGAGCTGTCCTTGAACTCGAACGGCTTGTAGGACAGGTGAGTACAGACGGTGAGCTTCCCCGGCGTCACCAACGAGACCTGTCCGGGGCTGGCGCCGCCGGCCGGTGAGGACGATGACGCAGGGGTTTGGGTGGGGGCGCAGGCGGCCAGAACGATTGTCATTAGCGCTGCAACCGCAACAATAACCTGGCGGACTCTTTTGAGCCGGGTGGTAATCACAGGAATTTCCTTTGCTGGATTAAATTTCTCGAATTCTGGCATGGCACCTAGCCCTACGCAATAAGCAGCGTTTCGCGACCGCCGTACTAACCCAGCCACTCCAAATCCCGCCGATCATGACCGCGGCCGGCGTCAGGGTGGAGTCAGCACCACGAGGTTCGCCGGGTCGACGGTGGCGATTCTGGTCGCCCAGGACCAGGACACGAGCGGTCTCGAGGTTTGAGCTCCAGCCGAGATGGCCGCAATGCGTCTGGTCGCAGCTGGCATGATGTGGCCGACCGCGACGGCCAATCCATGATCAACAGCGATCTTGAGAGATACGCTGGCCCCCACGCATTTGTTCGAAGATCGGTCGCTATTTGAGGAGGGTGCGGCCTCATCCCATAACCATGATGATCAACTGCCCGGGCCCCACACGGGCCCCGACTCCTTTACAAAGGCCACCAATACGGGCCTTAAACCGTGACGTCTGAGCCTAAAGCCGCCCCCGAGTAAATGGATTCACCGGCTTCCCAAGCTGACAGTGCGGGTTGGATTCCCGTCATCCGCTCCAAACCGAAACAGCTGGTCAGCCGCCCAGATCGAACGCCACGTACCCTGCATAGAAGCGGCTTACTGTCAGGTGAGCAGCGCCACGAGCTCCGGAAGCCGGTCGAACATGTCGGGGAGGCCCCGTACGCCGTTGCGCGCGGACTCATGCGACAGAGCGAGGTCAGGGCCGCTCCTTGCCTCCACGGCGGCGAGGCAGCGGAGGATGTTCCACCTCGTGTGCCCAAGCCAGCCGCCGATCATGAACAGGAACCAGCTTGGACCCGACGGCGGCAGCCTTCCGCCCCCTGCGACGTAGCCCTCGAGGACCGAGCGGAAGATGGCGGGCTCGATATGGTCGAAGCCACGTTCCTTCGCAAGGCTCAGCGCGGTCGAGCCGAGCTCGCCGGCCAGGTCGAGCATCCCCGAGAGTTCCCAGTCGAGCACTACCGGCCGACCGTCTCGAGCGAGCAGGTTCCACGGTTGGATGTCCTTGTGGGTCAGCACAACGGGGCCTGGCCGTTCGCAGGTGTCAACGAAGTCGGCAATTGCGAGGAACGTCTCGACGTGGGCCGCGAGTTCGTCGGCCCACGGTTGTCCGGTCGCCGCTGCCCGCTCAGCGAGTTGGGGCCAGTCCCGTGGCGTCGGGTCCTCAATCGACATGTGGGTCCACTCCACGTCGAGCGCGTGGATGCGCGCAAGGATCTCACCGATCTCGAAGGCGTACGCCGCCGACACCGGCGCTTCGGGCAGTTCCTCTCCCTCGACCCACCGGTGGACCAGCGTGTGCGGGCTAGCCGAGATCGGCTCTGGCATCGGTATGCCGGCGGCGAAGGCCGCCCGCTCGAACTTGTACACGTCTTCGACGCGGTAGGTCCAGCGGCGGTCTCCTAGGTTCAACTCTTTCACCGCGAACGACCCCTGGTCGGTGTCGAGCCGGTACATCCGGTTGGCGAACCCGCCGTGGACGCGAATCATCGGCCCGATCGGCGCGCCAAGATGCGAAAGGTTCATCCAGCGCAATCTAGGTCTCGTGCCCTAGGGATCAGACCAGCGCGGCCATGAGGATCGGCTCGCCGACGGCGTCGGCTAGGCGGCGTCGCCTCGCCAACTGGGCCAGCCGACTAGCCGGTGTCGCTCGGCACCCAGGCCCTGGTGTCGGAGCCGATCTCAGCGTCGAGGAGCGCTTCGAGGCGCGTCGAGAGCTCGTTCAGACACCGGCATTTCTCATCTCAAGCTGGCTAACGGGCGTCTGATCAGGCTCTTCGCCCCTCTTTTTCCGTCCCGAGGCGGCAAACGTTGCCTGTGACCTGACACTGCGAAGGGCCAACGCGGGGCGCCGCTGACGACAGGTGGACGAGCCCGAGCTGCCGCATCTGAGCGCAGTGACAATGGGGAATGTGACGCTCCGGCCCGTGAAGGCGCGAACCCGGCTTTGGATAGCAGCGGCGCTGTTGATCATCGGCATTGCCGTGGTCCTCAGCGTTGCGGTTCGTACTGACTCCGCCGCCGGCAATCTGCGGACGTTGAAGGTGATGACTCGAAACATCTACCTCGGCGGGGATATCACTCGACCTATCCGCGCGGCACTTGACCGGACGGGCCAGGACGGAGCACTTGCCCTCGGCCACGCGAATCACGAATTACGCGAGGTGGTTGACCGGACTGGGTTTGCGACGCGCAGCAGGCTGCTAGCTCAGGAGATCGCTGCGACTCAACCGGATCTGGTCGGGTTGCAAGAGGTTGCGCTCTGGCGCCACGGACCAATGCAGCTCGATAGCGTCGGTCGACCAGACGCCACGCAGGTCGATTACGACTTTCTCGCCATTCTGCTGGCCGACTTGGCCAAGCGCGGCATCCGCTATCAGACCGTCTACATACAGCAGGAGTCTGATGTCGAGGCGCCCGCATTCACTGGTAACCCGTTTGCCGGTACCGTCGGCTCAGCAGAGGACGTACGCCTCACAGACCGTGATGTCATCTTGGTGCGCAGTGCAGCCAGGATCAACGTTGAGGGCAGCGGAGGCGGGCACTACCGTCCGCAGTTGGCCGTCAAGCTCGGAGACACGACATTCCGGTTCGTACGGGGCTATGCCTGGGCTGACGTTGAGATTGGATCAACACCAGTGCGGTTCATCACAACGCAGCTTGAGTCACAGAGTTCCAAGCTGGCGCGGGCGCAAGCCGAAGAGCTTCTCAACGGGCCGGCTGGAAACACCGGCCTATCCACGATCATCGTCTGCGACTGCAACTCCAATCCGTCCAGCCCGGCGGCACATTCTCCGATTCCTGTTGGATCCGGCGGTGCCTACCGGATGATCACCAATGATCATGGATTCAGTGATCTTTGGCTCCAGCGGCCGGAGCGCGGTAGTCGAGGCAACACAGCATCGTTGGGCGAGTTAGTGAACGACAAGACCGCCGACTTTGAGCGTCGCATTGATCTGGCACTCGCCCGGCCGGCGCCGACTGCTCAGATCGCAGTCAGCGGAGCAGAGGTGACTGGAGACGAGCTGAACGATCGCGACCCGGTCAGCAAGCTCTGGCCCTCGGATCATGCCGGCGTCGTCGTAGAGCTCCGGATCGGCTGAATATCGTGCTTGACGCGCTGTCGCCACAACGACGACGTCTCGTGTTCGGCGCCGGGGCCATCGGCCTCTTACTGATCATGACACTCGTCGTGATCGGCATCGTCCGGGTCACAACCTCCGTTGAGCCTGTGTCGCAATACGATCCCGGTCCAGTTCTTTTAGTGCCCGGATATGGAGGCAACGTGCAATCGCTTCAGCCACTCGCGGCTGCCGTGCGCTCGGCCGGCCGCAATGCCGTCATCGTCGAACCAGTTGGCGATGGTACAGATGATCTTCGGAAGCAAGCCGAACATCTAGCGGAGGTAGCCAACCGGGTACGCGACGATGCCGGTGCCGCCTCAGTGGATGTGATCGGCTATTCCGCAGGCGGCGTCGTCGCTCGATTGTGGGTACGAGATGACGGCGGCGCCGAGGTGGCGCGCCGAGTCCTAACGCTGGGCTCGCCCCATCATGGAACCAGCCAGGCTGCGCTTGGCGCGGACCTTGCCGGCGGATGTCCCAGGGCGTGTGAGCAGCTGATCCCAGACAGCGACTTGTTGCGGAGCTTGAACGCTGGTGACGAGACTCCGGCAGGGCCGTTATGGGCGACCATCCGGTCGACAGGCGACCAGGTCGTCACACCGGTGGATTCCGCCGCCTTGTCGGGCGCCCTGAACATCGTCGTGCAGGATGTGTGCCCGGACTCAACCACGGCTCACGGTGATCTTCCGAGCAATCCGGTCGTGGTAGCGGCTCTTGGCTCAGTGCTCGGCACCGGTCTCCCGCAGGTACCAGTCCATGTCGCCTGCTGATCTCACTCATCAATATCTTTGGTGCCAAAGTTCGCCCAGGCAGCCAAGGTGAACACCGTCAGATAACCCAGCTGAACCAGCAGCCCGCGTACGACATCCCGCCACAAGATCGGATCCCGGAACAAGTCGACGAACGCAAGCCAGTAGCGAGTCGGCAGAAATGGATGCAATGCCTCGGCGGCATCGAGTCCGAGCAGTACGGTCGATGCCACGAGGACACCAATGGTGCCGAGCGCGGCGCCGATTGCCGACCTAGTCAAGGTTGAGAAGAACAGGGCAACTGCGGCGACGCCGAGCATGCAGATGATCACGTAGCCAAGCGCCAGCGCCGTTCGCCAGCTGAGCTCCTGCTGGCTGAGCGATGAGCCACTCAGGCTCACAGTGCCAGTAGCCGGAGCCTGTCCCAGCAACAGGCGACCTTCGGCGTACGAAACTCCCGCGACGACCAGAACCGCAAGTAGCACGAACGCTACGACGGTCACGAGCTTGGCAAGCAGTAGGTGCGTCCGCCCCACCGGCCGCACCAGTAGATAGCGCAGCGTGCCGGTCTGACTCTCCCCAGCAATCGCATCGCCACCCAGGACGGCGACGGCGATCGGTAACAGCAACGGGAGTACGACGCCGAGTGCCGCGAGCGGGAACAACGTCCCGTCGTTAAGCACCGCGGAGAGGAACGGCGGGCCTGTGCCGGGTCGAGGCCCCAGATCAGTGATCGAAAGCAGGATGGCAACCAGAGTTGGAAGGGCAATGAGCATCCCAATGATCAACCAGGTCCGCGGCCGGCAGATCATCTTGATCAATTCGACGACGATCATGCTCGAGCCTCTGCCTCGAGAACGATCTCTTCCAGAGTACGGCGGTAGGGGCCGATCTCGTCCACGCGTATGCCTTCACCGACCAGATAGGCGTTGAGACTTCGCGGACTCTCGGCTCGGACGAGCAGCCGGTCATCTATGACGGATGCTACGACGGCGTCGAGCAGTTCGGTGCAACGTTCGATATCCGGTGTCTGCACCGCTACCAGGCCAGTCGGCCGCAACAGCGTCTCCAACTGCTCTTGCAAGATCAGCCGGCCATCGCGCAGCACGCCGACGTGGGTGCACATCTGCTCGATCTCGGCAAGCAAGTGGCTGGACAGAAAGATCGTTGTACCTTGGTCGTTCAGCTGCAGCAGCAGTCGCTGGATTTCTTGAATGCCCTGTGGATCCAGCCCATTGCTCGGCTCATCCAAGATCAGCAGCTTCGGCTGCCGCATTAGGGCGGCCGCCAGCCCGAGCCGCTGGCGCATGCCTTGCGAATAGGTGCGGACCGATCGGCGATCAGCAGGATCCAGCCCTACTTGTTCTAAGGCATTGCCAATCTTGGTTCGGCGCTCGGATCGCCGACTGCGATCCGACCCGGTGGCATCGAGCAAGGCGAGGTTCGCCCGGCCGGAGAGGTGAGGGTAGGCCGCAGGGCGCTCCACCAGGGAGCCGACGTGCGGCAACACTCTCCGGCGGGCGTTCGGCATCGCCATTCCCAGCACTTCCGCTTCGCCGGAGGTTGGCAGCACCAGTCCCAAGAGCATCCGGACAGTTGTCGTCTTGCCGGAGCCGTTCGCCCCAAGAAAGCCGTAGACGTCACCTGTCCCGACTTCCAGGTTCACGTCATCGACGGCCCGCAGCTCGCCGTACCGCTTGGTCAAGGCCCTAGTTCTGATGACGTGGCCGTTGGTCAGAGCGGCGCTCGTCATTGCCGCTCCAGCAGTTCTGATGCGGCGCGCCGGAGAGTCTCGTCTGTCACAGTGCCTGCCAGCAGGAAGGCGCCGCCACGTCCTCGGGGGGTGATCAACAACCCAACGGGCCCCACAGGGGCGAGGGTGCCGACCACGGTCAGCTGTGCGTTGCCGCGATCCTGCAGCTGCCGACGCAGCGGTCCAGCAACCTGGCCGCGTAGCGGCAGAGCGATCAAGGTCGTCGGCCCACGTCCATAGATTCCGACAGCGCCAGGGTCCACACCGTTGCGGGAGCCCAAACCGGCCAGGGAAGCCGGCAGGTCGTACGGCTCGAACGCATTCGCCGCGGCAGCTACGTCGACCGATGGCTCATAGACGACTCGTACGCCTTCAGCCAGCGTGAATCTGGTAGCCGTATCGGGGGGTGCGCCGAATGTGAATTCACGAAGCGTCGTAGTGAGCACGGGACGCTCCTCGCCGACGCCGTACACCTGAACCTCGAGTGGCAGCCCGCTTGCAGGGTCGGCCCAGATATTGACATGGCCGATGGTCGTCGCCTGCTCTTTGGGTGTAAGCCGCAGACCGGGTGCGTCGCGGCCCGCGATCCGCCGCGTGGGCAGCTGGCTCAATTCATCTTCGCGTACCCCATCCAGCAGCGACCGCCCGAAGGTTGGCGGCAGCAAGTCGGAGGCATCAGGCAATCTGATCTTGGAGACCGGTGAATACGTCGCGGTGTCAGACTCGAAGACCCAGCGGACCGTACCTGCACCCTGTCGAAAGAGGTCCGTCTCACCGGTGCTGCGGATCCGATCGACGCGCCAGTCGCTGGCGTTGCGCCACCAGACGCGAAGCTCGGTGTTCTCTCCGAGCAGTTGCGACAGTGTCGCGAATGATTCATTGTCGGGAACCTGGAGCGTTCCAACGGTCTCGGCATATCCGGACCAGCCGACATCAGCGGACTGCCGGATCCGGCCGGCCAGCTCGGTGGCGGAGATGTCGGAAGGTTTGGCAGGCGCGGCACTAATCAGCAGAGGCGTAGCGACGAACGCAACCGCCGTCAAAAGCACGACGAGCCAGCGTGCCGACATGGCGCCACTGTAGGTCGGTCGCAGAAGCGCCGACTCATCGAGCGTGGTTCAGAAGCTCGGAGGAGCACAAGCCGAGCACCTTCACGAGAGATTGGTGAGAGGCGACGCGCAGCTCGCCGATTTCGATGTCGTCTCCAACCACTTCTGGCAAACCCGGGACAGCCGGGGCTAGTCCTCTGAGACCTCTTCCAGAACCTGTCCAACGACCTCGTTCGGGAGTGACCGGGCCACGTCGGCCTGAGCCACGATGCCGATAAGTTGATGCCCGTCGATGACCGGCAGCCGGCGCACCTGATACTTCGCCATTGTCCGTAGCGTCTCTTCAGCTGAATCGTCGGCGCCGATCGTCACTGGCTTGCCCTGGGCGAGGTCTGTCGCCCTCACAGTGTTGGGATCCTTGCCCTCAGCAATGCACTTCACGACGATGTCGCGATCGGTCAGCATGCCCTTGAGTCGCTGATCCTCACCACAGATCGGCAGCGCGCCGACATCAAGGTCACGCATCTTCCGGGCCGCTTCGACCAAGGTCTCGGTTGAGTTGACGCACTCGACGCCCTGGGTCATGAGTTCTCGGGCGGTTGCCATAGCAGACTTCCCTGAGTGTGGGTTCGTCATTCCGTACCCCATGTCGAGGGTCGCAAACGGGTCTGCTGCGCCAGTCATGTCTCGGTCCCGCAGCCCCGGCAACAGTGCTCGCTAGATGATCATCGTGGCTGTGGCGACAAGCCGTTCAGGTCGGTGTCTCGACCTTCGGTCAGCGGCCGTTGCAATCTCATGGGCGATCTGGAGACCCACGAAAAAGATCTTGTGGAAGTTCGCAATGAATCAACAGTGGGCCGCTGTTACCCGTCACAAAGTGTCCATATCCGTGAAAACGGGCTTTGGCGCATCCCGACGGCTTCGGTAAAGTACCACGGAATTCGCGAGCAAGCATTTAGCCCCGAGATGCGGCCGCACCAGTGTCGTTGACCCTATCGACGCCAGTCGCCATTTGCTTCAGGAAAACGTAATGCCGCAAGCTGCACCACCAAGATCGCAACAGAGTTATCGGCATGAGGCGTTCATCTGGCGGGATGCAGATGACTATGCCTCAGTCCTTACGCCATTCGTGGAAGACGGTCTGGCCGCTGGAGAGGCAGTCATGATCGCCGTCGTGCGACGCCATGCCAACTGGCTGCGTGAGAGCCTGGGCCCTCAGGCCCGTAAGGTGAAATTCGTTGATATGGCCAAGCTCGGCCGTAATCCCGCGCGAATCATTCCTGCTTGGCAAAAGTTTGTTGATCAACACTCGGGTTATGGCCGTCCGGTTCGCGGTGTCGGCGAGCCGATTTGGGCGGGCCGGCGGCCCGAGGAGATCCTGGAGTGCCAACTGGATGAGGCGTTGCTGAACGTGGCGGTCGACCCGAAGATTCCGCTCTGGCTGATCTGTCCGTACGATCTTCGCGGCCTTGACCCGTCAGTCATCAAGGAAGCCCATCGCAGTCACCCGGCTGTCATGGACGGCGATCGCTATCACGGCAACTCCCAATACGGTGGGCGGGCGCATGTCGACGCGATGTTCGGCGCGGAGCTGCCTGACCTCGGTGCAGAACCGGCGGAGTACCCATTTACCTCAGAGTCGGTGGATCGCGTTTTCAACATCGTGACGCTTGAGGGCTACGGCGCCGGGCTCTAGTCGGACAAGGTGACCGACCTTGCGGCGACTTCCCGCCGGCTTGCCTCGTGCAGTCTGCGTCGTGGAGCCGCCCTGGGCACGCTGCGGATCTGGGACCTGCCGTACGCGCTGATCTGCGAGGTCTCCGATGACACGATGATTGACGATGTGCTGGCCGGCCGGCGGGCGGTGACTTCAAGCGACCGTGATGGGCTGTCCTCCGCGAACCGCCGTTGCGATCTCGTACAGCTACGATCGACCGCCTCCGGGACTACCATCCGCCTCCTTATGTGGAAGTAGGTTCGGTACGCGCTTAGCCAGCGATCCGGCCGTCACGCGAGGTAGCTAGCGACGGCGGCGGGAAGTACGACGCAAGCGATCGCCGTTGCGTTGCCGGAATCGACGCCGTCCAGCACGAAGTCGACGTCGCGGCGTCGTTGTTGCTGGCATGAAGCCTGAATGCAGGATTCCAACTGCTAGCACGCCGTCCGCCGCCGGGCGCCCGATGTAAGGTGCCGACTCGCGAGCACCGGAATTGTCAAGATCAACCAGCCGAAGACGAAGACCAAGATCAAGACGCCGCCTTACCCAGCCGCTTCTTGACCGTTCATACACACATGTATCAGCTTGCAGCTGATCATGTTCGATATACATCGGTAGATCAAAATGCAACACATTTCCGCATGACTTTCCTCGACCAATTCCCGTAGCCTGAAGATTGGGAGGACTCTGGGGCATCTCGACAACCGGGTGTGGTTACAGCTGCGCTGAGAAAGGGGGCTTAATGCCCGGCAAACGGGTCCGACCTGCCATCCTCATCGTTATCTCTGCTTCTCTACTCGTTTTGGCGAATTCTGTTTCGGCATCTGGTGACGAGCCCGAGAAGCCGCCTTGCAATCCAGTTGCGCAGTTCAGCACCTTTGACTTTTCCAACCCGACCAAGGTCGATAACAAATGGAATCCGCTGATACCGGGTACTCAGTTCACGCTGAATGGTGTGGCCGACCGAGGTGGCGGCCTGCTGCCGCATCAAGTGGTGACGACGGTTACCGACCTGACCAAGGTGATCGATGGCGTACGAGCCGTGGTCATCTTGGAAAAGGACATCAACGAGGGTGAGATCCAAGAAGCTGAGCTGAGATTCGAAGCACAGGACAACGCGGGCAATACCTGGAATCTCGGTGAGTATCCCGAGGAGTACGAGAACGGGAAATTCGACGCAGCGCCGGATGTGTGGCTTGCCGGTCTAGCTGAAGCCGAGCCGGGCAACTCGATGCCCGGAACACCGCAGCTGGGATCACCCGAGTATCTGCAGGGATGGGCTCCGGAGATCGAGTTCTTGGACTGCGCAGCGGTGTCGGAAATGCAACAGAAGACCTGCGTACCGGCTGGTTGCTACGAGAACGTGATGATCATTAATGAGCGGAGTCCGCTCGAGCCGGAAAGCGGCTACCAGCGCAAGTTCTACGCGCCGGGCGTGGGCAATGTTCACGTAACCGCTGTAGATGATCCAGAAGGTGAAACGCTCGTTCTCAGTAAGGTTTCCCAGCTGAGCCCCGAGGACTTGGCGAAGGCTCGTGCTCAAGCCCTGGAGTTGGAGAAGCGGGCTTACAAGGTAAACCGCATCTACAGCCAGACCCAGCCTGCCGATTCCCCGGTTATTGCGCCAGGCGCGCTCGGCGGCTGAGTGCCACGCGGGAGCGTTTTGCCGGCTGTGCTGCGAAACGACCCCTACCGCTGCAGTTTGGTAGGCCGTTTCGACGGCTGTGTTGCGAAACGTACCCACGCGGCCACAAGTGGCGACCCCTAACTGCGCTTCTGTCCGAGTTGCTGGACCAGAGCTGTGATCAACTCGTACGGGATCGGCTTGCTCAGTGAGAACTTTGCAGTGCCCTTGCCGGATAAGTAGGGACCAAGTTGTTGTTGGAGAGTCTCGTCGAGCTCTGGAATCGGATAGATGCTGATGTGCTTCTTCCAACCGGCAAGGTAGACAACGGGCCGGCCGGCGACGCTGAAGGTGGGGATACCGTAACTGATTGACTCTTTCAGGCCAGGAGCCGCAGCATGGATCGTCTTTCGCGCGGTTTGAAGAACGGCTTGGACTTCGGGCGGGAAACTGTGGATGTAATCGTCCACTGAGTCAAATTGCTGTGCCATTGGGTCCTCTGAGCCCGCCGGCTAAGAGCCGCGCCGTTTCCGATGGGCTGCGGTCGCCTCGGTCATCGCTGTATAGATCTCGATCAGAGCCCGGCGTTGCCGAGGTGTCAGTCCTGGGTCGGTAGAAATCGCCGCAACGAGTGAGGTGTGCTCGTCGGGCTGATCTTCCCTTTCGTGATCAAGGTGATCTGACGGATCATGATCATCATCAGTTGCCCTGGGGCGGAGCGCCTCAGCTGGAATACCCAGCGTTGCGGCAATGGTGTCAAGCACATCGGCCGAAGGGGCGCGGAGTCCGTGCTCGATCTGGGAAAGGTACGGGTTGGAGATGCCAGCCATCGCCGCTACCTGCCGCATTGATAACTCGGCCAGCTCCCGCTGTCTGCGGATGATCTCGCCGACTACATTCCCAGATGACTCCGGCGCTGGATTCATGTCCACCATCCTAGAGAGAACCGTGTGACGCATCTCGCACTCTCTCCGCTAGCTAAGCTAGCGATTTTTGGCTAACATTAATTGCGTTGTAACCGAACCAGTCAAGGAGAAACAACATGGCTACGACCAACACTAAGAAGAGCACTGAGCCCTTCGGCGACTTCACTGAGGGCTTCGGCGACGTCGGCGAGCGCTACCGCGTCCTCAATGACAAGGTGATCGAGAGCGGCAAGAAGACCGGCAACTTGGTCCTCGACGGCTACGAGAAGGCGATCGCCAGCTTCGTCGACTTCCGGCAGCAGGTTGCCGACGCCACCCAGCTCGACTGGGTGACCACCGTTGTGAAGGCTCAGAACGAGTTCATCAACGAGGTCAACGCGGCGTACATCTCCGCTGCTCGTGACGTTCTGAAGTAAGCCTTATGCTCAAGCTGTGACAACACAGCAGTCGGCGGATGATCAGCTAACGCTCGGGGAGATCATCCGCCGGCAACGAGAGCTTGCCGAGCTGTCTATGCGCCAGGTGGCGACGATGGCTGGCATTTCTAACCCGTACCTTTCTCAAATCGAACGTGGGCTGCGGGCCCCTTCGGAGGAGGTACTTCGGGCTATCGCCGAATCTTTGAACGTTTCCGCCGACCTACTCCGTGGTGACATGCCTGCGGATGGGTCGGCGGAGGTCGTTCAGGCGATCCAGTCCGATCCTGATTTGACTTCCTCTCAGCGGCGATCACTGGTTGAGGCCTATCAGGCGCTTCGCCAGGTGACCGTCAAACGACGTAGTGGTCGGAGGACTCGATGAGTGAGACAGCACGTTTTCAGCCCGGTGCGGACGAGGAAGACGAGGAATGGGACACCATTGATGAAGCGGTCCGTGGTCAATATGACGAGGTACTGACCAAGGGCGCTAGCTTGCTCGATGGCAGCGAACTGATGGGTCGGCTCGACCCGCTCGCCGTATTCTCTCCGCTGTTCAAGGCCGGCGTTTCCGCGGCATTACATCCGGATAAGGTGGCCGGCGCGCTGGGGCGCAGCGCGGGCGAGATGGTGCGGGCGACCACGGCTGCGACTGTTCGTGCGCTCGGAGGCAAACCGGCGTACGCGCCCAAGCGCGGTAAGGACAGGCGATTTACCGATCCGGCTTGGAGCGAGAACGCCGGATACTGGTGGCTTCGAGAGATCTACCACGACTGGGAGCAAGCGCTTCTGGACATCGTGCGGGATACCGAGGCGGCGCCAGCAACCAAGCAGATGGCGGAGTTTGCCGTGCAGCTCATGATCTACGCGCTGGCTCCCACCAACTTCATCCCGGGAAACCCGGCAGTGATCAAGAAGGCGCTCGAGACCGGCGGCTTGTCGTTGACGAGAGGAGCGCGCAACTTCGTTCATGATCTACGGACCAATCGGGGTGTACCCCGCCAAGTGGTTCCTGGCGCCCACACGGTCGGTAAGGACATGGCCGTCACACCGGGCAAAGTGGTATTCCGCAACGACTTGATGGAGTTGATCCAGTACGCGCCGAGCACTGAGCAGGTGCACGAGATTCCGCTGCTTTTCAGCCCGCCATGGATCAACAAGTACTACATCATGGACCTGGCGCCTGGTCGCAGCCTCGTGCAATGGGCTATCGATCACGGACACACCGTCTTCATGATCAGCTATCGCAACCCCGATGAGCGGATGCGTCACGTGAAGATGGACGACTATTTGATCTCCGGACCCATTGCGGCTCTTGAGGTGGTCCGTGACATTACCGGCGCAGACAAGGTCAATCTCCTTGGGCTCTGCCTTGGCGGCACACTCACGATGGCGACTCTGGCATACCTCGACGCTGTCGGCATGGACTTGATCAACTCAGCGACGTTCCTAAATACCTTGATCGACTTCAGCGAACCTGGCCTGCTTGGCGTGTTTACCGACGAAGCATCCATCCGCCGGCTTGAGCGGACGATGCAGCGCACCGGCTTCCTGCCGAAGGAAGAGATGCAGCGCTCGTTCAACCTGCTTCGGACCAACGACCTGATCTGGAACTATGCGGTGAGCAGCTGGCTGATGGGTGAGGAACCGCCAGCCTTTGATCTGCTGAGCTGGAACAACGACTCCACTCGAATGCCCGCAGAGATGCACAGCTTCTATCTGCGCAGTTGCTATCTAGGCAATGAACTCGCCCGCGGCGTCATGGAACTAGCCGGACAGCGACTTGATCTTGAAAAAGTTGATCAAGATCTGTACTTCCTTTCGGCCGAGCAAGATCACATTGCACCGTGGCGCAGCTCGTACGCCGGAGCGCTGCTTCCCGGGGGAGAGGTACGGTTCGTGCTGTCTAACTCCGGCCACATCGCAGGCATAGTGAATCCACCGAGCCCGAAGTCGATTCACTACGTTGTGGAAAGCGATGAGCCGTTGCCGGAGACGCCGGATGAGTGGCTGGCGGCTGCCACCATGCACCCGGTGACCTGGTGGGAGGACTGGGCGAAATGGATCGGCGCGCGAGCCGGGGGAATGCGCAAGCCACCGCGAATGGGCAACCGTAAACATCGACCGATCGCCGACGCGCCCGGAACCTTTGTCCTGGAGACGTAGCGGCGGGTCAGCTGAGTTCGTGGCGTTCAGCGGGGTTCGTCCAAGGTGACGAATCGGTAGCCGTGGGAGCGGTAGTCATTGATGATCCCGGCCAACGCGGCAACTGTTGCGGTCCGATTGCCGCCGCCGTCATGGAACAAGATCACCGGATGCTCTTGCTCGAGCCCGGTAGCAGCCCTTTTCTGAATCACAGCTGCGAACTTCTTGTTGGCTGGAGCCGCCCAATCACGGGTGTCAACAGACCACAAGATCACCGAAAGGCCCGCAGCACGGGATACTTTCTGGGCCCCTTTGACGATCCCGCCGGGTGGACGAAACAGGCATGGCTCTCGGCCTGTGGCTTTCACGATTGCGCGACGCGTGTGCTGGATCTCTCTGGTCAGGGTGCGCGCGTTCCAACCGGCTTTAGCACTGGGAATGTGGTGCGACCAAGTGTGATCGCCTAGGACGTGACCTGCTGCCACCATTCTTTGCAGCATCGCAGGCTCGGCTGCGGCCTTCTCGCCCACCACGAAGAAGGTTGCTTGGACGCCATTCTGCTGCAGCACATCCAAAACTTCAGAAGTCGATGGGCCCGGCCCGTCGTCAAAGGTCAGCGCAACGGTTCGTTCGGGTCCACCGGCTTGGCCATTGATCACGGGCGCGGTTCGGATGACGTCTCGTCCGGGTCTCGGGCATACCGGTCCAGCTTCGGGTTTAGGTTGGGGTTGGTGTTGCGGACTGGCTGCCGGCACCGCAGCGCCCTGCGTTCCTGCTGGTGTTGGGCCGGTGGTTCCCAGAATGTCGCGTACGGCAACGACGCCGGCGTGGATGATCACTGTGGCCAGCACCGCCAGCAACGCCACAAGCACGCTTACCCGGTCCCACCGCACACGCAGCCGGGGACCGCCAGCCGGTGCGGAGCTTGCGGGCTTCGGTGTACGGCCAGCCAACGGCGTCGAGGCCATAGCTCATAGTGCACCGACGATCTTCAATTGCGCTGGCTTGTTGTCAGCATGTCGTGCGGCTGAAGTGTCGCAGTCTAGGGTCGAGAAATGAGGGAGTCCCGGCACATCAGCATCTACATTGAACGGCCAGCTGCTGAGGTCTATGCGTACGTTGTGGATCCTGCGAACCTGCCCAATTGGGCGGCGGGGCTGAGCGGCTCCATCGAGCAGCGCGACGGACGCTGGTTGGCTGAGTCACCAATGGGGGAGATTGAGGTGAGCTTCGTGCCGGAGAATCCGTACTTTGTGCTTGATCACGACGTCACGCTGTCTGACGGCACAACCTTCAACAACCCGATGCGGGTGATCGCTCACGACACCGGGTGCGAAGTGGTGTTCACGCTTCGCCGCCAAAGCGACCGGCCCGAGGACGAGTACGACGCGGACGCCACGGCAATCCGGAGGGACCTGGCCACTCTGAAGCAGCTCCTCGAGAGGTGACGCCGGATGATCAAGACCCGGTCACGCTGTGGACGAGCCGCGCGTTCGTCGACGAAGTGCGCGCCTGGGTTGAGGCGCAGCTCGCGCCGCATGGCATCCGGCTGACGGGCCAATGGGAACAGCCGCATGTCCGAGCTTGGTCGACCACCATCCGGTTCGAGACCACCGAGGGTCCTGTCTGGTTCAAGGTCAATGGCAGCGGCACGGCGTACGAGGCATCGCTAGTGGGAATGCTCGGCGAGCTCTATCCGGGTCTGGCGCCGGACGTGCTTGCCCACGACAACCGCCGGGCGTGGTCGCTGACTTGCGACGCCGGCCCGGTGTTGCGATCGATCGTGCGACCGGACGAAATGTGGGAGCATTGGAAGGTATTGCTGCCCCGCTATGCCCAGGCGCAGCTCGACCTCGCCGCCCACCGCAACCGGCTCCTGACCAGGGGGACCCCGGACCGGAATCCGAAGCAACTGGCTGCTGAGTATCGTCGGCTGCTCGGTCATCTGGCAGCCAAACCAACGAATGAGGGCGGCCTGAACCGGGAACAGGTCGTTGTCTTAGAGCGTCTGTTGCCCACGTACGACGAGTGGTGCGCCGAACTCGCTGATTCGACGATTCCGAACACCCTGCAGCATGATGACCTGCACTCCGACAACATTTGCTGGGCTGGTGCCGTTCACGACCCATCGTCAGCCCGGATTATCGATTGGGGCGACGCATGCATCGGGCATCCGTTCGGAACAATGCTCGCCACCCTTAACTCGATTGCTTTCCATGCAGGACTGTTGAACGACGACCGCGGCGGCATCAGCGACTTACGCCTGCTGGCGGTTCGAGACGCCTATCTCGAGCCCTTCACTAGTCACGGCAGCCGCCAGGAACTGCTGCGTTGGGTGGCACTTGCACGCAACATCGGCTGTCTGACCCGGGCACTCTCTTGGGAACGCGCACTCCAACATGCGCCGGCGAGGGTGGCCGCCGAATATGAGTTTCCGGTACGTGGCTGGCTCCTGGAGCTCCTCGAGCCGTGGGCACAGCTCGATTAGCTTGGCGCACTCCGAGATCCGTCAGCTGGCTGGACAAGCGATCTCAAGATCGCGTATACCCGGCCGAAGTTGACGGCCCACCCAACACCGAATACCCGAGGAGTGACGAGTTCGGATCTGTTTGGTGCCCAGAGACTGTTCCGTATGCGCGCCCAGGTCCGTGGTTGAAAGTCGTAAGGCACATAGCGCCAGACCCGTCCCTGCCAGGTGTGTTCCTCAGCAGGCTTGGCAAGCTCTTGCATCACCGCGCTGATCACCATTGCGAACACGATTGGGCGAACGAGTCGACGCAATGGTGATTTACGACGGGCCACAGGTCCTTTAGCTGGGTTGATCATAAGACCAGTCTCCGCTGATATGGCATGAGCAGTGGAGGGGCCCGGGGCTTCGACAGGCTCAGTCCACATGCAATCCGAAGGCTAACACCCCGCAGGTGATGTCCTAGAGACTTTCAACACCCGGAGCGTGCCCGGACGGCGCGGCCGCTGATCTTGCGCGGTTTGATTTCGATGAACAGGTTTCTCGTTCCGTCTGCCCAGGGCACCGGGCCAGTCTCCCAAGCGGAGGCCAGCAGACAGTTGTGGGCCATCGCCTCGGCAAATCCAAGGACTAGGACGCTCCAGCCGGACTTGTTGTGCTCCTCAATTCCGTCGATTTCAAAAGCGACGCTGGTTCGCCGAACCAGTCCAGATAGAACGCCAACAGGAGAGGTACGGAAAACCAGACTGCCATGCCGATACTGATAGGTCACCGGCAAGATCTGCGGTCCATCGGGGGCATGAAACCAACCCGTCCTGCGGTGTGCGCCAAGAGCTCCTTGCATTCGGCTTCGGACAGTTCAGCGAAATTGCTGGCGGAAGATTTCTCATCTGGTGCTGAGGTCAGAACAGGCCAACTCCTTTATCGACGCGCTTGGCGCCGCCAGTCGGCGATGTCGTGCAGCCCATCCGGGGGGGTGAAGGTTGCCAGCGTGAATGACACGACTTCACCGCCCCAGACCTCAGCGTTGAGCCGATTCGGCGTGGTCCGTAGGGTTTAAGGTCCCAAAGATTCCGAAAGTTGGCCGCAGCAGGACGTTCGGCCTCATGGAGTACCTTGCGGTCGGTTTTATGGCCGCCTCCTGCGTGTGTCGAGCCGGTGGTCTTGGGTATCCAAAATCTTGGGACATGGTGGAGAGACGGAGGAAGAGCCAACTCGTAGACGAGAGGAGATCCGATGACTACGCAGCCTGAGTCGGACGTGCCACAGCCTGAGTCAGGGAGCACACAACCTGAATCCGGGGTCACGCATTCTCAATACGGCGAATCGAAGGAAGGCAAGCCTTCGTCCAGCCTGAGCGCTCGTTGGTCCTGGCCGAGAGATTTGGCCGACATGTGGAGCGGCTGGCAGCCTTTCGGGGCGATGAATTGGCCATTCCGCGACATCAAGGTCGAGGAATTCGTAGATGGCGACCAGCTTGTAGTCCGGGCTGAGGTGCCTGGTGTCGATCCGGAGCAGGACATTGATGTTTCGGTCGAGAATGATGTCCTGACAATTTCCGCAGAGCGTCGAGAAAGCAACCGCGGAAAGATCGGCGACAGGGGCTTTCATAGTGAGTTCCGCTATGGCAGTTTCGTACGGCAAGTACGGCTTCCGGCTGGAACGTCGCCAGAGGTCGTCTCCGCGACTTATAGAGACGGCGTATTGGAAATCCGCATGCCCAAACCCTCGGGCGAGGGAGTTTCCCGCCGCATTCAAATCCAGCGCGGATAACGCGGAGAAGTTGTCTGAGTCCAGCTGATCTATAGCGCAACTGGAGTCTGACAGATCGGTGCACGAAGCGAGGTTCGACGTCGCGCATGGGCCTTCTTTAAGCCCGTATGCAGGCAATTGGTCCTGCTCGACTCGACCAACATCGGCCGCCTTGCGTACTGGGTTGGACATGGACGAAGAGCCCGGGTCGGCGTTCTCCACAGATCGCGAAGAGGATCCGCGGCTGGCTGTCGAACGCCTGATGAGCCAACTTGTTGATCAGGCATGATCATGACAGCGCAGTAGCGGCTGGGACGCCTGCTGATCGCCAACCGCTCAATCGTGCAAGAGCTATCGCTGCCGCAGTGCTGCGCCGCATTCTCGACACCGCAAAGGATCTCTTCGGTGCCAAGTACGCTGCGCTGGGAGTCATCGGCAGCGACAGGCTCACTCGAGGAGTTCAGATCTGCAGCTCATTGGGCCGCTGGACACCATTGCCGATGACGCGATCACCAAGCTCGGCATGCAGCGGCGGGCTCGGGCCGCGGTGTACGGCGCCACCTTGCAACGGTGGACGGGTGGGACACCGCCGGCCCACCCATCGTAAGCAGAGTTGTCAGAATCAACGAGCAGACCGACAGAGTCCGTGACCGACTTCCTTACGAGATTACGGCCGCCCACCACGTTGGATCTGGGCGGAAGGGGGCCGCTGGCCGGCCGGTCGCGTCCGTGTCGAACATGTACACGAGCCCGGCGCCGGGCTCGGCCCGTCGCTGTTCATCGGTCCAATGTTCGGTCGCCGTTGTGACATAGAGCCGGTGCAGCCCAGGCCCTGCGAACGCGCAGCAGGTGGTTTGTTCGGCTGGCACGAAGAGCTCCTCGCGCAGATTGCCCTCCGGAGAGTAGCGCTGGATCCGGCCGCCTCCATAGATCGCGACCCATAGGTCGCCGTCGGCATCCACTGTCAACCCGTCGGGCGATCCAATCTCCTCCGGCACATCCACTAGCAGGCGATCGTCGGAAATCGTGCCTCGTTCGGGATCGAATGTGAACGCATGAATGACGCCGGGGCCGCTATCGGCGAGATACATCGTGCGACTATCCGGACTCCAGCCCAGACCGTTGGAGATAGTCAGCTCATCACGCATGACTTCGGTCCTGCCATTGCGCTCAAGGCGATAGAGCGATCCGCCGCCGGGCCGCTGATCGTCAGCGAGTGTGCCTGCCCAGAACCGACCTTGCGGATCGCAGGCGGCATCGTTCATCCGCGTACCCTCGGCCGCGACCTCGGCAATGAGGCGCAGTTCGCCGTCTGGCCTGAGATAGCTGATGGTTCGACCCGCAGCGAGCAACCAACCCTCATCGTCCACAACAGGGGCGATGGCTCCGACGGTCCCGGGAACTTCATGGACTTGAACGGAGCTGAGAGCGCCGTCCTCCTCGTTGATCTTGTCGCGGTAGACCCGGCCAGTCAGTATGTCGACGCGGAGCAGCTCGCCATAGCGCTCGTCCCATCGAGTGCCTTCGCCAAGCTGAGTTTGTTCGGTGGTGCAGGGGACTGCATCGCTTGTCATGCTGGACCATCTCCTCTCGCCAGACTCAATCAGCTAGCGCCATGGTGGGCACCAGTGCCCAAGTAACACTCCCGGCCGGGTGATTATGGAGCCCAGCCCTGTTTAACTTTCACCGTATGGCGTGTTTAAGTGCCGCTCATGGCACGGGTGCTTGTGGTACCGGGGCTGGCGGTGCATGCGTACGCAGAATTGCCAGTGCGGCACCTGCGTGACAACGGCCACGACGCCGAGCTGCTGGAGCCACCGGCATGGCGCAACGTTGATCATGATCTGGAGCTCTATGGCCAGAAGCTGGCGGCCGATATTGATCATGACGGCGCTCCGGTGGATGTGTTGATCGGACTGTCAGTTGGCACCCAGGCCGCCGCGGTTGCCGCATCATTGACCAGCTTGGTAAGACATCTGGTGCTCGTCAGTCCGACGATCGATCCGGCGTACCGGTCCATGATCAAGCAGGCTGCGGTGTTCTTTCTACGAGGCGATCCGCACGACAAGCCGGCCTTCTTCAATCAGCTCCCGGACTGGTCTCGAGCCGGCGTACGCCGGATCTTCCGCGGGTTTGCCTCGTCACTGGCTTTGCCGATCGAGAACATACTCCCCAGGGTGGGCGCGGAGGTCACGATCATTCAC
>Ga0075423_10000502_pt1 | contig 31819 bp, 26 predicted proteins | sample SoiMethybrSBSTD2_FD_80114 | JGI IMG/M metagenome (GOLD analysis project Ga0075423, IMG submission 80114) | Bulk soil microbial communities from a Populus tree surrounding site in Tennessee, USA - Soil MetaG P. TD hybrid SBSTD2 | ecosystem: Environmental > Terrestrial > Soil > Tree plantation...
AATTTTGCGTTTTTTTGAACGAGAAAGGCAACGGTTAGCCGAAGCGGCGAGCTGAGGCCTCTGCCTCGGCGAGTCGACGGAGGGCCAGGATCAGCGGTTCGATCAAGACTGTGCCGAGCACCACATACCGTACGGCGGCGGCGGCAGAGTCTGTCGGCAGGTTGTCAATCTCGAACTGCGCGATCTGCTGCATGTGATCTCTGTAGACATCGAGCGCACCGTCAGGGAGTTGAAAGCCAGCCTCGTCAAGTGCCCGGACCGCATCTTCCAGACTCGGTCCCGCAACGGCGGTCGCGGCAATCCCCAGCAGCTCGTGAAAAGACTCCGGCGGTTCCTCGATTGCGCGGATCACCTGATGTGCTGCCGCGACCGATAGTCCACCCGGGCCCAGCAGGGCCCGAATCAACCGCAGCCGCGCGACATGAGTCTGGTCGTACTGCGCCTGGGTAGCAGCGGTCCGTACGCCGTCATGAAGCAGCTTCTCACGCAGATAGAACTTGATCGTGGCGACCGGCACACCCGTCTCGGACGACAGTTCAGAAATTCGCATATGCCCCTCGATTGACATTGGATAGCGCCACTCCCTAATATTGGAGAGTAGCACTATCTAATGGGAGGATCTTATGGCCGACATCATTCCGGCTCGTATGACTCACGACTATGACGGCGATCTTGTCGTGTTCCTGATCGGCATGCGCATCAACAAGCCGTGGCGCCCTGATCTTTGGATGCCGGTGTTCCTCGCCATGGGGCCGATGCTGGCCGAGCTGTCCAAAGACAAGGACTCCGGTCTCCTCGGCTACCGGATGACATTCGGTGCCGGCGGGCCGCTCTTGGTGCAGTACTGGAATTCGCACGAGAAGCTGTACGCCTACGCCAGCGACCGGACAGCAGCTCATCGTCCGGCTTGGGCAGCATTCAACCGACGCGTCCGTAAAGCTCCAGGTGCGGTCGGCATCTGGCACGAGACATATGTCGTCGAGCGGGCCGAGTCCATCTACTCTGGCATGCCCGCCTCCGGGTTGGCGGCTGCCACATCGATCGTCCCAGTAGCTCGGCGCGGCGAGACCGCGCGCCAGCGGCTGGATGCCCACTATCAGATCGAAAGCGTCAGATCCGCCGCCTGACGCTGCTGGACCCGGTTGCCTTCACCGGAGGAGTGCGGTGTACACGCGCGCGCTTTGACTCGGGTGAGAAATGGTCAAGCGGCCGCTGCAGGCAGCGATAACCTGAGCCGGTGCTCGCAGTCCCGCCGAACCACTATGGCTACTACGGACCGGTCGGAACCTTCACTCACCAAGCACTCCTAACGCTGCCGGAGCTGCCCGACGAGCCCGCGCCGTACGCGACGGTCGGTTTGGCGCTGCAGGCTGTTCGAAACGGCGAGGTTGCAGCCGCTCTGGTGCCGATCGAGAACTCGGTCGAAGGCGGAGTCTCGGCAACACTGGACAACCTGACCTACGGAGAACCATTGCGGATCATCCGCGAAGTGGTGCTCCCGGTCCAGTTCACGCTCTTTGCACGCAACGGCGCGCAACTGCCCGGTGTACGCCGCGTGCTGACCCATCCGCACGCCGCAGCGCAGTGCCGCGACTGGCTGGCAACCAATTTGTCTCATGCGGTCATCACCGAAGGCGGTTCCACGGCAGCCGCGGCGGCAGAGGTGGCCGATCCAAGTTCACGGTTCGATGCGGCGATTTGCGCTCAGATTGCCGGGGAACTGCACGGTCTTGTTCCGCTTGCCAAGGACATTGCTGATAATCCGGACGCTGTGACGCGATTTGTGCTGGTCTCGCGGCCGGGTCCGGTCGGCCGATCAACAGGTGCAGACAAGACCACGATGGTGCTGTTCATGCGTGACAACCATCCCGGTGCTTTGCTCGAGATCCTTGAACAGTTCGCGAGCCGCGGTGTCAACCTGTGCCGGATCGAGTCGCGTCCGACGAAGCGGAGCCTTGGTGACTACTGCTTCAGCGTCGATGCCGAAGGTCACATCGACGATGCCCGGCTCGCCGAGGCGATAATGGGACTACATCGGGTCTGCGGCAACGTGGTCTTTCTCGGCAGCTACCCGCGCGCCGACCTCACCGAGCCGATCATTCCGAAAGGGACCTCTAATGAGGCGTACGCCGCAGCCGCGACCTGGCTGCGGAAGCTGCGCGGCTGACTGTCTCTGCACCCGGCATGGCGTATGCGGCGCGGCTCACCGAGCTGACCCCGCCGTTGCCGCTCGTCAACTCGCGCAGCGGCCTGGGTACCCGCAGTTGCAGCGCACCGGGTACAACTTCAGCGGTTAAGCGGTTGCAATTCCCAACGGTGTCGCCGTCGAGCTGAACTTGATCACGTTCTTCCACTGTGATGGTGACGCGTCGGCCGCGAAGCCGATCAAGCTGGTCGTCCGGTTGGTGGCGCCGCGTCAAGACGCGGGTTGTCAGCCTGACCCAATCTCGGAGCGCACGCGGTGAGGCGACCAGCACATCCAGCATCCCGTCGTCGGCACGCGCGCCGGGGATCAGCTGAATGTTGGCCAGCAGGAAACCGACATTGCCGACCACAATGAGATGTGCCCGGCGCCTGAAGGCTGGCTGATCATCTACGGCGATGGTGGCGTGCATGGCAGGGCGATTGGCGTTTTGTGCCGCGGACACGAAGTACGCAGCTGAGCCCACCGCCTTCTTCATCTTCGGGTCGGCACGTTCCATGATCACCGCGTCCAAGCCGATGCCGGCCATTACCGCGAAATGATCAGGCGGTTGATCATCGACTTGAAGGCGTACCAGATCCACCGCTTTGTCCACGCCATCAAAAGCAACGCCGAGGGCAGCAACCTCATCAAGCGGGATGCCGATATTGCGCGCCAGCAGATTGCCGGTGCCGGCAGGGATCAGGCCGAAGGGAATCCCGGTATGCGCCAGCCCGGAACAGATCACGCGGATTGTGCCATCGCCGCCGGCACCGAGCACAAGATCGACGTTCTCGCGTACGGCCTGCTCCGTCATTGCTCGACCGGGATCATCACTCGTGGTCTCTAGCCACAGCGCACGCTCCCATCCGCGAGTCTTCAGCTCGTATTCAACATGCCGCCGAAAGGTGATCCAGTCGGTGACCTTGGCAGGGTTGAAGATCACTGCGGCCCGCCGTTGTGGTGCAACGGACGCTGCCTCGGGAACCATGCGGCTTCGGACGATTTCACCGACCAGCTCGTGGGGAACCGGCACCTTGACACCCGCAACAAGCAGGGCCGTAGTCGCTGCCAGCGCACCGAACAACGCTCCGCCCACGATGTCGGTGACGTAATGCGCGCCAGTGATCCAACGATTGAAGGCGACGGCGAGCACCAGCAGACCCGAACCTACCTGCCAGAGCACTCGCGCGCGCACGGTTTGCCGGGTCACTGCGAACGTCGCACCAACGGCGATCGAGAACGCCATAACCCCGGTCATGTGGCCGGACGGATAGGCGTAGCCCGTTGCGGTAAGCAGATCGAGTGCGCGCTCCGGCCGGGGCCGATGAAAGATGATCTTGAGGAGATCCGCTCCGGCCCAGCCGAAGATGATCACCAGCACCAGCGCAACGGCGAGCTGGCGTAGCCGGTGTCGAATCGCCCAGAGGGCGATTCCCGCGAGTGCGGCGTACTCGAATCCCGGCCAGGTCACCAACGCGAAGGCGGCAATAATCTCTGCGGTCCTGGAGGACGGGTCCACCGGCGGTGGCAACGTATGCTGATCGAGCGCCGCGAAGGCGGCCGTGTTGAAGGTGAGCCAAGTCCATACGACGAAGGCCACGAGCAACGAGATCGCGATCAGGACCGATGATCGGCTCGGAGGGCGACGAACCATAACCGCTTCATCATGGCAGCACGGTTCAACGCCGGTGACGATTTTTGCGCGGATCACAATGATCTCTCGTGGTCGCGAGCGTCGGCATTGCGCGAGCGACCACAATCAAATCGCTTGTCCCAAGCCAGATGGTTAGGCTTGCCCGGTGATTGATGTCAAGGCGCTCCGTCTCGATCCAGAGCGGGTACGGGCCTCCCAGCGGGCCCGCGGCGAGTCAGAGTCTCTGGTCGATGATCTGACCAAGGCTGATGAGGCTCGCCGCAACGCCATTGCCAAGTTCGAAGAGCTGCGCGCTGAGCAGAAGGCGTTGGGGAAGCGAGTGGCGCAGGCCAATGGTGAGGACCGGGTAGCGCTACTGAGCCGCACGAAAGAGCTGGCCGACATGGTCAAGAAGGCCGAGGCCAGCCAGAACGAGATCACGATTGCTTTCGATCAGATGCTGCGTCAGGCCGGCAACCTGGTATTCGACGACGTGCCGCCCGGCGGTGAGGACGACTTTGTCGTGCTGGAGACGCATGGTACGCGGCGCGACTTCGTCGCCGAGGGCTTCCAGCCCAAAGATCATGTGGAGCTTGGTCAGTTGCTCGGCGCCATCGACATGGAACGCGGCGCCAAGGTTTCTGGGTCACGCTTCTACTACCTGACCGGCCAGGGCGCGGAGCTAGAACTGGCATTGATCAACTTGGCTATGAGCACCGCGATCAGAAACGGTTTCATTCCGTTCATCCCGCCGGCGCTGGTCAAGCCGCAGGCGATGGAGGGTACTGGTTTTCTAGGCCAGGCTGCACAGGACGTGTACCACCTCGAGGAAGATGATCTTTACCTGGTCGGCACCGCGGAAGTTCCGCTGGCGGCTTACCATGCCGACGAAATCCTGGACCCCGCCTCCTTGCCGCGCCGTTATGTCGGCTTCAGCCCGTGCTATCGGCGGGAAGCTGGTTCCCACGGTAAGGACACTCGGGGAATTTTTCGGGTGCACTGGTTCGACAAGGTCGAGATGTTCGTTTTCTGTGCGCCAGAGCAGGCGAACACCGAGCACCAAAGGCTGCTGCAATGGGAGAAGGACTTCATCTCCGCGCTCGAGATCCCGTTCCAGGTGATCGAGCTGGCCGCCGGTGATCTTGGCTTGAGCGCTGCGCGGAAATACGACTGCAATGGCTGGTTGCCGACTCAAGATCGTTATCGGGAGATCACCTCCGCCTCGAACTGCACCGATTTCCAAGCTCGACGGCTCAACATTCGGGCTCGCTTCGACTCCGGCACCGCACCAGTCGCAACGCTCAACGGGACGTTATGCGCCATGGCTCGGACCATTGTCATGATCTTGGAAAATCACCAACAGGCTGACGGATCGGTACGCGTTCCCGAGGCACTGCGCCCGTACTTGGGAGGCCGAGAGGCCCTGACGCCGCGTTGAGCGCATCAGCTGGTCAGGCCTGGCGCCCGCGGTTGGTGGCACTGGACATCGACGGCACCCTGGTAGATCGCAACGGGCTTCTGCCGCGTGCGGTGGCGGAGGCGGTTGAGCTAGTGATTCAAGCCGGCGTACCGGTGGTGTTGGCGACCGGTCGGTCATGGCATGGCACGAGGCCGATCTTTGACGAGCTCAGCCTGCCGGCCGGACCAACGGTTTGTTCCAACGGTGCGGTGGTGGTGCGATACCCGCCGCAGGAGATCGTCAAGGCAATCACTTTTGACCCTCGCCCGGTGATCACCCAGGTTGAGCAGTTTGCCCCAGGCACCTTGATCGCGGTCGAGGAAATTGGGATCGGATACCGGCTCAATAGCCGTCTTCCTGGTGAAGACCTGACCGGAGAATTGATGATCGAGGATGCCGAGCAGCTCAGCTCTCGCCCGGTGACCCGTGTGATCTTGCGAGATCCGACGCGATCCGAGGAAGAATTCCTGGCATTGGCGCGCCACCTCGGCATGCATGGGGTGACCTACTTCATCGGGTGGGGCAGCTGGCTTGACATCGCTCCCGACGGAGTGAACAAGGCAACCGCGCTTGCCGAGGTGGCGGCCGGCTTCGGAGTAGCAGCTGCCGATGTGATCGCGTTCGGCGATGGCCGAAATGACATCGAGATGCTGCGCTGGGCCGGCCGCGGGGTAGCGATGGGTGATGCCCCGGACGAGGTCAAAGCTGCAGCAGACGACGTCACCAAAACCATCGATGACGGCGGTCCGGCTGCCGAGCTGCGTGGCTGGTTCGGTTAGCGCACGCTCCTGAAGGTTCCGAAGTCAGCGACGCGGATCGTCGTTGCGGCGAAGGTTGTCCTGCGCCGAGGTGTCATCGCTATCCAGTCGAGTCGAACCGACTTGATCATCGCGTACGCCGGTGGCGTCTCGGTCATCACGCACCGTGGCGGTGCCTTGATCGTCACGCACAGTCGAATTGGCTTGCTCATCGCGTGCGATGCGCTCGTCTACATCGGTGCGATCCCGAAGATCAGCGCGATCACTCACATTCGTGCGATCGTCGACGCTGGTGCGATCGTCGCGATCCGCTGATGTCGCATCAGCCGCGCGCCTCGGGCTCGGGTCATCGTCCCTCCCACGGTTCCCTACGTCAGGATCGATGCGATCTGCTTTGCGCAGAGAGTCCTCAACATCTGAACGTGCCGTGGCAGTCTGGTCACGTTGCTCCGCAGAGACACCCTCTAGCCGATCCGCCTCGGCGCGAGCGTCCTGAGCCTGAGCAGCCATCGCGTTGGCCTCGGCTTCTTTGCGATCGAGTTCCGCGGTCCGCTCTCTTGCTTCTTGCCTGATCTCCTCGGCGCGAGCGCGACGGGCACCGGCGCGGCTCCTCATAAGGAAGACCGCCACTACCACCACGATCACGACAATGGCGATCACCAGAATGATCCATCCTGTGACGCTCATCGGCCGTCCCTTCTGCTAGGCGGACTAGGGCGTTTGCCATATGCGTGCAGCACGCATACTCCACCTTGTGATGGGTACCCGGCCGAACTCAATCCGAAACTGCAGTCCCGTAGTCTCAACAGACCTGCAAATTTCCGACCAGTGCGGGCTTTCGACCCCTTGCACGCGGCTCGGCTGCCGAAAACTCCGCAGCGGTCGGAAATTTGATCCTGCAGACTCCGGCTTGGACGATGCAGGAGTTCTTAGAGGTACATCCCGCTGGTGCCTTCGCGCGGTCGACCTTCGGGCCGGGTGGGTGACGCGGGGCCTGGCGGGAGGGCTCGGTGCATCTGCTCCAGCTGCGCCCGTGCCGCCATCTGCTGAGCAAATAGTGCAGTTTGGATGCCATGGAACAAGCCCTCAAGCCAGCCCACCAGCTGGGCTTGGGCTATCCGCAGTTCGTCCTCGCTCGGAGTGGCGTCGTCGCTGAAGGGCAACGTGATGCGGTCCAACTCTTCAGCCAACTCCGGCGACAGGCCCTCTTTGAGCTCGGTGATCGAGGTTTCATGGATCGTCCGTAGCCGCTGCCGGCTGGCCTCGTCCAATGGAGCCGACTTCACCTCGGCAAGGAGCTGGCGGATCATGTTGCCGATTCGCATCACCTTCGCGGGCTGCTCGACCATGTCGGTCACGGATTTGGTTTCCTGGTCCTGACCTTCGGTCGCCTCACGCGGGGGCCCTTCGACGGCCATGGCCTGGGGCGTCACCACATAGACGCGGCCGTCGTCGGTCGCTCCCGCCACTCCAGGCATCTCGGGCTGTTCATTACCGGCTGTCGAGTCAGTGGTCATGTCTTTGATCCTAGGTAGGGATGCGTACGCCGGAGGGCTTTGTACCCATGGCCCGCAGCGGAAAACCGGTAGAGCAGGTCAGCGTCGAAGTCCTACGCTGAATTGGTCATGCATGACTTCCCGCCGCTGGTCCCGGACTTAGCGGGGCCGGATGCTCGCGCAACCACCACTTCCGCAAACAGGGGACAGGTCGTGGTGCGCCGTCGGCTGCCCAGGCGCGACTTCACCAATCCGGAAACTCGCGGCGGCGCTCGATTCCTCGGCTGGTTGATCTGGCAGCAGTTGCCCGCCCTCGTGCTGACCTCGCTGATCAGCGTGATCGAGTGGTTGCCGGGCTCGGTTGGCCCCTTCATCATCGGCAAGATCGTTGACGAGGGCATCGTGCCGCATGACATGGCAACCGTCGTTCGACTAAGCCTGATCATGTTCGGCCTAGTGATCATCGGGATCGTTGCGAGCGTGCTGGGGCACACCATGGTTGTCCGGACCTGGCTGGTCGCGATGTACGGCACCATGAAGCTGGTCACTCGCAAGGTGACCCAGATGGGTCACGTGCTTCCGCAGCGTACGCCGACTGGTGAGGTGCTCAGCGTCTCGGCGGGTGACTCTGATGAGTTCGGAGCACTGACCGAGATCGTGTCACGCTTCGCCGGCGCCTTGATCGCGTACTTGGTGATCGCCGGGCTAGTGCTGTCAACATCGGTCGAGCTTGGGATCGTTGTGCTGGTCACCGCGCCGTTGATCGTCCTGTTTGCGATGCCGCTGCTGCGGCCGTTGCAGCGGCGGGAAGAGATCGAGCGCAATAGGACGTCGGATCTGACCTCGATGGCAACCGACATAGTCGCCGGACTACGGATCCTGCGCGGGATTGGTGGCGAGCAGACGTTCGCCCGCAACTACGCCGACCAATCGCAGCACACGCGGCAGGCCGCCGTGTCGGCCGGTGTCTGGCAGGGCGCTGTTGATGCCACGGGCGTGCTGTTCTCTGGCCTGTTCTTGGTCGCCTTGACGTGGCTTGGTGCGCGTGAGGTGGTTGCCGGAGATCTGACCGTCGGGCAGTTGATCAGTTTCTTCGGTTACGCGATCTTCATGGTGTGGCCCATCCAGACCTTCTTCGAGCTTGCGCAGAAGTGGGTTCGCAGTGTGGTGTCAGCCCGCAAGACCGTTGCCGTACTCGATCATCAACCGCCGTGGCGGACGCCTGAGCCGCCGCTCACCCTGCCTGATCATGATGTCTTGCTTGATCAAGACTCTGGTTTTGTCGCGCGACCGGGCGAGTTCACGATCATCGTTAGCTCGGTGCCCGACGACTCGGCTGCGCTTGCCGATCGGCTCGGCCGTTACCTGCCGGCCGATCATGAGCCAGTCGGTCTGACTGTCGCAGACGGCCTGAAGGGTCGTGCGGCGCGACGCGCCTGGAAACGTCAGCGCGCAGAGCAAGCGCGGCAAGTGGAACGGGATCAGCAGCTTGCCGGACAGAAGTGGGGCGTGAGCCTTGGTTTGGTAGATCTCGCCGACGTGCCAATTGATCAGGTTCGGGAGCGGATCGTAGTCAGCGACACCGCAAGCCAGGTGTTTGCCGGCACCTTGCAAACGGCGATTGACCCGCAGGGACGGCTCAGTCTTGAAGAGGCTGAGACGGCGCTCCGGGTCGCCGCAGCCGAGGATGTCTTTGCCGGCTTGCAGGGAGGTTGGCAGGGCACGATCGACGAGCGTGGTCGTGGCCTGTCTGGTGGCCAGCGGCAGCGTGTGGTGCTGGCGCGAGCGCTGGGGCTTGATCCGCAGATCTTGATCTTGGTTGATCCTACCTCGGCAGTTGATGCGCATACCGAGGCCTTGATTGCGGAGCGGCTGGTGACTCATCGCCGTGGCAAAACGACGATCGTGACCACGGCATCGCCACTCCTGCTGCACCGCGCAGACCGAGTGGCGCTCTTGTTCAACAAGCAGATCACCGCGTACGGCACACACGAGGAGTTGCTGCAGACCAACAACGATTACCGGCGTACGGTGGCCCGCGCACTGGATGAGCCCGCGGAGGAATCCGATGACTGATCTGCAAACTGGTCTTCGAGGCTCAGCAGAGACGTGGCGCGTTGCGCCGCCGGCACCGGAGGTTCCTGAGGAGCTGCTGCCTCCAAAAAGCGGATCTCTTCGCTCGCGGGCGGGAGCTTGGCATCACCGCCATCTGCTTCGAGAGCGGCGCGCCGAGGAGTTTTTCGGTGCTTCGCGTCACCCTGATCGCGGGCTTCCGGTTGCTGATCGGCGGGAAGTCGGTGCCTTCGCTTCGCGCATGTTGCGTACCCGGCGTTCCGTAATCGTCGCGCTGCTGGTGCTTCACGCCTTGGCTGCTGTGGCAGGCCTTGTGGTGCCGCGCCTTCTTGGCTGGCTGGTCGACGAGGTTGCGGCGCCTGGCACCTTGGTCTCCACAGTGGATGGGCTGGCATTAGCGGTGACAAGCGTGGTCGTTGTGCAAGCGATCATCACGTTCTTCGCGTTGCGGATGTCGACGATCTTCGGTCAAGATCTGCTCGCCGAGTCGCGTGAGTACGTGGTACGGACCGTTCTCGGTCTGCCATTGAGCAAGGTCGAGAGCGCGAGCACCGGTGATCTTGTCACGCGGGTCACTCGGGACGTGAGCACAATGAGTATGAGCGTCCGTTTTGGCTTGCCCGAAACAGTGATTGCCGGACTGACGACGCTGCTGACTGTGGTCGCAATGCTGGTGAACTCGTGGCTGCTAACCCTGCCACTACTGCTGACTGCGCCATTGTTGATCATCGCGGCGAGGCGCTATGTGAAGCGGGCGCCGAAGGGCTACATCACTGAGGGTGGCACGTACTCACAGATCAACTCGACCTTCACCGAGACGGTTGAGGGGGCGCGAACGGTCGAGGCTCTCGGCTTGCAGCACAATCGGATCGAACGTGGCGATGGGGATATTGCGATCTCCGCACAGGCCGAGCGCTACACCATGAGCCTGCGCAACTTGCTATTCCTGGTGATCGGTTTTGTCTATGACATGCCGTTGGTCTTGGTACTGATCTTGGGCGGCATCGGCTATGCCAATGGCTGGGTGAGCCTGGGACAGATCACGGCTGCGACGCTGTACGTACAGGCGCTCGTGGAGCCGCTCGATCGGCTGATCCGCAACGTTGACCGGCTGCAGGTCGGCATCGCCTCGACCTGTCGACTGCTTGGCATCGCCGCCGTGCCGCAAGATCGCGAGGCGGGCGACAGACTGCCGGTCGGCAACCGGTTGATCGGTCGTAACCTGCGCTTCGCTTACTACGACGCGCACGACGTGCTGCATGGAATTGATCTTGCGTTGCGTGCTGGGGAACGACTCGCCATTGTCGGACCGAGTGGCTCAGGCAAATCCACGCTGGGCAGACTGCTGGCAGGCATCAACAAGCCGCGCACTGGATCAGTCACGGTCGGTGATGTGGAGCTCACTGAGCTGCCGTTGCCGGTGCTGCGTACCGAGGTCGCCCTGGTGACACAGGAACATCATGTGTTCGTCGGAACGGTGCGCGACAACATCATCTTGGCTCGGGAGTCCTCGCCTGACGACGTGGTGATCGAGGCGCTGCGCACCGTCGATGCGTGGGATTGGGTGCAGCGATTGCCACAGCAACTTAGCACCATGCTCGGCTCTGGTCACCAGAAACTGACACCGGCGCAAGCGCAGCAAGTGGCATTGGCGCGGCTCGTGGTTGCTGATCCGCACACGTTGGTGCTGGACGAAGCGACATCGTTGATAGACCCGCGTACGGCTCGACATCTGGAGGGTTCGATGGCGGCGCTGCTTGAAGATCGCACTGTGGTCGCGATCGCTCATCGGCTGCATACCGCGCACGATGCCGACCGGATCGCGGTAGTGATCAACGGCCGGATCGTCGAACTCGGCAGTCATCCCGAGTTGGTGGCGGCCGACGGCGAGTACGCCCGTCTGTGGCGCGCCTGGACCTCCTGAGGTTGTCAAATTTCCGACCAAGGCGGCGTTCTCGGTAAGCAGCGCGCCTCTTGCCAAGCGATAAGCCCGCATTGGTCGGAAATTTGCTCAGAGCCCTGCGGAGTAAGCGCAAGGGCATGCAGGACCTGGGGATGACCGGCCAACTCGTCACCGATACGTTTGTGCTACACGGGAATCCCGAGCATCTCGTCCCGTCCGCTTCAAGAGCACCCCAATCGGGTGGCAGTAACCGAAGCGGGCAGGAGCGGTCTGAAGAAACGAGAGGTCTGCCATGACAGACACGATCACCCCGCCCACCGGAACCATGACCAATGGCGTCACCGATATCGACCCGAACGAGACCGAAGAGTGGCTCGATGCACTCGGTTCAGTCCTCGAGTTCGAGGGCGGCGACCGGGTCCACTATCTACTGGACCGGCTCATCAAGGACGGGCGTCACAAGGGCGCGCCGGTGCCGTACTCCACGACGACGCCATACATCAACACCATTCCGGTGGAGAAGCAGCCGCCCTATCCAGGTGATCTAGCCCTCGAGTGGCGTCTGCGATCATTGAACCGGTGGAACTCGGTCGCCATGGTGCTGCGCGCCAATAAGGAATCATCCGAACTGGGCGGGCACATCGCCAGCTTCCAGTCCTCAGCGACGCTGTACCACGTTGGATGGACCCACTTCTGGCACGGGCCCACCGAGGACAATCCCGGCGACCTGGTGTTCTTTCAAGGCCACTCCGCGCCCGGCTTCTACGCCCGCGCGTTTATGGAGGGCCGGCTGACAGAGGAGCAACTGGACAACTTCCGGCAAGAGGCCTTCGCCGATGGGCTGCCGTCCTATCCGCACCCGTACCTCAAGCCGGACTTCTGGCAGTTCCCCACAGTTTCCATGGGCCTTGGTCCGATCATGGCCATCTACCAGGCACGATTCCTCAAGTACCTCGAAGGACGGGGCATCGCATCGACCGCCGATCGGCATGTGTGGTGCTTCCTCGGCGACGGAGAATGCGACGAGCCGGAGTCCCTCGGCGCCATTTCGCTGGCCGGCCGCGAGCGTCTCGACAATTTGATCTTCGTGATCAACTGCAACTTGCAACGCCTGGATGGCCCGGTACGCGGCAACGGCAAGATCATCCAGGAGCTGGAAGGCGTGTTCCGCGGCGCGGGATGGAACGTGATCAAGGTCGTCTGGGGCAGCAACTGGGATCCGCTGCTCGCCAGAGACACCAGCGGCATGCTGAAGCATCGTATGGAGGAGTGCGTCGACGGCGAGTACCAGGACTTCAAGTCCAAGGACGGTGCTTACGTACGCGAGAACTTCTTCGGCAAGTACCCCGAGCTGCGCGAGATGGTTGCCGGCATGACCGATGAGCAGATCTGGGCGCTCAACCGGGGCGGCCACGATCCGATCAAGGTCTTCGCGGCGTACCAGGCGGCGGTTGAGCACCCCGGTGAGCCGACCGTCATCCTCGCCAAGACCGTTAAGGGATACGGCATGGGGGAGGCGGGTGAAGGCCAAAACATCACCCACCAGCAGAAGAAGATGGCCGAGAATGCGTTGCGGGTGTTCCGTAACCGATTCGATCTTCCGATCGCCGACGACGACCTGCTCAAGTACCCCTACCTGAGGCCGGCAGACGACAGTCCCGAGGGCCGCTATCTGGCTGAGCGTCGCACCGCTCTCGGTGGAGGCAGCCTGCCCAGTCGGCGACAGAAGTCCTCCACGACACTGCCGGTACCGGAGCTGTCGGCCTTCAAGAGCCAGTTGCAAAGCACGGGTGATCGCCAGATCTCCACGACCATGGCGTTCGTACGCATCCTCAACACGCTTATGCGCAACAAAGAAATCGGTCCACACGTGGTGCCGATCGTGCCGGATGAGTCCCGGACTTTCGGCATGGAAGGCATGTTCCGCCAGTTCGGGATCTTTTCCCAGGTCGGTCAGCTCTACCGGCCGCAGGATGCCGACCAGCTGATGTTCTACAAGGAGGACAAGAAGGGTCAGATCCTTCAGGAAGGCATCAACGAACCGGGCGCGATGGCGTCCTGGATTGCCGCCGCCACCTCGTACAGCGTCAGCGACGTCCCGATGATCCCCTTCTTCATCTACTACTCGATGTTCGGGTTCCAGCGCTTCGGCGACCTGGCATGGGCTGCCGGCGACAGCAGGGCACGCGGCTTCATTTTGGGCGGCACCGCGGGCCGTACCACGCTTAGCGGCGAGGGGCTACAACATGACGACGGGCACAGCCACGTTCAATCGTCAGTGATCCCGAACGTTGTCTCTTATGACCCGACGTTCTCTTATGAGGTCGCGGTGATCGTCCATGAAGGCCTGCGCCGGATGTTCGGCGAGCAGGAGGACGTCTACTTCTACATCACCCTGATGAACGAGAACTATGAACATCCAGAGATGCCTGAGGGTGTCGAGGAGGGCATCGTCAAGGGGATGTACCTGTTCCGGGCTGCGGAGGGAAACAAGAAGAAGCCTCGGGTGCAGCTGCTCGGTAGCGGCACGATCTTCCGAGAGGTCCTCGCAGCCGCCGACCTACTGGCATCGGACTTCGACGTAGCAGCCGACGTCTGGAGCGTGCCGAGTTTCACTGAGCTGCGTCGTGAGGGTCTCGACGTGGAGCGGTGGAACCGGCTGCATCCCACCGAAGAGCCCAAGCGCAGCTATGTCGAAACCATGCTGGCCGACCGGTCGGGACCGGTGATCGCATCGACGGATTACATCAAGGCATTTGCTGATCAGATCCGTCCCTTCGTCAACGGGCGGTACACGGTGCTCGGGACCGACGGCTTCGGCCGCTCCGATTATCGGAAGGCGCTGCGCAGCTTCTTCGAAGTTGATCGTCACTTTGTGGCACTCAGTGCGCTGCACGCATTGGCCCAGGAAGGCCAGGTGCCAAAAGAGCGTGTGGCGGAGGCGATTAGTAAGTACGAGATTGATCCCGAAAAGCGAAACCCGATGCACAGCTGATTAGGAGCGAGCAGTGGCGACTCAAGTAGCAGTTCCAGACATCGGCGACTTCGATGACGTGCCGGTAATCGAAATTCATGTTTCGGCCGGTGATGTCGTCGCCGTGGATGATCCGTTGGTGACCCTGGAGTCGGACAAGGCAACGATGGATGTTCCCAGCACTGCTGCTGGAGAGATCCGTGAGTTGTTCGTCAAGGAGGGCGATCGCGTCAGCGAGGGCTCACCTCTGGTTGCGGTGGAGGAGGCGGGAGCACCAGCGGGCGAGCCACCCACCATGATCGGTCAGCAGGAGCCGACACCGGCTGCCGCGACGACTCCTGCGCCGGTGCCGGAGGTTGCAGCTCCCGCCGTCAAGCCCGCCGCGGCTCCAGAGGCTGCTCCCGCTGAAGCGCCGACGACCGACTTCGTCGGGGTCCATGCGGGGCCGAGCGTACGCCGACTCGCCCGAGAGTTGAGCGTCGATCTGTCCTCGGTCAACGGAAGTGGTCCGAAGGGCCGGATCACCAAGGAAGATCTCCTGCAGACACTGCGTGGACCCGCCGCGCCGGCCGCCGCTCCTGCCGAGGCCCCGTCCGGTATGGGCATACCTCCGATTCCGGCGGTGGACTTCTCCAAGTTCGGCCCTGTCGAGGTGGAGCCGTTGCCGAGGATCAAGAAGATCTCCGGCCCGTTCTTGCACCGGTCCTGGCTCAATATCCCGCATGTCACTCACGGGGACGAAGCCGATATCACCGAGCTCGACGCGTACCGAAAGGAGCTCGACACAGCTGCGAAGGCGGAGGGCTATCGCGTCACGCTGCTTGCCTTCCTGCTCAAGGCAGCCGTGTCGGCGCTGCGGGCGTATCCGACGGTGAACAGTTCGCTGTCTCCCGAAGGTGACAGCTTGATCATGAAGCAGTACATCAACATTGGCGTCGCGGTGGATACCCCCGATGGCCTGGTTGTTCCAGTGATCACCGGCGTCGATCGTAAGGGCATCACCGAGCTGAGCAAGGACCTCGGTGCAATGTCAGCCAAGGCGCGCGACGGCAAGCTGGGACCCAGCGACCTGCAAGGTGGCACGTTCACGATCTCCAGCCTGGGCGGCATCGGCGGCACTAACTTCACGCCGATCGTCAATGCGCCCGAGGTGGCCATCCTCGGTGTCGTGCGTTCCAAGCGGGCGCCGGTTTGGGACGGTGAGCAGTTCGTGCCGCGACTGATGCTGCCGGTGTTTCTCTCCTACGACCACCGCGTGATCGACGGAGCCCTGGCAGCGCGGTTCATGCGGCATCTGTGCGACGCCCTCTCCGACATGCGCCGGCTTCTGCTGTAAGCGCATGCGCGCTGAGCCTGTCGAAGCGCCCTTCGACAAGCTCAGGGCGCAAAAGATGCATCCGTCCGCTGTCCGAAGGAGAACCGCATGAGCGTCCAGGAGGTACGGGTCCCCGACATCGGTGACTTCAGCGACGTACCCGTGATCGAGATCCACGTTGCTGCCGGCGACACCGTCGCGGTAGACGATCCGATTGTCACGCTGGAATCGGACAAAGCGACGATGGATGTGCCGGCGCCGATGGCCGGCACTGTGACTGCGGTTCCGGTGTCGGTCGGTGACAGGGTCTCCGAGGGAGACGTCATCCTCACCGTCGAGGTTGCCGGAGCCGAAGCTGCGCCGGCTGCGGAGACAGCGCAGCCGGCTGCTACCGCGACGACACCCGCACAACCGGCGGCAGCCGCGCCGGCACCTGCGGCAGCGGCCCCGACGCCCGCGCCAGCCCCCTCCGGCACGGCCGAGGAATTCGATGCCGATGTACTGGTGCTCGGCTCTGGTCCGGGCGGCTATACCGCGGCATTCCGCGCAGCAGATCTGGGTGCCAAGGTGGTACTCGTCCTGCGATATCCATCACTGGGTGGTGTCTGTCTCAACGTGGGTTGTATCCCGTCGAAGGCGCTGCTGCACGCCGCCAAGGTGGTCGCCGAAACGAAGGAGATGGCCGAGAACGGCATTACCTTCGGAGAACCCACCTTCGACCTCGACAAGTTGCGCGACTGGAAGCAGGCCGTGGTCGACCGGCTTACCCGCGGGGTAGGCGGATTGGCCAAACAGCGCAAGGTCGAGGTCGTTACCGGTGTCGGCACGTTCTCCTCGCCAAATAGCCTCGAGGTGGCGTCCGATGGCGGCACTCGCACGATCACTTTTGACAACGCGATCATTGCGGCCGGATCTGAGTCGGCAAAGTTGCCGTTCGTTCCCCATGACGACCCACGCGTGATCACCTCAACTGGGGCACTGGAGATCAAAGAAATTCCGGAGCGCATGCTTGTCCTTGGCGGCGGCATCATCGGCCTGGAGATGGCGGCGGTCTATCACCAGCTCGGTACCCGCGTGACGGTTGCGGAGTTGCTTGATCAGCTGATACCGGGAACGGACTCTGATCTCATCGCGCCATTACAGAAGATGATCAGCAAGCAATACGAGAACATCTTCGTGGGCACCAAAGTCACCGCGGTCGACGCAGGAGACTCTGGGCTGACGGTTCATTTTGACGGAGCAAAGGCGCCGGACACGGATACATTTGATCAACTTCTGGTCGCGGTTGGTCGGGTGCCCAACGGTGCAGCAATCGGTGCTGATAAGGCGGGCGTGATCGTGGACGGTCGCGGATTCATCAGCGTTGACAAACAACAGCGCACCAACGTGCCGCACATCTTCGCGATCGGAGACATCGTCGGGCAGCCGATGCTGGCCCATAAGGCGACTCACGAAGGCAAAGTTGCTGCCGAGGTGGCATGCGGCCAGAAGAGCTACTTCGATGCGCGGGTCATTCCCTCGGTTGCCTATACCGATCCGGAGGTGGCGTGGGTCGGAGTCACCGAGAACGAGGCCAAAGCTGCAGGCATCGCGTACGGGAAAGGCACTTTCCCATGGGCCGCCAGCGGTCGTTCATTGTCGCTCGGCCGCAGTGAAGGGCTTACAAAGCTGGTCTTTGACGAGGCAACCGAGCGCGTGATCGGCTGCGGCATCGTCGGACCCTCTGCTGGTGATCTCATTTCCGAGGTTGCTCTTGCGATCGAGATGGGTGCAGATGCAGCCGACATTGCACTCACGGTGCATCCACACCCGACACTGTCGGAGACAGTGGCCTTCGCTGCCGAGGCGTTCGAGGGGACGATCACCGATCTCTACATGCCTAAGCGGAACAAGAAGTAGCAGCCGCTCTTCCAGCTCTCGCGGCTTGCTAACGGGTCACCGAGAGGATGACCTTGCCGATGTTGTCGCCCGACTCCAGACGTGTGTGAGCGGCTGCGGCTTCGGCAAGAGGGAACATCGTCGAAGGTGGCTGCTTGATGGTGTGGTCCGCGATGAGCGGCCAAACATTCTGCACGAGGCCGCGGCATATCGCTACCTTCTGCTCGACGGGCCGAGCGCGTAACGAACTCGCGGTGACGAGGCCGCGTCTTGCCGACAATGCCCCGAGGTCCAGCGTGCCCTTCCGGCCACCCTGCATGCCGATGATCACCAATGCACCATCCATGGCGAGCAGCTGAACATGATCATCCAGATACTTGGCACCCATATTGTCCAAGATCATCTGTACGCCCTCCCTGGCAACGTCGCGTACGGCAGCTGGCCAGTCATCGCGGTAGCAGAACGCGTGATCTGCACCGATGGAGCGGCAGTAAGTGAGCTTCTCTTCGCTGCCCGCGGTCGCGATCACTGCTGCGCCGATGCTCTTGGCGTACTGGATGGCGAATGAACCAATGCCGCCGGCGCCGCCATGGACAAGGAATGTGTCACCGTCAGTAAGCCCGATCAGCTCGATGTTGGAGTAGACCGTCGCTGCCACCTCGATAACACCGGCCGCTGCAACCAGGTCCACGCCTAGCGGCGGCGGTACGACCTGACCTGCGGGCGCGGCGACGTACTCCGCATAGCCCCCACCTGCCAGGAGTGCTACGCACGTGTCGTCAACCTCCCAGTTGGAAACCTCCTGACCAACCGCCGCAATCGTGCCTGACACCTCAAGGCCTGGAATGTCACTCGTGCCAGGTGGTAGTCGGTAGTGTCCCTGTCGCTGCAATAGATCGGCACGGTTGACACCCGCCGCCGTGACCTTGATCAACACCTCATGAGGTCCCGGTCTTGGCGTCTCGACATCTCGGACTTCGAGTACCTCCGGAGGGCCGGGTTCTCGTGCGACTATGGCTTTCACGCCCCACAGCGTGCCATAGGCTCCGCTTGCGCGCTTAGCTCGCCGAACTGCGCACCCTTCGACGGGCTCAGGGCCCTTGGAGTGCGCGTCGGCTAGGATCTGGATGCTCGCCGCGCTCGCGAGCGGAAAGACCAGCCGGGCGAGGTCGCATAGTGGACTAGTGCAGGCGCCTTGAAAGCGCCCGAGCGGGAGACCGTTCCGTGGGTTCGAATCCCACCCTCGCCGCAGTTGCTATGAAGCCGAGCAGCCCCTCGCCAACACGTCGGAAGCGTTCCTCATCGGCCTCTGTCGGCAACCTACGTTCACGTAGGTTGCCTGCGGTCTGCACACGTTGCAACCTATGTGGACCGTGTGCAACCTGGGTTTACATAGGTTTCTGACAAGGGATGCAGAAGGGGAGCTCCTGTTGGCCCGGCGACTCACGTGGAAACCTACGTTCACCTAGGCTGCGTACGGTCTGCACACGTTGCAACCTATGCAGAGCGTGAGCAACCTGCGTCTACGTAGGTTGCTGACAGGGGGTGGTGAGTACATAGGTTGCCCGACAAAGGGTGAGGGGTCGGATGGGTATGGTGCAGCGGTGAGCGATTCAGCCCAAGAGCGCCCCCAGGAGGAGGCGCGGTTCGTGCTCACCGCACCACCTCCAGTGCGCTCGCTGGCGATCAGCTCCGTGTCAGCGGTCGTCGCAGCGGCAATGATCGTGCTCGGTAGTGCGCTCGATCTGCCGCAAGGTGTCGCAATTGCCGGGATCGCGCTGATGACATTCGCGTTTGCGCTTGCGATCGCCGCGCTGATTCTGACCGCGAGGCTACGCACAACAGCGATCTTGGACTCGACATCAATCACGATCATTCAGCGTCGCCATCGCAGAACCGTGCCTTGGTCCATGATCGACAGCGTCAAGATGCAGGGGCCCCGGTTGTTGTTGATCACTGAGCCCGATGGTGGCCCGAACGCTACCCTGGCCAATCCGAGAGGCAACACCGATACCACGTTTGCTGCGCTGATTACCGATATTCAAAGACATCTCAACGCCGACCGCGGCTACCGACCGATTTCCTAACGGCTCGCTTGCCGGCGCGCCGTCGCATCAGCGGTATGGACGGGAGGTCGCCGCGACCTTGGGATCGTACGCGCAGGCGTCGTTCACACTTTCGCTTTGAATTTTGGCGCCAGATTTCTTCTTTGCCTTTGGGTTCTTGGTTTCACCGAGTGCCGCCTTGACCCGCTTACGCATCAGCGTGAAGTCAGGATTGGATGAGTAGAAACCATCCACTCCGGATTTGAAGACGATGCTGCGGACGTTGCCATCCTTGACGCGCAGACTCAGATCGACCATGACTGGTAGAACTTCGCGCGGAATGTCGGTGTAGACCAGCTGTTTGCCCGCGCTTGCGACGTCCTCGTAACGGGCCAACATATTGCTCGGATTTGCCTGCTTGATAATCGCATTGATCACGCAGCGCTGCCGATCCATGCGGGCGAAGTCGTCAGACCCGTAGCGGCCGCGTGCGTACCAGAGCGCGCTGCGCCCGTTGAGCTTCTGATTCGGTCCCGGCTTGAGGTACTCCTTCGGCGGGATGTGGCGATCTGTGTCGCCTCCGATGGGGATATAGGTGTTGATGTTGAGCCGGATGCCACCCAACGCGTTGATCATCTTGCTGAAGCCCTCCAAGTTGATCAACACGTAGTAGTCCACTCGCAAGCCAAGCGCCTGTCCGACTGAGAGCTTGAGAACGTCGGCGCCGAGATTGTCGGTAGGGCCGAGAAGGTCCTTGGGCACCGAGCGCGGCACGTTCCGATACATCGCGTTAAGGAAGTACTCGGCGTTGCTCGGGTCGCCGTTTGTGAAGCCGTACGGGTAGTACTTGTGCAGTGGGGAGCGCTTCGGGAAGGGCATCCGTACCGCATTGCGGGGGAGGCTGAACAGCGTCGTATCGCCGGTCTTGGTGTTGATGCTTGCCAAGATCACAGTGTCGGTACGCGTGCCGACCCGGCCGGGTCCGGCGTCGCCACCGAGGAGCAAGATGTTCAGTCGGGGTTTGCCAGCCCAAGGGTCCTGAGGCTGCGGCTTGCCAGGCGTCGTTTGGGTAGCCTCAAGCGTCGGCCGGGTTGCGCTCTTTGTCTCATTTTCACTTTTGAAAACCGCGCTGACAGAGCTTGCTGTGACGTAGGAATAGTGCGCGGCAACCGCCATGGGAGCAGCAACGATAAAGGCGAGTAGGCCGACCAAAACGCCGCCGATTATTCGCTGACCGCGAGTGGGCCGGCTGCGGAGGCTTAGGTGGCTGGCAACGATGATGCCTACCCAGACGACACCGATGATTATCAGCGCGACGGCTGCCCGGCGCAGCGTTCTTGGATCAACGGCATGAGCAAGCAGGTTTTGACGATCAACCGTTGCATAGATGCCTATTGCCACCAGGGCTGCGGCGAAAATGCCCAAGATGACGCTGCCGAGAATGCGTCGCCGGCCGGCGATCAGTCCAAGGCCAGGGATGGCTGTTCCGGCGATTGTGTAGGCGACGGCCCGCCGGAAGCTGCGAGTGGGTGGCGGCGGCGGGGTCGAAGCGGCGCGCGAAGGCGCAGGGGACTCATCGGGGAGCTGCCAGCTCCACCTGCCCTGCTCTAGTTGATTAGGCATCAACATTCCTTACGCGCCCCGGGGGAAGTGAAAACCCGCTCCACAATACGTGCGTAAACGGGCCAATATGCGATTCTCGGACGAATCCGTGCGGCTGTCCAAGGTGGGTGCCCAGCGGCGCAACAATTGCCACTCGGGGCTAGTCGGATTGGCTTTGCCTCGCATGGCGTCAGGTCGGTAGTCTTGCCCAGCGTTCGGCCGCAGCCGAGCGCGTGGTTTGGGAGGCGTCGCCTAGTCCGGTCTATGGCGCCCGCCTGCTAAGCGGGTTGAGGGCTCAACCCTCTCGCGGGTTCAAATCCCGCCGCCTCCGCCACTGTGACGGGCACCGCTTCGCCGACTGCAGGAGCTTGCGGTGAGGCTTCTCTGGAGAGTTAGCGGGACTGCTCTTGCCACGCCTTTGATCCGGCCGAGACGGCTTCCTTGAACTGATGCGCCCGTCGGCGGGCCATCTCACTCGGAGATTCCTCCAACTGCTGGATCCATTTCATGGCCGCTTGCGCCAACGCGGTCCCGGCTAGCGCGGCGCCGATGAGCCAAAGAAAGAAACCAATGCAGAGCAATGCCATGCCGGAGGTCATCCATCCGCGGTTGACCTCGAACGGCGGCCGAGAAATGGAGTTGCTCATTGTGGTCCTCCTTGAATGCATTCGGACTCGCGATGGATTTTGTCCTATCGTCCTCTTCTCTGTGCGACCACGACATCACCCCGGTCGGGTGAATCTGTACTTCGTAGATCGTCGTAGTCAGGCGTGCTGATCAGTTGCAGATGCTGGTTGCACCGACCAGCTGGCCGGCTCGTCATCGGCGTCTGTTTCGGCCTCGGCGGCAGTCGCCTGCACGTTGCCAGGCTTGTGGTGGGCAGGTGCGTAGATCGCGTACACCTGCATCGGCTCGTCACCAATATTCGTCACGTTGTGCCAGGTGCCCGATGGCACCAGGATGCACCATCCGTCAGACACCTCTTGCTCAAACTCGAGCTTCTCCTTGGCGCGCCCCATCTGTACGCGGCCGCGGCCGGCATCCAGTCGGAGGAATTGATCAGTTTCAGGATGCATCTCCAGACCGATGTCTGCGCCCTCGGGAATCGACATCAGCGTCAGCTGCAGGTACTTGCCGCTCCAGGCAACTGTGCGGTAGTTCGGGTTCTCAACCGTCTCCTGTTCGAGATTGAAGGATTGAGGCTCCGGTCCAATGTCCTTGATGGTCATGTCATGCTCCTTCTGCTAGCGATCAGTGCGCTTGCTGCTAAGTGTTGCTGATCCCTGCGCCGTCATAGGCGATAGATACGACGTGCATTATCGCGAGCAATCATCGAGGCGACACGATCAGCGTCCCGGCTCGTCATCTCATCAGAGATGATCAGCTTGCCGACGACCGTCGAAAACCCATGTCGAAACAGCTCGGCGCCAAGGTAGTGAAGCTCAGCCAGCCCGTACGCATCTGAGGAGAACAGCAGCTTGCCGAAGGGAACCAGTTCCATGGTTTCGCGGATCAGGGCTTCGCTCAGAGCACCGGTGTTGTGCACTGCCAATCCGACATCGATGAAGACGTGACTGAAGACTTGTGCGAGGTAGGCGGCGTGGCGATGAAAGGGATAGTTGTGCAGCAGGAGCACCGGTACGCCGTGCTTCTCGGTCGCCCGTAGGAACGGCGTTAGTCGTAACGGATCCGCGCGACGCAGGTCCATGTCGGCATCGCCGTATCCGACATGGATCTGCAGCGGCTTGCGGATCTTGACCGCGGTCCAGGCCAGCCAGGAGTTGATCACTGGATGCGCAATTCGGAAGTGACCGCTTGCCGCTGGCCGCATGCTGGCAAGCGCAGCAGCCAGAGCACCGCTGGTCGGCGGCGCTGGGGCTAGGTCGAGGCCGATCCGGTACGCGGCAATGCTCTTGGCCGCGACGGCAGGGGATGCGTGCAACGCTCGCCCGACGGCTGCCGGGAAGCCCGCTGGGTCGGTTCCTTCGTTGAGCAGCTCCTCAGCCAGTGCCTCGAGCCGGATCACCTCGTAGGCGGTGCCGCCGCTCATTGCCGCGAGGTCGGACGGCGTGCAAAGTTGATCGGCATTGAGGCCGGTGTCGACCAAGTACATCTCGATGCCGGACGCCGCCAAGAGCCGCCGGCTCGCCTCGACACCAAGCTCCTGCCTGCGTGCCAGATAGTCCTCGGGCGAGGCATGCGCCTCCAAGCCGAGGATTGGTGCACACCAGCGCCGGATTGCAAATCCGAGCAGGGAGTCAAAGAAGGTGGTACCGAGCGGCGACGGAGCCGTTGCCTCGTTGAGCAGGCTTTCGAAAGCAGATCTATCAAGATCATGCAACACCAAGCCGTGACAATGGTGATCGACAAGCGGTCCAAGATCAGGTGACTCACTAGGCATGGGTCCTCCGGTCCCACAAGGCGTTCCACTCCAGCCCTATTCTGTGGTGCCGTGGACGTCCCCGAACGGCAAGCCCGCAGCGCGCACGCGGAAAAACTGTTGCCTACCCTTTTGGAGCGCGACGTCGGCATGGTCGCGACAACGTTTGTGGACAATGCCGGCGTTACTCGGGTGAAGAGTGTTCCGCTCGAGCGGCTACCGGAGCTGGCCGCCTGGGGTGTTGGCGCATCGACCAGCTTCGACTACTTCCGCTTCGACGACTGGCTGGCCGCACCGCCCGGCGGGACCGCACCTGTTGGTGATCTCCGGGTCATTCCTGATCTTCGACGAGTGGTTCCGCTGACTGCCCAACCGGGTTGGGCCTGGGCGCCCGGGGATCGGTACCAACAAGACGGCGAGCCGCACGAGCGGTGCAATCGGCTGCTGCTGCAGCGGTTGGTTGGCGATGCGGCTGCTGACGGCCTGGAGATCAAGTCAGCCTTGGAAATCGAGTGGGTCGTTTCGGCTGGCGACGGAGACGAATTCGTCTCGGCCGCAGTCGGCCCTGCGTACGGGATGTCGCGTTTGATCGCCGTGTCGGACTACGCACGCGATCTCGTTGCCGCCCTCAGCGCTGAAGGCGTCACGGTCGAGCAGTTCCATCCCGAGTACGCCTTGGGGCAGCTGGAGCTCTCAGTTGCGGCTGAGTCGCCGGTCGAGGCAGCCGATACCTCCGTGCTGGTACGCAGCACCATTCGCGCGGTCGGGCGGCGTCACAACTTGCGCACGTCCTTCTCTCCCAAGGTGGAGGCCGAAGGCGTCGGCAACGGTGGCCATGTCCATCTCAGCGCGTGGCGAGACGGCCAGAACCTGATGGCGAACGGGAATCGACCGTACGGATTGACGCCAACGGGGGAGGCCTTTGCTGCCGGGATCCTGAAGCGGCTGCCCGCACTCTTGGCCCTTGGTGCGCCATCAGTTGGCTCGTATCTGCGGCTGGTGCCGTCACATTGGGCCGGCGTATACAGCTGCTGGGGCCTTGAGAATCGAGAAGCTGCACTGCGCATGATCACGGGGTCTGCGGGTAGCAGCGGCTGGGCGGCCAATGTTGAAGTCAAGTGCGTGGATCTCACGGCGAATCCCTATTTGTTGCTGGCTGGGCTGCTGGCGGCCGGGCTCGATGGGATTGCGGCTCAAGCGCAACTGCCAGAGCCGGTTGACGTGGACCCTGCCGCACTGACTGCAGAGGAGCTGGAGCGGCGGGGCATCGAGCGACTGCCAACGAGCTTGCCTGAGGCGACGGATGCGCTTGCCGCTGATCGGCTGCTGCGCGCGGCACTGGGCTCGGCATTGATCGATTCCGTTTTAGCCGTACGCCAGTCAGAGATCGAACTTTTCGCAAAAGCCTCGGCTGAGGAGGTCGTCCGGGCTTTGCGCTGGACGCACTGAGCTTCGGCAGCCGCTGCCTAGTGGAATTGCGGAACGATCAAGTACAGCCCATAGAGCACTAATAGCCCGGCGATACCAAGCAAGACATAACCAGCAGAAACTATCGCCGTACCTGAACCACCCTCGTTCGATTTGATCTTGGCGATTGATACCAGGCGGATGCCAGTCGCTAGCAAGATCGTGAAAATCACAGAGCTCATGATCGAGACAACTGCTACTACGCCCAGCGCAGCCCAATCGATTCGCATCAGGCGGCACTCTTTGCTTTGGGCTTCTTGGCTTTCTTGGGCTTGGCGGGATCCAGTCGAGGATCGTTGGGGTACGTAGTGGGCGTCGCAGCAGTGAAAACCAAGACCTCGTGGCTGTCCGTGACATTGGCGTGGGTGATCTTGTGGCGGCGGGAGAGCATGTAGATCACCAGGCAAGCAACTGCGAGCAACACCATTAGCGCGATCACCCCAAAGACACCCTGATCAGCGAGCAGCGCGGTAAGCCCACCGACCAGGCCGGCTCCGGGCAATGTGAGGAGCCAGGCGAAAGCCATCCGGCTTGCGACGCGCCAGCGAACCTCGGCTCCACGCCCAACCCCGGAACCCAGGATGCTGCCGGTACTGACATGGGTGGTGGATAGTCCGAACCCAAGGTGAGCTGACGCAAGAATTGTGGCGCTGGTCGCCGCTCCGGATGCGGCACCTTGCGGCGTCTCGATTTCGACGATCCCTCTGCCCATGGTGCGCATGATGCGCCAGCCACCTGAATAGGTGCCCAATCCGATGGCGATACCCGCGGCGATGATCACCCACAGCTGAGGGCCCGTGCCAGATTCCTGCAAACCGGCCGCAATCAGCACCAAGGTGATCACGCCCATCGTCTTCTGACCGTCCGATGTGCCATGGGCCAGCGCGACCATTGATGCGGTGAACGCTTGTCCATGTTTGAAGCCGGTGTTGCTGTGTGCGCTCGGCGTCTTTCGGGTGATGCGATAGGCCAACCGAGTAGCCCAGGCAGCGGCGATTCCCGCGACCAACGGTGCAACGATGGCCGGTAATAACACCTTCGACACGATCACCCAGCCATGCACGGAGGCGATTCCGGCACCGACGATGACTGCGCCGATGAGGCCGCCGAACAGCGCATGCGAAGAGCTGGACGGCAGGCCGAAGAGCCAGGTCATGAGGTTCCAGATAATTGCGCCAAGTAGCCCAGCGAGGATGATCGGCACGGTAATTAGTTGATCATCGAAAAAACCACCAGAGATCGTCTTTGCAACCTCGGTGGAGAGGCAGGCGCCGACCAGATTGAGGCAAGCACCAAGAATTACTGCGGTGCGCGGCTTAAATGCGCCGGTGGCAACGGGCCCCGCCATGGCGTTAGCGCTGTCGTGGAAGCCATTCGTGAAATCGAAGATCAGGGCTACGGCGATGACCGTGATGACGACGAACAGCTCTGTCACATCAGTTCCCCATCCGGAACAGGTGGCGTGGTGTCGGTGAGCACCTGGCAATGACGCTAGAACCTAGCCGTCAAGTGAACAATAGGTTAAGCCAGAGCGTTGTCAATCTGGTCCATACCAGTGTCTAAGTGGTTGGTCAAGAGTTTCGGGCTTTTTCGCCGACGCTTCGTCCGGCACTGAGTTGAGCAACAGCTCGTAGACGCGCTGTAGTTGATCAGGCGGAGTGGGCGGCTGGATGAGACTTGCACCGATGCCGACTAGGTACGGGAGCAGGGCAGCGGTGTACGCCGCCGCGGGATCATCCAGAATCTGGGACCAGATGCCATGCAGCGATTCCATGCGACGCTGATCGACGCGTTGCTGGACCGCACGTACTTGAGGGTCGGAGAAGGCCCAGGCGCGGATCGCTACTTCGAGGTCAGGACGATAGCAGCCATCTGTTTTGGTAATGGAGGCTGTCAGGCCGACTAGAGCATCCTTCGGCGTCGCGGCTGCGGTCTGTTCGATGGCTTGATCGAGCGCTTCGACAACGCGTGCCTCGTACGCGGCAAGTAACGCCTGCTTGAAATCGCCCGCACCTGCGAAGTGGTGATGGAACGAGCCTTTGCTGACCTGGAGCCGTCGGCAAAGTCGATCAATGCGTAGCCCGTCCGGGCCGTCGGCGGCAAGTGATACTAGGCCGGCGTCAAGCCAGTCCGAGCGGCTAGGCACGATGATTACCATACCATACGGTATGGTACGGAACATGAAGCAGATCACTGTGATCGGTGGCGGACTGGGTGGCCTGGCTGCTGCGATCACGGCAGCCGAGGGTGGCGCATCGGTCACGCTACATGAGGCGCATCGCACGCTGGGCGGTCGGTGGCGGTCGACGCCGGTGCGTAAAACGGTCCGTTCGCGGGCTGGACGAGGCCCAAACGCCATCGGTAAGCGGAGCGCGGCAAGCGACTCCAATGCCTCGAAGGAATCTGGCGTCTATCGGGCCCACGAGGGTCCTCATGTGATCTATCGCGACGGGTCGATTTGGGCCTGGCTGAAGGAACACGGCTTGCTTGGCGGCACATGTCGAGTGCCGCTGGGTGCGGTAGCGCGGTTTCGGTTCTGGCACCAGGGAGCGTTGCGTGTTGTCCCGCCCTTCGGTTTCCTGCAGGCGCTACGGGTGTCAGGCCGGAAGGGCGTACCGGTCGATCAATCGTTCCGCGAGTGGGCTTCGAAGCTGGTCGGTGACGAGGCGGCCGAAATGGGCGCGTCTGGTTCGGGAGTTGGACTCTTCTATCACGACCCTGGTTCGCTGTCGGCGGCATTCGTGGCTGAGCGGCTCTCTCGTGTCTACTCCTTGCCGCCGGCCGCGTCGTATCGGCGGGGCAGTTGGGGAGAGATGTTTTCTGAGATCGGTGATTACGCCCGAAAGCTTGGCGTGATCATCGAGCTGGGTTCACGGGTGAGCGCGATTGGTGACGGAATCACCATCGTGGCAACAGAGCTGGAGTCGGCTCGGTTGCTGCTTGGCGATAACTCTTTGGACTGGCCGTCTGGGAGGGCCGCACTTCTTGATCTTGGTGTGAAGCGTGATCATCGCGATCTGTTCGTCGTAAGTGATCTTGATACCTGCGGCTGGCTGGAGAATTTCACTCTGCCCGATCCCACCATTGCGCCGCCGGGTGAGCATCTCGTACAGATGCAAATGCCGATCGATCCGGAATCCTCGAAGGCAGATGGCATCGCGCGATTGGAGACCATCGCCGACCGAGCGCTGCCTGAGTGGCGGGAGCGTACGACATATCGGCTCGAGTCGGTGGCCAATGCGCGTACGGGAGCCGTTGACTTCCCCGGAACCTCCTGGCGCGACCGGCCTGCGATCGACCGTGGTGACGGTGTTTACCTGGTTGGCGACCGTGTCGCCGCGCCCGGGCTGCTGAGCGAGGTGAGCCTGAACAGCGGAATACGGGCAGCTCAATTGGCACTGACTTGAGCAGCCTTGTTCTCGGTTGGTCGAAGTAGCCTGGGCCGATACACTCTCACGGTGTTGCTCGACGGCTAATGTCGAGACTCCCGCACCCGTGGCTCAACGGATAGAGCATCTGACTACGGATCAGAAGGTTGGGGGTTCGAATCCCTCCGGGTGCGCCAATAGGCCTCTGACTAGCGGAAACGCCGGTTGGAGGCCTTTCCTCTGACCAATTGGGACACTTGCACAGCGCCCATTGCATTTAACCCTTGGCTCATACCACTCAAAGCGTGGCAACGGAGGAGCGATCTTCGCGGAACGCCGCTCATCATCGTCACGCGATGACCGCGCCGATCGCAGTGACGATCGTTCCCCTGGCGACGGGTAAAGGCGCCCTCTCGACCTCACAGGATCATCCCGTTGGGGTGAGGCGGTCAGCAGCGGGCGCTCGTAGCCTTGGCGGCGTCGTCGTGTGGAGGGTCAGCGGTGGGCGAGCAGCTTGAGCAAGCCGAGCGTGGGGTTCTCGGTTGGATCGATCGAGATATCACAGGTCCTTTGGCGGACTTTCAGGATCCAAACCAGGAGTGGCGCCGGTTGTTCTCGGAGTTCTACGGGACGTTCCTGCTAGTCCTTGTTGCAGCGGGCGGTGGGATGATGAGCCAGGCATTCCCGAACACGATCTCCAGGTCGGCAGCCGTAGTGGCGCCGGGGTTAATGGTGATGGGGATCATTTTGTTCATGGGCAAGGTGTCGGGGGCGCACCTGAACCCAGCCGTCAGTGTCGCATTCGCGCTGCGTGGAGACTTCCCGTGGCGGCGAGTACCCGGTTACATCATCGTGCAGCTGGCGGGGGCGACGGTGGCGGCGCTGTTCTTGCGCTGGGTAATTGGCGTGTCGGCGACGTACGGCTCGAACTATCCCGGGCAGGGCTACGGGTCGTGGCAGGCGCTACTGATGGAGACGGTGCTCACGCTGGGTCTGGTGAGCGTGATCTTGGGGACGGCCTCGGGCGCGCAGAACATCGGTGTCTTCGGAGCGCTCGGTGTCGGCTCCTACATCGCTCTCGCTGGCCTGTGGGGCAGCCCGATCTCTGGGACGTCGATGAATCCTGCCCGCACGTTCGGACCTGACCTTGTCGGGTTGACGTTTACCGACTACTGGGTGTACGTCGTCGGCCCGCTCCTGGGGTCGGTGGTCGCAGTCGGCATCGCCTACGTCCTACGCGGTCCAGGCGGCGGCAAATCGGGCTCGGGCGCGGCCCAGGGCGCGCTCTTCACCGAGGCCAATAAGCCTGAACAGGACTGAACGACCAAGCCGTACATACTGCACTGCGATGAGGGAGTTCGTTGCGAAGGCGTTTTGAGCGTCTGATCAGACTCCCTCGAGCGCCTCAAGCCGTCCGGCTTTGATCGCCACCACGAACTCTTGATAGTCCCGCTCGTTCTGATCGGCGTAGCGTTCGGAGAAGTCGGTAATCGAGTTGTCGAACTCGGCGCTGTCACCCAGATACTCGGCGGTAGCGACCGGGTCCCCAGACCGGGCGTGGGCCCGGGCCAGCGTCCACCCGCAGGTCCGCGCGTAGAAGGTGAGGGCAAAGGGCGTCATCGCCTCAACTATTGCGGAGCCCTTCATGTCGCGTAGCTGGCGCCAGTAGAAGTTCCGGCTCTCGTCCAGCCCCTTCGTCCAGCCGAGGTAGATGTCGCTGGCCGCCTGCATCATCCGCTGCCCCTGCACCACCCGCTCGCCGTGCTGCCGGTAGCGGCTCTTGCGGACGTAGGGCTCCAGGACCGATGCAGTCGCCTCCTTGATCTGCAGGAAGAGCGGGTCCTGTGCGTCGCGTCCCTCTAGCAGGACGATGAAAGCGCGAGTGCCGACGCTGCCGACGCCGACGACCTTGCGGGCGGCGTCCACGATTTGGAATTGCTCGAGTAGGTGGCGTCGGTCGTCTTGCAGGGTGCCGCGGTAATTGCGAAACCGCTCGTGGATCCCGCGCTCAGCTTCGCCGGCGGACAGCCCGTAGGTGGCGGCCAGGTCGCGCAGCGGAACCACGATCGGCGGCTGGCTGACGATCCGGTAGCGCCCGTCGACCAGCTCACCTAGCTTGGAGAGCGCCTGCAGACTGTCGCGGGTGTGCGCCTTCTCGACTGCCTGCACCGCCCGCTTTTCCGCTTGCTTTGCCTGCTTCTCCTCCATCTGGTCCTTCTTTTCCTTCTTCCGCTGCTTCTCCTTCTTCGCTCCCTTAGCCTCGCTGGCTGCATCGGTCACCAGACCGCGAATGCCGCTGATGAGCTCGTGCTCGTCGAGGTGGGCGTACCAAATGTCCATCGTCCGCATCTGGGCGAACTCAGCCATCGCTTCCCGATAGGCCGTCACCGACGCAAGCGTCGCCGCACGGATGTCCGCCTTGGAGAATCGGTTGTTGCGGCCCGCGATGGTGAAGCTCGCCGCCATCCGCTTCACGTCGTACTCAAGCGGCCCCGGCAGCGTCTCATCGAAATCGTTCAAGTCGAACAGGAGGATCCGCTCGGGCGACGCGAACGCTCCGAAGTTCGACAGGTGCGCGTCGCCGCACAGCTGGGCTTCCAGGCCGGCCACCGGGGTGTCCTTTAGATCCGTCGCCATGATCTTGGCGGCACCACGGTAGAAGGTGAACGGGGAAACCATCATCCGGCCGTGACGGACCGGCACCAGGTCCGGCTCGCGAGTGCGGTTCTGTTCCTCCAGCAAGGCGACCGGGTCGGGTCGGTCGGCGGCCGGGCGCCACTTCGTATGACTCGACAGAGGCGTCCGATCCCGTGCTTCCAGGCCCTTGGCTTTGCGTTCATCGATGCTCGGATGCGCGATCTTCTGCACTGCCACCGTGCCACCTCACCGTTCAGAGCTGCTTGCGGCTCAGACGTCTGGCCGCAAGTGGTCGCCCGTTGCAGAGCCAGCTCAAGACCGGCTGTCAGGACAGAGCCGCTATTCCTTACTGGAACACGCGCCGGACGTTGCACGCGGGACCCCGCGTGCGACGTCGAGCTGCTCGCCCGATGAGCCGCCTATGACCACACAATGCTCAACACGAGTCTCCGTAGCATCACCCGCTTGGGGTGATACTCGTGGCTTTGCCGTTAGCAGCACGCAGATCGCTACCTCTGATCCACCGCTGTGTGACGTTCCCAAACAGTGGCCCGGCACCGACGAGGGATTCGCCGCCGTCGCCCGGCTGACCGGCCTGAACCGCCGGGAACGATCATCGGCCCTTAGCGATGGGGATTCCGATGAT
>Ga0075423_10000505_pt1 | contig 31796 bp, 30 predicted proteins | sample SoiMethybrSBSTD2_FD_80114 | JGI IMG/M metagenome (GOLD analysis project Ga0075423, IMG submission 80114) | Bulk soil microbial communities from a Populus tree surrounding site in Tennessee, USA - Soil MetaG P. TD hybrid SBSTD2 | ecosystem: Environmental > Terrestrial > Soil > Tree plantation...
CCTCTTCCACGAGCTCGTGCGCTCCTCGCAGACCCAGGGCTGGCTGGTGCTCGAGACCGGCTCGGTCTCGTTCGGGCAGAAGACGGCGTGGATGCCGGTGGCCGAGCTGCTGCGGACGTACTTCCAGATCGACGAGCGGGCGGATCCGGCCGACATCAGGGAGCAGGTGACGGCGCGACTCGTCGCCCTCGACCCCTCGCTCGTCGACACGCTGCCCGCGCTCCTATGGCTGCTCGACCTCCCCGTGGAGGATCCGGGCTGGGCCGGGCTCGACCCGGAGCAGCGCCGGCAGGTGACGATGGATGCGGTGCGTCGCGTCCTCGTCTGGCAGAGTCGTGTCCGGCCACTCCTGCTCATCTTCGAGAACCTCCACTGGATCGACGCCGAGACCCAGACGTTCCTCAACCGGCTCGTCGACGGGCTCCGGGGCACGCGCATCCTCTTGCTCGTGAGCTATCGCCCCGAGTATCGGCACAGCTGGGCGAGCCGGACCTACTACAACCAGGTCCGTCTGGATCCTCTGACCCCGCAATCCGCGGAAGAGCTGCTGGAGACGCTGCTGGGGCCGGGTCCCGACCTGCTGCCGCTCAAGACCATGCTCATCGAGCGCACGCAGGGCAACCCGTTCTTCCTCGAGGAGAGCGTGCGGACGCTGGTCGAGACGAAGATCGTGGTCGGGCAGCGGGGCGCGTTCCACCTGGCCCGGCCGCTCTCGAGCATCCGGGTGCCCGCCACCGTGCAGACGGTGCTGGCCGCCCGCATCGATCGTCTGAGCGCGGAGGAGAAGAAGCTGCTCCAGACCGCGGCGGTGATCGGGCGTGAGTTCTCCCTGCCGCTGCTCGAGGCCATCATCGGTGCGGAGGGCGGCGATCTCGGAATCGGGATCGCCCGCCTCCAGTCGGCGGAGTTCTTGTACGAGAGCAGTCTGTTCCCGGAGATCGAGTACACATTCAAGCATGTGCTCACCCAGGAGGTCGCCTACGACAGCCTGCTGATCGATCGGCGGCGCGCTCTCCATGCGCGCATCCTCGAGACGATCGAGGGCTTCTCCGCCGACCGGCTCGCCAGCGAGGTGGAGCATCTCGCCCATCATGCGTTCCGCGGCGAGGTATGGGACAAAGCGGCGCGGTACATGCGCCAGGCGGGGACGCGCTCGCTCGCCCGCTCGGCGAGCCGCGAGGCCGCCGGATTCTTCGAGCAGGCGCTGGTGGCGCTCGAGCACTTGCCCGCCAATCACGCGCGAATCGAGGAAGCCATCGACGTGCGGCTCGACCTCCGGCAGGCGCTGGTCCCCCTCGCCGAGCGCAACCGCATTCTCGACCACATGCAGAAGGCCGAGGCGATGGCCCGGACCCTGGGCGATCAGCGCCGCCTCAGCTGGATCGCCTACGCTCTCGCGCACTACCACTACCTCTCGAACGCGCAGGAAGAGACGGTGAAGGCCGGTCACCGCGCGCTCGAGCTGAGCGGCGGCACCGACGTGGCCCACGGCGTCGCCGTCAACCTCCTCCTCGGGTACTCGTTCCACATGACCGGCGACTACCGGCACGCCGTCGCCGTGCTGCGGCGCAATGTCGACTTGCTAAGCGGCGATCGGGTTCGCGAGCGCTTCGGGCTCCCGATCTTCCCCACGTACCCCTCGGTGACCAGCCGCGAGCGCCTCGTGCGCTGCCTCGGCGAGCTCGGTGAGTTCGACGAGGCCACGCGCCTCGGCGAGGAAGCGCTGCGCCTGGCCGAGGAGCTCGACCACGCGCCGAGCTTCACGGCGATCTGCCTGGGACTGGGCACGCTGTTGATGCGCCGGGAGGCCCTGGATCTCGCGACGCCCATCCTCGAGCGCGGGATGGACGTGGGGCGCCGCGGGAGCATCTATCTCTATGTCTTCTCCCTCATCGCCGCCGTCGGGCGCGTGCGGGCGCTGACGGGGCGGGTGGAAGAAGGGATTGGCATGATGACCGAGGTCGTGGAGGAAGCCGCGTCCAAGAACTCACCGCTCGGTCAGGCCGTGCGGCTGGGATGGCTCGCGGAGGGGCTACTCGTGGCGGGGGATCTCGCGCGCGCCTGGCGGCGGGCCGAGGAGTCGCTGGAGCTCGCGCGACGCTTCCACGAAAAGGGGCAGGAGGTCTGGGCATTGCACCTGCTGGGCGACGTCGCCGCGCGGCGCGAGCCCGCCGACCTCGACACGCCCGCACGCCTCTACGAGGAGGCGATGACGCTGGGGACACCGCTCGAGATGCGTCCCGCCCTTGCCCACTGCCGACTCGGGCTGGGGGAGCTCAACGCGCGGGCTGGGCGGCGCGAGATCGCCGATGCTCACCTCGCCGCCGCGGCGGCGCTGTTCGGCGAGATGGGGATTCCGAGCCTCCGGGACCGGGCCCGCCAGCGGCTCCACCGGGAATGACGACGGAGCCGCTCTACCGATGGCTCGTGCCCCAGGTCATCGAGCCCTTGGGCGCGCGGCTCGGCCATCCTCGCTGGACCACGGCGCGCCGGCTCGCCGCGCTGCAGTGGGAGGCGCCCGAGGCGATCGAGCGGCAAGCCGTCGCACGACTCCGCCCGCTCCTTGACCATGCGGGCCGGCACGTGCCCTTCTATCGCGACCTCTTCGCGCGCGTCGGCCTCGGGGCCGGCGACGTCCAGCGGATCGCCGACCTGGCCCGGCTCCCCGTCATCACCAAGGCCGAGCTTCGCGATGCGTTTCCGGCGCGGGCCACCGCCGAGAACATCCCCGAGAGTCGCCGGCAGCCGATGATGACGTCGGGCTCCACCGGGCGGCCCTTCCAGTTCTTCTGGGATCGCGCGGCGGTGCCGGCGATGGGTGGCACGGACTGGTTCTGGCTCGGCTGGGCGGGCACGGCGCCCTGGCACACCCGTCTCGTGCTCGCCAGCCCCGCGTACTTCTACGAGCGCCTCACGCCCCGCCGTCGCTGGTCGGCGCTTCGCAACCGACTGCTGCTCGGCGAGCGCATCGAGCGTCTCGCCGCCGATCGAACGTCGGCGGACGGCCTGCGCTCGCTCGTGACCCGTATCCGCCGGCGTGGCCCGTACTACATCCGGGCCTACCCGGGCGCGCTGGCCAAGCTCGCCGCGCAGATCGAAGCCGACGGCAGGCCCCTCGCGGCCGCTCCGTGCACCGTCATCAGCTTCGCCGAGACCTTGACTCCCGCGGCCGCCGCGGTGATCGGGCGGGCGTTCCGCGCGCCCATCAGCAACTACTACTCCTGCTGGGAAGTGCCGCAGATCGCGCAGAGCTGCCCGGATGCGCCGCAGGTGCTACACGTGAACGCCGAGCGTGTGATCGCCCGTGTGATCCGCCCGGACGGGAGCGACGCGGCGCCGGGCGAATCGGGCCGCGTCGTCGTCACCGACCTCGCGAACACCGTCATGCCCTTCATCAACTACGCCACCGGCGATCAGGCGGTCGCGGGAGCGCCGTGCTCGTGCGGACGAGGATTGCCGACGCTGGCCGGCCTCGAGGGCCGGACCAGCGAGGTGATCCGCACGCCGAGCGGCCGGGAGATCAGTGGCGTCGCCCTCGGTCAGTTCCTCGCATTCGTGGCGGGGATCATCCCGTACGTGCAGGAGTACCAGGCGGTGCAGGGCTCGGTGGACGCGGTGTCTCTGCGTGTGGTGCCCACCGCGCTGTTCGACAACGGCGTCCGGGTGACGATCGAGCGGGAGCTGGGGCGCTTCCTCGGCGCCGACATGACGGTGACCGTGGAGCCGGTGACCGAGATTCCGCCGGAACCCTCGGGCAAGCGTCTGATCATCAAAGCGCTCGCGGCCCCTACGGCCGCGCTCGCGGCTCGGTGAGCCTGGCCGCGGAGGGGCCACGTCACCGCGCCCCCTCGCTGTCCATCGTCGTCCCTGCCTACAATGCCGAGCGCGAGATCGCCGAGTGTCTGGCCGCGCTGCGGGCGGACGCGCCTGCCGACGCGGAGCTCATCGTGGTGGACGACGCGTCCACCGACGCCACACCGGACGTCGCGAAGGCCGCGGGAGCCATCGTCGTGCGCCTGGCGCGCAACGAGGGTCCCGGAGGGGCCCGCAATCACGGCGTCGCCCGCGCGGAGGGGGACGTGATTCTCTTCGTGGACGCCGACGTCGTGGTGGCGTCGGGCGCGGTGGGCCGCGTCGCGCGGGCCTTCGCGGACGATGCCGGCCTCGCCGCCCTCTTCGGCTCGTACGACGACCGACCCCGCGCCCCTGGCCTCGTCTCGCGCTACCGGAACCTGCTGCACCACTTCGTCCATCACGCGGGGCGCGCGGAGGCGTCGACGTTCTGGGCAGGCCTGGGAGCGGTGCGCCGCGCCGCCTTTCTCGCCGTCGGCGGCTTCGACGTCGTGCGGTTCGCGCAGCCGAGCATCGAGGATATCGAGCTCGGGGCGCGGCTGCGCCGAGCCGGGCACCGGATCCGCCTCGACCCGGCGGTCCAGGGAACGCATCTCAAACGCTGGACGTTCGCGTCCATGGTCCGGGTGGACGTCACGCGCCGCGCGCTGCCGTGGGCGCGGCTCATCCTCGAGACGGCTCACACGCCGGCCGACTTGAACCTGAGCCCTTCCCAGCGGGCGACGGCGGCGCTCGCCGCCCTCGCCGTGCTCGGTGTCGCGCTGACTCCGCTCCGCCCCACGCCCGCGCTGACGGTCGCGCTCGCCGCGCTTGCCGGTGTGGCCGCCCTGAACCGGCGCTTCTACGCCCTGTTGTGGCGTCGCGGCGGTCTCCCGCTCCTCGCCGCCGGCTTCCCCCTGCACGTGCTCTACTTCCTCTACAGCGCGGCCACCTTCGTCTATGCCGCCCTCGAGGCGCGCCTCGCCGGGCGGGGACGGCGGCCATGAGCGCGGGCCCCGGCTCCCGGCACGTGGTGATCGGCGCCGGGCCCGCCGGCCTCACCGCCGCACGCGAGCTGGCCCAGCAGGGCCGGTCGGTCGTGGTGCTCGAGCAGGCGGGCATCGTGGGTGGTCTGGCCCGCACCGAATCCTACAAGGGCTTTCACTTCGACATGGGGGGCCATCGCTTCTTCACCAAGGTCGACGAGGTGCAGAAGATCTGGCAGCAGGTCCTCGGCTCGGACTTCCTGCGGCGTCCGCGCCTGTCGCGGATCTACTACGACGGGCGGTTCTTCCACTACCCACTCAAGCCGCTCAACGCGCTCGCCGGCCTGGGTCTCTGGCGCGCCCTGCTCGTCGTGCTGAGCTATCTGCGCTGGCAGCTCTTCCCCTACAAGGAGGAGCGGACCTTCGAGCAGTGGGTGACGAATCGCTTCGGCCGCCGTCTCTTCCTGACGTTCTTCAAGACCTACACCGAGAAGGTGTGGGGCATTCCGTGCTCCGAGCTGCGGGCGGAGTGGGCGGCCCAGCGCATCAAGGACCTCTCGCTGCGCTCCGCGGTGGTCGCGATGTTCGTCAAACCCCGCACGACCATCAAGACCCTGATCGAGGAGTTCGACTATCCGCGGCTGGGGCCGGGCATGATGTGGCGCGCCACCGCGGACGAGATCCGGCGCGCGGGGGGCGAGGTGCGGCTGGGCGCCGAGGTGACCGAGATCCGGCGGACCGGACGGCGCGTGGACGGCGTGGTGGTCACCGGCCCGCGGGGCGAGGAGCCGGTGCGGGGCGATCAGTTCCTCTCCAGCATGCCGGTGACCGCGCTGGTGCTGCGCCTGTCGCCGCCGGCGCCCGACGCCGTGCGCGAGGCGGCGCGCCGGCTCACGTATCGCGACTTCCTCACCGTGTGCCTCATCGTGGACCGGCCGGACCCGTTCCCGGACAACTGGATCTACGTGCACTCCCCCGAGGTGAAGGTCGGGCGCATCCAGAACTTCCGGAGCTGGAGCCCCGACATGGTGCCGGACCCGACGAAGGCGAGCCTCGGGCTCGAGTATTTCTGCTCGGAAGGCGACGCCTTGTGGACCATGGCCGACGCCGAGTTGATCCGCCTCGGCAAGGAGGAGCTCGAGCGCATCGGGCTCGCGCGGGCGTCGGAGATCTCCGACGGCTGTGTGTTCCGCGTCCCCAAGGCCTATCCCGTCTACGACGCCGACTACCGGGAGCACCTGGACACCGTCCGCGAGTTCGTGGACGGGCTGGAGAATCTCCAGACCATCGGCCGCAACGGGCTCCACCGGTACAACAATCAGGACCACGCCATGCTCACCGGCCTCCTCGCCGTGCGGAACCTGGAGGGCGGCGCGCGCCACGATCTCTGGAGCGTGAACACGGAGCCGGAGTATCACGAGGAGGTCGGGATCAGCGACGCGGAGGCGTCGATGCTCGATGGGCGTGTCGCCGAGATCTTCCCCCGCGTGGACGGCGTGGCGTTCGGCGCGGCGACCGGGCTGGTGGCCGGGGCGCTGCTGTGCCTCGCGACCCTCGTCCTCGTGTGGAAGGGCGGACCCGTGGTGGGGCCGACGCTCGGCCTGCTCGCGCAGTTCCTGCCCGGCTACTCCGTCACCGCCACCGGCGCCATGATCGGTCTCATCTACGGCGCGCTCGGCGGCTTCCTGGCTGGCTGGAGCTTCGCGGTGATCCGCAACCTGACCCTGTTCTTCTCGCTATCCTTCCTGCGGCGCCGCGCCCAGCGGCAGCTTTTGAAGCGATTCCTCGAGTTCGTCTAGGAGGCGACGCATGGCGACCGACACGAAGGATCTCGAGGCCCTGGTGCTGGTCCGGGTGGTGCGCCTGAACGCGGCGATCGCTGGCGTGGTCACCGGGCTCCTCGCCGGCCTCGTATTGTTCGCAGCCACCAACTGGCTTGTCCTCAAGGGGGGGCCGGTGGTCGGTCCGCATCTGGCGCTGCTCGGGCAGTACTTCATCGGCTACCGCGTCTCGTTCGTAGGCAGCCTCATCGGCTTCGCCTGGGCTTTCCTCCTGGGCTTCCTCGCCGGCGCCGCGGTGGTCGCGATCTATAACCGTCTCGCCGATCTTCGCGATCCCCCCGCGCGAGGCCGATGACCGACCGCCTCGCGCGGCGCCTCGCCCTCGCGGTCCTCGTGGGGGGCGTCGTCCTTCGCTTCGCCCGGCTCGGCGCCGATCCGTACTATTACGAGTGGAACGGCTACATCACCGATGAGGGCCGCTGGATCGCCCACGCGCGCGCGCTGAGGCTGTTCGGGGAGATTGGCTCGGTGGGGTCCGACTTGCACTTGATCCTCGCCCCCGTGTTCCAGGCCGGCGCCTACGTGGTCTTCGCCCTCACCGACGTGAGCCTCTGGTCGGCGCGACTGGTGAGCGCGCTGGCCGGGAGCGCCCTCCTGGTGGCGTTCTGGGGCGCGTTCCGGCGCGTGGCGAGCCCGCCGGCGCTGCTGCTGGCCCTGACCATGCTCGCCGTCGAGATGGATCTGGTGGTGCTGAGCCGGCTCGCGATCCCCGAGGTGGCCTCCATGGCGCTGTCGTTTGCGGCGTTCCTCGTCATGGTGCGCGCGCGAACGGGGCGCGGGATGCTCGGCGGCGGCATCCTGGTCGCCGCCGCCATCGGCACCAAGGCCACCGTGCTGCCGCTGGCCTTTATCTTCGGCGCACTGGTGCTGGCGCGGGCGCCGGAGGGCGGGCTGTCCCGTCGGCGCGCGCTCGCCGCGTACGCCGCCGGCGTGCTCGTGCCGGCCGCGCTGGCGGCGAGCGCCGTCGTCGCCGCGAGCGCGGCCGGCGCCATCTCGCTCCGCATCCTGCTGCGGGTGCTGAAGGGCTTCGTCGGCATCGCGGATCTCTACGGGGTGGTGGCGTTTCCGTTCGAGGACACGCTCGCGCCCGTGCTCGCGCTCTGGTCGCTCGTCACCTGGCTCGGGTGCCTGGGCGGGCTCGCGGCGCGCGGATCCGCGGAGGAGGACGACGCGGGCGCGCACCTCCGCGCGGCGTGCCTCTGGGCGGGCGCGTTCGCCCCGCTCATGTTCGCGCTCGCGTACTTTCCCTCCCGCTACAAGCTCCATATCCTGGTCCCGCTGGCCGTCATCATCGCCGTGGGCTTGACACGGCTCCAGCGTGCCGGCGTCGCGGGACTGACCGTCGCCCTCGACGGATTCACGGGAGTGCGCCGGGTCGCCGCGGCCGTCCTCCTGTCCGGTCCCACCGCGCTCATCGCGGCGGCGGCGCTGCTGGCGCTGGGCGGATCGATCGGCCTGAATCCCGAGCGGCTGCGCCTGCGCTATGTCGTCGTGCTCCTGGCGCTCGCCGCTGCCGCCGCCCTGGCCCCGCGCGCGCTCGGCCATGCCCGCGTGGTCGGCTTCCTCGTGTGGCTCCCGTCGCTCTGGGCCACGGGATGGCTCGTGGTGGAGCGCCTCACCGTCGCCGGCGTTTCCTTCTGGCCTGGGTCGGCGGGCAGCGGGCACGCCCTCCGCTGGGCGCTCCTCCTCACCGCGGGGTCGGCCGCGCTCGCCGCGGCCGTGACGTCGACGTGGCCCCGCGGCGCCGGGGGGCTCGCGGTGGTCACGGCGGCCCTGGTCTTCGGCGGGCTCGGCCTCGTGCGCCTCGCGCCCGGATATCTCGATCCCCACTTCTCGATGCGCGACAGCTCCCGCGATCTCGGGACGCTGCTCAGCGGCGTGCCCGGCTCGATCCGCACGCTCGGCGGGGAGGCGCTCTTCAGCGACAACCGGCTTCGCTACGGCAGCATCCTGGGAGGGGAGTGGCCGCGGGCGCCCGCCGACGTCCTCGTCCTCGCCGGCCGGATCAACGATCCCCAGGACTGCCTGCACCGCGAGTACCGGCTGATCCGCCAGTACGCGATCTACGTGTCGCCGGAATTCATCCTGGGGGAGCCCACGTGGTCGGGCGCCGTGGGACAGTTCCGGCGCACGACCGTCCGCGTCTACCGGCGGGGAGGCGAGGGCGGCTGAGCGGCGGGGGACGACGGCGCGTCGCGGCGCACGATCTCGTGGACGGCATAGCCCGCCTCGGTGAGGTGGCGCTTCACCGCGTCGATCTGATCGCGTCCGGACGTCTCCAGTGTCACCTCCACTTCGGTCTGCCCGAGCCGCGCCCGCGAGAAGGCGCGGTCGTGGAGGATGTGGAGCACGTTGGCCCGCATCTCCGCCACCAGCGCGGTGAGGCGCGCGAGCTCGCCGGGCCGGTCGCGCAGCATGACGGCCAGGCGCACGAGGCGGCCGTCCTTGACGAGGCCGCGCTCGATGATGCGCGAGATCAGGTTGACGTCGATGTTGCCGCCGGAGAGGACGAGCGCCACCGTCTTCCCCGCGAGCGCGACCTTCTTGTTGACGAGGGCGGCGAGGGGCACCGCGCCCGCGCCCTCGACCACCGTCTTCTCGATCTCGAGCAGGAGCAGGATGGCGTTGGCGATCTCCTCCTCGCTCACGCTGACCACGTGGTCGAGCCACCGCTGGGCCAGCGGCAGCGTCAGCTCGCCCACGCGCCGCACCGCGATGCCATCGGCGATCGTGGCGGCGGCGGCGACCGTGACGCGCTCGCCCAAGGTCAGCGCCGCCTTCATCGCGGCGATCTCGTCGGCCTGCACGCCGATGACCTCGACGTCGGCGCGGCGTGACTTGAGCGCGATCGCGACGCCGGTCGAGAGCCCGCCCCCGCCCACGGGCACCAGCACGGCGTCCAGCTCCGGCACCTGCACGGCCAGCTCGAGCCCGATCGTGCCTTGGCCGGCGATGACCCGCGCGTCGTCGAAGGGATGCACGAACACGAGACCTCGCGCCGCCTCGATCTCGCGGGCGCGGGCATAGGCGTCGTCGTAGTTGTCGCCGTGGAGCACGACCTCCGCGCCCTGGCGCCGCGCCGACAGCACCTTGGTCAGCGGCGCCCACTCCGGCATCACGATGACGGCGGCGGTGCCGAGCCGCGCCGCGTGGAAGGCCACCGCGAGGCCGTGATTGCCCGCGCTCGCCGTCACCACGCCACGGCCGCGCTCCGCCGGGGTGAGCTGAAGGAGCACGTTGGCGGCCCCGCGCTCCTTGAAGGAGCCGGTCATCTGGAGGTTCTCGAGCTTGACGAAGACGCGGGCCCCCGTCAGCTCGCTGAGGCTCTGGGAGTACGCGCACGGCGTCTCGTAGATGACACCCGCCAGCCGGGCCCGCGCCGCCTCGATGTCCGCGGGCCCCACCGTTTCGGCCGGAGCGGCGCTCACGGCGCCGCCGCCCTCAAAAGCCCACCACGATGCCCTGCGACGGGTTGGCCCAGCCCACCGGCATCAACGGCGTGGAATGCGCCCAGCCGATGCGCCCCTTCCAGTCCACGGCGATGAGGCCGCCGCCGCCGCGCCCTTCCTCCACGAGCACGTCGAGCGCGACCTGGCACGCATGCGTCGGATCGCCCACCGACTTCATGATCTCGAGCGTGCGGCGGGCCAGCACCACGCGGATGATGGCCTCCCCGTCGCCGGTGCAGGACACGCCGCCCAGCGTGCTCTCGGCGTAGGTGCCGCAGCCGATGAGGGGGGAGTCGCCCACGCGACCGGGCAGCTTGCCGCTCGTGCCGCCGGTGGAGGTGGCGGCGGCGATCACGCCGGCCCGATCGAGCGCCACCGCGCCCACCGTGCCCGCCTGCGTCTCCTGCCGGCGCCGCTGATGCTCGAGGACGAGCTCGGCCGGATCGCAGAGCGGCACGCCGAGGGCGCGCGCCTGGGCCAGCGCCCCCTCGCCGACGAAGAAGGCATGCCGTCCGGTCTCGAGAATGCGGCGCGCGAGCGTGATGGGATGGCGGAGGCCGCTCACGCAGGCCACCGCGCCGTTGGCGAGACCGTCGCCCTCCATGATCGATGCGTCCATCTCCACCGTGCCCGCGCTCGTGAGGACCGAGCCGCGGCCCGCGTTGAAGCGCGGATGGTCCTCCATCGCGCGCACCGCCGCTTCCACCGCGTCGAGGGAGGAGCCGCCGACGGTCAAGCGCTCCCATCCCGCGCGCACCGCCTGCTCGATGCCGGCGCGCAGCTCTTCACGGCCGGACTTGGGATCGGCGCCGGCGCCGCCGTGCACGATCAGCGCGGGTACTCGGCTTGTCACCGCTCGCTCCCGTTCGGTATCATCGCTTCGTGATTGTCCCCGAAGTCGGCGGCGAGGACAACGTCTCGCTCGCCGATCTCGCGGCGCGCATCGTCGCGTGCCGCCGCTGCCCCCGCCTCGTCCGGCATCGCGAGGCGACGGCCGCCGCGCCCCCGCGCCGCTACCGCGGCGAGACCTACTGGGCGCGCCCGCTGCCTGGCTTCGGCGATCCCCGCGCGCGCGTGCTCGTGATGGGGCTGGCGCCCGCCGCGCACGGCGGCAACCGCACGGGACGGATGTTCACCGGCGATCGCAGCGGCGACTGGCTCTACCGCGCGCTCCACGCCGCCGGCTTCGCCAATCAGCCCACGTCGCGCCATGCGGGCGACGGGCTTCGCCTCCGCGAGGCCTACATCACCGCGGCGGCGCGCTGCGCGCCGCCGGGCAACAAGCCCACGCCCGCGGAGCTCGCACGCTGCCAGCCGTTTCTCCTCGAGGAGCTCCGTCGGCTCACCGACGTGCGGGTGGTCGTGGCGCTCGGCAAGATCGGCTGGGACGCCTATCTCCGCGCGCGACGGGCCCTTGCCGCCCCGCTGCCGCGGCCCCTGCCGCGCTTCGGCCACGGCGTCGAGGCGCCGATGCCCGACGGGGTGATCCTCCTCGGCTGTTTCCACCCGAGCCAGCAAAACACGTTCACCGGCCGCCTCACGCGCCCCATGCTCCACGGCGTCTTCCGGCGCGCTCGAGCCCTCGCTCGCCGCCGCTCGTGACCGGCGCCACGCCGTATGGGCTCATCTGGGCCATCCTCGTCTACGCGTGGATCGCCAACTACCTCATCCGCATGGCCCTGTCCGCGCTGCTGCCGCCCATCATGGCGGAGTTCGGCCTGACCTACACGCAGGCCGGGCTCCTGTCCGCGGCCGTCTTCTACGCCTACGCGAGCATGCAGCTCCCCGCGGGCGCCCTCGGCGACCGCCTGGGGCGACGGCGCATGGTCATCGCCGGCGTGCTGCTGAGCGCGGGCGCGTCGGTCTTCACGGGCTTGGCCGGCACCCTCGCGCTGCTCTTCGCCGCCCGCCTCGCCACCGGCTTCAGCCAGGGCTTCCTCTTCTCGAACGACCGCGTGATCATCGCCGCGACGACGCCGCCGGGCCGGATGGCGCTGGGGCAGGGGATCTCGTTCTCCGGGCCCGGGCTCGGCACCACGCTGGGGTTGGTCCTCGCCGGCTATCTCGGCACGCTCCTGCCGTGGCGCCACGTGTTCCTGCTGTTCGCGCTGCCGCCGCTGCTCGCGGCGTGGCTCCTGTGGCGCTTCGTGCCCGAGCCGCCGCGCGCGACGGCAGCCGCCGATCCCGCCTGGCCCTTCCGGCGCGTGCTGCGCACGCGCGACTTCTGGCTGCTGGCGATCAGCGGGATGGTGCCGATCTACGTGCAGTTCCTGCTCGCGACGTGGGGGCCGGCCCTCTTCATGGAGGCGGGTGTGCGCGACCTCGCCCGCTCCGCCTCGCTGGCGAGCCTGCAGGGGCTCACCGCGCCGGCGGGGCTCCTCGTCTCCGGGCTCGCGACGGACCGGCTCCGCGCCCGGGGCTACCACGGCAAAGTGGTGATCGCGGCGGCCCTCGCGGGCAGCGTGCTGACCGTGCTCGCGATGAGCGTGATCATCGGTCAGCACGCCTCCGCGTGGCTGCTCACGCTCGCGCTCCTCGGCACGTCGTTCTTCATCTGGTGCTGCTGGGGTCCGGCGTACGCGATCCTCGGCGACCTCTTCCCGTCGTCGGTCCTCGGTCGCGCCTTCGGCGCCTTCAACACGATTTGCTTCCTCGGCGCGGTGGCGAGCCCGTTCGTCACGGGATGGCTGCGCGATCTCTCGGGCTCCTTCGTCGCGGGGCTCCACGGCGCGGCGGCGCTGAGCGTGCTCGCGGTGGCGGGTATGATGGCGCTCGACCGGCCCTTCCGGCTCGCCGCGGCGCCCGCCTCGGTTGCCGCTCGCGCGCGGCCGTAGGATAATTCGGCGCATGCGCTGGCGGTGTCCGGTCGTCCTCATCCTGGTCGCCGCCCTCACCGTCTCCGCGCCGGCCGCGCGCGCGGCCACGCCGGTGCTCGAGGCGACCCTCGACAACGGCCTTCGCGTGCTCATCCTCGAGGATCGGCGCAATCCCCTCGTGTCCGTGCAGGTGTGGTATCGCGTCGGCTCGCGCGACGAGCGGCCGGGCGCCACCGGCCTCGCCCACTTCCTCGAGCACATGATGTTCAAGGGCACGCCCGCCCATCCCAAGGGGACGTTCTCCCGCGCCGTCGAGGGCAACGGCGGCCACGACAACGCCTTCACCACCCCGGACACGACGTCGTACTTCGTCAACATCGCCGCCGACAAGGTGGACGAGGTCCTGCAGCTCGAGGCCGATCGCATGCGCAATTTGCTCCTCGATCCCGCGGAGATCGATGCCGAGCGTCAGGTGGTGATGGAGGAGCGCCGCATGCGCACCGAGGACAGCCCCGACGGCCTGCTCGCCGAAGAGGTGATGGCGACGGCCTTCGGGGCCCATCCCTACCGCTGGCCGGTGATCGGGTGGATGGAGGACATCGGCCGCATCGAGGCGACCGAGCTGCGGGCCTTCTACGACCTCTACTACCGGCCGAACAACGCCGTGCTGGTGGTGGTGGGCGACGTGCGCCCGCCGGAGCTGCTCGCGCGCATCCGGACGCTCTTCGGCCCGATCGCGCGCGGGCCGAAAACGCCGGCGGTGACCGCGGTGGAGCCGCCGCAGCGCGCCGAGCGGCGGGTGACCTTGCGAAGCGCGGTGGCGCGGCTGCCCGCCCTGACGCTGACCTGGCTCGTGCCCAACTTCAGCTCCCCCGACGCGGCCGCGCTCGAGGTGCTGGAGGGCGTGCTGTCGACCGGCCGCGCCTCCCGCCTCCACCGTCGGCTCATCGTGGAGACCGGCCTCGCGCTGGACACCGAGGCGGACTACTCCTACGGCTCGGTCGATCCCAACCTCTTCTGGCTCTCCGCGCGCCCCGCCGCCGGCGTCGGTCTGGAGGCGCTCGAGCGCGCGCTCCTCGACGAGCTCGAGCGGCTCAAGCGCGAGCCGATCGACGCGGAGGAGCTCGCCCGCGCGCAACAGCAGATCGAGGCGTCGTTCGTGTGGGGCCAGGACTCCATCTACTCGCGTGCGGCCACGCTGGCGCGCTTCGAGCGCATGGGCTCGTGGCGCCGTGCCGACGAGTACGTGGCCTCGATCCGTGCCGTCACCGCCGCGGATGTGCAGCGGGTGGCTCGCACCTACTTTCCGGTCGACCGGAAGACGGTCGGGGTGCTCCTGCCCGAGGCGCCCGCGGGTGGTCCCGGGAGTCCCGAGAAAGCGCGGAAGGAGCCGTAGATGCGCGGGGTGGGCGGTTGGCTGCTGCTGCTCTGCTTCGGGCTCACCGTGTTCAGCCCCATCCTGGTCGGGATCGGGATCGTGCGCGGGTACTTCGCGGATTCCCCGCATTTCGCCACCTTCCCTCGCCTCCGCGCCGTGTTCTTCGTCGACGTGGCCCTCCGGCTCGCCCTGACCGCGTACGGCGTCTACGCCGGGCTTCGGCTCGGGCTGGTGCGGCCGCGCGCGGTGCAGACCGCGAAGACCTATTTCGCGTGCGCCGCGGGCTATCTCGTGATCGGCGCCTTGCTGCCGTTCGCCGCCGGCCTGCCCCCCGCGGCCGATCCCGCCCTCGCGCAGGCCGCCGTGGAGCAGACCGTTCCCGCGCTGATCAGCGTGGGCATCTGGTACGCGTACCTCGTCCGCTCGCAACGGGTGAAGGCCACGTACCCGGACGCGCCGTGACGGTGGGCGGGCCGGGGATCCGGGACGCGCGCCCCGACGAGGGCCCGGCGATTCGGGCGCTCACGCTCGCGGCCTACGAGCAGTACGCGGTGACGCTGGGGCCGCTCTGGCCGATGTACCGCGCCAACATCCTCGAGACGCTGACGCGCGTGGCGCCCGCCGAGCAGATCGTGGCCGATCGCGCCGGTGTCCTGGTGGGCGCGGTGCTGCTCTATCCCGCGGGCGCCCTCATGCCCGGCACCGACAACCGGACGCGCTGGCCCGAGGTGCGGCTCCTCGCCGTGCCGCCGGCGGAGCGTGGGCGCGGCGTTGCGGAGGGGCTCATGCGCGAGTGCGTGCGGCGCGCCCGCGCCGCCGGGGCGGCCACGCTCACCCTGCACACCACGGACATGATGGCGGCGGCGGTGCGCCTCTACGAGCGCCTGGGCTTCACCCGCGATCCCGCGCTCGATTTCCACCCCGCGCCGACGGTCCTGGTGAAGGGATTCCGCCTCGAGCTGGGAGCCGCGGCGTGAGACGCGTCGTCGCCTCGCTCCTGCTGGTCGCCGCGCTGGCCGCGGGGGCGTCCGCCGCCTCCCTCGCCGACCGCGTGGTGCTCCCCAACGGCGTGGTCCTGCTGGTGAGCGAGCGGCGCGCGCTGCCGATCGTGGCGGTGAGCGTGTACGTGCGCGCGGGGTCGGTGCTCGATCCACCCGACGCGGGCGGCCTCGCCAATCTGACCGCCTCACTGCTCACCCGGGGCACCGCGCGCCGGAGTGGCGCCGAGATCGATCGCGCCATCGAGTCGGTGGGAGGGAGCCTGAGCAGCGGGGGTGGCCGGGACGGCGCCGCGATCTCCCTGGGCGTGCTCTCGAAGGATCTTCCGCTGGGCCTCGATCTCGTCGCCGAGGTGCTGACGCAGCCCTCGTTCCCGGAGGACGAGCTGCGCCGCAAGGTCGGTGAGATCCAGGCTGCGCTCCAGAACGCGGAGAGCGATCCCGAGTCGGTGGCCGGGCGCGCCCTCACGCCGCTCGTCTATCCCGGGCATCCCTATGCGAAGCCGGCCCTCGGAACCCCGGCGTCGGTGGCGACACTCGACCGGACCCAGGTGGCGGCGTTCCACCGCGCGCACTACCGGCCGGATGCCACCACCGTGGTGGTGGTGGGTGACGTGTCGGTGGCGGAGGTCCGCGCCGGCCTGCTCGCGCGGCTCGGCGGCTGGCGGGCGCCGGCGGCGCCCCTGCCGTCGGTTCCCCTCGCGCCGGAGTCGGTGCCGCCGGGCGCGCGCACCATCGTGCGGGAGCTGACCCAGACCACGGTGTACCTGGGACGCCCGGCGCTACGCCAGCGGGATCCCGACTACCCGGCCCTCGTCGTCGCCTCGTACATCCTGGGCGGCGGCTCCACGTCGCGGCTCTACACGCGCGTGCGCGAGGAGCGCGGGCTCGCCTACGGAGTCGGCGCGAGCGCCGGCGCGGCCCGTCACGGCTCGTCGCTCATCGTCTCGCTCCAGACGCGGAACGAGAGCGCGGAGGAGGCCCTGCGCCTGGTGCGCGAGGAGATGCGGCGCATCGGCGCCGCCGACGTGGCGCCGGCGGAGCTGGCGCTCGCGAAGGCCTATCTCATCGGCAGCTACGCGCTGCGCACCGACACCTCGTCCAAGGTCGCGGTGCTGATCGCGTCGCTGGAGGAGCTGGGACTCGGGCTGGACTACCCCGAGCGTTACCGCGAGCGCATCGCGGCCGTCACCGCCGCCGACGTGCGGCGCGTGGCCACGCGCTTCCTCGATCCCGACACCTACTCCACCGTGATCGTGACGGGCCGCCGCGCGCCCTGATCTACCAGTAGTAGGGCCAGTAGGGTCCCCCGAGGTAGGACGGATACGGATAGCCGGCGTAGGGATAGGGATAGGGCGCGGGGTAGGGATAGCCGTAGGCGGGAAGCGGCCAGAGATAGATCTGATCGGGCCGCGTGATCACGTACCGATAGGGCTGGTCGCCGAGGGGGCGCTCCTCGCCGCCGGTGACCGTCCCCACCATGCTGACGCGCCGGCCGCGTGAGTAAACCGCCGGATCCAGGAAATCCGGCGCGACCATGATGAAGCGCCCCTCGGTCACGTCGGTGCGCCGGGGCGCGTCGCCGTCGCCGAGCGGCCGGGAGAGCACCTCGATCTCGGTGGCGCCGGCCCGGGGCCGCGTGTCGATGATCTCCCCGGCAAGCACCACGCGCGCGTTCCGGTACCGGTCGGGGTCGCCGCGCAGCAGGCCCACGGTGAGCGAGCGATCGACGCCCTGGAGCATCTGGCTGGAGAACGCGGAGGCGCAGCCGGTGAGGGTCGCGGAGGCGAGGAGGAGCAGCACGAGTCGCCGCATGCGCCCAGCGTAGCCCCGGGCCCCGAAGGTGGCAACCCGCGCGGCTCCGGGCCGGCGCCGGCGCGGCGCGTGCTACAATGAGCGGCGTCCGAGTGGGTCCATGCGGCGCTACGGAATCCTCTCCCTCATCGTGATCGGTCTCGCCGCCGTCGCATTCTGGCCGGCCAGCGGCCAGTCCGCGGCGGCGGCATCCTTCGCTCTGTCCGAGCGCGACCGCCAGGACGCCATGCTCGCGGGCAAGCGCAGCGTGGTCGGCGAGGAGTTCGGCGGGGAGTGGCGCCAGAAGAACGCCGCCGGCGAGGTGGTGGAGGTCATGACGCCGTTCTACCGGCTCGCCCTCGCCGCCCGCAATGCCGCGTTCAAGAACGACACACTCAAGCCCAAGGACATCGACACCGTCCTCAAGGAAACCACCAACAAGCTCATGCTGTGGGTCACGCTGCGGGGCGACCGGATCGACTTCGCGCGCTTCTACGCGCCCCTCCTCCTGGACGGCAAGACCGAGATCAAGCCCTCGTTCGTCCAGAACGAGCGCACCGCCCTGCGTGCGGAGGGCGGCGCCTATGCTGCGCGCTGCCTCTACGTGTTCCCCGCCGAGGGCCTCACCCCGCGGGGCCGGTATACCCTGATCGTCCGCAACTCGGATGAGAAGGACGTCTCGACGTTCACCGTGGACCTGTCGGCCATGCGCTGAGAGGGAAAGGAGCCGTATCGATGGTGACCAAGGAGCAGTTCAAGCAGGGGATGACGCTGGATCAGTACCTCGCGCAGATGGGGACGAACAAGGACAAGTTCGTCGAGTTCCTCCAGACCATCAAGGTCACGCCCGAGGACAAGCAGGCGCTGGACAAGTACGGCAAGAAGCTCAACGTCTTGGTGATCACGGAGGACTGGTGCGGCGACGCCCTCTACAACGTCCCCGTGCTCGCCAAGATGGTCGAGGGCAATCCCAACATCGAGATGCGCATCTTCCTCCGCGACAAGAACAAGGAGCTGATGGACCAGTACCTCAACCAGGGCATGTACCGCTCCATCCCGGTGTTCGCGTTCTTCGACGAGAACATGAAAGAGGTCGCCCGCTTCATCGAGCGGCCGCCCGCCCAGACCGAGGAGATCGAGAAGAAGATGCTCGAGACCCGGCGGGCCCTGCGGGCCGAGCGATACATGGACTGGCGGGGCGGCGTCGTGAAGGAGATCCGCTCGCTGCTGAAGGTATAGCGTCGCCGTGCTCCACGGGCGCCGGCCCCGCTGCCGGGCCGGCGCCCATTGTGCTGGCCACCCCTGACCGAGGAGAGAAGCGATGAAGGCGATTCGCGTCCACACACCCGGCGGTCCCGATGTGATGAAGCTCGAGGACGTGCCGGAGCCCAAGGCGGGCCCCGGCCAGGTGGTGGTGAAGCTGGAGGCCGCGGGGCTCAACTATATCGACGTGTACTTCCGCACCGGCACCTACAAGGCGCCGCTGCCCCTCACGCCGGGCCTCGAGGGCGCGGGCACGGTGACCCAGGTGGGCGACGGGGTGAAGGACCTCAAGGTCGGCGACCGCGTGGCCTACACCGGCATCCCGGGCTCCTACGCCCAGATGAACGTGGCGCCGGCCGACCGGCTGGTGAAGCTGCCGGACAAGCTCTCCTTCCGCGACGGCGCCGCCGCCATGCTGCAGGGGACGACCGCGCACTACCTCACGCGCTCGACCTACCCGCTCAAGTCGGGCGACATCTGTCTCGTGCACGCGGCTGCCGGTGGCATGGGGCTGCTCCTCACCCAGATGGGCAAGATGTTCGGCGCCACCGTGATCGGCACGGTGTCCACCGACGAGAAGGCCGCCCTGGCCAAGGAGGCGGGGGCGGACCACGTGATCCTCTACAGCAAGCAGGACTTCGTGGCGGAGGTGAAGCGGATCACCAACAACCGCGGCGTGGACGTGGTCTACGACGGCGTCGGCGCGACCACGTTCGAGAAGGGACTCACGTGCATCCGGCCCCGCGGCGTCATGGCCCTCTACGGCGCGGCGAGCGGGCCAGTGGCGCCGCTGGATCTCCAGCTCCTCAACGCCAACGGCTCGCTCTTCGTCACGCGGCCGAGCCTCAACCACCACATCGCCTCGCGCGAAGAGCTGGTCCAGCGCTCCGGCGACATGCTCGGGTGGATCCGCGACGGCAAGCTCAAGCTGCGCGTGGAGACCACGTTCCCGCTCGACAAGGCCGCCGAGGCCCATCGCGCGCTCGAGGGGCGCAAGACCACGGGCAAGGTGCTCCTGATCCCGTGATCGCTCCGCTGCGCTCCGTGCGCCCTTGAAGTGGATCCTGATCGCGGCGGGCGCGCTCGTCCTGCTCCTGGCGGGCGCGCTCGTCGCGCTGCCCTGGCTCGTCGACGTCCCGCGCGTCCAGGCCTACATCGCCACCGCGGCCTCGCAGGCGCTGGGGCGTCCGGTGCGCTTCACCTCGCTGTCCGTCACCGCCCTGCCCACGCCCTCGGTCCGCCTCAAGGGCCTGCAGGTCGCCGAGGATCCGAAGTTCGGGACGCAGCCCTTCCTGGTCGTCGAGGAGGGACGCTTCCGCATGCGCATCCGCCCGCTCCTCTCCGGACGCGTCGAGCTGACGGATCTCACGCTGGAAAAGCCCCGGGTCGAGATCATCGATGACGGGACCGGCCGGCTGAACGTGGCGAGCCTGGGCCCCGCGGCGACGCCGGGGCGCCCGGCGCCGCGTCCGCCCGCCGGCTCCGCCCCGGCCGGCGCCGCCGCGGCCACCATCAGCCAGGTGCGGCTCAAGGACGGGGTCGCGCGTGTCGTGCGGCGCGGCGCGAACGCGCTGGACCTCCGGCTCGAGGACATCAACGTCGTGGTGCGGCCTGCGGGCGACACGTTCGCCCTCGAGGGCACCGGGCGGCTCGAGCCCGGCGGGCTCAAGCTCACCCTGTCCCAGACCACGCTGCAATTGCCGCCGGGCCGCGCTCTTGGCGACGCGCCCCTGCGCGCCACCGTCGCGGTCAGGGGCGCGGACGTGGCGGGCCTTGTGAAGGCCTTCGTGGCCACCCCCGCGCTGCGCGGGCCGGTCGAGGGCACGCTGCGCGTCGCGGGCACCATCTCGCATCCCACCGCGCAGGGCGATCTCGCCTTCTCCGGCCTCACCGTGTCCGAGCGGCGGCCGTCGTGTCCGGCCCCGCCCGAACGCCAGCTTCAGCTCGGCGAGGTGCGCGTGCCGCTGGCCTTCACGCTTGCCCGCCTGGACGCCGCGCCCCTGTCCGCCCGCGTGGCCGGCGGCACCGTCTCGGCGCGCGCGGCGCTCAACCTCACGGCGGGCGCGGTGAGCCTGAATGACATGACCGTCAAGGGCGTGGAGCTAGGCCCACTGCTCGTCGACTATCTCTGCCAGCCCTACGCGGTCACGGGCCCGCTCGAGCATCAGGGCAATGTCGCGTTCGCGTCGGCCACGCCCCTGACGACGGCGGAGGGCGCGGGACGGCTCCGCATCGGCCGCGGGAAGGTGGTGGGGGCGGCGGCGCTGGGCCTCCTTCGCGACGTGGTGGCGATTGCGGGCGTGGTCGCCCCGCTGGTCGAGGGGAAGCCGCGGGTCGCGCCCACGAAGCCGCTCGACTTCGAGTCCATCACCGCCACCTACCGGGTCAGCCACGGTGTGATCGCCACCGACGACCTGCTCTATCAGGGCGAGGGGCTCACCGGAAACGTGGCCGGCACCTACGCGCTCGCCGACGGGAGGGTGGACGCCTCGGTCACGCTCACCCAGGGCCGCACCCAGGTGAAGGCGCGCGTGACCGGCGCGGGTCAATCCGTTCGCGTGACCCCCACCGGCGTCACCCAGGGCGGGCGCGACGCGGTCAAGCAGCTCCTCGAGCAGCTCCTGCGCTGAAGCGCGCCCCGCCCAGCTTGCCCTGCTCCACCAGCCCCACGAAGAACGCGTAGAGCTGGCGGTATTCCTCGTAGCGAGCCTCGCCCAGCCGCGCCACCGTGTCCTCGCGCAGGCCGCGGTACATGGCGAAGCGCCGCTGGACGATGTCGATCCACTCGGCGGACACGTCCTCGGCCTCGATCCCCGCGAAGCCCGCGCGCGCGAGCAGCGCCGAGTAGCCGGCCACGCTCTGCAGATTCACCGCGGCCATCCAGGCGGTCAATTGCTCGCGCTCGTTGCCGGCGAGACGGGGGGTGGCGATCCAGTCCGTGAAGGCGATGCGCCCGCCCGGCGCGAGCACCCGCGCGCACTCCCCGAGCACGCGGCCCTTGTCCGGCACGTGGAGCAGTCCCTCCTGGCTGATCACCGCCGAGAAGGCGCCCGTTCGCAGCGGGAGCGCCTGGGCATCCGCGCGCACCGGCCGGACGAGCGCCTCCAGCCCCACCAGGCGCGTGAGGCGCGCGCCGCCCGCGCAGCGCCCGGCGTTGAGATCGAGGGCGAGCACGTGGACCCCGAAGCGCCCGGCGAGGAAGCGCGCAGGGCCGGCCAGGCCCGCGCACACGTCGAGCACGCGCGCGCCGGGGCGAAGGGCGGCGCGTCGCGCCAGCGCCTCCACCGCGGCGCGGCCGCCGTAGTGGTCGTGGTCCAGCTCGCCGAGATCGTCCAGGTCGAGGCGCGCGCCGTCCTTGCCCTGGCGGCGCAGGGTGTCGAGGATCTGAGGCGCCGAGATCGGATGCCGGTCGTAGAAGTCGACCACGTCGGAGGGCCGCGCGGGCGGCGACATGCGGGCCATGCTAGCCTCGACGCGGCGCCGGGCCAAGCCTTGAAACCGCCCGTATCCGTATGGTACAAGGAGGCGGTTTCGATCCGCCCCATCGACCCCCGAAAAGGAGTACCGAGGAAGCCATGACGAACGGAGCCAGCGCGGCGGTAGCCCCCATGAAGGCCGGTCTCGAGGACGTGGTCGTCTCGACCACCGAAATCTGTTTCATCGACGGTCACAAGGGCCGGCTGGTCTACCGGGGTTACGATGTGGACGACCTCGTCGCCAACTCCAGCTTCGAGGAAGTGGTGTTCCTCCTCTTCCACGGGCGGCTGCCCAACCGGAAAGAGGCCGAGGCCAACCAGAAGACGCTGTCCTCCACCGCGAATCGCAAGCTTCCCCCGAAGCTCATCGCTATGCTTCGCCAGCTCCCGAAGAAGACCACGCCGATGGAGGCGCTGCGCACCGGCGTCTCGGCGCTGTCCGCCTTCGATTCCGACGCCGCGGACAACTCGCACGAGGCGACCCTCCGAAAGTCCATGCGGCTGACCGCCCAGCTCCCGACACTCGTGGCGGCCTGGGAGCGCATCCGCCGCGGCAAGGCGCCGGTGGCGCCGAACCCGAAGCTCTCGCTCGCGGGCAACTTCCTCTACATGATGAGCGGGAAGAAGCCCACCGAGCTCGCGACCAAGACGTTCGATGTCGCCCTCATCCTCCACGCCGACCACGAGTTCAACGCCTCGACCTTCGCCGCGCGCGTCACCGCCGCCACCCTCTCCGACGTGCACTCCGCGGTGGTGTCGGGCATCGGCGCGCTCAAGGGGCCGCTCCACGGCGGCGCCAACGAGCAGGTCATGCTCATGGTCCAGAAGGTCAAGGACCCCGCCAAGGCGGAGGCCTGGATCCGCAAGGCCATCGCCGACAAGATGCGCATCATGGGCTTCGGCCACCGTGTCTATCGCGTGGAGGATCCGCGGGCCAAGCACCTCCGTCGCCTCGCCCTGGAGCTGGGGAAGCAGGCGGGCAGCACCGCCAACCTCGAGATCCTGGAGACGTTCGCGCGCGTAGTGTCCTCCGAGAAGCACATCTTCCCCAATGTCGACCTCTTCTCCGGGGCCGCGTACGCCTCCATGGGCATCCCCACCGACCAGTTCACGCCCATCTTCGCCATGAGCCGCGTCGCCGGCTGGGCGGCCCACGTCCTCGAGCAGCACGGCAACAACCGGCTGATCCGGCCCCGGGGCGAGTACACGGGCGCGATCGACCTCAAGTACGTGCCCCTCGCCAACCGGTAGGCGCGGCCGGCGCGCCGAGCGGCCCGGCACGGAGCCGCCGCCGTGCTCGTGAGCGTGGTGCTCGTCGTGTACAACCAGCTCGCGCTCACCCGCGCGTGCCTCGAGAGCCTGCGCCAGACCAGCATCCCGTTCGAGCTGTGCGTGGTGGACAATGGCTCTACCGATGGCACCGAGCCCTACTTCCGCCGTCTGCCCGCCATGGCCGCGCCTCTGCGCTACGAGCGCAACACCGAGAACGTGGGCTTGATCCGCGCGCTGAACGCGGGTGCCCGGCTGGCCACCGGCGAGTACGTGTGCTTCTTGCATAACGACACCGAGGTGCGCGAGCCGCAGTGGCTCACGCGCCTGCGCGCCGCGGTGGACGGCGAGGGGGGCTTCGGGCTGGCGGGCCTCTACGGGGTGCGACGGCTGCGCGCCGACGGCCGCTATGTGGGACGCACGATCGTGTCGAGCCTGGAGGGGGCGCCGCCCTTGCCCGCGCCGGTGACCGAGGTGGCGGCGGTGGATGGAGTCTGCCTGTTCCTGCGTCGCGCGCTGCTGGAGCAGGTGGGCGGCTTCGACGAGGGCTACGGCTTCTTCCACGGCTATGACCGCGACCTGTCCTTCGCGGTGCGCGAGGCCGGGCTGCGCTGCGCCGTCGTGGACGCGCGCTGCGTGCATCACGGAGGCGGCACGCGTACCGGCGCCGCGGCCCCACGCCGGCGCGCCCAGGACCTCGCGGATCGGCGCGCCGCGCTCGAGCGCTTCGCCGCGAAGTGGCGCCATCGGCTGCCCAGCGACGTGCGGTCGCTCCGGGAGCGCGTCGCGGACCGCGTACGCCGGTCCCCGAAGCGGCCCGACGCATGACCGTTCGCGCCGGTTCGGGTCTCTCCGTCAGCGGCGATGCAGTGGAGGCGACGCTCGAGGCGTCCCTCACCGCCATGGACCGCCTCGGCGCCGATCGCGCCGACCTGGCGGTGGTGTTCGCCACCCCGCCCGCGTTTCCCTCGGCCCACGAGCTGCTGCACGCGGTGCGACGGGTCACGGGCGCCCCCGCGGTGGTGGGCGCCAGCGGGGTGGGCGTCCTATCGGAAGGGATGGAGGTGGAGGCGATCGAGGCGCCGGGATCTCCGGATCCTCGCCACGCCGCCGTCGCGGTGCTGGCGGTGCGCAGCGAGGTGCATCGCTTCACGCCGTTCCTCGTGGACGAGACGGAGGGGCTGGGCGCGGTGGCGGGGCGCGTCGCCGCCGCGCGTCTCGCCGAGGCCGAGGCGAGCGCCCTCATCGCGCTGCCCGATCCCATGGGCCTCGATCCCGGCCGGCTGCTGGCGGCGCTCGCCGAGCGCGACCGCGCCGTCCCCGTGCTCGGCGGCGTGGCCTCGGGGCTGCCGCTCTTCGAGCTGTGCAACGCCGACGTGGTGTCGGGCGCGCTGGTCGGGCTCGCGGTGGCGGGCGATGGGCCGGTGGTGGGCGTCGCGCAGGGCTGCGAGCCCATCGGCGAGCCCTTCGTGATCACGCGCGCCGAGGGCACCACGGTGGCCCAGATCGCGGGCCGCCCGGCCCTCGAGGTGCTCGCGGAGGCGGTCGCCTCGGTCGAGGGCGGTACCCCGCGGGTCCGCGGGGCTGGGCTCTTCGCGGGGCTGGCGATGGATCCCGCCAAGAGTCCCCTCGCGCGCGGCGACTTCCTCGTGCGCAACCTCATCGGCGTGGACCGCGGCACCGGGAGCGTGGGCGTGGCCGAGCCCGTCCGCATCGGCCAGACCATCCAGTTCCAGCTCCGTGACGCGCGCGCCGCCGCCGACGATCTCCGCGCGACGCTCGGGACGATGGCGGAGGCTCTCGGCGGGCGCGCGCCGGCCTTCGGTCTTTACTTCGACTGCGCGGGCAGGGGGCGGGGCCTCTTCGGCGTCGGCGATCACGACATCGGCCTCATCCGCGAGCACCTCGGCGAGTTTCCTCTCGCGGGCTTCTTCGGGAACGGCGAGCTCGCGCCGGTGGGCGGGCGCAATCACTTCCACACCTACACGGGGGTGCTCGTGGTGTTTCCTCGATGATCCCGTTCGCGAAGGGACACGGTCTCGGCAACGACTACATCGTGATCAACGGCGCGGATCTTCCCGCGCCGCTCACCGGCCGGCAGATCGAGACGATCTGCGACCGGAACTGGGGCGTGGGCTCGGACGGCATCCTGCTGCTCGTGCCCGCGTGGGCGGGGGCGGACTTCGGCCTCCGCATCTTCAATCCCGACGGGAGCGAGGCGGAGAAGTCCGGCAACGGCCTCCGCATCTTCGCCAAGTACCTCCACGATCACGGGCATGCCACGCGCGCCACCTTCACCGTGGACACCATGGGCGGACGGGTCGAGTGCCAGTGCCACGTGGTCAAGGGCCGAGTCAACGAGGTCACCGTCGAGATGGGGCGCTGCACGTTCGTTGCGCCCGAGATCCCCATGAACGGGCCCGAGCGCGAGGTCGTGAGGGTGCCACTGCAGGTGGGCCCGGAGGCCCTCCTCGTGACCGCAGTGTCGGTGGGGAACCCGCACTGCGTCGTGTTCACCGACACGCTCGACGAGAAGGAGGTGCGGCGGCTCGGTCCCCTCATCGAGCATCATCCGGCGTTTCCGAACCGTACCAACGTGCAGTTCGCGCGGCCCGTCTCGCGCTCGGAGGTGGAGATCATGATCTGGGAGCGCGGCGCGGGCTGGACGCTCGCCTCGGGATCCTCGTCGAGCGCGGTGGCCTGCGCGGCGGTGAAGAACGGGCTCTGCGATCACGGGCGGGTGACCGTGCGGATGCCGGGCGGCGTGTTGCACATCGACGTGCGGCCCGACTGGTCCATCCGTCTCCAGGGCCCGGTGGAGGAGGTGTTCACCGGGACGTTCTCCCGGGATCTGATGGACGCGCTCGCGCGTTAGATCTTCCATGCCCTCGACCGCGCCCGCGTGGCTGACCGCGGTGTTCACGCTGCTGGTCCTCGTGATGGCGGCGCTGGTGGTGGCGGCGGTGGGCGCGCTCCGCGGGCGCGCCGCCGCCGCGGGCACGGCCGCCGCGCTGGCGGCCTGGCTCGCGTTCACGGGAATCCTGGCCGGCGCGGGCGTGTTCGCCGACTTCTCGCGCATGCCGCCGCCCATTCTCATCGCTATCGTGCTGCCGCTGCTCACGCTCGTCGCGCTTTGCCGCTCCGCCGCGGTGGGCCGCCTCCTCGACGACGCGCCGCCGGCCTGGCTCGTGCACCCGCAGGCGTTTCGCATCGTGATGGAGCTGATCCTCTGGCAGCTCTTCGTGGCGGGCGTGCTGCCCGTGATCATGACGTTCGAGGGGCGGAACGTGGATATCGTGGTCGGGCTGACCGCCCCGCTGATCGGATGGCTCTGCCTCGGGCGGCGCCGATGGTCGCCGCGGGTCGCCCTGTGGTGGAATCTCGGCGGCATCCTGATCCTGCTGAACGTGGTGCTGCACGCGCAGCTCTCCGCGCCCACGCCCTACCGGCGCATCGTCACCGACCCGCCGCCGACCTTGATCGCGCACCGGCCGTGGATCTGGCTGCCGGCCTTCCTGGTGCCCTTGGCCTGGGGACTCCACGCACTGAGCATCCGGCAGCTCCGCCGCCGCGCCCGGTGACATCCACTCGACTCCGGCTCGCGGCCTGGCTATCGCTGGTCAACGCGTTCGCCGCCGTGCCCGCGGTGGCGCTCTTTGGCAGTCTGGCCGCCGGCGAGAGCCTGACGCTGCGCGCGCTCCACGGGGCGATGCTCATCGCCGCGCTCGTCGTCTACGCGGTGACACTGTTTACGTTCCGCGCGCTGCTCCACGCGCGGGGCATCTACGAAGCCGACGCGCTCATCAAGGGGCTCCTGCTGATCTGCGGCCTGGACAGCGTGCTGGAGTTGCCCTGGCTCCCAGGGCTCAGCGAGGCGCTTCGCGAGGGCTCGGTCCTCGCCCTGTCGGCGGCGTACTGGCTCACGCTCATCGTCTTCGCCCGGCGCCTGCGAGCGCTCGGCGATGGCCTTCACGGCTTCCGCGACCGGTTGGCCGGGGCGCTGGTCGTGGCCTCGGTGGGGGGGCTCGCGCTCACCGCGGCGTCCATCCCCCTGGTCGGCTCGCGCGAGCCCGCCATGGCCGACAGCACGCCGTGGATGGTGGCGACGCTGGTGGCCGCGTGCACCACGATCTTCGGCTACGCCCGCGGCTCGATCGCGCTGGCGCGGATCTTCTGGCGCGAGGCGCGCGCCTGACGCGCGCAGACGTCGCTTCAGGCCTGGTCGGGCAGGCGCAGGACGCGCGTGAGCAGTCGGTCGCGCGCGCGGTCGGGCAGCCAGCGGGCAATAACCGCCTGCATCTTGGCCCGCTTTCCGATCACGTAGCGCGTGCGCGGCCTGGGGGCGCTGAGCGCGTGCACCACCGCGGCCACCACCGCGTCGGGCGGGATGGCGTCGCGCTCGGCCCAGGCGGCGCCCTTGCGCATGGCCTCCAGCGCCTTGCCGTAGAGCCGCGTCGCCTCGGGTGGCAAGCCGTCCCGCAGGCGATTCGCCTCCTGCGTGGACTTCTGCCAGATCGGGGTGGCGATGGCGCCCGGCTCGATGATGGACACGTGTATCCCCCACGGGCGCACCTCGACGCGCAGCGCGTCGGTGAGCGCCTCCAGCGCGAACTTGGACGCGGCGTAGGCGCCCACGAACGGGGAGGCCATGCGCCCGCCGATCGAGCCCATGTTCACGATGCGCCCGCGCGCCGCGCGCAGCAGAGGCAGGAAGCGCTGGGTGACCGCGACCTGCCCCACCACGTTGACCTCGAGCTGCCGGCGGAGATCGGCGATGGGCAGGAACTCCAGCGGCCCCGGGACCGCGATGCCGGCGTTGTTGACGAGACCGGCCAGGCCCGCGCCCCCCACCACGGCGGTGACGGTGCGCGTGGCGCCCGCGATGGACGCGGCGTCGGTGACGTCGAGGGCCACCGCGGTGAGACGCTCGGACGCGCGCTGCTGCAGCGCGCTCCCGTCCGCGCCGCGCCGCACGCCCGCGAAGACGCGAAAGCCGAGCGCGTCGAGGCCCAGCGCGCACGCGGCGCCGATGCCGGTGGAGGCGCCGCTGATCAGAACCGCGCGGTCCTGGCCGGGCCGTGTGGCCGCCGCCGTCATCGAATCACCAGCTCGTCCATGCTCGAGCCCCTCCTCGCGAGATTGTCGCATCAGTGTCCCGGCAGGAGGTGTTTGCGGAAGTACGCCGCGATCTTGCCATCGACCTCCGGCAGCACGTCGCGATTGAACCCGGGCGGATCGTTCAGAAGGTCGCCGACGAGCCCGGTCAGCCCCTTGGGCAAGGGCGACAGCAATGCGCCGTGGCCCCCATTGGGAATCTCCGCCAGCCGCTCGCACGCCGCGCAGGCCTGCAGGACACGCTCTCCATGGAATCGCGGGATCAGCCACTTGTCTCGCGGGGCCGTCACCAGGGCCACGGGCACTCGCGGGGCGGCCAGCGAGGCCATGTCGAAGTCCGCGGCGTACGGGCATCCCGCGACGATGGCGGCGATGCGTGAATCGGTATGGGCTTGCCATGCGGCGTCCTTGAAGCGGAAACGGATCACCCACAACGCAAGCGTCGTTTTCGCCCCGTCCAGCACATTGCCATCCAGCTGGGTGATCAAGCCGACGCAGGCCTGGAAATCCTCGGAGATGTGCGACTCGCAGTGCCGCCGGAACAGCGCCGGCGACCATCGGCCGCCGGCCAAGCTGAGCGCCGTGTGCCCGCCCGCCGAAAAGCCGTACATGCCGACCTTATCCAGGGTGAGCAGCGATCCGAACCGCGGGTCCTGGCCGACCGCGTCGATCGCGCGCGAAACCTCCGCAGGCCGGCGTCGCCAGCTCTCCGGCCCCGGCGTGCTGGGGTCCTCGTAGTTGTCACCACGGTGCGTCGGCATGGCGACCACGTACCCATCCTCGACGAGGACGCGCGCCAGATCGGCATGTACCCAGGGGGCCCCCCCGGACCCGTGTGAGATGACGATCAGGCGGCCATTGCCGCGCCGAGGCGCGCCGTTCCGGGCCAGCTGAAAGGAGAAGCGGCCGTGCTTCACCGTCTGCGCCTCGCTGCCGGAGGGATAGTAGACGGTGACGAGGCCGTCGCCCTCCCGGCCCGCGATCTCGGTCAACCCCACCGACGCCTCGGCGGCGGCGGCGAGGAGGGCCAGCATGGCGGACAGGAGCAGTCGGGCCATGGCGACTAGCACTCGCGATGCCATGCGGACGCGGTGTCAGGCCTTTGGCGCGGTCCCGGGTTCCAGTGCATCCGACAGGCGCCGTCCGAGGTGCCCACCGACGGCGCCGGCGACCAGCACCAGCGCCAGCGCCACCGCCGTCCCGGCCGCACCGGGCACCTGCGGCGCGAAGGCGGCGGATCCTGCGAGCGCTCGACCGGAGGTGACGAGGAGCGCGGCGCCGTAGGCCATGGCGGCCAGCTCGGGACGCCGGCGTGGGTCCACGAGCACCAGCGCCAGCACGGGGATCGCGCTGATGATGTGGAAGAGGCCGCCGGTGGCGCCCGGCGTGCCACCGCTCTTCCGTGCGATGGCATTGGCGAGCGCGATGGGCGAGGTGGGATCCTTGGCGATCTCCTCCTCGATCACCGACAACGGCTGCAGCGTCTCGAAGCCGATACGCGCGATCGACGTGCCGATGACGCCGGCGATGATGACGAGCGCCAGTACCGCCAGCGGCATCCAGCGCCGCGCGGCCAGCCGCGCGGCGGGGATCAGGGCCAGGGGCAAGATCAGCGCGGAGAGGATGGCGAGCGTGAAGAAGCGTACGCCGCCGTGGACGTAGGCGACGAGGTTCGACGGCTCCACGATGAGATGGAGGCCGCGGAAGAGCCCCGAGCCCGACACCGCGACGCCGAGCAGCCGCGCGAAGCCATCGGCGTAGAGCTCGCGCGCGATCACGAGGCAGCCCCAGCTGTTGACCACGCCGCCCAGGATGCCGAGCAGATGCGGTGGGCTCCAGAGCGTGACGTCGAGACCGAAGAGGCGGTGCCAGAGATCGTCGATGGGCGCGGCCAGCACGGTGAGGGCCATGCCCCACGCCGCCAGGTGAAAGCCGCGCGTGCCCGCGAGACCGGCCACGCGCAGCCTCGCCACCGGCGCGCCCCCGCGCCACGTGTCGAGCGCGAGCATGCCGAAGGACAAAAGCCCCGCGAGCGTCACGCCGGCATACGTCATGAGATGCGGCGCGATCCAGAACGTGTCGCGCCCGATGCGCACGTGCCACTGGATGTCCCACTGCACGCCCCAGCCGGTCACGAGCTTGGCCGCGCAGAGCGCCCAGAACACGACTCGGTGGAGGGTGAGCGAATCGGCGCGGACGGCGGCCGCGCCCCTCACGTAGGGCGCGTCCATCGGGAGCGGCGCGGGATCGGGCATGGCGCGGCTAGTCTACACCGCGCTGGCCCGTCGTCTCATTCGATGACGACGTCGGCCTGCTGGCCAGGTCGAACTTGGTCGGCAGCTCGACGGGAAGGTCGGCGAGCGCCTGGGGAGACGCCGCGGGGCAGTCTACTCCAAGCCCTGGGGCGGTGCGGCGACGTGTTATCCTGCGTTTGATGGCCGAGGACAGCACGCGTCAGCTGCTCAAGCTCTTCGGCGTTGCGGTGACGACCTTCGAGGAAGCAGTCGAGGCCGGCACGGGCGACGGCGCGCGCAAGGCGGAAGCCGAGCTCCGCGCGCGGATGAAGGAGCTGATCGCGCTCGTCGAGCGCCTCTCGGAGCGCGCGGCCAAGCTCTAGTGCCGCCGCGCCGGATCGTCTCCCTCGTTCCCAGCATCACGGAGATCCTCTTCGCGCTCGGAGTGGGGGACGCGATCGTGGGCTGTACGATCTACTGCACCCAGCCTCCCGATCGCGTCGCCACCAAGACCCGCATCGGCGGCGAGAAGAATCCCAAGCTCGAGCTGATCCGGGACCTCGGCACCGATCTCGTCATCGCGAACGTCGAGGAGAATCTGCGCGAGCACGTGGAGACCCTGCGGGGTTGGGGCATCGAGGTTCACGTGGTGTACCCCCGGACGGTCGTGGAGGGAATCGCGCTCGTGCGCGAGCTGGGCGAGGTGGTGGGCGCGGCCGCGCGCGGCGCCGCGCTCGCGGAGGACCTCGAGGCGCGCCACGCGAGGACCCGCGCCGCGCTGGCCGGCCGCGCGCCGGCGCGCGTGTTCTGCCCCATCTGGCGCCACCCGTACATGACGCTGAGCCGGGATACCTATGTCCACGACATGCTGGCGACGTGCGGGGGCGCGAACGTGTTCGCGGACGCGCCGAAGCGCTATCCCGAGGTGAGCCTCGACGAGGTGGCGGCCACCGCGCCCGACGTCATTCTGCTGCCCGACGAGCCCTATCGCTTCCGTCGGGTGCACGCCGCCGACTTCGAGCCCTATCCCGCGCTCCGCGCCGCGCGCGTACGCTTCGTGGACGGGAAGCTCCTGTCCTGGTACGGCCCCCGGATCGGCGAGGCGCTGGAGACCCTGCCGGGCCTCCTCGCCGCCTGAGTCCCTCTACTCGACCTCCAGGATCATCTCGATCTCGACAGGGATGTTGAACGGAAGCTCGGCCATGCCCACCGCGGAGCGCGCGTGGCGGCCGTTCTCGCCGAGCACCTCGACCATGAGATCGGAGAAGCCGTTGATCACCTTCGGGGTGTCGGTGAAGCCGGGCGCGCAGTTCACCATGCCCAGCACCTTCACCACGCGCTTGACC
>Ga0075423_10000508_pt1 | contig 31588 bp, 41 predicted proteins | sample SoiMethybrSBSTD2_FD_80114 | JGI IMG/M metagenome (GOLD analysis project Ga0075423, IMG submission 80114) | Bulk soil microbial communities from a Populus tree surrounding site in Tennessee, USA - Soil MetaG P. TD hybrid SBSTD2 | ecosystem: Environmental > Terrestrial > Soil > Tree plantation...
ACGGGTCAACGGTGGGGTGCGTCAAGAGACCGGTGGGCAACCGGTCGAGAGATGCTGCGGCGGAAGGAGCCGGCCGGGCGAGCCAGACCAGGAAGCTTGCCCCGCGCTGGGGGTCCCCGAGGTACCGGTCCGCGAGACGGAGCGCCTGGCGCCGTGGGATCCCGAACGTCTGCGAGGCCAGATCGGCGAGCTCCTGCCGCTCGCGCTCGCGCGGGTGAGCTTCCCCGTTCGACGCTCGATGCTCCCGCATCGACATCTACGCGGCCTCCGGCCAGGCCGAGGCGTGGCTCCTGAGGAGCCGGAGGACGGCCGCTTCGAGCGCCTCGAGCCCGTCGTCGTCCGGGAGACGCGAGAGATCGATCACCTCGCCGTCCAGGTAGCGAGCGATCACTCGCGGGTCGATGTACGAACGGCGAGCGACGGCCGGTGTGTTGCCGAGATGGTCCGAGACGACCTCCGCCGCCGAACGGATCGCCCGTTTCGATGCCCGCTGCGAACGCTCGACGCCGTGTTCGGCGAGGGCCGTCGCGGCGAGGACCGTCGCGTGCCATGTCCGGAAGTCCTTGGCGGAGTAGTCCTGTCCCGATGATTCCTTGAGATAGGCGTTGATGTCGGCCGCGCGGAGCGTCCGCCACGATCTCGCGTCGTCCCAGGCGAGCAGGTCGTCGTTCGGATCGGCGTGGCGGCGCCGGAGCGCGCGGAGCACCCGGAGGACCTCCGGATCCGTGATCTCCAGTACGTGGCGCTTGCCGGCCTTGCCGACGAAGTCGAACTCGACGACGGCCCGGCGGACGACCACATGCTCGCGCCGGAGGGTCGCCAGGCCGAACGCGCCGTTGCTGACGTAATCCTCGGTCCCGACGCGGAACAGCCCGCGGTCGAGGAGGCGGATCGCGCAGGCAAGCACGCGTTCGCGCGGGAAGCCGCGGCGACGGATATCCCGCCTCACCCGTTCGCGCACGGCCGGCAGCGCCTCGGCGAACCCTTCGACCCGTTCGAACTTCGCGCGATCCCGCTGGGTCCTCCAGTCGGGGTGATAGAGGTACTGGAGACGACCCGCGCTATCGACCCCCGTGGCCTGAAGGTGGCCGCGCTCGTCCGGGCAGATCCACACGTCCACCCACGCGGGAGGGATCGCGAGCGACCGGATCCGCCCGAGCCGCTCGTCGCGGATCGGACGCCCCGCTTCGTCGAGGTAGACGAACCCGCGCCCGTGCCGCCGGCGCGTGTAGCCCGGAGCGGTGCGGTCGACGCGGCGGAGCGCCGCCATCGACCTATCCCACCCGGGAGCGCTCTTCCGGCGCGAGCAGCTCCGCGAACAGGGATCGGTAGTGCACCATGCCGCGGCGAAGCTCCTCGGTGTCCGCCCCGTCCCTGGGCCCGTCCTGCGGTTCCGACACGGCGATCGCATGCGCCTCTCGGTAGTGCTCGACGAGGTCGGGGTGGTCGACGGAGATGTCGTCCGCGCGCTGGTCGAAGTCGTCCATCGGGTACCCGCGCTCCCGCATCACCTCGCTCACGAGCCCGTCCGCCTGCCAGAAGGCGTCCCGGGGATCGTCGACGAAATGAGCCTGCACCCGCTGCCAGCGGTCGGTGAAGTCCCGGCGGGCGGAGGGCGACAGGGGCCGCAGATCGAGGTGTTCGACACGCTTCCGGCGCCCCCGAAGATCCGCTTCGCCCTGGCGTCGCCCGTTGGCCTCCTGGACCGCTCGGTCGTACTCCGGGCCGAACCTGTGCTGGAGATCGCGCGAGCGACGGCGGTCATACGTGAACCAGATCGCCACGGCGATCGCGACGACGGCGATCGCGATGAGCACCCAGCCCCACACCGGCATCACGTGCCTCCTTCGTGCATGTGGGGGCCGCTGTACCCGGGCCTCGACGACCGCAAACGGAGCGGACGATCAGCTGCGGTCGGGAGCGCCGATCGACGGACCCGCGTTCATGTCCGCCGTGTCCTCCGACTCCGAGATCGCTTCGATCGTGTCGCCGATCGCACGCCGGGACGGGTCGGCCACAGCGAGGTCGCCGAGCGAGACGATCCCGACGAGCGCATCCGCCTTGACCACCGGGAGTCGGCGAACGCGGTGCCGCTGCATCAGCTCACGCGCCTCGCTCAGCCGCACGTCCGGGGTCACGGTGACCGGGGACTTCGTGAGGATCGACCCGAGCTGGACCTGCGCGGGATCCTCACGGGCGGCGAGGACCCGGACCACGAGATCCCGATCGGTCACCAGCCCGACGAGCATCTCGTCGTCGACGACCGGGATCGCCCCGACGTCGTACTTGGCCATCAGCCCGGCCGCGTCCTCGGCCGTCATGGCCGGGCCGAGCGTCTTCGGCGACTCCGTCATGACGTGACGAACCAGCCTCGACATCGCGCCCTCCGTTCATGCGGGATCGTGATCAGGTGTTCGCGGGGACGGGTTCCTCGCGGGCGGGCTCCGGGACGGGCTCGACCTGGGGACGCGGCTCGTCAGCCGGGAGCACCTCGAGCTCGCGGACAACTTCGCCGATGTTCATCGTTGGATGCCTCCCTCGCTCATCACGAGGCAGACGTACCCGATCGGCGTCGACGCTACGCCTGCGGCCGCGCCTGCGTCGGCACGCTGATCCGGACCCGGCCTTCCTCCGCGAGGTCCGTTGCGTCGAAGAGACTCTCCAAGAGCGCACGCCGGCTGATGGGCGGGTCGTCGACGATCGCCCCGACCCCCGACACGTCTAGACGGACCGCTCCCGCGTCACCGTGGAGGGCGAGACGGATCGGCCCCGGCCGGCCGGCCTCGACCGCGTTCGCGACGAGCTCGCTGGCCGCGAGCCGGAGATCCTCGGCGATCTCGTCCGGCACGCCGAGGTCTCGAGCGGCGGCGACGACGAACAGGCGCGCCGTGACGGCGTACGCCGCGTCGGCGGGGATCTCGAGCGTCATCTCACTCGGCATCGGATCGGGCGAAGGCCTCGTCCGGCGTCGAGAAGGTCGGGATCGCGCGGTCGAGACCGGTGAGGGACAGGAGCTTGCTCGGCGGGGATCCCGGAGCCGTGACGAGCGCGAGGTCGCCGCCAGATTCCCGCAGGCGCTTCACGCACGCGACGATGACGCCGAGTCCGCTCGAGTCCATGAACGGCACGCCGCTCAGGTCGATCACGAGTCGACGCTGCCCCTCGTCCGCCGCCGCGAGGACGCGGTCACGCAGCGTCGGAGCCGTGTACAGGTCCAGCTCGCCGCGCACGGACAAGACGGTTCGGTCGCCCATCGCGTGGCCCTCGATCGACAGCTCGGCTCGCGCCGGCTCGACATCCTCGTTCGACATGTTCCTCTCTCCTTCGCTCACGTCGGAACGGCGGAAGGTCGTTCGGCTCCCCACACCCGCCGCCCCAGGGTCACCACCGTGCCACGATCATCCGTCCGGATGTCGACGTCGTCCATGACGGCGCGCATGATCGAGATCCCGCGGCCGCGGTCGCCCTCGACGAGGTCGTCGCGCCACGTTCCCGTGTCGATCACCTCGATGACGAGCCGATCGTCCTCACAACGGAGCTCGACCCGGATCGGGAGGCTCGTCGTCGTGCGGTAGGCGTGCTCGATCGCGTTCGCGCACGCCTCGTCGCACGCGAGCACGACGTCGTCGTGGACGTCTTCGGGGATCGCCTGCTCGGTCAACCACCCGCGGACGTCGGCGCGGAGCGCTCCGAGCGCCGCGGGGTCGGCCGGGATGGACAGCGACAGCGCACCGGGGCCCGCTACGTTGCGCAGGCACAGCAGCGCGACGTCATCGTCCTGCGGCACGTCGCCGGTGAGAGCCTCGAGCACCGTATCGGCGAGGCGTTCGGCGTCCTTCGACGCCAGGTCGGCCAGGAGCGCGCGCAGCCGGTCCATCCCGACGTCGAGCGGCTCCCCACGGCGTTCGATCAACCCGTCGGAATAGAGCACGAGCGCCGAACCGGGCGGGAAGGCATGGACGCCTTCGTCCGCGGAGGGCGCCTCCGGCAACGCGGCGAGCGGGGTCGTCCGCCCTTGCATCAGGAGATCCACGCGGCGACCGATCACGACGAAGGGCGGTGGATGGCCCGCGCACGCGTAGCGCAATACGTTGGTCCGCAGGTCGAGCTCGGCGTAGACCACCGTCGCCACCGTGGCGGGACCCGTCGTGCGCGCGAAGCGGTCCAGGCCGTGGATCACGGCGGCCGGACCCTCGCCGGTGAGCGCGAGCGAGCGAAGGGCGCTCCGCAGCTGGCCCATCGCGCTCGCCGCCTCGAGGCCGTGACCGACGACGTCGCCGACCGCGACCCCGATCCTGTCGTCGTCGACGTGGATCACGTCGTACCAGTCGCCGCCGATGTCCAGTTCTCGCGTGCCCGGCCGGTAGCGGGTCGCCACCATGACCCGACGCTCGCTCGGGAGCGAACGAGGCAGGAGGCTCTCCTGCAGGGTGGCGGCCACGGAGCGTTCGAGCTCGTACAGCTGCGCGCGTTCGAGCGACTGGGCGGCGAGTGCGGCCACGGCGCGCATCGACGAACGCTGCCGGGGCTCGAGCCTGGTGCGACGCTCCAGCTGGAAGCACACGACGCCGATCACCGCTCGACCGGCATCGAGCAGCGGAAGACACCCGAATCCTCCATCCCGCTCCTCGGGTGGTCGTCCGAGCCCCGGATAGGCGCGGTCGACGCCCTCGAGCGAAGAGAACCAGATCTCGCGTCCCTCCCGGGCGGCGTCAGATGCGGGCGTGGACGCGTCGAGCGGCAGGTGCTCGAAACGCTCGACGAGGTCGTCGCCGTACCCGCGCTGTGCCACGGTGTGGAGCTCCTGGGTGCCGGCGTCGAGGAGCGAGGCCCAGGCGGTGCTCGCGCCGACCACTCGACGGCCCTCCTCGACGAGGATCGAGAGAACCTCGTCGGTCGTCGCGGCCGCCGACAGCGCGGACGCGAACGCTTGGAGCTGCTCCGTCGTCTCGCGCGCGGCTCGCTCGTCCTCGAAGAGCCGTGCGCGCTCGAACGCGAGGGCCGCCTGTTCGGCGAAGCTCTTCGCGAGGCGCCGCTCGTCCCGATCGAGTCGGCCCTCGGTCTTGAACATCAGCCCGATGGCGCCGAGGCGTTCGCCCATGATCGACAGCGGGAGCGCGAGGACCGAACGCGCCCAGGGCTTGTCGTGGCCGAGTCCCTCCGGGAACCTGCGCTCCCATTCGGCGCGCGTCGGGACCCAGACCGCCGCCCCCGTGCGATACGCCTCGCAGATGGAGGCCGCGTCGTCGACGCGGAACCGGCGCGCGAAGTGCCCGCCCGTGGCGCGCTTGCCCATCGTCGACACCACGTCCAGCCAGCGGCCGTCCTCGGTCGGCACCGCGAGCACGCCGGCGTCCGCTTGCATCGCGCCGGTCGCCTCGCGGAGGATCAACTCGGAGACCTCACTCACGCTCATCGCCCCCGTGAGCGATGCGGTCGCCGCCTGCAAGCGGCGGAGGCGGTCCGCGACGCGCGCCGCCTCCGCGCGCGCGTCGCGCGCGGCCCCGTAGAGCTGCGCCCGCTCGAGCGCGCTGCCGACGCGCGCCGCCACGAGGTTCAGGAGGTTGAGGTCGTCGCGGTCGAACCGGCGCGCGGCGACGGTGCCGACGTGGAGGACGCCGATCACCCCGTTCGCGCGGAGGATGGGGACGCCGGCGACGGAACGGAGCTTCGTCCGGAGCCACGGGCTCACCACGTCGATCTGCGAGAGGTCCTCGGCGACGATCGCCTGCCGCGACGCGGCGATCCGCCCGGCGAAGCCGTGCCCGATCGGAACGAGCGGCTGCTCGCCGGGGATCCGCTCGAGACCGTCGGTCGCGCGGACGCGCAGGCGGTCGTCCTCGCGGACGAGCAGGGATGCGCTGTCGGCGCCGACGGCTTCACGGATCCGGCCCAGCAAGGCCTGCAGGGCGTCGTCGGACTCCATCCACTCGAGCGCCGCGTCGCTCACGTTGAGGACCCGGGCGAGCGTCATCCGCGTGTGCGACTCGGTCGCGTACAGGCGCGCGCGCTCGAGCGCCTGCGCGGCCTGCCGGACCATCGTCTCGAGCGTGTCGCGGTCCTCCCACGCGACGGCGCCATCCTGCGACGACACGCCGAGCACCCCGATCGCGCCGCCCGGGCCGACGATCGGAACGAGCCACCAGCCCCCGGGCGTGTCCTCAGGAGCCGCGTCGACCCACCGGGACGATCCGGATCGGAAGACCTCGCCGATCGCACCGTCGTCGCGGGGGGACGACGAAGGCGGGACGATCGTCTCGTCCGGGTCGCCGTGCTCGGCGACCCGGACGAGACGATCGTCCGAGAGCAGGACGACCGCGGCGGCCGGGGCGGCGACCGCCTCGCGCGCGGCCGACAGCAGCGCCTCCACGATCTCGTCCTGCGTCATGAGCGGGGCGATCGACGCGGCGAACCGCTGGATCCGCCCCATCCGCTCGAGGACGCGGCTCAGCTGCTCGCGCTCGTTCGAGAGGTTACGGATCAGGTCCTCGCGCTCCGCTTGGGCGGCGGCGCGATCGCCCACGTCCTTGAGCGTCGCGACGACGTTGAGGTTCCCCCAGGCGTCGCGCACGCTCGTGGCGTTCAGGATCACCTGCAGGAGCTCTCCATCGGGACGCCGGAACGTGAAGTCGAACTCGCCGGCTCCGCCGGCGAGGACGCCCCGCATCGCTTCCTGGATCCGTGGCCCGTCCGGCTCGCTCCACCACGGGAACGGAGGGCGCAGGCCCACGATCTCCTCACGCGGTCGTCCGACGATCTGCGCGAAGCGCTCGTTCACGTCGAGGATCGTGCCGTCCGCATCGAGCACCTCGAAGCCGTCCTGCAGGGAAGACAGCAGCGCCTCCACCGGAGGCGTCGTGGTCGGACTGAGCCGTTCCCCGGATGTTGCCATCGCCACCCTTCGGGCGCTCGTGATCCAACCATCATGCGTCGGTCCGGCCGCGAACCGCAACGAGATGCATCGCCGGTCGCTTTCCGACCGGCGATGCATCTCGGCCCCGTCCGCGCCGCCGCGAGCCCTTGCGGCTCGCGCGCGCGGACCGGATCGTGCGTCAGGGCCCGGTCGAGCCGGCGGCGCTGCTGCGCTGCTGCGTCGTTCGCGTCGACGAAGCGCTCGAGCGCGGCGTCGCCGGTCCGGTCGACCGGCTCGTCGTCATCGTCGAGCCGGTCGTGCCCGACATCTGCGACGCGGTGTCCTCCACGTCGGAGGCCACCTCGTCGGCCCTCCGCTCCATCTTCGAGCGCATCGACCGCGCCCAGTCGACGAGCTGGTCGTAGCGCTCGCGGCCGGCGCGCGTCCCGAGCACGTACGCCGCACCGCCGATCACGACGACGCGCAGGAAGCCGCCGCGCTTCTTCACCTTAACCACCTTCGGTGACGAGCGGAGCGCATCCTTCAGATCCTCCGTCTCCGACCGCTCGTCCTCGAGCCGCGTCTTCAGCTGCGACACCTCGTCGCGCAGCCGCATGTTCTGGCGGTCCAAGCTGTTGATCCGTGCGGCGCCCCACCGCTCCTTGACGCGGCCGGTCATCGTCTGTGTCGAGTCACGCATCGTTCGCCTCCTCCATCGATCCTGTCCGACGCGCTCGACCTACCCGCGGGCGCGCCCTTCCATGCACTTTCGCGTTCCCTGGCGATACCGGCATGCGCCCGGGTTCGACCCGACGGAGCCGCGGGTACACCCGGAGGATGAGCGCCCCGACGCAGCAGCGGCACGCACGACGGTGGGCAGGACGCATCGGCCTCGGCGCGGCCGTCGGGGCCGGCCTCGGCGTCCTCGCCGGGTTGGTCTGGGGCTCGATCGCCTACCACGCAGGATCGACGGGGATGTGGCTCGTCGTGCTCGCCTGCGTCATGTTCCTCGGCATCCTAGGCGCCCTCGTCGGCGGGATGTCGGGCCTCGAATCGACCGATCCCGGCCGGGAGCCGTCCCAGCGCGCGGAGCCGCTCGCCGATCCCGAGGGCGTCGGCCCCGAGCGTGGCGACGATGCCGTGCCGCGCTAGGCGACCCGGAGCTCGCGGTCCACGACCGGCAGGAGCTCGTCCTCGACGAACCGGAAGAACCGCTCCTGGTCGGGCCCGACCTGATGCAGGATCACGTGGTCGAACCCGGCCTCAGCGTAGCGACGGATCGCGGTGAGGTAGTCACCGGGGTCGGCGCCGACCGTGACCGAGTCCTGGAGGTCGTCCTTCCGCACGGAGCTCGCCGCCGCCTCGAAGTGCTTCGGGAGGGGAAGTTACGCGGTGAGCGGTCCCGGGATCGCGGGGAGCGGCCACCGCTCCAGCACGGTCCGCATCGCGGCGTCCGCATCGTCGCCGACGCACACGAGGATCTCCGCGAGGCGTGGGCCGCGGCCCCCCGATCCCACGAACCGATCCACGAGCTCGGCCTCGGGCGACGTGGCGATCAACCCATCGCCGACCTCACCGGCGAGCGTCGCCGAGGCGGGACCGCTCGCGGCGACGTAGACCGGCGGCGGCGACGGCGGAAGCGAGTAGAGCCTCGCGTGGTCAACGACGTGGAAGTCGCCCTCGATCGAGACGTCGTCCCCTTCCCAGAGCGCGCGCACCACGTCGACCGCCTCGCGCAGCATGCGCTGGCGCTTCTCGACGTTCGGCCATCCGCGCGCCACGACGTGCTCGTTCAGGTTCTCGCCGGTGCCCACCCCGAGGAAGAACCGGCCCTCCGCCAGGGTCGCCACGGTCGCGGCCGCCTGCGCGACGATCGCCGGATGCATCCGGATCGTGGGACACGTGACCGCCGTCCCGACCTCGAGCGTCGAGGTCGCGTCGGCGACCGCGCCGAGCACCGACCAGACGAACGGGCTCTGTCCTTGCGCCTCGATCCACGGGTGGAAATGGTCCGAGATCGCGGCGAAGGAGAAGCCGACGGCCTCGGCGCGGCGCGCGTCGTCGACGAGCTGCGGCGCCGTGCGCTCCTCCGAGCAGAGCTTGTACCCGATCCGCATGGCGCATCGGTACCCGCCGGTCGGCCCGCCGACACCCTCCGCCTCGGCTCCGGCCGATCGCGCCGGGATCGCGTCAGGCCGACGCGAGCGCGATGCCACGCGGTTCCAGCGTGTAGACCGCGAACGCCCGTCGGATCACCGGCTGTGCCACGTTCCGCACCGGGATCCCGCCCGGCGTGCTGCCCCACTCGATCCCGCGGTGCGCGTGGCCATGGAGGACGAGGTCGGCGCCGGCGGTGTCGACCGCCTCGGCGAGCAGGTAGCTGCCCAGGAACGGATAGATCTCGGGCGGCTCGCCTTGGAGCGTGTCGCGCACCGGCGAGTAGTGCAGCAGCGCGATCCGGACGTCGGCGACGAGCTCTCCGAGCGCGGTCCCGAGCGCCGAGGCGGTGGACCGGGTGACGTGGACGAAACTCTTCATCTCGCGCTCGCCGAACTCCGTCGCGCTCGCACCGATGTAGCCGCCGCCGAACCCTTTCGCGCCGGCCACCCCCAGCGTGCCCGACGGGAGCTCGAGCACGCATCCCTCCTCCTCGAGCACGACGACGCCGACGCGTTGCAACCGGGCGCGAACCTCGTCGGGCCGGTCCGCGTGATGGTCGTGGTTCCCCAGGACCGCCACGACGGGGACGCCGATCCCGTCGAGCTCGTCCGCGAGGACGTCGGCCTCGTCCGGTTCCCCGGTCTTCGTGAGATCGCCGGCGAGCAGGAGCGCGTCCGCGCGATCGGCGATGTCCGCCAGCGAAGGACGCAGGGCGTTCTTCGAATCCGTGCCGACGTGGAGATCGCCGGCCGCCGCGACGCGGATCACCGAACCCGCTCCTCCTCGTCGCTGGTCGGGAGCGACGGGACGACGGTTCGGTTGTCGACCGCGAGATCGGGACAATGCTCGCGCGTCACGGCCGTGATCGCCTCGCGGCGGTCCTGGGTGGGCACCGTGCCGGAGATCACGATCCGGTCTCCGGCGATCCTGACGTCGAGCTCCGGCTCGGCGACGCGAGGATCCGCCGCGAGCGCCTGCCGCAGCTCCTCTTCGCGGTACGCGGTCGGCGTCTCGGGCATGCGGTCCTCCCTCTCCGGCTATCCGGCGGCGGCCTCGCGGCGCGGGGTCGCTCGCGACATCGTGACCAGCTCGAAGAGCGTTCGCAGCACGTCCGTGGGCACGACGAGGTCGTTGGACCAGGCGTACAGGAGCAACGCGAGGACGCGCCGAGCGCCGGACGCGCGAGCTCGCTTGATCAGGTAGTCGTAATCGAGATCGGTGTGCCCGATCACGCCGAGCGCGTCGTACCAGTATCTCGGCGTGTCCTCGGACGCGGCGAGCGCCTTCATCACGACGAGATCCTCCGGCGGCACGAGCGTCAGCCGGCGACCCTGGTACTCGCGCGTCACCGCGCGCGAGAGCATCTCGTCGTCCAAGAGGATGTCCGGCGTCGAACGGCCGATCACGTCGACCGTGACGCCGTCACGTTTCGCCTTCGACAGCCAGTGCTCGTAGACGACCTCGGTCGCGAAGCCGCGCGCGCGCAGGGCGTCGAGCGCTCGATCCACATCTGACATCCGCACGAACAGATCGATGTCCCACGTCGCCCGCGGACGACCGAAGGCCGCGGACGCGATACCGCCCATGACCAGGTAGGTCACGTCGCCGTCGCCGAGCGCCGCCGTGGCGTCGTCCAGCGCGGCGAGCAAGACCTCCTTGTCGATCCACTCCGACCGCCCGGGCGTGCCGACGAGCCGCTCCATCGCGAGACCTCGCTCTCAGGCAGGCTTCCCCAGCTGGTGCGTTCCCGTGAACGGCATCGGCGGAGACAGGGGCACGTCGTGGCCCGGATCGACGCCGAACCAGTGTCCGTCGAGGCGTGCGTGCACGGTCTCGTTGCCGATCACGCGCCATGCGATCCCGTCCCAGCGGACCGCCGCGTTCCCGTCCAGCACGAGCACCGGTTCGAGCCGTTCGATCGGCGCGCACCGGCGGATCGCGGATCCGCCCTGCGGCTCGTCGGCCGGATCGGCGACCGCGACGCCGAACGGCACCAGGCCGAGTCCCCTCACCGTGCGGTGGCCGTCCAGGCCCGTGGTGCCGAGGGCGGCCGCAGCCGCCCCGAAGGCGACCACGTGTCCGCCCGAACGGAGACGTGCTATCGCCGCCTCCCAGAGGGCGTGTCCCGCGAGGGCACGAGCCGCGTCGTTCGCCCGGTCGGCGGCCACCACGACGCGGGAGGACCGTCCGATCGCCACGCCGCCCCATGACGTCGTGCCCACGCCGCGCACGAGCGGCAACGGCGCGACCCAGCTCGCCTCGAGGGCGGCGCGGATCTTCGTCGTGGCGCGCGGGACGGCTTCACGGTCGTCGCCGACCGCGATCATCGCGACGGTCGCCGGTCGGGAGCGCGAGCCGATCGAGCGCAGGATGCACGCTGCGAACGCGTCGTCGGTGGCGCATGCGGCCAGGGTCAGTGATCCTCGGTCCCCGGCAGCTCCGGGCTCGTCCCCCGACGCCCGCGATCGCATCGTCTGCATGCGAGCGGCGTACCCGGGCCCTCTCCGCGCGAAACCGTCGCCGTACCAGGAGGTTTGCCGCTACTCGTCGGTCGGGGCAGCGTCAGCATCTTCTGACGCCGGACCGCCCGCCTGCGTACGGAGGATCCGGAGCGTCCGCGAGAGCAGCCTCGACACGTGCATCTGCGAGATGCCGATCTCCTCTGCGATCTCGGCCTGCGTCAATCCCTTGAAGAAACGGAGCAGCAGGATCCGCTGCTCACGTGGTGGGAGCGCGCGGATCCCGGGCTCGATCGACATCCAATCGTCCGAGACCGCCATCGCGGGATCGAGCTCGCCGAGCGTGTCGCCCATCGAGACGCCCTCCGCGTCGATCGGTGCCTCGAGGGAGGATGTCGAGTACGCGTGCGCCGCCTCCATCGCCTCGAGCACCTCGTCGACCGTCAGGTTCGCCCGGTTCGCCACGTCCTGCGCCGTCGGGGACCGCCCCAGCTCCTGCCAGAGCTCGCCGACCGTGCGGTTCACGAGCAACGTCGTTTCCTGGAGGTTCCGTGGGACGCGGATCGACCAGCCACGGTCGCGGAAGTGCCGTTTCAGCTCGCCGACGATCGTGACCGTCGCGAACGTCGAGAACTGCACCTCCCGCTCGGGATCGAAGCGGTCGATCGCCTGGACGAGTCCGAGGCTCGCGACCTGCATCAGGTCGTCCATCGCTTCGCCCCGCCCGACGAAGCGCCTCGCGAGATGCTCCGCGAGCGGGAGGAACGCGCGCGCGAGCTCGGCTCGCGCCTCGGGATCGGGCCGAAGGGCGAACAGCGCCGCGAGGTCGGGCGTCTCCTCGCGGGCACGCCCCGGTCGATCGCCGGTCACCGATCGGGACCCGGCGCCGACTTCGTGAACGTGATCGTCAGGCGTCCGTCCGTCCGCTCGACCGATGCATCGTCCGTGACCGCGGTGATGACCCGCCACGGCCAGGAGGCCCGGGCGTCCTCGTCCGAGCCGGCGACCCCGTCGAGTGACACGCTCGCGGTGAGGGACCGATCGGTGCAGGTGAGGGCCAGCTCCAGCCTGCGGTCGTCCGCGTCGCCGGCGCCGTCGAGCAGGAGCGTCGCCGCCTCGTCGACAGCGATGCGGAGCTCCTCGACGTCGTCGAGGGACATCGACATCCGCGCGCCGATGCTCGCGGTGACGGATCGGAGCAGATGCAGCACGTCCGGGCTCGCCGGCACGGCCACCTTGATCAAGGAGTCGGGGACCACGGTCGCCATCGTAGGCCGATACCCCACGCCGCAGCTCGGACAACCATCTTCCGATCGGCGTCGACCGGCCTTCGAACCGCCTCCAGAACCCGGTCTCGCCTGCCCCCGACCGGGTTTCCCGCGTCGGGGCGCCGGGTACGACCGAGCCGTCCAGCACGGCACGGTGGACCGCATCGAGGAGGTACGCGCATGAGGGTCGGGCTTCCCGAAGAGGGATATCCGGTTCGAGGCCGCTTGGCGGGAACGACGTCCGGTACTGCGCTCGAACGGGTCGAGGCGTTGCGCCGATGTGAGGAACCGGGGTGCGAGACGGTCCTGTCGGCGTACAACGCGGGAACGACGTGCTGGCAACACGCGCCGGCCAAGCCGTTCTTCGTCCGGGCCCCCAGGAAACGGCCGTCCGCGGCCTGAACTGGGAGGGACGGGAGAGGAGGAGGCATGGATCGCACGAGGACGCGGCCGAAGACACAGAGGGTCCCCGACCCGAACCCCGAGCCGCAGCCGAGCCCGATGCCTCCGCAACCGGGTCCGCAGCCGACGCCCGAACCCGAGGCGCGCCGCCGCCCGCGGTCGGTGTGATGCCGTTCGACGCCGGCGGCGTCGTCGTGGAGCCGGTCGTCGGCGAGGTGCGCGGCTATCGGTGGTGGCGACTCACCGGCAGCTGGCTCACCTCCCCGTGGCGCGGGGACATCCGGTGGGGACGCAGCGACAACGTCGCCTCGTGCCTGGGCCGCCGCTGGTTGCTCCGGTGGAAGCCGCACGGCGTCCCGCACGAACGCGGGATCCCCGAGACGGACTGCTCGTGCGGGTTCTACGCGATGCTCCAGGCCCCCGTCGAGGGCGTCGACGGTCCGGGATGCTGGCCCCTCAACCCGTCGCTGTCGGGCGGTCCGATCGCGCTCGTGTTCGGGGTCGTGCGTGGCTGCGGCCGCGTCGTCCTGGGTCAGTACGGCTGGCGTGCCGAGCGAGCGCAGGTCGACGCGCTGTACGTGCCGGTCGCGCGCACGCCGACCGACGGTTTGGTCGCGGTCGCCCAGTTCTACGGGGCGCCGATCTACCGCGACCTCGATGCGATGTGCGAGCAGCGGGGTCCTGACGACTGGACCATGGACCTCGCCGCGTCGGCCGCGTAGCGATCAGGTCCCGGCCAGATAGCGTCGCGTCGCGCGTCGCGCCGCATCCGGACGGTGCAGGACGCGGGCGAGCACGACCGCGCGAAGCAGGTACGCCTCCGAGAACGACGGATCGAGGCTGAGCGATCGCCCGATCGCGTGCAAGCCGTCGCGCGGCCGCCCCGAGATCGCCAGGATGAAGCCGAGCCGCGCGAGCGCCTCGGCGTTCGACGGATCGAGGGCAAGGACCGCCCGGAACTGCTCCGCGGCCCGATCCGCGTGTCCCGCGTCCATCTCCGCCCGGCCCAGCTCGAGCCTGGTGTCGGTGTCGCCGGGGGTGGATCGGACCTGGCGGCGAACCGCCGCCAGGCCCGATCCCGGCTCGCTCGGGGGCGCGATCGTGGGGAGCGAGCCGGTCATGGGCTGACCGTCGGATCGGTCGGCGACCGATCCGACGAGCAGCGCGCTGATGCACGTCACGAGGGCGATCGCGATCGCCACCGCGACGGGTCGACGGGAGCGAGGCGCCCCGTCGGCGGACGCTCGCTCGGGGAACGAGTCGGTCGCCACGATCGCCGGGGCCGCCGCACCCGCCGCGGGCCGACGGAGCAACGGCGCGAGGACGGCGCCGCTCGCCAGCAGGGCGAGGCCGATCGCGACGATGAACGCCGCCGGGCTCACGCCGGAACCTCCACGCCGCCCGCCTGGCGAAGGACGCCGGCGGTGGTGGCCGCGTCGAGCGGCCCGATCATGTGCCCGACCACGTGCCCGTTCGCGTCGAGGACGAACGTGTCGGGCACACCGACGACGGCGAAGGCCCCCGCCGCGCCGCCGCCAGGGTCGTCCGCGACGGTCCACGTCATCCCGGTGAGGGACGCGAAGGCGGCGAGCGAGGACCGGTCGTCCTGGAACCCGATCGAGACGAATCGGACGTTGTCGAAGCGTTCGTGAAGGGAGCGCAGCACGGGGGCGTCCTGCACGCACGGCCGGCACCAGCTCGCCACGAACGCGATCACGGCCGGCGTGCCGCGGAGGTCCTGCGCCGAGAGCGTCCGGCTGCCGCTCGTCACGTCGAAGGCGGGCGTCGAACCGATCACGGGGTCGCCGTCGGCCGTCCCGCGGCCGGCGGCGACGAGGACCGCGACGAGGAGAACGCCCGGCACCGCGCCCGCGATCCCTCGCATCGCGAGGGATCGGCCGCGACCCGATCCGGTGGGGTCGCTCATGCCAGCTCCAACACGCGCTCGGGGGGCGTGGACGTGCTCGCGGGAGCAGGTGTCGCGAGGCTCGTCCGCCGCCGCCGGACGAGGCCGCCGCCGACCATGATCGCCGCTCCGATCCAGATCCAGGTCGCGCCGGGCCGGGTCGAGAGCCGAACGGTCGCGCGGCGACCGTCGACCACGATCAGCGACGCGAGCACGTCGCTGCCGAACGGGCCGCCGACGTGCAAGGCCGGCCGGGCGACCGGCGAGGCGTCGGCGCCCGCGTAGCTCGCGAGGCCCGGCGTCAGCGTCGTGCTCGCGCCGCCTCGCGAGACCTCGATCGTCGCGGTGGCGAGGGTCCGTCGCGCGTCGTGGGTGATCGCGAGGTCGCGCATCGTGACGACGCCGCCGCCGGCTTCGGTCGTGCCCCCGCGCATGAGCTGCACGTCGGCGTCGGTCGCGAACGCGGTGGAGACGACGATCCCCGTCACGGCGATCGCGAGTCCCAGGTGCGGCACGGTCGACGGCCACGTCCCCCGCAGGCCATCACGCCCGGCCGACACGGCCCCGGCGACGATCCCGAGGAGCGAGCCGGCGCAGACGCCGAGGGCCAGGGACGCGACCGGTGAGGAGCCGCCGAGCGACAGGACGAGCGCGACGACGATCCCACCGACGGCCGCCACCACGTGCACCGCGTTCAGGTGCGCCGCGCTTCGACGCGATCCGAACGCGATCAGCGCGAGGATCGCGAGCACGAGCGGCCCGACGGTCCGATCGAAGAAGGAGCCGAGGACGGCGGCTTGCCGGCCGGTCGCGGCCTCGATCGCGAGCGGGGTGAGCGTGCCGGCGAGCACGACGGCGGCCGCGGTCACGAGCAGCGCCACCCCGGCTCGCTCCGCGCCGCCCCGACCTGTCGCGGCCGGCGCGAGGCGCGGGGCCCGCACCGCGAGGAGCACGCCGACGCCCACGACGAGCGCCGCCAGGAACCCCATCATGAGCGGCTGCGTCGGGGAATCCGCGAACGCGTGCACGGACACGAGGAGCGAGCCCCGCGTGAGCGAGGTCGCGAGGACGACGAGCGCGAACGGCGCGACGGCCAGCGTCGCGGTCGCGGGTCGCCACCGCCGCGACGTCCCCGGACGATGCAGGGCGTGGAGCGAGGCCGTCGTGGCGAGCCACGGCAGCAGCGCGAGGTTCTCGACGGGGTCCCACGCCCAGTAGCCGCCCCAGCCGAGGACGGTGTACGACCACAGCGCGCCGAGCGCGATCCCGGCCGTGAGCAGGCACCAGTCGGCGAGGATCCACCTGCGGAGCGACGCGATCCAGCCTTCCGATCGGTCGCCGGTGAGGAGCGCGCCCACGGCGAGCGCGAACGGCACCACGGTGCCGACGAAGCCGAGGTAGAGGATCGGAGGGTGGATCGCCATGAGCGGGTGGTCCTGCAAGAGGGGCGGCGCGCCGGACCCGTCGGCCGGGACCACGCTCGACAGGACGAACGGGCTCGCCGGGAGGACGACGAGCAGGAGGAAGCAGGCCGACACCGCGAACGCCACCGCGAGCGACCACGGCGCGAACGCCGGCCGCCCACGACGGAGGGCGATCGCCATGGCCGCGACCCAGCCCGCGAGCGCGAGGTTCCAGAGCAGGAGCGAGCCGCCGTCGCCCGACCACAACGCGGTGACCCGCCAGACCACGGGGGTCGCGAGGTTCGAGTGCTGGGCGACGTAGGCGACGGCGAAGTCGTTGCGTACGAGTGCCGTCACGAGGGCTCCCGTCGAGACCGCGACGAGCGCGAGCATCCCGTAGGCGCTCGAGCGCGCCGACGCCGCCAGCTGCGGACGTTCCCGGCCGCCGGCGATCGAGGCCACCGCGCCGTAGACGGCGAGCGTCAGGGCGAGGCCGAGCGCGACCCGGCCGACGAACGCCTCGGTCACGGCGACGTCCCGCTCGGCACGGGGGTAGGAACGCGATACACCTCGTCGTGCTTGACGAGGACGTCCTCGCTCTGGAACACGCCGTCGTCGCCCAGCGTCCCCTCGGCGATCGCCCCGCTCCCTTCCCGGAACAGCGGCGGGACCCCGGCCGACTCGACGACCGGGATCGTCGTCGTCCCGTCGGTCAACGAGAAGCGCACGACGCCGCCGTCGGTCCGCATCGAGCCGGGCACGACGTATCCCCCGACGCGGACCGACCGGCCCACGTAGCTCGTCGATCCGTGGACGAGCTCTGTCGGGGTCACGTAGTAGGAGAGCGCCGCCGGGAGGCCGCGGGTGCCGACCCAAGCGAGCGCGCCGAGCGCGACGACGGCCGGGAGTGCCACGCGTGCCTTCATCGGCGGTCCTCGTCGCTCCGTCGCAGCCGTCGCACGCGCCGATACGACGCCGCGACGAAGGCGCTCACCGCGACGACGACGAGCGAGTAGCCCGCCAGTACGAACGACCAGTCGTGGACCGGCTCAGGCATCGCCGACCACCTCGAGGTCGTCGGCCGGCTCGTGGATCGGCACGAACATCCGGTCGGCGACGATCCGCGCCACGACGGAGTCCTCCGCCCGATGGACCCGCAGGCGGAGGAGCAACAGGTACGCGAACAGGACGGTGAACGCGGCGACGCCGAGCAGCAGCGCCACGAGCATCTGCGGGTCCATCTCCGGCGCGCCGGGGCGAAGGACCGTCGCCGGCTGGTGGAGCGACCGCCACCACGTCACCGACAGGTGCACGATCGGCACGTCGACGAACCCGACGATGCCGACGACGGCCGCCCACGAGGCCCGCCGCGCCGGCTCGTCCGGCAGCCGGCGGACCGCGAGGTAGCCGAGGTAGATCAACAGCAGGATCGCCGTCGTCGTGAGGCGCGGATCCCACGTCCACCACACGCCCCAGACCGGGTCCGCCCAGAGCATCCCGAGGGCGATCGTGAGCGCCGTGAACACGACACCGATCTCGGCGGCGGCGTGGGCGAGGCGGTCCCATCGCGTCCGATGCGTCCGGAGGTACGCGACGGACGCGATGAACACCAGGAGGAAGCTCGCGTACGCGAGCCACGCCGCGGGCACGTGCACGTACATCAGGCGCTGGACGTCGCCCTGCACCGCATCGGGCGGCACGACGAGCAGCGAGACGGCGAACGAGACGGCGCCGAGCACGAGCGCGCAGATCCCGAGGATCCGCTCGGCTCGCTTCGTCGGAGCGACCATCACGACTCCACGACGTGCTCGAACGCGAGCACGCCGACGCTCGACGTCAGCAGCGCGAACGCCGCGAGCGGGCCGACCCAGCCCCACGCGGCCGCCGGCTCGCCGGCGGCCGCGTGCGCCGTCGCCTGCACGCCCGCGACGATCACGGGCGCGCAGACCGGCAGCACGAGCAGCGGGAGGAGCGGATCGGCACCGCGCGCGCGCACGGTGACGGCGGCGAAGACGTGACCTGCGGCGGCGATCCCGACGGATCCGAGGACGATCGCGACCACGCTCGGCGCGGCGAGGACGCCCGTCCCGCCTTGGAACAGGATCGTCGTGAGGACCACGACGCCCGCGGCGAGCATCACCAGCTCGACCGCGAGCGCGGCCGCCTTCCCCAGGTAGATCGCCGCCCGGTCGACGGGCGACAGGAGCAGCTCCTCGAACGCGTCGTCCTCGGTGTCCGCCTCGTAGCCCGACCGCAGCGACAGGAGCGCCGACAGGAGCATCGTCGTCCAGATCGCGGCGGGAGCGGCCTGTTCCAGCGCCGTCCGCCCGGGGCCGAACGAGAGTCCGAGGATCACCAGCAGCGCCATCGCGAACGGGATCACGAGGTCGGTGACGCGACGCCCGCGGAGCTCCATCCGCAGGTCGTTCGCGGCGATCGCGAGCGCGGGTCGCACGACCCCGCTCATCCGACGACCTCCCGGATCGGGATCGGGGTCACCGGAGCGTTCCGTGCGTCGCCGACGAGCCGCCCGGCGGCGAGATCGACGACGCGGTCGGCCACGAGCACCGCGCGTTCGACGTCGTGCGTCGCGAGGATCACCGTCGTCCCGCGCGCGTGCGCGTCCGCGACGAGGGCGTCGACCGCGTCTCGGTTCTTCACGTCGAGCGAGCCGTACGGCTCGTCGAGGAGCAGGAGCTCGGGACGACGCAGCGCCGCCCGGGCGAGGGCGACGCGCTGGCGCTGCCCGAACGAGAGCCCTCGGTTCCGGCGGCGCGACAGACCGAGCAGGTCGAACGAACCCAGCGCGCGATCGACGTCGGCGGCGCTCAGGCCGTGGAGGCGCGCGACGAAGCCGAGGTGCTCACGCGGGGTCGCGTCGCCGTAGAGCCGGGTGCGATGCCCGATCAGCTCCGTGCGCGCCCGGATCGCGGAACGTTCGGATCGAGCGTCGAGCCCAAGGATGCGGAGGGCCCCGAAGGTCGGCGCGATCGCCGTCGCACAGAGACGGAGGAGCGTGGACTTCCCCGCGCCGTTGGGGCCGCGCACCCACACGACCTCGCCGTTGCCGACCTCGAGGTCGATGCCGACGAGCGCCGGCTCGTCGCGGAACAGCCGCGACACGCGGCGCAGCTCGATCGCCGACGACGCGGTCATCGCAGCGAGAACAGGTAGGCGGCCACGTCGCGTGCCTGCTGCCGCGACAGGCCGAGGTTCGGCATGTCCGTTCCATGGTCGATCGCCTGCGGGTCCATGAGCCAGGCGATCAGGTCCTCTCCGGTGTTCGGGAGCCGTCCGGCGATCGTGTCGCGGTCGGACCAGTGCGACAGGGGCGGCCCGACGCGTCCGTCCGCGCTCTCAACGCCGGGGATCTGGTGGCACGAGCCGCACCCGACGGCTTCCATCACGACGCCGCCCTGGGCCGGATCGCCGCCCGGCACCTGATCGGCCGAGCTCGGCATGGTCACGGTGCGGCCGACCGCGTAGCCCGCGCCGATCGCGACGACGATCGCGACGATCACGACCGCGGCGGCGAACGGCAGGAGCTGACCGTTCGCGAGCCGGCGCCAGCGCCTCACGCGATCCATGCCCGCTCCCGGTCGGTCGCGACGGATGCGAGGACCGCCCGTCGTTCGGCCGTCGCGCGCTCCCTGCGCTCGGCCTCGAACAGCCACGCCGCGATCACCCACGTCGCGGCCCCGAGGTACGCGAAGCCGGCCACGATCCACATCACGAGCCCGGCGAGCTGCTGATCGCGGAGCGCGTCCGCGCCGGACGTCGCCGCGTACGTCGGGTACCACGCGGTCCTCGAGAAGGTGAGCAGCGCCCCCAGCGCGGAGCTCTGGAGACCGCCGGCGAGGACGAGGGCGAGGGCGATCGCGACGAGCCGGCGCGATCGCCCGAGCGCTACGACTGGCGCCCACGCGATGAGCCCGGCCGCGAACAGGGCGGCGTGCTCGACGGCGTGGATCGGCGCCGACCGGAGGGCGGCGTCGAAGGGTCCCGGTGCGTGCCAGGCCCAGACGATCGCCGTCGAGACGACGAACGAGAGGGCGGCGCGCCGGCGCTCACCGATGCCGCCACGCCCGAAGGCGCGGCGCCACCGGGCGCCGGCGCGCCGCAGCGCGGGGGGCACGAGCTCCGCCAGCGCCAGCGCGGGACGGCCGAGCAGCACGAGCGGCGCCGCGATCACGAGGAGCGTGACGTGCTGGCTCATGTGGAGCGCGAACGAGCGGTCGGCCGCGTCGTCCACCGGGGGTGCCGTGACCGCGATCGCGATCGCGACGCCGCCCACGAACGCCGCGAGCGCGGGGCGGGACGGCGAGCGGGCGCCTCGCGCCCGCCGCCGTCCCGCCCCGCGCAGGTACACGCCGCAGACGCTCGCGAACACCGCGAACGCCGCGACAGCCTGCAAGGCACCCGTCATCGCGGGCCTCCGCACGACGAGAGGAACAGGTGCGGCACGAGCCCGCCGAGCAGGATCAACGCCAGGAACACGATCGAGCACGCGATGCCGGCCGCGGCCAGGAACCGCTGGCCGCTCGTCGCGTCGTCATCCGCCGTCGTGGCACGTCGCTGGGACAACGCCACCAGCAACGCGACGACGACGATCGCGGCCGGGACGAGCGTGAGCAGCATCTCGGCCGCGCCGAGCCATCCGACGCCGCCGCCGCGGCACGACAGCTCCGAGACGCCGTCGCTGAGGACGAGATGGGCCCCCCACGCGATCGGCCCGGCGAGGACGCCGATCCACAGCAGGACCAGTCGCCGGCGCTCCGCCGGTTCGCGCTTCGTCGGCGGGGTCCGGTAGCGATGGCCTCCGTCGGGCGATGCCTCGTGAACGATCGTGTCGCGCGTCATGTCACACGTGTGGGGAGAGGTAGAGGGACATGAAGATGAAGATCCAGACGACATCCACGAAGTGCCAGTAGAGGGCGCCGACCGACACCGCGAGGTGGTGCTCCTCGTCGAAGTGGCCGCGGAAGGAGCGCACGAGCAGCAGCCCGACGATGAGGACCGCACCGATCACGTGCGCGCCGTGCAGACCGGTGATCGTGTACCAGAGCGATCCGTACGCGCCGTCGCGCTGCGTGAAGTCCGACGCGTGCCATTCGAACGCCTGCATCCCTAGGAAGATGAGGGCGAGGACGAGCGCGACGGCGAAGCCCAGCCGGAGCCCGCGCGTGTTGCCGCGCCGGATCGATCGCTCCGCGAGCCAGATCGGGATGCTGCTCGAGAGCAGGATCACCGTCAGGATCGAGCCGTACAGGATGTCCGGCTCCTCGACCCCGGCCGGCGGCCACGTCGGCGCCTGCGTGCGGAGGTAGAAGTACGACGCGAGCGCCGAGCCGAAGATCGCGAGCTCGGTCGTGATGAACAGGCCCATGCCCCACCAGCCCGTGGATCGGCCGCCTTCGAGCTCGGTCGGGAGCCCCTCGACGCGCTGCGCGCGAACGCTCACGTCGGGACACCCCCCAGGCGCCAGCCCCACCACGCGATCCCCGCCGCCGCCGCGATCACGGCCCCGAGGATCAGGAGCGGCTCACCGAGCAGGGTGGCGGTGAACGCGAGCCCGAACAGCAGGGCGACGACGAGCGGCGTCCACGTCTCCTCCGGCATGAGGAGCGCCTCCTCCGGCATCGCGTCGAGCACCGTCGTCCCGACGGTGTACCGGTCCTCCGCCAGGTCGCCGCCGCCGGCGATCGAGTCCTGCTCCCAGAGGGGGTCGCGGGAGCGCACCTCGGGGATCGTCGAGAAGTTGTAGGGCGGCGGGGGCGAGGAGGTGGCCCATTCGAGCGTTCCGGCGTTCCACGGGTCGGCCGGCGCCCGCTCCGCGATCCGGAACCCACGGAGCAGGTTCACGAACACGACGAGCACGCCGATGGCCAGGATCGCGGCGCCGATCGAGGACATCAGGTTCCAGACGTTCCACCCCATGTCGCTCGGGTACGTGTAGACCCGCCTCGGCATGCCGAGCAGACCCAGGATGTGCATCGGGAAGAAGGTGACATTGAACCCGATGAAGATCAGCCAGAACGACAGGCGCCCCAGGAACTCCGAGAACACCCGGCCGGTGATCTTCGGGTACCAGTAGTACAGGCCCGCGAAGATCGGGAAGACCGCGCCGCCGAACAGCACGTAGTGGAAGTGTGCGACGACGAAGTAGGAGTCGGTCGCCGTCTGGTCGAACGGCACCGATGCGAACATCGCGCCGGTGACGCCGCCGATCGTGAACACCACGATGAACCCGAGGGCGAACAGCATCGGCGTAAGGAACACGGGTCGGCCTCGAGCGACCGTGACGAGCCACGCGAACATCTGGATCCCGCTCGGGATCACGATCAGCATGCTCGCGGCGGAGAAGTACGTGAACGAGATATCGGGGAGTCCCGTCGCGAACATGTGATGGACCCAGACCCCGAAGCCCAGGATCCCCACGAGGACCGTCGCGAGGACCATCAGCGGGTACCCGACGACCGTGTGCCGGGAGAACGTCGGGATCACCGACGATACGATCCCGACCGCCGGCAAGAAGATGATGTAGACGTCCGGGTGGCCGAAGAGCCAGAACAGGTGCTGCCACAGCAGCGGATCGCCACCGGCCGCGACGTCGAAGAAGTGCGTCCCCATCGTCCGGTCGAGCGCCAGGAAGATGTTGCCCAGTGTCAGCGGCGGCAGGGCGAGCACCTGCATCCAGCTCGTCACGAAGATCGCCCACACGAACAGCGGCATCCGGACGATCGACATCCCCGGCGCGCGGAGCTTCATGATCGTGACGATCAGGTTGATCGCGCCGGCCGTCGTCCCGATCGTGAGGAAGATCAGCCCGAGCGCCCAGAAATCCATCCCGATCCCCGGCGCGTAGATCGGACCGGCGTTCGGGGGATACGAGAACCATCCGTTGTCGGGGACCTGCCCCGTCAGGCGGCTGGAGTACAGGAAGATCCCGGAGAGCAGGAAGATCCAGTAGCTGAAGGCGTTCAGTCGCGGGAACGCCATGTCGCGCGCGCCGATCTGCAGCGGGACCACGTAGTTCGAGAACCCGGCCAGCAGCGGCGTGACGAAGAAGAAGATCATCAGCGTCCCGTGCATGCTGAACAGCTGGTCGTACGTCTCCGGTGACGCGAAGTGGCCGTTCGGGAGCGCCAGCTGCAGACGCATCCGCGCCGCCTCGAGACCGGCGAGCACGAAGAACACGAGCGCCGTGACGATGTACCGGCGGCCGATCCGCTTGTGGTCGACCGTCGTGAAGAACGATACGAAGCTCGGCGATTCCTCCCAGACGGCCTCGAGTCGCTCTTCGCGCGTGATCGTCGCCATCATCGGAGCGTCTCCAGGTACGCGGCGAGCGCGCGCGCGTCCGCCGCGCTCAGTCGCGTCGACGGCATCAGGACCCCCGGCTTGATCGCCTGCGGGTCGAGGAACCAGCCTTCGAGATGCCCCAGCGAGTTCGGGATGATCCCGGCCCCGAGCGTCAGCCTCGAGGCGACGTGCGTCAGGTCGGGCCCGATCGTCCCGTTCGCGTTCGTGCCGCGGACGGTGTGGCAGTAGCTGCAATCGGAGCCGAGGAAGAGTTCCATCCCACGGAACGCGGCGCCCCGCGCCGGCACCGGCGGGGTGGTCCGTTGCGTGGTGACCCACGCCTGGTACTGGGTCTGCGTGTCGGCCACGACCTCGAGATCCATGTGCGCGTGCTGCAGCCCGCAGAACTCCGCGCATTCGCCGCGGAAGACGCCGGCTTCGTCGGACTGGAGGACGATCTGGTTCGTCATCCCGGGGACCGCGTCGACCTTCCGCTGGAGCCGCGGGATCCAGAAGCTGTGGATCACGTCGGCGGTGCTGACGTTCACGGTGACCGGCACGCCGACGGGGATGTGGATCTCGTTCGCGGTCGCGAAGCCCTCGGAGGGATACGACACCTGCCACCACCACCGGTGTCCGACGACGTCGAGCGAGATCCCCGAGGCCGCCGCGTTCGTCCCCTCGTCGGCCTGCGCCCGGAGCGTCAGGAGCGTCACGATGAACAGGACCAGGATCGCGACGATCGGGAGCACGATCCCGCCGCCGATCACCCACCCGAGCCCGCCTCGGTCGTCGACGACCGGTGCGTCCGAGCCGGACGGGCGCCGCCGGAACACGCCCCAGAGCAGCAGGCCGATCACGATCAGGAACACGATCGCCGAGACGGCGAACATCCCCCACCACAGCCGGGCGACGCGGTCGGCGCCCGGACCCGCGGGGTCGGTCGCGGATGCCGGACCGCTGCACGCGGTTGCGACCGTCGCCAGTGTGCCGATCAGGAACGAGCCCACGGGCACGTGGCTCCGAACGCGCGGCACCCCCACGACGGAACCGCCTTTCCCCGCCCATTCCGCCACCAAACCGGTTCGATGCGTGTAGCAGCGGTTCTCGAGGGGTACTGCCGGTGCGTGCCGACCATCTCTCGCCGGTCGTTCATGAAGCGGACGGCCGGTGCCGCCGTGGTCGCAGCGGGTGCCCCGGCGGTGCTTGCCGAGTGCTCCTCCGAGCAGACGGTCCCTGGCTACACGGGGACGCCATCCCCGACGATCACGCCGCAGCCGCCCGGGGTCCACACCTTCTTCACACGCCGCGAGGCACGCACGGTCGAGGCGCTGTTGGACCAAGTGATCCCGGGGTCCCCCGGCGTCCCGGGGGCGCGCGAGGCGAGCGTCGTCACTTTCATCGACCAGCGGCTCTCGCGGGACCAAGGGGTTCCGACGTTCACCGACCCGCCGTACGCGAAGCCGTACGAGGGCAACCGGCCTCCCGGTCCGGACACCGATCAGGTGATCTGGGTGCCCGCCGCGCAGCTGTACCGCTATGGCGTGCAGGACGTTCGCTTGGAGCCGCGCGAGCTCTACCGGAGATCCCTCCAGGCCCTGGACGCCTACTGCACCAAGAAGTTCGGGTCGAGCTACGCGGACCTCCCGGCGAAGCAGCAGGCCTTCGTGTTCGCCGATCTCGAGAACGACAAGGTGCCGACGTTCAACGGAGATCTCACGGCGTCGACGTTCACCGACGTGTTGTCGAGCGACGCGGGTCAGGGGTGGCTCGCGGACCCGATGTACGGGGGCAACCGCGACATGGTCGTGTGGAAGGCGATCGGCTACCCCGGCGCGCAGCGCGCCTACACCCCCGAGGAGATGCGCTCGGGGCATGCGAACCGGCGGCCACAGAGCTTCGCATCGATGCCGGCAGCGATGCCGGGGATGCCCGAGAGCGGGGTGCTGCTTCCCGAGGCCGGCGCGGTCACGGGCGTCGAAGGACCGACGGAACAGGAGGAGTTCGTGTGTCGGACCAGCCCCGGGTAGACGTCGTCACGATCGGAGCCGGCTGGACGGCGAACATCCTCGCGTGGAAGCTTACCGCCGCCGGGTACGACGTCCTGTCGCTCGAGCAGGGCGCTTCGAGGTGGACGTACCCGGACTTCTCGATGGATCACGACCCCGAGGCCTACGTGATCCGGAAGAAGATGATGATCGACATCACGAAGCTCACCTGGACGTGGCGTCCGAACCCGGCGATGCCCTCGCTCCCGATGCGGCAGTACGGCGCCTTCCACCCCGGAGCCGGCCTGGGCGGATCGGCGGTGCACTGGTCGGCGCAGCTCTGGCGATTCCTGCCGAGCGACTTCCAGTACCGCACGCACACGATCGAGCGCTACGGCGCCGACAAGCTCCCGGCCGACAGCCGGATCCAGGACTGGCCGATCACCTACGAGGATCTGGAGCCGTACTACGACGAGTTCGAGCACGACATCGGCGCGTCGGGCGTCGCCGGCAATCTGAACGGCCAGCTCCAGCAGGGCGGGAACCCGTTCGAGGGCCCGCGCAGCAGCGAGTACCCCAACCCGCCCCTCGTGCGGAACCAGGCGTCGCAGCCGTTCTGGGACGCGTGCCAGGAGCTCGGGTACCACCCGTTCCCGCAGCCTGCCGGCATCGCGTCCCGCGCGTTCACGGACCGCTTCGGCAACGAGCGGGCCGCCTGCCTGTACTGCGGATACTGCACGCGGTACGGGTGCGAGGTGGACGCCAAGTCCACGGGGATCACGACGCATCTCCCGGTCGCGCTCGCGACCGGCAAGTACCACGTGATCACCGGCGCCCACGTGATCCGGATCGAGGTCGGTGGCGACGGGCTCGCGACGGGCGTCACGTACGTCGACTGCGACGGCCGGGAGCTCTTCCAGCCGGCCGACGTCGTGATCGTCTCTGGCTACCCGCTCGGGAACGTCCAGATGCTGCTGAACTCGCGGAGCTCGCAGCATCCGAACGGCGTCGGCAACGACCGGGGGCTCGTGGGACAGAACTTCACCTACCAGCTGGCCGCGATGCCCGCGGTCGGGCTGTGGCGCGGGCGGCGCTTCGGGATGTACATGGGCAACGTCGCGACGTGCAACGTGATCTACGACTTCAACGCCGACGACTTCGACCACTCGAACCTCGACTTCGTCGGCGGCTCGCAGATCTACGCGGCGCTTGGAGAACGTGAGCCGATCTCGACGTTCTTGAACTGGGACGACTTCGACTCCTCATCCGGCGCGAAGTTCGTGCGCGACTTCGCCGAGGGCTGGGACTCGTTCATCCCGATCAACATCCAGGGAGAGAGCCTGCCCTACGACGACCAATTCATGGACCTCGACCCGAACTACACCGACGCGTGGGGACAGCCGCTGCTCCGCTTGACGTTCGACTTCCACGAGAACGACCACAACCTGTATTCGTTCATCGCGAAGAAGGCGAAGGAGATCCTGAAGGTGATGGGGCCAGACGAGATCCTCGCGTACACGCCGGCGTTGTCGCCGTTCGAGATCGACATCTACCAGACGACCCACATCACCGGCGGGGCGATCATGGGTGCCGACCCCGGCACCTCCGTCGTCACCGAGCACGGACAGGTCTGGGACACGCCGAACGTGTTCGTGACCGGCGCCGCGCAGTACCCGCAGAACCCGGGGGCGAACCCGACCGGGACGCTCGCGGCGCTCGCGTACCGATCGGGGGACGCGATCGTCGACCGGTACTTCCATTCGCCGGGCGAGCTGATCACATGACGGTCGGGACGCTGATCCTCCGCCTGGTGCTCGGGCTGATCTTCATCGGGCACGGCTCGCAGAAGCTCTTCGGGTGGTGGAACGGAGGCGGGCCGAGCGGAACCGCCGCGATGTTCGAGCGGGGCGGGTTCCGGCCGGCCGGTCCGTTCGCGATCCTTGGCGGCCTCACGGAGACCGTCGGCGGACTGCTCGTCCTGCTCGGCTTCCTGACGCCGTTCGGGTCGGCCGCCGTGATCGGCGTGATGATCACGGCGATCGTCGCGGTCCATCTCCGCAACGGGATGTGGAACACGAACGGCGGCATCGAGTTCCCGCTGATGAACATCGCGGCCGCCGCGGCCCTCGCGTTCATCGGGCCCGGACGCATCTCCCTGGACCACGCGCTCGGATGGGATCTCCACGGCATCGGCTGGGGGCTGATCGCGATCGGGCTCGGCGTCGTCGCGGCGTCGATCGTGCTCGTCTGGCGCCGGGCGCAGCTCGCGCGTCCGGCTCCAGAGGAGGGGCGGCCCGTACCGCCGCGAGCGGCATGACGGACGGTCGCTCGGAGGAGACCGAGGAACTCGGCCGGACCCGAGCCGACCCGGAGTCGGCTCGGCTCTTGGAGGCCGACGCCCGGGATCGTCTGGCGGCGATGGGGATCGACGCCGACGACGGCCTGACCCTCGCGAAGGAGTTCGTCGCAGCCGAGCCCGGCGGCGACGTCGATGACTTCCTGCGGTTCGTTCGAGCGAAGCGCGGCTCCGCGTGAGAGCGTGGAAGCGGGGCTCCGCGTGAGACGTGGGAGGGCCCGGAGGGCGCTTCCGCCCTCCGGGCCCTCGCTTCGATCGCTGGTCTGGGTCAGACCATCGAGCCGTAGTACGAGCCGACGCGGTTCCGGTACTCGGGGCTCGCGTAGGTGCTCTCGTCGAACTCAGGCGAGTTCTTGATCTGGTCCTTCGTGAGCCGCACGTACACGTTCCGGGCGTCCATGTCGACACGCATGATCGCGCTGGCCGGCAGGAGGACCTTCTTGCCGAAGATCCACGGGCCGGTGTCCACCACGATGTAGGACGAGCCGACGTCGAACGTGGCCTCGTCGACCTTGCCGATCGAGCCGTCCGTCGCTTCGACGTCGAACCCCTCAAGATCCACCGTGTCCGGCAGAACGATCTCGTACGTCCAGAGGTCCACGGACATATGCGTTCGCCTCCTCTTGCTCGGTATGTCCCGGCGGCTGCCGGAACACCCATCACATACCCGGCCCGCCCGGCCCGAACCGTGGGACATCCGTCCGACAAGCGATGTGGGATGACGGGCCGACGGGCCGGGTAGCGTATGGGCATGTCGGCGATCGGCCAGCGGATCGAGCTCACGGCGGCGCAGGCGCGCGCCTTCTTCGGGTCACCCGCCGGGATCCTGTTCCGCCGCTACCTCGCGGCCGGCGTGATCATCACCGCCCCGCTGCTGTTCCGTCTGCCCGGGCTCCGGCGCCATCCGCTGATCCGAACGCTCGAGCTGATCGGTGGCGCCGCGCTCTTGGTCAAGGCCGCCGAGGCGCTCCGGGACTGGGACGCGAGCGGGGGCCAGCAGCGCATCGTGATCGACGTCTGACCTCCGGAACGCGACCGGCGGTCACCCGGCGCCCGAGGGTCGTGGCTACACTCCCTCACCTCGTTCGAGAGGAGCACGGCATGGCGCGCGGGATCCTTGAGCGGCTGTCCGACGGCGTCGTGCTGGGCGACGGCGGTTACCTCCTGGAGCTCGAGAAGCGCGGGTACGTCCAGGCCGGCCCCTTCACACCCGAGGTCGTGATCGAGCAGCCACACGCGCTCGTCGAGCTGCACCGTGAGTTCCTCCGCGCCGGTGCCGAGGTGCTCCAGACGATGACCTTCTACGCGAGCGACGACAAGCTCGCGACCGTCGGGCTCGCCGGCAAGGTCGACGAGATCAACCGGAACGCGGTCCGCATCGCGCGTGAGGTCGCCGCCGAGGGCGAGGCGCTCGTCGCTGGGAACCTCTCGCTCACGTGGGCGTACGACCCCGGCGACGCCGGCAGTTCGGACCACGTCCGCGCGCTGCTCGACCGGCAGCTCCGGGACCAGCTCGACGCTGGCCCACCCGACTTCTGGATCGGCGAGACCTTCTCGTACACGGGCGAGGCCCTGCTCTTCGTCGAGCGGGCGAAGGCGACCGGTCTCCCCGTGATGGCGACGATGTGTTTCGAGCAGCTGCCGGCTCGGTCCTACGAGGGCGATGTCCCCGCCGACGCGGCGAAGAAGCTCGCCGACGCCGGCGCGGACATCGTCGGCGTGAACTGCCTGAACGGGCCCGCGCAGCAGCTCCCGATCGCGATCGAGATGGTCCGTGCGCTGGGCGCCGGAACCCCCGTCGCGGCGCAGCCGGTCGCGTACGCGACCACGGATGATTCGCCCGACTTCACGTCATGGCACGACTTCCCCTACGGCCTCTCGGCCCGGACTCTGGCGCGGGGCGATCTCGCCTCGTTCGCGGCCGACGCGCGCGCCGCCGGCGTCCGCTACATCGGGTCGTGCTGCGGCTCGGTCGCGGAGCACGTGCGGGCGATGGCGAAGATCCTCGGCAAGGCCCCGACCGAGGAACGCGAGTGGAAGAGCGCGAGCGGTCAGGCGATGTCCGCCTACGAGTACTACGAGCACACCGAGACGGAGGTCTGAGGGCCTCGCGCCCGAACCCGCCGAGTCTCGATACGGGTCAGCCCGAGGGCGCGCCGATCTCCTGCTGCGGCTGAGCCGCGGGCTCCGGTTCGGGCTCCGGCGCCTCGGAGTCCGGGATCTCGACGAAGTGCCGGCTGTGGGTCGCCTCCACGACCTCCTGCAGCCGTTCGCGCGAGCGCAGCTCCGTGTTCTGCCACTCCAGCTCGGCGAGCCTCCGCTTCAGGTTCCGGCGACGGCCCCAGCTGCCCCTGAGGAGCCCGACCCCAACCACGATGAGGAGCAGGGTGAGCATCCCCGCGAGGAACGCTGCGACGAGGGGCGCCACGCCGGAGACCGTGACCTTCGTCCCGAAGAGCATGACGGTCTGGTTCGGCGCGTTCAGGAGATGGTTCTCCGAGACGTAGTCGGCCAGCACCCCGGCCGTCAGCACACCTAGGAAGATCATCAACAGGCCCATCCCGCCTCACCTCTCCCAAGGACCGAGGCCACCCCGTCGGACCGACCGTATCGTTTCTCGCCACGTCCGGTCTAGAGATAGGCACCTCGCCGGAACCGCGCGGGTCCTAGGCGTGACTAGTCATCCCGGCCGGTCGCGGTTCCCCCTCCATACCGATATCTCGCAACCCATGGCCCCTGCGCGGCGCGCCGCGGTCGGCCGAGACCTGACATGAGGGTTGAGGAAGGTACGGAGAGAGATGGACACGAACCGGACGGGACTCGAAGGACTCACTCGCCGGCGCCGGAGCGTCCTCGTCGAGCGGATCGCCGACGGCGGAGTGCGGCAGGCGGATGGACACTCGCACGACGTCGATGCCGATGTCGTCGTCCTGGATCTGCAAGAGCTGGCGCGCCAGCGGCTCTCCTGATCGGCCGCTCGGACCGGCGCGGTAGCATGGGTGCTCCGCGCCGGTAGCTCAATGGATAGAGCATCTGACTACGGATCAGAAGGTTGGGGGTTCGACTCCCTCCCGGCGCGCGACCAGCGGAAACGCTGACGGAGTTGCGTCGTACCGCTCGGCGAGCGCACGTTCTGAGCCTTGTTGGTTCGCTCCGTAGCAGAATCCTCTGCCGAGACTTCTTGTCGTAGTGGAAGAACCACTTCGCATCGTGGCCGAGCCGGACCCTGCCGCAACAGCTGCCGAGGCAGCGAGTTTCGAGAGCTTCGTGCTCGAGAACCAGACTCGCTTGTTCGGCTTCCTCTGCCTGATGACGGGAAGCCGCCACGAGGCCGAGGAGATCGCGCAGGAGGCCTTCGTCCGCGTGCTCGATCGGTGGGACCACGTGAGCCGGCTCGAGGACCCCTCCGGCTACCTGTTCGTCACGGCGGTCAACGTGTTCAGGAAGCGCTTGCGGCGGGCGAAGCTCGCCCTGCGGCGGTCGATCGGCGC
>Ga0075423_10000510_pt1 | contig 31522 bp, 29 predicted proteins | sample SoiMethybrSBSTD2_FD_80114 | JGI IMG/M metagenome (GOLD analysis project Ga0075423, IMG submission 80114) | Bulk soil microbial communities from a Populus tree surrounding site in Tennessee, USA - Soil MetaG P. TD hybrid SBSTD2 | ecosystem: Environmental > Terrestrial > Soil > Tree plantation...
GACTCGGTTCGCCAGGGTCAGCGGTTGACGGCGATGACCGCGGGACAAACGAGCTTCCCGATTGCGCAGTCGATCTTCACGTTCGCCCAGTACGGGCAATCGGGCGCGTGGCTCAGTGAACTGCTCCCGCACACGGCGAAGGTCGTGGACGATGTGTGCTTCATCAAGTCAGTGCACACCGAACAGATCAATCACGATCCCGCAGTCACGTTCGCGCAGACGGGGTTTCAGCTCGCCGGCCGACCGAGCCTCGGCGCATGGGTGTCGTACGGGCTGGGGACGATGAACCAGGACCTGCCGGCGTTTGTCGTGATGATCACCGGGAACGGGCAGGCCCTGGCAGAACGGCAGTGGGGCACGGGGTTTCTTCCGAGTCGCTATCAAGGGGTCAAACTGCGATCGGTGGGCGATCCGGTGTTGTACGTCTCGAACCCCGAGGGCTTCGAGTCGTCTCAACGGGCGCGCTTCATCCAAGATCTCGAGAAACTGAACACGCTCGAGTTCGAGACCACACAGAATCCGGAGATCGCCACGCGGATCGCTCAGTACGAGATGGCGTTCCGCATGCAGACGTCCGTGCCCGAGCTCACGGATCTGTCGAAAGAGCCGCAGCACACCTTCGATCTATATGGCCCCGACTCGAAGCGGCCAGGGACGTACGCGGCCAATTGTCTGATGGCCCGGCGCCTCGCCGAGCGCGGCGTACGGTTCATTCAGGTCTATCACCGCGCGTGGGATCACCACTCGGGTTTGCCGAAAGCGATCCGCGCGACGTGCCAGCAGGTCGATCGGCCGAGCGCCGGTCTGATTCAAGACTTGAAAGAACGAGGTCTGCTGGACGACACCCTGGTCATTTGGGCGGGAGAATTCGGGCGGACCGTCTACTCCCAAGGCAAACTCACCGCTGACGACTACGGCCGCGATCATCACCCGCGTGCGTTCACGATCTGGATGGCGGGAGGCGGGGTGAAGCCGGGCATCACGCTCGGCGAGACGGACGACTACGGCTACAACGTCACCGCCGACCCCGTCCACGTTCACGACCTGAATGCGACGATCCTGCGCTGCCTGGGGATCGATCACACGCGGTTGACCTTCAAGTATCAAGGGCGCAACTTCCGGCTGACCGATACCGCCGGGCGCGTCTTCCAGAAGGCGCTGAGCTTCAACGCGAGTGGTGCGTAAGGTGTCGGCCGCGCCGATCGATCTCGGCCGGCGCATGTTCGTGCATCACGCGCTGGCCGCTGCCGGCGTCGCTGGGATCGCTGGCGCACTGCCGGTCACCGCGTTCGCTCGCCAGCAACTCAGTGGAGGCGGACGCGTTGCGCCGATCAGCAGTGCATTGAAGCTCGCGCAGTTCCTCAACAAGACCAGATACAACGATCTGCCGCTGAAAGCGATCGATCACGCGAAGATGATCATCGCCAGCACGCTGGCGAGTGCCGCACCAGGTTCGCTCATCGGCTCGGCACGCATCATTCGCGATCTGGCGAAGGAATCGGGCGGAAAGCCGCAGGCGACCATCTGGTTCGACGGGACGAAGCTTCCCACTCATGAGACCGCACGAGTCAATGCGGCGCTCAGCGACGCCGCGGCGTCGGATGACAGCGACATCCGCAACACCGCGCACGAAGGCACCACACTCGCCGCGGCCGGCCTCGCCATCGCCGAACAGACTGGGGCCACCGGACAGGACGTGCTGTTGGCAATCGTGATCGGCTACGAAGCGGCAGGCCGGATCGGTGACGCACGTCGCGGTGGTCGCGCTGGAGTGCATGCCTCACAGATCGTCGCGTTCGGCGGAGCGGTAGCCGCAGCGAAGCTGCTCAAGTTGACCGACGAGCAGATGGCACAGGCGCTCGGGATCGCGGCCATCACGATGGGCGGCCTCGCGACCGGCACCGACAGTTGGGCACGAGAATACATGGGTGCCAACGCGGCGCTCTGCGCCGTGAACGCCGCGGTTGCTGCCGGTCGTGGATACACCGTGAACGCGGACATGCTCGACGGCCCGGGTGGCTTTGTCGACGTATTCGGCGGCGGCAAGCAGGCGGTCGACAGCCTCACCGCAGATCTTGGGAAAGACTGGGACATCGTCGACTTCTACGCCGTCAAGCTCTGGCCGGGTTCCCATCCGTTGTCTGGAACGGTTGAAGCTGCAGTCAACGCCATTCGCATGGCGAACGTCGGGCCGGAGGACGTGGCGAAGATTCTCGTCGCCGGTCCGAACCGCACGACGGTCGGCGGGAGCCGGCGCCCGAAAGATCTGGCCGAGGCGATACACAGCCTGCCGTACTTCGTCGCATCGGCCGTCGCCGACCGGGACTTCACGTGGGTCCATGCGACCGACGCGAAAATCTTCAACCCGGTCGTGACGCGACTCATGGATCTGGTCGACGTCGATCCGTCGCCGCCGGCAGTGACGTACAAGTGGAGCTGGGGCGGAACCGTGACGATCGTCACCACGTCAGGCGCGAGGTTCAGTAGCACGGTCGATGCGCCTCGCGGGTCCGCGCCGCGCGGCATCGCGTGGAGCGACGTCGATGCGAAGTACCGCGCGCTCATGCCGGACTCGAAGCTGCCGGTGACGCGCATCGAGGAGAGCCTGAGTGTCATTCACGGCTTCGAGAAGGTGAAGCATGTGGCGGAGCTGATTCGTCTGATCAGCCCGACCAGCTGACACCACGCGTGTCGCGAATTCCATGCGTAACCTCGACTCGCTTCAACGATGAATGAGCACGAGTGGAATCGTGAGGGACTCGTGGCCACGTCGGGCGCGGCCGCCTAGCTCTTTGTCGCTGTTGTTGTTTTGTGAGACTTCCGCACTGGCTCGCGACGTCAACTCGGTCCGGACCGAGTCGTGAAGCAGTCAGTCGACTCGGGGCGCTCGCGCACGATCGTTGGATCCCCAGCGCCGAACCACAGCTCTGATTCGTACTGATTGTGAGCGCGACATCGGAGCTGAATGTTCTCTACTGTGGCGGAGCCACCGTCAGCAAACGGGACGACGTGATGAAACTCGAGAAAGCCGCGCTCAGTACATCGGCCTCGTGTGCCCGTAAATCCGCCCGCCGCGAGCCGCTCGAGCAGGACCGGATATCGACGCGCCGCGCGGGCGGCCTCGATTCGGCCATAGGCCGCGTGCTCGGACAGGTGAAGCACCTGCGTGCAGTAGGTGAACAGCGAGGAATAGCCTTCAGCGAGATAAAGACGTCGTGCATCGAGCTCGGCGAGTGAGGCAACGAGCTGCGACGTCGTCCCGCGTTCAGCTGCCGCGAGATCGTGAACTGCGGCAATGAGATCGCGATCGGAGAGCGCACCGCACGGGAGGGAGTTGGTCGTCATTTCAGGTGTATACCACGCGATTTTTCGAGCCTGTGAAACTGACGACGTGCGACGATCTCTTCTGCGCTCGATGTTCGCGCCGACCAGCGACAGCAACGCTTCACAGAGGCGCTGGTAACCGTGGAATGCAGTGTCTGTGGCGGCAAAGCTGATCGCTCGCATGGCCCACCCGCAAACCTGTCAAGTACTTTCTTTCTCTGCAACCCACAAAGCCAGGTGAGAATGACCCCAGGAAAGCGACTCGAGTGCAAGCACGAGTCGCGACTGGGGCGTTAGCCAAGTTCTCCGACAGCGAGTTGTGACAAAGATCAGCGAGCACCCGTGTCACCAGAACGCATCAGTGGTTCCCCACGTGCATCACGGTGTCTTCTGGACGGCGCGAGGGTTGGCGAGGAAGTCCGCAATGCTATTTGGTCCGCGCTGAGATCCCTTGAGCCACTGGACCTGCCACTCGGTTAGGCGTTCAGTCTTCTCCCACGTGAAGGTTCCGGGCGTTGGCTCGTTCACGTACTCCCGCTGGCGTATCAGTACCAAGGGCTGCTCGGCACCGTGAGTGCGCGCCGAATACTCAAGAGCGCTCTCATACTCCGCGAAGGCCGCGTAGTAGTCTGTATCCCCGGCCAAGCGCTGAGCCCCCCGTTCAGGGTGTAGCCAGACGCGATACTCGAGGACTTCATCATAGAAGTACCCGGCACCTGACCCCGTTTTGCCGGGGAAGGTTCCGACGCGATTGGGGTCGATAGCGATCGGGAACTTGCTTGCACCTGTCACGTCGCGATCGACGAGCGCGACCGAATAGGGCTGAACCGAGTTGCAGGCGAAGCCCAGCGAGGCGAGCAAAAACACCCTGAGGGAGTGCCTCATCGGGCGGCATACGCCGACAGGAGATGTCTTAGTGCCACAGTTCCATCGCTCCTCCGGCTAACTACTTATGGACCTGCGAAACCATACCCTTCGCAGCCAACGTGGCCTATCACTTGACTGTCAGCACCACAAGTCCCGAACGCGACGCATCTTACACCTGGTCTTGGTAAGCCCTTCGCAATGGACGCGCCGTCGGATTACGTGCAGAACTCGGGAAGTCCCAGCGATAAAATCGCGCTGTCCGCGAGCGAGGCTCGTGATGCCGGTTCCGTTTTCGTGGGCGATCGACACGAGGAGGACCAGAATGCCGAACGCCACCCCATGAGATTAGCCCTCGCCACTGCCGTCGTCGTTCTGGTCGCACTTTCAGCGGTCGGTGCGCAACGGGTGGCTGCTCAAAAGCCGACCGAATTGCCGAATCCCTATCGCCTGGTCGAGCGCTGGCCGACCTTGCCTGCGAGCATGAATGGCGGTAAATGGGGAGAAGTCATTCGAGTGCAGCTGGCGCCAGACCACACCATCTGGGTCTTCCATCGCTGCTTCAACACGCTCCCCGCTGGCAGCGCCACCTGCATCGGCCGCGGCAACGCGAACCCACCGATTCTGCAGTTCGACGGCTCGGGCAAGCTGCTCAGGAGCTTTGGTGCGGGACTGTTTGCCTACCCTCACGGCTTCACGATCGACGCGCAAGGAAACTTGTGGGCCACCGACGTCAATGACGAAGCCACCGTGATGGGAATGTCGGCCAAGAACGCCGCCGGCATCGTGATGGGCCACGAAGTACTGAAGCTGAGCCCGTCTGGCAAAGTGCTGCTCACGCTTGGCAAACACGGCGTCTCGGGGAACGGTGCGGACACATTCGATCGGCCCACCGGCGTTGCGATCGCGCCGAGCGGCGACATCTTCGTGACCGACGGCCACTACCCGAACAGCCACCATTCGGCCCGCGTCGTGAAGTTCAGTAAGGACGGTCGCTTCATCAAAGCGTGGGGACGCGAAGGCACAGCACCCGGCGAGTTCCAGGATCCACACGACATCGTCATCGGCGGCTCGCAGAATCGCGTCTATATCGCCGACCGCAGGAACCAACGCATCCAGGTGTTCGATCAGGACGGAACGTTCATCGCGGCGTGGAAGCAGTTCGGCGAGCCGAGCTCGGTGTTCGTTGGCAACGACGACACCATCTATGTGGGCGCTGCGTTTCCGGACGCCACGACGAAGAAAGGCGAGCGGAGAGGCATCGTCGTCGGCAACGCCAAGGACGGATCGCTCAAAGCGTTCATTCCCGACCCGTACGACATCGAGACACTCGAGCGCGGATCGTCCGCATCAGGCATTGCCGCCGACGAGATGGGCACCATCTACGCGGCCGATGTCGCCGCGCACAACTTGCGCAAATACGTGAGAGTTCAATGAGGTTTCTTGGCTACTGCGATCCGGTCTTGACCAGTTCCTTCGATCCGGACCGCGACTGCGGCGGCTCCCACGAGATCCACAGAATCTTCTCGGTCGGCTTCATCGGGTTCGGCGAGACGCGCGCCTCCACCTCGGCATCGAGCCCGTACAGGTACTCGGTGATCGCTGGAATCGCATCGAGCTGTGCGACAGGAGCCTCGAAGCCGACAATCTTCGGATAGGCCACAGTCGCGTCCTCATACAGCTTTGCCTTGATCGCGGCCACGGCTTGCACCGCGCTCTGAATGCTCGCAACGCTGATGTCCGAGATGATTGGCATCAGCCCCGTAATCTGTGGCCCGGTGATCCCGAGCGTCTGAACGGTCAACCGTCCGCTGATCTGGTTGGCGTTGGCCGCGATCGACAGCGCCGGAAGTCCAGAGATGTTCAGCCCGGTCTCGAGTGCCGTGAACTCGGCGCGCACGCGAATGCCTACGCCCTCGTAGACCGGTATGTTGCCGACGAACGACTTCGATTCGTCCTTTCCATCGGCGGCCTTCGCTTTGTACTTCGTGTCGACCTTCCGGTTGTGCGTGAAGTACTTGATGTAGTCGAGGGTCAACACATACGACTCACCTTTGACCGATGCGCCGACGACCGCCACGGTGGTCGATGCGTTGGCGCTGAACTTCGACAGTGAAATCCGCAACGTTTCGGTGTCGAGATCACGCAGCAAGGCATTCTTGAACTCGGGCGACGTGATGTCGGCCTTGGTCTCCCCGGGACCGAGCGTCGTCGCATCTCGCAGCCAGATCGTCGTCGGATTGAGCGGCTGATACAGATACACCGATCCGGACGCATAGAGACCGGACGGGTAGGAATCGATCGGTACTTTCGGTGCCGAGGCGCAGCCGGTCGCCACCAGTGCGACGACAGCAATGAACGGAGCGACCTTCGTCATCAGGCGGACTGGTACGGCAAGTGTCATAGAGGGCCTCGCTGTGCATCTGGAAAGGTGCCCGCGGATACGTGCGGACACTTGATCAACGACACCGGCCGTCGGAGCGAACACGTGCCGTGCTAGCCTTCACCAGAGCGCATCGACTCGTGTCTGACCGCACGCCTCCCGCACGCCAGCAAATTGCCGATGGTATTCATCTGGTACGGTTCAACTCGCAATACGCGCTTGCGTCCACGTTTCTTCGCATTCAGGAACATTACGAATCGAGTCGCTTCCGCGGCCGCGTGTTCTCACTCGAGGAGTACATGGATTGGTACGCGGCGCGGTTCGGGGCCTTCACGTACTTCGAGGACTGGAGCGGGTTCAACGTGCCGTCGACCGCGCTCGATCCGTTCTATGGCGGACGGTTCGATCCGCTGCTGCGGAAAGAGCGGCAACTACTCCGCATGTTCCGCGACGTGAAGCGGCCGTTTTATGCGATCGGCCTCTACAGGCAGGACGACCTGACCCACGAGCTCGCCCACGCGCTGTTCTTCACGCGTCCTGACTACCGCCGCGACGTGCGCCGAGCCATGCGCGACTACGACACGCGGCGGGTCGCGCGGTCTCTCGCGTCGCTCGGCTACCATCGCGCCGTTCTTCAGGACGAAGTGCACGCGTACTTGATCGCCGGATCGGGTGTAGCCGGCGTGTCGGCGAAAGCCCTCGCTCCGCTGCGCCGTTCCCTGCGCGCCCTGTTTCGCAAGCACGCACCGCGGCTGCGCTAGAACCGTTTTCGGATTCCCCTAGCGACGGCCGGCGTGTCGTCGCGACGAGCGACCCTGGCCGCGAGCGACCTGTGGGCGCCGTGATCACCGAAAGCAAGTCAATCAGGTCCGGAGGCGCAGCCAGCGCCGGCGGACCGTGAGTCGATCGCTGGAGGACCTGATTTTCCACGGCGTCGAACGGGAGCCGCGGGCAGGGTCGCCCGCCGCGCCGACACCCACGTGCGCCACTGCAAGCGCTAATCGAGCGGCAGCGCGAAGCGCGATGCGATGTAGTTGATCGATCGCTCCTGACGGAAATAGTTGCAGTGCCACACCGTGTCGGACGTGCCGTAGTCGCACGACGCTCCGGCCAGTTTCAGCTTCGGGACGCCGAAGTCGGTCATCGACCACGTGTCGACGACGAGATCGTTGTCGGTCGGGAACACGACATCGGTGGCGAGATCGATCAGGCGATCTTTGCGGAAGTTACGCCAGAACCGCCACCCAGGATTCGAGGTCTCGAAGTTCGACAGGATCGCGTAGTAGGCCGGGTCCACCGCGCAAGGACCGATGCGCAGGCGATTGATCTCATGGTTGTTGTTCACCGCCGATTGCCCGGAGAGTCCGGGCACGAGTGCCGTCAGCGCATCGACCAGCGGTGTCCTCGCGAGCGCACCAGTCACCGACACGATCACTTCGACGAGTTTTTCTGCCACCCACAGGAACGGATTCGCAAGTCCCACTAGGCTCATCGTCTTTTCGGCGAAGGTGCCGATGTTCGAGAGCAGGCTCATTGCGTGCTGAATCTTGTCGGGCGCGGCCAGCGACGTGCCGTGAAGCGGCGACCCCGCCAGCACAGCGCGAACCTGTGCGTTCGGTCCGAGGCGAAGCGAGCTGCCAAACGCTTCGAGCCACCATCGCACAACGAGTCCTCCGCGGCTGTGGGCGACGACATCGATCTGGCCGCTGGAACCCGACATCGCGCGACCGAGCTCGAGCGCATTGATCACCGGGCTGACCGATAACGTCGGATGCTCGAAGAAGAGAATGCGGTCGTATCGTTTGGCGGCCTTGTTGAGGAAGCGCAGGCCGCGACCGTCCGCGGCGAACTCGTTCAGCATGTTCCCGGCGTTCGAGAACGTGCCGTGAACGAACAGCAGCGTGCGGCCGCTGAAGGGTCCTGAGACATCCGCGTCTTGAAGGAGGAACGACCCGCCTGGTGTTTGACGCACCGCGCGCATGCGCGACCTGAGCGACTCGTCGATCGCCGCATTGAGACGACGATCGATCACACCAACAGCGGCGATGATCTTGTTGGGTGCGAGAGTTGGAAACTCTTTCGTCAGCACGAGCGATCCCTGGCCGGTTGCCTCGAGACCGCGTCGCCCGCGGCGCCGCGCGCGGGGACGGGATGGTATGCCATCGCGCCAATACAGCGTTCCGTTCTCCTCGACCAGCGACACCGCCTTCATCGTGCTGTCGGGAGCGTTGATCGCGCGCCGTCGTCGGCGGCGCAGCGAGGCGACCGTGAACTTCTCGGGATCGGCCGAGACGTACAAGTCCTTGAACAGTTCGTCCTCGCGGCGGCTCGCCTCGATGTGGGACAGGAAACGCGCAGGGTCGGGCGTCGCAGATGATGTCATGTCGCTCTCGTCATTCGATGATGATCGGCAAGGGCGTCACCGGCGGTGCCGCCGATCGCGCGAGGCGGATATCGAGCAGGCTGTCGAACTCGCGCCGGCTGCGCATGTTCGCGCGCCCCTCCTTCATCGATTCGGCGAAGCTCCAGGCGCCGGTGAGATAGGTCGCCTCGAGCATCACCAGATCGCCGGACGTCACGTATTCCATGATCTCGTCGTAGTGCAGGCGCGTCAGACGCCACCCGAACTGCTCGACGAGCCGATCGCCGCCGAGGCGCGCGAGTGCGCTGCCCACCGGCGGCACTTCGGCCGGCACGTGCATCACCTCCACGAACGCATCGTGTGCCTCCTCCGATCGCCAGTAGCCCACGAAAGCATGGCCCGAGAGGAGCACGACCACTGGATAGATGTCGATGTATTCCAGACAGGAGGCCAGCAACAGCGCGAGATCGATGCAGGTGCCGGTATTCGACCCCAGAATGTCGCTGGGCGTACGCAGACGCTGGCTCTGCTCCGAGTAGGCCGGCGGCGGGTTGATGTATTGCAGCCGGTACTCGTTGACGAGCGCGGTCCAGATCGCCTGCACCTGTGCGTCGACGCCGGCCGTCGGGTTCTCGGCGTCTTCGTCGACCGACTGATAGCCGTCGAACCCGGCCGCAGGATCGTCTTCGATGCCGATGAGATACCGGCGCGACGAGCTGATGATCTTCAACACCGCCGGATCGCGCGGGAGCACGAATGACGGCAGCCACGGATTGTTCTCGGTGTCGTCCACCCACTCGTCCACCGGAATCAGCACCACGCGTTTGGTTTCCTCGAGGGCCGTGCGATCGCCGCATGTGACCTTCACGTAGAGCGTCGAGATCACGCGCTCTCTGAGCGACCGCGGCAGCGTGGCGGTGAGCGGGATGCGAATGCGGCGGCCGACTTCGACCTGCGGTTCATCGAGCACCGTGTAGGTGCATCGGTACGGATAGTTCTGCGATCCCAGGTTCAGCTCCACCTCCACCTTGATGTCCTCGAGTGGATCCGTCACCAGCTTCGTCAGCGTCAGCCGCTCGAGGAGCGAACGATCGTTGTGGAGCAGCGAGTAGTTCACCTCCTCCGGCACGTCGATTTGCACCTGCAGGAGCCCGACCATCGGGGTGCCGCCGAGACGAGCGAGCCGCTGCAGCCGTGTTTCCGTCGGTGCCGCCTGCGCGGCCACGGTCTCCCCCGTGACCTTGTATTCGTCGAACACGCTCACGCCCATCCAGATCACGATGGCCGTGCCGTGCATGCGCTCGCTTTTCATCTTCGACCACGCGTTGAGGAACGCGCGAGAGATGGCGTAGCCGTTTCCGGGGCGACACCACTGCCAATAGAACGCCTGGAAGAATCGTTCGGCGAGGTCGTCGTCGATCTCGTCGAGGAAGCCGAGCGCGGCGCGCGCGCCTCGGGCCACCATCTCGCGCGCGATGCGGGCGCCAGAGTAGTACAGATTCAATGTCACCAGCCGCGGCGGACGCGCCGCGTCGATGAGGACGGTGGCAAGGTCGTCGTAGGGCACCGGCAGCTCTGCGACATTCGACTCGCGCAGGATCATGCCGTCGCGAACGCGGTCCTGCGGGTCGACGATCTTTCGCCACACCGCTGGCTTCTCTTTCTTCAACTCGTCGTAGAGCGAATCGAGGTACCACAGAGCCTGATGCGTATCGAGGCCGCTGACGTGCAGCACGTCCCATTTCGTCTTGCGAACGAGCTTCTTGATGTCCCCCACGCTCTCGGTCTCCGACACCTTCATCGTGGGCTGCGGCTTTCCGGCATCGCCGCGACCGTCGGCGCCGATCGCCGCACGAATCCGGTCGCGCTCCTGGTTGAATTCGTAGAAGTCTTCGAAGCGGCCGGGCGAGCTTTCGACGAAGAGCACCTGTTCGGGCGGCTCGGGGAACACTGCACGCGAGCCATTGCGAAACAGCCGAGTGATGAGCATCGTGTGGAACCGGCCCACACCTCGCGTCGCCGCGCTCAGCAGGTACTCCCACGGCACGTCAGCAGCAGCTTCATGCACAGCATTCTGGTCCGCGTCGGCAGCGTCCCACGGGTGCAGCTCCACTTCCACATGCTGTCCCTGGGCCAGTTTCTTGATGAAAGTGCGCCGGACGCCGACGCGCTCCAGATCCTCGAGCGCACGCTCCCGCACGTTCAGCCGCAGGTCGGCATCGTCGGCCCACCGCGTTCGCGAGCGCAGGATGTACGTCCATTCCTCGGCGAGACGCTGGAGCGGTGCGCTCCGCGATACCTTCTGCTCGACCAGCCGGTTGCCGATCGAGGTACGGATCGTGACAACCGTGTGGATTTCGGGTTTTCGCCTCGCGACAGGTTTCGCCCGGCGGCGCGGTGTCTTCTGCTTTTTGGCCATGATCCTCGGCGCTGTGTGTGGGTACCGGCGCATGCTGCACGCGCACGCACGCTCGATGAGATTAACGCCGTCGGGCGCGGATGCGAACAGCCAGATATCATGGAACCCACGATGGACCTTCGTTCGATCGGCTCGCTGCGTGTCTCGGTGGTCGGCCTCGGCTGCAACAACTTCGGGATGCGCATCGACGATGACGCCACGGCACGCGTGGTGAGTGCGGCGCTCGACGCCGGCATCAACTTCTTCGATACCGCCGACATCTACGGCGCGACCAAGAGCGAGGAGTTTCTCGGCCGCGCGCTCAAGGGGCGTCGGCAGCAGGCGATCGTGGCGACGAAGTTCGGGATGGCGGTGGACGATCGGCGCAAGGGCGCGCGTCCCGAGTACGTGCGCGCCGCCTGCGACGACAGCCTGAAACGGCTTGGCACCGACTACATCGATCTCTATCAACTGCATCAGCCGGACCCATCGGTTCCGATCGCAGAGACACTGGGCGCCCTGAACGATCTCGTGAAGGCGGGCAAGGTGAAAGAGATCGGCTGCTCGAACTTCTCCACCGAGCAGCTCGACGAGGCCGCGCGTGCGACGAAGGCGGGCGCGGCACGGTTCGTCAGCGTGCAGAACGAATACAGCCTGGTGCACCGCGAACCCGAGAAGAGCGTGCTGTCCGCATGCGATCGCCTCGGCCTGGCGTTCCTTCCCTACTTTCCGCTCGCCAGCGGACTGCTGACCGGCAAGTACGATCCCGCGACCGGCGCTCCCAAAGACAGTCGCTTGTCGCTGTCGTGGACGTCGCGATTCACGAACGAGAAGAACGTTCAGATTGCGGAAGCGTTGAAGTCGTTCGCGGCGGCGCGCAACCACACGCTGCTCGAGCTCGCGTTCTCGTGGCTCGCCTCACGACCTCGCGTCGCATCGGTGATTGCTGGAGCGACGTCGCCGGAACAGATCCGTGCCAACGCCGCGGCCGTGAACTGGACCCTGACTCGCCAAGATCTGGCGGAAATCGATCGCGTCAGTACGTAATGTCCGGCTTCAGCCGGACCTGACGATGGCAGCAATGAGCTGCGACCAGCGTGGCGCCGAGGTGTCGCGGAGAATCGTCCTGGCGCGAATCAGACTCTCCGCCGTTCCACTCGTCGGCCCCACCGATCCCGTTGTCGAGAAGACAAGCAGCTTTTCCGTGATGGTCGTTCGAAACGCGTCCGGATGCTGCAGCAGGACACGGCGCAGATCGATCACGCCGTTCATCGGTGTGCCATCGACGAAGGCGCCAGACGCATCGACCGGGCCGATCTGATCGGACGTGCGCCAGCGGCCAATGGGATCGAAGTTCTCGAGCGCGTAGCCTAGAGGAAAGAAGTTGCGATGGCAGTTCACGCACGGCTCGGCGGGCAGCGTGCGCGTCTGCGGCGTGATCGGCAGCTCGGGCTTCACCGGTTGCGCGCCGGGAAATCCATTGGGCGGCGCAGCGCCGAGGAAGTGCAGTCGCACCCATTTCGCGCGCGTCGCTGGCGTCGTATACGCCGCATCGATGCCGTGCTGATGTCGCGACGTCACCATCAGGATGCTGCCGTGCCCGAGCAGGCCAGCACGTTCAGGTGCCGAGGAGACGCGGCGGAACTGCGCACCGCTCACGTTCGAGACGCCGTAGTGTTTCGCGACCTGCTCGTTCAAGAAGGTGTAGTCGGACGTCCAGAGTTCGATCGGATCGCGATCAGCACGGAGTTGGCTGAGGATGAAGAGCTCGGTCTCTTTCGCCAGCGCATCGCGCAAGGAGACGTCGTAATCGGGGAAGTACTTCTTGTCCGGATCGGCTTCGGCCAGCTTATCCAGCTGCAGCCAGGGAAAGAAGAACCGCGCGACGAATGCATGCGCGCGATCGTCGGCGAGCATGCGCTGGACGTGCCGCTCGAGCGTCGCCGTGTCGTTCAAGCGATGCGCGTCCTTCAACAAGGCCGCATCGGGCGCGCTGTTCCACAACAGCGTCGCAAGCCGCGCGGCGATCTCATGAGCAGGCGTTGCTGCCGGTTTCGGATCCGCTCCAAGATACTGTTCGATTGAGGCGAGCATCGCCTCGAGCGTCGCTCGATCCGGCCGCGGCGCACCAACCGGCGGCATCGCGCTCGCCTGAAGCTGCCGGTACGCTCGCGCCCACATGTCGGCGTTGGTCTGCGTTCGATTGAAACGCACGAGCAGCGTGCCCGATGGCGAACGCAGCGAACCGTTGTGACAGGTGGCGCAGTAGGTGTCGAATGCCATCGATGCGTCAGGGCCGTGCTGTGCGGATGACTTGGCAAAGCGCAGATCGCCTTGCGCCGACATCAACACGCCAGAGCACGTCACCGTTGCCGCGACGAGCACGCACACGGCGATGCGATTCCACGTCGGACGGATGGCGCAAGGCTCAGGCACGGGCTCATCTTACCGACCCGCTCAGCAGATTCCTTCCTACATGATCGGGTAACACCACCGTCGTTCGCTGGTGCAATACTGATCGCGATCAACGAGAGGATATTCATGGCAACCACAACGGATAGTTCGCTGCAGGTGAAAACGATCTCGCCCGGTCTCACCGTCGACGATCTCCAGAAGAGCATCAGATTCTTCGAGGGCCTGGGCTTTGCGGTGGAAGAGCGGTGGGAGGATGGGGGCACGCTGCGTGGCGTGTCGCTGCAGGCCGGCAACGCCCACATCATGTTGAATCAGGACGACTGGAAGAAAGGGCGCGACCGCCAGAAGGGGGTCGGCCTTCGTCTCTTCCTCGGCACGACGCAGAACATCGATCAAGTGGCGGCGCGAGCGAAGGCCGCGGGCATTACCCTCGACTCGGAACCGCGCGACACGGAATGGGGCGCGCGTGCGTTCGAGGTCACCGAACCGACCGGATTCAAGCTGACGATCTCGTCAGAGTAGCTGGGGCCGTCAGTGGGGCCTGCCCCCGGCCTGCCCCCGCCCTGCCCCGGGCCTGCCTCCGTCCTGGCTCGGGGCAGGCCTCAACCCGCATAATGTCGGCCATGCGCCCCTCATGGCTTGTTGCTTGCGCCAGCCTTGTCTTCGCGACGGGCATCGTTCTCGACGCTCAGTGGATCAAGCTGACCACGCCCGGCCTGCCTCGAACGCCGGATGGCAAGCCCAACCTCACGGCGCCGGCACCCCGCACTGCGGATGGCAAACCCGATCTGTCCGGTTTGTGGAAGAACGACGGCGGCGATCGCCTCTACAACAACGTCACTGCGGATATGTCGGTGAGCGACGTTGCACCGTCGGCGCAGGCGCTCTTCACGAAACGATCGCTCGAGTTCGGCAAAGACAGCATGGAGACGCAGTGCCTGCCGCTCGGTCCCGCCTACTTGACGACTCGCTACCGGGACATGCGCATCGTCCAGACGCCGGCGCTGATCGTGATCGCCTTCGACGATGGGATGCATCGCACGATCTGGATGGATGGGCGTTCGCTCGAGAAAGATCCGAATCCCACCTGGATGGGGTACTCGGTCGGCCGCTGGGACGGCGACGTCCTCGTCGTCGAGAGCAACGGCTACACCGATCGATCGTGGCTGGACTTCGGCGGCCACCCGCACACCGAGGACCTTCGAATCACCGAGCGGTACACGCGACGCAACGTCGGGCGCATCGAGGTGCAGGTGACGATGGCCGATCCGAAGCTGTATTCGAAGCCGATCGTCTTCATGATGCCGATCAAGCTGCTGCCCGATACCGAGATGCTCGAAGGCTTCTGCGAGAACCATCACAAGAGCCGCGAGCGCATGACCACGACAAAGGCAGCGACGTTCGTGCAGGTGCCGGCGTCGACGCTCTCACGCTATGCGGGCACGTATGACACCGTCGAAGACGACGGCACGAAACACTTCGCGACTGTGACGCTGGACGGCAGCGATCTCTGGCTCGATTACGACGGCAAGGGAAAAGAGCTGTTGATGGCGCTGTCGGCGACGCGGTTCTCGTGGTCCGGCTCGATCGTGGAGTTTGCGCCGCTCAATGGCGGCGGCGTGAATGTCGAGATTCATTACGTCGAGGGAACGGAGCGCGGCGCCCGGCGCAAGTAGGGAACTATGAGACACACAACTTCATGTGCTGCCGTCCTTCTCGTGCTGTCTTCGATTGCGCTATCGGCGCAGTGGGGTAAATTCGCGGATCCGTCCGTGCCGCGCGACGCGAAGGGCGGCGTCCGCATGGACGCGCCGCCACCGCGCACCGCTGACGGCAAGCCCGATCTCTCGGGCAACTGGTTGCGTGCCGATCGCGAGCCGCTGCCATCGGAGCTCGCGGGACTCTTCTCTCAGCGCAACCGCGACGCTGCCGGCGATGTCGTCGTCGAGCCGCCGGTGCCGGTATTTCCTGCCGATCCGAGGTCGCCTCCGATCGCGGCGTTCTGGGACATCTCGACGAACATCAACGGCGGCCTGCCGATGACGCCGTGGGCCGCGGACGTCAAGAAGAAGCGGATGGCGACGGACATGAAGGACAACCCCGACGCCAACTGCATGCCCATGGGCCTCACGCAGTTCCACATGCAGCCGCAGCCGCGGAAGATCGTGCAGACGCCGAAGCTGATCGTGATCCTCTACGAATCCAACTACGGCCTTCGCTACATCTACCTCGATGGACGCAAGCTGCCACCGGCGGGCGAGCCGCAGCCATGGTGGTACGGCTACTCAGTCGGACGATGGGAAGGCGACACACTGGTGGTGGAAACCAACAACCTACGCGGCGCTGAAGAGAGTCAGTACGACGGCTGGCTCGATGTGCGCGGCACGCCGTTCAGCGGCCAGGCCAAGTTCACCGAGCGCTTCCGCCGCCCGATGTTCGGCAAGCTGGAGATCGACGTCACGCTCGACGATCCGAAGGCCTTCACGAAGCCGTTTACGGTGCGCATCAACCAGCGCGTGATGGTGGACGAGGAGCCGATCGAGTTCGTCTGCAACGAGAACCAGCAGTTCCGCAGACGGATCAAAGTCGACTGAGAGCCGCAGGACGTCGACTCCCAAGTCTACGACCAAAACTCTGGGCGCAGCGTCTGACTGACAGCCTTTCATTTCGGGGAGAGGACTGCGATGCTGAAGTACGCCTGTACGGCACTCGTGCTCTCAGTGGTGCTGCCGTCAATTGCGGCGGCCCAAGCGGCTCAAACGGTCACACCCGACGCCGCCCGCCTGGCGTACTTCAGCCCGCAGCGTGCGTTCTTTCAGTCGAACGACGGCAAGTCCGCACAGGCGAAGCTGACGACGCTGCAGACGCAGGCCTCGCGGGAAGTCGACGCGCGCAATGCGAAGCTGAAGGCACTGCAACAGGAATTGGACCAACGGTCATCAGTGCTCGCCGAGGGCGCACGACGCGAGCGCGAGCTGGAGATCGATCGAGTTCAGCTCGATCTGCGGCGCTTCATGGAAGACGCGCAGGCGGAATTCCTCGGCGTGCAACGCAATCTGGAGAACGCATTCCTCGCCAAGCTCGCTCCAGCCGTCGACACTCTTGCCAAGAAGCGCGGACTGCTCTTCGTGCTGAATCAGGATTCAGGAGTGCTGGCGTGGGCCGATCCGCGTCTCGACATCACTGCCGACGTGGTAGCGATCGTCGATCAGCCGGCGAAGTGATCGTGCGCACGCTCACATTCGTCGCGCTGATCATCGCCGCATTCGCCGGCGCATCGTCCGCTCAGACGCAAACCGGATCGGCGTGGATTCTGTGGGAGAAGACCTACACGACGAAGGGGACTGCGGCGCCGACGACGATGTGGGAGCCGTACGATGGCTACAGCACGCTGGGCGAGTGCCGGAAGGCGGCGCTGCCACTGGTGCAATTCGCACTCGACTACGTGAAGAGCGGTAACGGCAAAGTCCTCGGACCGGTGCAGATGGACGGCCGAGCGGTGACGTACACGATCACCGAGTCGGGCGTCCAGCAGACCGTCAACGTCCGGTATCTGTGCTTCCCAGGGCCGTTCGATCCACGGCCGCGCGGCTGATCGCGTTCGACTACTTCAATCGCGTCGCCGCGACCGCAATGCCCGCCGTCGCGCAGGCTTCATCCTTGTCCTGCCCAGGCGCGCCGCTGACGCCGATCGAGCCAACCACCTGATCTCCTGCGCGTATCGGCAGACCTCCGCCGAGCGCAATCGTGCCTTCGATGGATGGCGGCGGCACCTGCGTGGCCCACGCCTTGGCGGTTTCCATCGATGGCCGCCGATAGATCAGCGCGGTGTAGGCCTTCTTGCGCGCCACTTCCACTGTGTGCGGACTGGTGCCATCGTCGCGCACCGACATCTTCAGATTGCCGCCGGCGTCGATGATCGCAACCGTCGTGCGATAGCCGTCGGCGCGGCATTTGTCGAGCGCCCCACGGGCGATGTCCATCGCCATATCCAGTGACAACGCCTTCTCTGTGAGCAGACCCGTAGCGGGCTTTGCACCTTGCTGCGCCGACGCGAGCGCAGGCAACAGCAACACAATCGCGAGTACTCGCATGCACCACTCCTTGGATGAGTGGTGAACAGTAACACTGATCAAGGTCCGCCGTAGGGGATCGCGAAAGCGGCAAGCCGGACACTACACTGCGATTGCTCGACTCGCATCCGGCAGCTACAATCCGCCCGTGGCTCAGACACCTCTGGGAGTCACGTCGGCGCCGACCAATCTCCCCACTGGTCTTCAGCTCGACCCCCTGGACGATGCGCGTTTTGCGCCAGGTCACATCTTTGCGGCCCGCTATCGCATCGTCAGTCTTCTTGGCCGTGGCGCGATGGGCGAGGTCTATCGCGCCGACGATCTCCGCCTCGGGCAGTCGGTCGCGCTCAAGCTCATGTCCGAGGCGATGGCACGCCGTCACGATGGCCTGCGCCGGCTGACCGACGAAGTCCGGCTCGCACGCACCATCGTGCATCCCAACGTCTGTCGTGTCTACGACATCGGTCATGCCGACGGTTGGCACTACCTCTCGATGGAATACGTGGACGGCGAAACGCTCGCGTCATTGCTGCGGCGCATCGGTCAACTTCCGGTGCTGAAGGCACTCGAGATGACCAGGCAGTTGTGCCTCGGCGTCGCCGCGGCGCACGAACGCGGTGTACTGCATCGCGACCTGAAACCGTCGAACATCATGGTCGATGGCCGCGGGCAGATCCGCATCATGGATTTCGGTCTCGCCGTTGCGGCCAATGCCGACGTGCGGGAGATCGCCGGCACGCCTGCGTACATGGCACCGGAGCAACTCGCCGGCGAGGTGGTGACGAAACAGACGGACCTCTACGCGCTCGGGCGCGTGCTCGCAGAGATTCTGCCTCCGAACGTCAACGCCAACCTGGAGGCGTCGGTGCAGGCGTGCATGGAAGGTGATCGCTCGAAGCGGCCGCAATCGGCCTATGCGATCCTCGCTGCGCTTCCCGCAGGCAGTTCGCTTGCAACCGAGGAACTGGCGATCCCAACACCGGCGATGGTGGCCGCGACTCCGATCGCAGGGGCGTTGCCGCCAGCGGTCGCGTGGCTGCTTCTCGCGGCGGTGATCGGCGGATCACTGGGCGTCGCCTCGCGAGCGTACGTGTTGAACGTGGCGCCATCGCAAGTGCCGAAGCCGCCAGAGGTGCTGGCCGAACGAGCACGTGAAGTACTCGCACAGAGAGGGCCACGCGAGCCCGAACGAGATCGCGCGTTCTGGTGGTGGAAGACTGACGCAGGACAGATCCTCTTCACGTATCGAGAAAGCTCGACGCCACTTGTGCCTGCGAACCTGCTGCACATCGTCTCGATCGAGGATCCTCCGATCGATGCTGGGGCAATGACCGTCGTGACGCTCGACGCCGAGGGCACGCCCACTCCGCTGCTGCCGCCACTGCGAACCCCGTGGCCAACTGGACGACGACGAGCCGCAGACTTGATCAGCATCCTCATCGGCCTTGTCGGTAGCTCCATTCTGGCTCGTCGAAATCTTCGCGCCGGAGAAGGCGACCGCCAGGGGGCATGGCGGCTCAGCATCCTCGTGTACAGCAGCAGTCTCCTCGCGGCTGCGCTGCGCGCACATCACATCCCGTCGTTACCCGACGAGCTCGCGTGGCTGCTCGGGGTGGCGGCGTGGGCGTTGTTATGGGCCGGCTTCAGTTGGCTTGCGTATGTCGGCTTCGAGCCGTACAGCCGGCGTTGGTGGCCGAACGCTCTCGTCTCATGGACACGCGTGCTCGAAGGCCGCGTCCTCGATCCACTCGTCGGCCGCGATGTGCTCGTCGGTGCGCTGGCTGGTGTGATATGGAGCGCAGTGCACGTTATCCAATTCACCCTCGCGGGCAACGCGGGAGCGCCGACGTACAGCCTATCCGCGCTGGACGCACTCCGATCGCCGTCCGACTTCGCGGGCCAGGGTGTCGCGGCGTTTCAAAGCGGTCTGCTGCTGGCGTTGTTTGCCGTTGCGATCCTTGCCCTTCTTCGCCTGATCTTCCGCAAGTCTTGGATCGCGATCGCCGTATTCATTGCGCTTGGAAGCACGGTGGTGGCGGTATCGCCTTCGGTTGGCAACGTGGCGGTTGCCGGCCTGTTGGGGGCAATGGGTTTCGCTGTCATGCTTCGAGTGGGCATTCTCGCGTTTGTGGTGACGACCATTACTCTCCAATTCCTGACCTGGCTGCCGCTCACGCTTGATGGGGACGCGTGGTACTTCGGTCAGTCGTTCCTCGTCTTGGTGGTGATCGGCGCACTGGCGACGTATGGATTTGTCATCGCGCTGGGCCACCGCCCTGCGTTCGGTGCCTTGAACAAGAGTTAGCGGCGCGCTCGTCGCGGACGACCCATCCAAAAGCGCGGCCCCGGTCCTGACTCTTTCACGACATCTCCGGGATTCGCGAGCTGACAGTGCTGCAGCGTCAGACAACCGCAGCCGATGCACTGCGTCAATCCCGCCTTGAGCCGGTCGAGCTCCGCGATCCGCTCGTCGACGCGTCGCGTCCAGCTGCCGGACAGCTTGGCCCAGTCGGCGCGCTCGGGTACGCGGTTGTGCGGCAGCTTCGCCAGCTCGCGCGCGATCTCGTCGAGAGACAGGCCGATCTTCTGCGCAAAGACGATGAAGGCGATGCGTCGCAGTACAGCGCGCAGGTAGCGACGGTGGCCCGAGCCGCTGCGTTCCGACGCGATCAGTCCACGCGACTCGTAGAAGCGGAGCGCAGACGAGGCCACGCCGCTTCGCTTGGCCACGTCCGTGATGGTCATCAGGTCTGACATGCGAATAGTCCGGCTAAAGCCGGACACTACGTCCGACTTGACTTAAAGTTTACTTTAACTTGTAGGCTTTCGGTATCGGCTCGTCCGATCACGGAGGCTTCATGACAGAACCGGACATCACTGGACTGCGGGTCGCGGTCACGGGCGGCACATCGGGGCTCGGACTCGCACTCGTGCGGCGCCTACTCGACCACGGCGCGCAGGTCGCGTTCGTCGCGCGCGGACGCGGACGCGTCGAGCGCGTGCAACGCGAGCTCCCTCGAGCGCATGGCATCGTCGGCGACGTCTCGCTGAAGGAAGACATCCACCCGATCGCGATTCAGATCCTTGGCACGTTGGGCGGGCTCGATGTCCTGGTGAACAACGCCTCGTCCCTTGGACCCGTACCGCTGGCGCCACTCGCCGACACCGAGTGCGAGGATCTCGAGCTGGCGCTCGCGACCAATGTCGTCGGCCCGTTCCGCCTCACGAAGGTGCTGCTCGGCTCGCTGGCGGCATCTGCGCGCGACCGCCGCGCACCACTGGTCGTCAACATCTCGAGCGACGCGGCGATCAATGCCTACGCCGGTTGGGGGGCGTACGGCGCGAGCAAGGCCGCTCTGCATCATCTGAGTCGCATCTGGAACGAGGAGCTCTCGGCCGAGGGCATTCGCATGATCTCGATCGACCCCGGGGACATGGACACACCGCTTCACGCGCTCGCGGTGCCGGATGCCGATCGCTCGCAGCTGAAGAGCCCCGACACGGCCGCAGGCGAGCTGGTCGCGCTCATCGCCGCGCACATTCGTGGAAGCCACCGAGTCTTGGAGAGCGCTCGATGATCCCAGCGACCGCAGCCATGCAGCGCCCGCCAGACGCCAAGCTTCTGGTCGTCGATGCGTCGGCCCATGTGACGCACTACAGCCAGGCGGACTTCCCCACTCTCGTTGGTGCGAGCGACCTCGTCGTCGCCAACGACGCGGCCACGTTGCCCGCGAGTCTGTTCGGTGAACACGTCGCGACCGGCCGTCCCATCGAAATGCGCCTCGCCGGACGTCGATCGCTACTGCCCGATGACATCACTCGATTCACCGCGGTGGCGTTCGGCGCGGGCGACTACCGGACGCCGACCGAGCAGCGGCCGGCGCCACCCGCGTTCGACGTCGGCGACACTCTTCAGCTCGGCCCGCTGCGCGCGGTGGTCGTGAATGTCATCGGTCATCCGCGTCTCATTGAGATCGAGTTCCAGCACTCGATCGCAGACATCTGGGCTGGCATTGCGAGACACGGCCGGCCGATTCAATACGCGTATGTACCGCAGCCGCTGGCGATCTGGGATTCGTGGACGCGGATCGCGAATCTGCCGGTCGCATTCGAAGCGCCGTCAGCCACATTCATCCTCGATTGGCGCGTCATCGCCGCGATCCGCGCTCGCGGCGCACGCTTCGCGACGATCACGCATGCGGCTGGCATCTCTTCAACGGGCGATTCGGATCTCGATGCGTTGTTACCTCTGGACGAGCCGTACTTCATCCCTGAGTCGACCGCATCGCTCGTCGCCGAGACGCGTCGTCGCGGCGGCCGCATCATCGCTATCGGCACCACCGTTGTGCGCGCGCTGGAAGATGCCGCTTCATACGACGGCGAGGTGCGACCGGGCATGAGCATGGCCACGTTGCGTGTCGGTCGTCTCACGCGGCTGCGCGTCGTCGACGCGCTCGTCACCGGGCAACACGAGCCGAACACGAGTCACTACGAATTACTTCGAGCGTTTCAGGATGACGAGGTGCTCGACCGAGCGATCGAGGAGGCGAATGCTGGCGGATATCGAACGCACGAATTCGGCGACTCGCTGTTTGTCTCCGACGCGCGGTCCGGCTAACGCCGGACACTCATCTGACACGGACGCGGCGCGGGAGCGTAGGTCGCGGAGCAAAACCGTAGTCGCTGCTTTTCTCAAACCTCGTTGATCCCCGCAACGCTGAGGATGCGTGGATCAAGTCGGTTTTGCGGAGCGACCTATACTCCCGCGCCGCGTCCACACCTTCGTACAGACGAAGGGCCACCTTCCTTCGCGCTACGACGGACAAGAAAAGGTGGCCCTTACGTACCGACGGTCCGGCTTCCGCCTCCGCTCGTTCCGAGCTTCGGCGAGACGGACGCTACGTCAGTTAGTTCCCGTGCCGACGACGGCCCAGAAGTCTTTCGACGTCTGCGGCATCGCGGACGTGTGCACGTTGATGTAGCGCTCGAAGGGAAGATTGAGCTTCTTCACGACCGGCGCCAGCGCCTTCACGTGATCGTTGGCAGGCTGTCCGGGAGTGACGGTGAAGTCGCCCTGGAACAACACCTTCTCCTTCGGGATGTAGGCAATCAACAACCCGTTGGAGTGCGGCGCGGGATACACGTGATAGAACTCCACGGTCCGCGACCCGTCGGTGTAGACCTTCTTCTCGTCAACCGCTTCGACCTTTGCCTTCTTCGGGTTCTTCGCCAGCACGTCATCGAGCAGCGTGCGCGGATTGCTCAACGACTTCTCGAGGAACGCCGCGTTGTTCTTCTGCGTGATGATCGTCGTGCCGTTGGCGACGAGCGCTGGCAGCCCACCCGTGTGATCCGAGTGCGGGTGCGTGTTGAAGACGTAGCGAATCGGCTTGTTGGGAAACAGCTTCTTCGATTCGTCGATATACAACTGCCCGCGCGCGATCGACTGACCCGCCTCGAGCATCATCACGTAGTCCTTGAACTCGACGAGCAGCGAGTCGTAGCTGCCGGGACCAGTGGTGAGTCGATACAGTCCGTCACCGAGCTTCTCGGTGGTGACGGTGAGCGCCGGCGGTGCGCCACCGCGACCGGCGCCGCCCGCCGCAGGCGCGCCGCCGCCCGCACCGCCGCGGCCTGCCGGTGGTGGAGGCGCCTGCGCCAGCGTCGCGACATCAGATGGATTGATCTTCGCACTGGTGACATCGACCTCGAAGAACGGATAGCCGCCTCGCGTCTGGACGATCTTCGTCGGCGCCATCGCGCCGCCGCCAAAGTCCTTCCACCCGGAGTAGGTGGCGAGGATGTGCATGTCGCCCATGATGTTCTCGCCCAGCCAGGTCTCGACGCGCTCGATCTGGTTCTTCGCGTTCACGTAGGCGTTGAGCGTGTAGCTCTTGCCCGACGGCGCTTTTGCCGACGGACTCCACGTCAGCACGGTGAAGCCCTTGCTCTTCTTCGCCGTCGCGTTGTTTGCGTCGGCGCCCTTGAGGAAGCCCCACGGCGTGATGTAGAAGTCCACGGCCGGCTGCCCCCACTGCGACACATCGGCCTGCATCGCCGTCGTCTGCTGGAAGTACGTCCCCGGGGCGACAACCGTGGAGCCACCGGCACCGATGTTGTTGGTGGTTCCAGTCGCACGCGAGACCGGCCCCGACAGATCGATCACGCGGACGTAGCTTCCGATCGGACGCATCGGATCGTGCATCCCCTGACAGGTCATCTGGGTGGCATTGGCGCCACATTGTTGGAACGACACATCCCTGGCCGATCCGGAATAGGTGACGGATGTGGGATCGCCCAATGCCTTTTTCGCGGCGGCGATAACGCTTTTCGCGTCCTGCGCCATCGCGATCCCGCTGAGGCACGCGAAGCTGATAGTGACTAGCGCCAATTTCCTCAACACAGCGACTCCTCCTTCAATTGCCATGGTGGGGTCAGACCCCGGTGACGAAGCGACTCAACCCCTTGAGTCGGATCGTCACCGGGGTCTGACCCCAAGACTCCGCTCGCTCGAAGCGCGGATTGTACCGCGATCGGTCACGCGGCGGGGATGGCAAATCTCTCGAAAAGATGACGCGCAGCGCGCGTGCTAGTATCGCCGCGTCGATGCCGCCGAAAACCGATGAGGCCGCGCGGCGGCTGCTCGAAGTGGTAATGCTGGTGATGCGAACCGTGGCCGCCGACATGCGCAACTCCCCACGCCCGCTGGCGCCGCCACAGATGGGCAGCCTCATGCGCCTCGCCGCCGGCCCCTGCACGATGAGCGAGTTGGCGCGCGCCCAGTTCGTCAGGCTGCCAACCATCTCGAAATCGGTGGGCATGCTGGTGCAGCGCGGATGGGTGGAACGGCGCGTGGATACCAGCAATCGCCGTCAGACGATGGTGGCCCTGACGCCGGACGGCCGCAAGATGCTGGCGAACATCAAGCAGCGAACCGAGCGCCTGGTCACACGAACACTCGCGCCGCTCACCGCCGCAGAGCGCGCGCAGCTCGTCGCCGCGCTCGATGTGCTCAGGCGCGTCCTGGGCGCGTGCTCTACTTCGATTTCTCCACCGTGACATCGAAGGTCATACCCAGGACGTCGAGCGACAATTTGATCTGATTGCCGGATAGGACGCCAGCGTAGGAGATCATCAGCGGCATTCCGCCGAAGTCGAATGAGACGTTGAACGAGATCTTGTCGCCGTCGATCTTCCCGTCGGTGATCGCGACCTCGCCGCCATCCGGTGTGGTGGTGGTGCCGGTCAGCGACGCCCCGTTCGCTTTGAACGTGAAGCCGACCATCGCCGGACCCATCGGCGTATCGAGCGTGCCCGTCCACTTGCCGTCGATATCGGCCGCGAACACCGGAACGGCCGCCAGCAGCACGACCGCGACCAGCATCGCGATCGTGTTCATCCCTCTCGTCATACGCGTTCCTCCCTGCCGCAGCGCCGGCATCGGGTTGTTGTTTCGGAGCGCGCAGTCTAGCATGGCGTCGCTTCGCCGGGCTAACTATTTGCAGTGCTAATATTACAATCGACCGTCTGCGTGTCCGCATGCGCAGGCCCTGTCGGTGCGCCACCAACGTTGCTCTAACGCCCAGACCAGGCGCGCGTGTAGAGTACGCCGATGCGGTACCGGAGCCTTGCGGTACTTCTGCCCGTCATCGCGGCTCTGTTGCTCGCGCCGCTCGCGTCGGCGCAGTTCCGCCGGCTGGGCGACACGAGCATCGACGCCCACCTCGCCCGCCCGCAGGACTTCGACGGCCGCTTCCACTATTGTCGCGCGGTCTATCGCGCCAACCCGCGTGGCGACGGCGGCAGCTGGCTCACCGACTACCCGCTGGCGGACATCGATCTCTCGATTCGCCTGTCGGAGCTCACGAAGATCGCGGTCGCCTTCGATGCACCAGGGCAGCCGCGCCATCTGATCGTGCGCCTGTCGGATGAAGCGTTGTTCCAGTGCCCGATCATCATCATGCAGGAGGTCGGCCGCCTGCTCTTCACGCGCGACGATGCCGAGCGGCTGCGGACCTATCTGCTGAAGGGCGGCTTCCTGTGGGTGGATGACTTCTGGGGCTCGTACGCGTGGCAGGTTTGGGAGACCGAGATTCGCAAGGTGTTCCCCGAGCCCGAGTACCCCATCGTCGACGTGCCGCGCACGCACGCGCTCTATCACACGATGTTCGAACTCGAAGGCGTGCCGCAGATTCCCGGCATCGGCACGTGGCTGGGCAGCGGACAGACATCGGAACGCGGCGCCGACAGCGCACAAGTGCACGCGCGGATGATTTCCGATCGCAACGGCCGCGTGATGGTGTTCATGACGCACAACACCGACGTCAGCGATTCGTGGGAGCGCGAGGGAGAAGATCCGCAGTACTTCTACAAATTCTCGATCGACGGCTATCGCGTCGCCGTGAACGTGCTCTTGTATGCGATGACGCACTAATCGCGGATGCCGAGCGACTCGAGCGTCGACGTCACCTCGGCTTCATGCCCCTTCACGAACTCCACGTTGATCGTCGGCGCGCCAGCAGGGACGCGCTGCAGGACGCCGGCCTTCATGAAGTTGTAGGCCAGGTGCGCGCCGACGAGTGAAATCGCAAACTTCGCGTACTCGCGCGGCGTGAGCTTCGTTGCCTCGAGCGCAGCCGAGAGGCCGACGTGATTCTCGAGACGCGCCGACAATCCGGACGCCGCGACCACCGCATCGCCCGATAGCGCAACCGACTTCGTGAACAACGGCGCGAACGTGAACACGGGATCGGTCCGCGTGATCTCGATGATGCGCGTGCTGGCCTGCACGAACCGCTCGAACACGTCCATCGTCAGTCGATAGTCGGCAAGCTCGTAGGCATCGATCGGCGTCTGCGCCGACGGCGACGCCACGGTCACAAACGCGATGGCCATGGCGGCGAGAACCGCCGCTCGACGCTGTATGATGCCGCCACATGCGCCCACTGGTGTCACCAATTCCTTCCGCCCTAGTGATCGTGACGCCAATGTGGGCGTCGGCGCAATCGAGTCGTGCCGATCGATCGCGCGCTTCGAGGTAAGCACGTAGACATGCCGAAGAATATCGTCCTGCTGTCGGACGGCACCGGCAACAGCTCGGCGAACCCATTCAAGACCAATGTCTGGCGGCTCTATCAAGCCGTCGATATCACCTATCAGCCTGGTCTCGAGCCGCAAGTGGTCTATTACGACGACGGTGTCGGCACGGGGAGCTTTCGACCGCTCGTCCTCCTGGGCCTCGCGTTGGGCATCGGCCTCGCGCGTAACGTGAAAGGGCTGTATGCGTTCCTGTGCCGGAACTACGAGCGTGGCGACAACATCTACCTATTCGGGTTCAGTCGCGGGGCTTTCACCGTCCGCATCCTCGCGGGGCTGATTCTGCGATGCGGCCTGGTAACTGCAGACAGCGACGCCGAGCTCAAGGAACGGGTGCAGCTCGCCTACGACGAGTACAAGCGCGACATGGCACGAAGGGCCACCGCGACGCGGCCGGGGCTCCTTGCGGGAAACATCCTCGGAGGGCATTGGAAGGGGCGCAGCACCGACCACATCGCATTCAATTTCGACCAACTGTTCCCGTGCATCAAGTTTATCGGAGTCTGGGACACGGTCGACGCCTACGGTATGCCGGTTGACGAGCTCAAGATCGGCATCGATCGTTACATCTGGCCAATGACGCTTGCCGATCGCGAGCTCTCACCGTACGTGGACCAGGCGTGTCACGCGTTGTCGCTCGACGACGAGCGCCCGACGTTCCGGCCGGTCTTGTGGACAGATCCCGACGACGATCCTCGCCTGAAGCAGATCTGGTTCGCCGGCGTTCACGCTGATGTCGGCGGCGGCTATCCGGACGACGGCCTCGCCAACGTGACGCTGCAGTGGATGATGGATGAAGCCGTCAGTGCCGGCCTGCGGCTCTATCCGCAGAGCACTCAGGAATGCTGGGGCCGCGCAAACAACCATGGAGAACAGCACGACTCGCGCGCCGGGCTCGCCGGGTACTACCGCTACGGTCCGCGCAGTGTCGACGCGCTGTGCAACGATCCCGATCACGGCGTGCATGTCCACACGCCGGTCGTGCATCAAGCCGTGCTCAATCGCATACGCCATTGGCGTGTCCGATACGCGCCTCTCGCCCTTCCGTCCCGCACCCCGTACGGCGTGGTCGCGCGGCCGTTCGGGCAGCCGGTCGGTTCGGTCGCCACGAACTTTCCGAACACCGAGCCGCAGGCGGATATGCAGCTTCGCGATCAGGATATGAGCGCCGCACGCGACGCGGTCGTGCAGAGGAAGGCTGTTTACTTCGCCACAGTCGCGCTGACGCTGGTCCTGGCGCTCTTGCCCGCAATCGATTGGCTCACCGGCAACGCGTCGTGGCGCGGTCACACCGGATCGATCCCGCTATGGTCGGAGACCGGCACCGCAGTCAGCAAGGCGCTGACGTGGATCCTCAAACAGGACGTGCTGCCCGGCTGGGCGACGACATGGTGCGCGTCGTTCGCGCGTCATCCCGTGTTGGTGCTGCTGACCGCACCGGTGCTGCTGTGGTTGTTCGTGCGGCACTCCGCTACGGTGCAGGAACGAATCTTTGCTCGCGCCGAATACGCATGGCGGCGCCTGTAAACTAAGGTATGGACGCAGAAGGTCGGCAGCGGCGGCGGCGCATGCCGGAGCCACGACGCGGGTGGATCGACGAGGCCATTCATGCCGCGCGGCGCAATGACGCCGTCCGTGGAGTGGTCCGGCTGTACAAACGTGTCGTGCCGATGCTGTTTGCGTTGTTCGTCGCCGCGCCGATCGGGCTCGTGATCCTCCCGTTTTTCGTTCCGAAGTTCGTCCGCAGCGCGCAGCGGCGCACGCAGTACGGGGTCAAGCCGTTGCCGACGCCCGCCGAACGTATTCCGACATCGAAGACTATCGGCGGATCGCTGTAACGTTATACGATTGCGAATCCTTTCTGCGCAGCGGCAGCAGCCGGCGCAGGCGCTCCTCGCGCAGCCACAGCCCAAACCACGCGCACAGCGCGGTCGTCAGCGGCACCAACGGCGGATACGGCTCCTGCAGGCGGACGTACTGCGAGATCGCGCCACCGAGGTATCCCGTCAGCAGCACCACGCCGAGCACGGATGTCGGCGGCGTCAGATACAACACGACGCACGTGAGCTGCACGATCGCGATGCGCGGCAGCATGCCGATATCCCACCCGATCCTGCCCCACTCTCTGACGTAGAAGGGCGACTCGGTCAGCTTCCACCGTGCGCTCATCAACAGGATCGCGACCGCCCCGAGCGAAAACGCCCAGCCGGTCCACGGCAGCAACCGTTTCGTCCACGTCGTCTGAGGCGATTGATCGGACACGGTGCTCATGGGCGCCCTCCTAGGCGTGCGTACCGATTGCGGAGTTGTGCTTCGTGTCGCGCATGGTGAGATACACGACGAGCGACATCGCGATCACCGTCGTGAGGTAGTAGTAGAACCACCGCTGGTGGCCGATCGACTGGAACCACAGTGCGATCGAATCGACCGTACCGCCAAACATCGACACCGCCACCGCATAGGGAAGGCCGACACCGGTGGCGCGAACGCTGGTCGGAAACAGCTCCGCTTTCACCACCGCATTGATCGATGTGTATCCGGCGACGATGATCCACGCCGCCGCGAGGAGCAGGAACGCGGCGAGCATGCTTCGCGTGCCCTGCAGCGCGTCGAGCAGCGGAATCGTCGCGATCGTGCCAGACACGCCAAACCACACCAGCAGCGGCTTGCGGCCGATCCGATCCGAGAGCGCACCATAGATTGGCTGCAGGATGACCGCGAAGATCAGCGATCCCGCGGTCACGATCGTCGTCTGCGAATCGTCGAGGCCCACCGACAGCCGCAGGAACTTCTGCATGTATGTCGTGTAGGTGTAGAAGGCCGTCGTGCCGCCCATCGTGAGGCCGACGACGAGCAGAACCTCGCGCGGATACTTCACGAGCGCGCGCACCGGATTGGCGCGACGCGGTACCACCTTGGCCGCTTCGAAGTCGTCGGTCTCGTGCAGATTGCGCCGCATGATCAGCGCCACGATCGCCAGTGCGGCGCCAACCACAAACGGAATGCGCCATCCCCACGCCCGCAGCTGCTCGGTGGTGAGAAACACCTGCTGCAGGAGGAGCAGCACGAGAATCGCGCACAACTGACCGCCAATGAGCGTCACGTACTGGAAGCTGGAATAGAACCCGCGATGCTTCTCGTCGGCGACTTCAGTGAGATAGGTGGCGCTCGTGCCGTACTCGCCGCCCAGGCTCAGCCCTTGAACCATGCGGGCGGCGCCGAGGAGCACCGGCGCTGCGATCCCGATCGACGCGTACGTCGGTGTCACCGCGATCATCAGCGAGCCGAAACACATGAGCAGCACCGACAGCATCAGCGCGTTGCGGCGGCCGTAGTGATCGGCGAGATGGCCGAACAGCCAACCGCCGATCGGCCGCACGATGAAGCCGATCGCGAAAAGCAGCGCCGCGTTCAGCTGCTGGACGACGGGATTGCTGCCGGGAAAGAACGCGCCGGCAAAGAACAGCGCGAACGCGGCATAGGCGTAGAAGTCGTACCACTCGACGAGGTTGCCGATCGAGCCGACGACGATCGCCTTCAGTCGGCGCCGGACGTCGGCGAGATCGAGGCGAGTGTCTTCAGTGGACTCGGCGATGACGGTTGCGCTTCTCAGTGCCACACGCTATGAGCGTGGGAGTGTAGCACTGGCGTGACAATCCTTCTTGCGGGCGATACTCTCTCATCGCGTGCGACCGGCCACGTCCCAGCACCCCGGCCCCTGAAACGCCCATGTCGGTGACCGTCGGCAATCGTCTCGGGCCGTACGAAATCGCCGCTTCGATCGGCAGCGGTGGAATGGGCGAGGTCTACCGCGCGGTCGATACCCGTCTCAACCGATCGGTGGCGATCAAAGTCGCGCACGATCAGTTCGACGAACGCTTCGCACGCGAGGCCCGCGCCATCGCCCAACTGAATCACCCGAACATCTGCACGCTCTACGACGTCGGTCCGAATTTCCTGGTCATGGAGCTGGTCGAGGGCCATACGCTCGCGGCAACGCTTGACGGTGGCGCGGTACCCCTCGATCAGGCGCTTCGCTATGGCGCTCAGATCGCCGACGCCCTGGCTGCGGCGCACGCGAAAGGAATCGTGCACCGCGATCTCAAGCCGGGCAATGTGATGGTGACCAAGACTGGTATCAAGGTGCTCGACTTCGGTTTGGCGAAGACGCCCACCGATGAAACCGTCACGCAGACCAAAGCCATCATCGGCACGCCGGCGTACATGGCACCCGAGCAGCGACAGGGTCTCGATGCCGATTCGCGAACCGACATCTACGCGCTCGGCCTGGTGCTGCGCGAAATGATCAGCGGACAGCGCAGCCTGCCGCTGACCGGCGTTCCGACGCAGATCGTCCACGTCGTCGAACGGTGCGTACACATCGATCCGGCCGAACGCTGGCAGTCGGCGAGCGATGTCAAACGTGAGCTCGAGTGGGCAGCGACGATTCGTGAGCCCGCTCCGGCCGCTGGTCGGCCGTCGCGCATCGCCTGGGTCGTCGCCGGCCTCGCCTGCCTGGGCATGCTGGCGATCGGCGTCGCCTATCTTCGACGCGCTCCACTGACGGCCCCGCTGACAACGCGGTTCACGATGTCGCTCGAGAAAGA
>Ga0075423_10000511_pt1 | contig 31519 bp, 26 predicted proteins | sample SoiMethybrSBSTD2_FD_80114 | JGI IMG/M metagenome (GOLD analysis project Ga0075423, IMG submission 80114) | Bulk soil microbial communities from a Populus tree surrounding site in Tennessee, USA - Soil MetaG P. TD hybrid SBSTD2 | ecosystem: Environmental > Terrestrial > Soil > Tree plantation...
GATCCGGTTCACTTCCATCAAGAGCTGGCGCGGCGACTTGTAGATCTGGCTGAGCGACAGCATGAGCCCCTTGAGCTCCGCCATGTAGAGCGCCGCGGACGTGCCTTTGCCGGACACGTCGGCAATGAACACGCCGAGCTGCCGGTCGCCGACGTGGAAGAAGTCGTAGTAGTCGCCGCCCACTTCGCGCGCCGGCTCGCAATGACCGGTCAGCGAGACGTGGCGTATCGAGTGCGAGCCCGACGGCAACAGCGACATCTGGATGCGGCGCGCGATACGCAGTTCCTCCTCGAGGCGCTCCTTCTCCGCCTTCTGCTCCAGCAGATCCTGAATGCTCGCCGACATCGAGTTGAACGACCCCGCCAACTCGCCGAGCTGGTCGCGCGACCGGATCGCGATCTTGTGCGAGAAGTCGCCGCGCCGCAGCCGTTCGGTGCCGAGGAACAGCTCGTGCACCGATCCGGTGATCGAACGCGCCAGCGTCAGCCCCATGAGGAAGGCGACACCCTGAATGATCAAGAACATCACGCCGATCACCGCGAGCAAGATGAGGAGCACCTGCCCGAAGGTGAGGCTGCTGAAGCCAAACGATGGCCCGGAGAGGTAGCGGAAGACGGTGGCCGGCTCGATACCGAATCGGATAAACAGACGACGGTTCATCTCGCCGGTGGCCCAATCGCGATAGACCACGACGGCGGCCGATTGTACGCGCTCGCCTCCAGTGCTGCCGCCGATGTTCAGCGGTCCGATCACGAGTTGACTCTTGGCAGGCGAAGGGCCCTTGCCCTCCCGTTCCGTCTGCGTCGACTCGTCGAGCACTTCACCCGTGAGCATGTCGCCGATCGTGATGCCGGTTTCGTCGTGCACCTTGCGTGTGAGATCGGCATCGAAGGGGACGTCGACGATCACCGCGGCGTTGAGGCCGGCCGGCCATGCGACCGCGCGCGCGAACGCGTGCTCGCCGTCGGCGGCGCTCTCGGTCATCACGCTGGCGATGTCGTTGCACGCCACCCAGTCCGGAATCGTCAGCGGCGGCCGCACGTGCGACCAGCCGCCCGCGGTGATGACGCCGGTAAGAGGAATGAGACTCTGCGGTGTGCACCGCTTCGGCGTCGGGACGATGGCATACGACGACAGCGGGTAGCGTGAGGCCGCGGCACCCTGCCGGCGCGTCAGCGCGACGCGGGCTTCGTCGACCGTGCGAGCCTGCTGCAGTTCCAGCGCCGCGCTCTCGGCGAAGAAGCGCGTCTCGTCGACGAGCGATGCGAACTTGTTCTGCAGCACGTAGGCGCTGACGTTGAAGAACAGCAGCACACCGGCGACGAGGAAGAAGGAGATGATCAGGAGAACGGGGACGAGGCCGACGAAGACATACGAGACGATCAATTTGCGGCGCACGCGCCACAGCAGCCGGCGCTTCGCGTCGAGGTAGACGCGATAGCCGAGGACGACGGCCGCCGTGACCAGTGCGATGTCGCCGAGACTGTCGAACCGGTCGACTGGCGTCGAGTGTCCCGCAGCGGCGGTGATCACGAACGCCACCAGCTTGATGAGCGCGCCGACGATCACCGCACGGCCGACGAACGTGCCGGTCAACCAGGCACGAAGCGCACGTGCGCGCGATGGCGGTGGTCCTGGTGGGAGAAGTAACGGCTCGTTCACAGCGGGTGTGTAGTCGACTGGATCAACTCCCAACGCCCAACTCCCAAATCCCAAGTGTCAGTGGCTAAACGATTGGGAGTTGGGGATTGGGAGTTGGGAGTTAGTCTAGAGTACTCTTCTGGACCGTGAAGCTACGCGATACCGCCCGGTTCGACACGATCTGCGTGCACGCCGGCCAGGAGCCCGATCCGTCCACCGGCGCCATCATCACCCCGATCTATCAGACCTCGACCTACGTGCAAGAGGCGCTCGGCAAGCACAAAGGCTACGAGTACGCCCGCACGCAGAACCCGACGCGGGCGGCCCTCGAGGGCAATGTCGCCGCGATCGAAGGTGGCAAGGCGGCGTTCGCCTTTGCATCTGGCATGGCAGCTGAAGGCGCGGTGATGACGCTGCTGCAGGCGGGCGATCACATCGTGGTGACCGACAACACCTATGGCGGCACCTATCGCCTGTTCGAGCGCGTGCTCCGCAAGTATCAGCTCGACTTCAGCTACGTCGACACCGCGAACCTGGGTGAGATTCGCCGGGCGATCCGGCCGTCGACCAAGATGCTGTTCCTCGAAACGCCGACCAATCCGGTACTGCGGATCACCGACCTGGCCGCGGCCTGCGAGATCGCGCACGAGAGCGGCGTCACCGTGGTGGTCGACAATACGTTTGCCAGTCCGTACGTGCAGCGGCCGCTGGGGTTCGGCGCCGACCTCGTCGTGCACAGCACGACGAAGTTTCTCAACGGCCACAGCGACAGCGTCGGCGGCATCGTCGTCGCGGTGCGCGACGACCACATCGAGTGGCTGCGGTTCATTCAGAACGCCGAAGGCGCGATTCTCGGTCCGATGGATGCGTGGCTGGTGCTGCGCGGGACCAAGACGCTTCCGCTCCGCATGCAGCGGCACAACGCCAGCGCGCAGATCCTCGCCGAGTTCCTCGCATCGCATCCCAACGTGAAGAAGGTGCACTACCCTGGCCTGCCCGATCATCCCCAACACGCGCTGGCGCGCCGGCAGATGCGCGGCTTCGGTGGATTGATCTCGTTCGAGCTCGGATCGCTCGACCGCGCGCGCACGCTGCTGAACAACGTGAGGCTGATGGCGCTGGCCGAAAGCCTGGGTGGCGTCGAGACGTTGATCAGCCATCCGGCGACGATGACCCACGCCTCGGTGCCCCCCGAACGGCGCCTGCAGATCGGGCTGACCGACGACATGGTTCGCGTGTCGGTGGGCATCGAAGACGTGGACGACTTGAAGGACGACCTCACTCAAGCACTCGATCGCATGTAGGGGCCGCATGTAGGGGCCGCCTTCAGGCGGCCCTGACGCATTGCCAACGATGGATCTCATCCAAACCTTCTTTCAAAACGTCTACAACGTCCCCGAGCTCATTCGCCTCGTCGGCTTCTACGGGATCGTTGCCGTCATCTTTGCCGAAACCGGCCTGCTCATCGGCTTCTTTCTGCCGGGCGACTCGCTGCTGATCACCGCTGGCCTTTTTGCCGCCCGCGGCGACTTCAGGTTCGCGTCGTTGATCCTGGCGCTGATACCGGCCGCGATCGTCGGCAACGCCACGGGGTACTTCATCGGGCACCGCACCGGCATGGCGCTCTATCAGCGGCCCAACTCGTTCCTGTTCCGCCGCGAACATCTGACGATGACGCACGAGTACTACGTGAAGCACGGCGGCAAGACGATCGTGATCGCGCAGTTCATTCCGATCCTGCGAACGTTTGCTCCGGTCGTCGCCGGGGTGGCGGAGATGGGCTATCGCCAGTTCGCCACCTACAACGTCGTCGGCGCCATCTTGTGGGTCGGCAGCATGACGACGGCGGGCTACACGCTGGGCCGGGTGGTGCCCAACATCGAGAAGCGCATTCACTACGTGGTTGCCGTCGTGATTGCGATCTCGCTGCTGCCGCCGGCGATCGCGTATCTGAAGCGACGATCACGCCGGGCCTGAAGATCACGCCGGGCTTACAGAACAAGCCCGGCCTACACTGCCGCTAACTGAGTCTCGAGATACGTGACGACGCGTTCGAACGGATCGAATCCGAAGGCTGCAGCGACAGACGGACGCAGATTCGAATTCGCGTTGATGTCGTAGAAGACGCGACGGCCTTCGGGCGTCTCGAGGTATTCGATCCCACCCACATCGAGCCGCGCCGCCCGCACGATCGCCGTCGCGGTTTCCACCGCCGCGCGGGGCACCGCCGGATATGGATAGAACTCCACGGGAGGGGCTTCGGTGGGCACCTCGCACACGCCGTCGCCATCATCCGGATTGCACACCGGCGACGGACACAGATTGAACCGCCCGTGCGTCACGACCCGCATCGCGTAGAGCAACTCGCCGCCGACGAACTCGAGCCTCACGATGCCCTGCTCGGGATCGTGCGGCAGGTATTCCTGCAGGAGAAACAGATTGTCAGGCTGCCAGATCGATGGATCCGCCGCGAAGATCGACTCGACCTGCGCGAGCGATTCGACGACGTGGATGCGAGCGCCGCTGCCGCCTTGATCGGGCTTGAGAATGGCCGGCCAGCGAATCTGATCGGAGTAGGCGTGCAGCGCGGCGACGTCGTTGAACGTGATCGAGTGCGGGGTGTCGATGCCCAGCGTACGCAGCAGCGTCGCCTGTGCGCTCTTGCTCAACTCGAGCGCGAACACGTCGGCCCCGTTCAGCACGCGAGCGCCCTGTCGCTCGAGCGTACGCATGAACGCAAGCGCCAGCGGAACCGCGCGGGTATTGCCGCGGACGTAGGCGCTGGGGCTCGCCTGATTGAAATAGAGGCCGGCCCGCGGCACATCGATGTTGCTGAACGCAGCCCGCTTCAGATCGAAAGGTGCGTAGGCGATGCCGCGACGGTCGAGCGCCGCGAAGAGTGGTTTCTGCCACTCGGGGTGTTCGTGAAGGACGATCAGATCCATACCGTTCGGGGTTCGATGTTCGAAGTTCGATGTTCGACGGTTCCGGGTTCGACGGTTCCAGGTTCGACGGTTCCAGGTTCTCAGTGTGAACGCGAATGGGAACTCTGAATCTTGAACCGTCGAACCTCGAACCTCGAACCCCGAACCCCGATCACGGAACCGCTCTTAGCTATCGTAGTGCCACTCCGACCCCACCCGTGATGCGGAAGTGTGGCTCCCATCCCATGCGCGTTTCGATCGTGCCGAATACCCGGTCGGTGATCCAGATGCGCACGCCGCCGCCCCCCGTGAATGCGCCTTCCGACGATGAAAAAGTCGTGGGTCCGAAGCGGTCGGAATGACGTTCGTAACCGCCGCCGACCGTGAAGAAGGGCGTGACGCGCGGCGGGAGTCCGTTGCGCGGACCGAGGACGTCGAAGGTGAGGTTGCCCGTGACCATCCAGTCACGGTCGCCGCCTGGTCCTCGCAGGTATGCGACCTCTGGACCGACAGCCAGGCGCGGCGTGAGGTACATACGTGCGGTGCCGCCAAACGCCGCGTGATCGATCATCGCGTCATCCACGAAGCCAACCCATCCTGTCTGGATTTCCGCGTGTGGTGGTGGGATCGACTGCGCGAACGCGGGCACCGTCATCCCCAGGGCAACGAACGCGAGAACAATGCATCTGGCCGCCATCGACTGCCTCCTGCACCGTAAGGTGCAGAACGCAGCAGCAATGGCTCAGCCAACCGATTGGGCCACCCAGTCGAGATAGGACTCCGATCCACCGCTGGCGTGAATCACGAGGAATTCCGGCGTCTCGTAGGGGTGCAGCTCGCGCAGGCGAGCTTCGAGCGCGGCCACCTTCCCCGTGCTGGTCTTGATCACGAGCTGCTGCTCAGCGTCCTCGGAAATTTTTCCCTTCCACGCGTAAATAGATGTGATGCCGGGGACGATGTTGACGCACGCGGCGAGACGCTCGTCGACGAGGGCCGTCGCGATCGCGCGCGCGTCGTCATTCTTGCCGAGGGTGGTGAGGACGATCGAGACGGATGGGGTGGGCGTGTCGCGCATCTTTTCTCTGTACTTTTTCGATCGCCTTTGCTACTAAGAGGTGTACTCGCGATCGAAAACGCGCTATTCTCGCACGACGTTTCGTGAAGATCTCACCGCCACCCTCTCCGTCGAACAGCCAGACGCTCCGGCGCCGCGGCCGCCGTGTCGTGCAGTATCTGATCCTGTTCATCGGCTGCGTGCTCGTGCTCGACGGCCTGGTTGGTGAGAAGGGCCTGGTCGAGATGCTGAAGAAGCGTCAGGAGTACCGGACCCTCGAGCAGTCGCTGGCGCGCGTGCGCGCCGAGAACGCGCGGCTGCGCGAAGAGGCACGGCGGCTTCGGGAAGACCCGGCGGCGATCGAGGATCTCGCGCGTCGCGATCTCGGTCTGATCAAGCCAGGGGAAAAGCTGTTCATCGTGAAGGATATCGATCCAGCCGACACCCATCACAAGCCGTAATCGTCTCTACTTCGCCACCACCCGACGAATCAGCCATCGCCCCGAGCTGCGATCCAGATCGAACGTCCACGCCAGGGCTCTCGATTGGGGCGAGGCGCTGCCGACGCGTCTCGTGTAGGTGACCGATCCGCTGCACAGCGCTGTGGCGCGCTGGAAGTGCCCTGCCGCTGCGAGACCGTGATCGAGATCGAGCGTGCACGAGTCGAAATCGATCTGTTGGTTGCTCAACGTGGAAAACGCGCGCGCGAGCGCCGCGGTATCGACGCCGGGCCACAGTCTCGCGGCCGACACCGCGTCGAGACGGTCGTACGACTCGCGATACGCATCGAGCAGTTCGTGGATCGCGGCGCGATGCTGAGTGAGCTCGGTCTCGCGAATGTTGAGCGGCTCGAGCGCCTTTGGCGCAGGCGCGGGTGCGTTGGCCGCTGCCGGTACCGGCTCAGGCGTTGGCGTCGCAACAGCTGGTGCGCTCGATTCATTGGAGGGTGCGAACGCGCCCTCGGTTCGTTCCGCCAACGACCGCCTCGTGCGTGCCACAGACTTGCCCGCCGGCGCTCTCGCGCCGGCGGAAGTGGGCTTGTTCTCCGCAGCCGTAGCGGAGGAGGAGAGGATCGGCGCCGCTGCCGGGCGTGAATCAGCAGACGGCGCCGATTGGCCGCGTGAGCGCTGAGCGCTCACGCGAGCCAAGTCTGGGGGAGCCTCGGCAGGAATCGAGGGTGTAGGGGCGGGCGCAGGCGTCGACGACGGTTTCGGTGCCGCAGATCTCGCGGTCCGGTGTACCGGGTTCGGCTCCTGCGTGTAGTAGAAGGTCGCCAGTCCGAGGACGAAGATCACAACCGCCCGTACGGCCGCGAAGATCCAGCGCGGACTCGCATGCGGGCGTGGAACCGGATCGGGTTGGATCGGCTCGGATTCGACATCCGGCTCGACATCTTCTATCCCGATTGATTCACGCCCGTATTCGAAGGGTTGATGCGCATCCGCCTCGCCGGGCAATGCCTCCTGGGCAAAGTCACTCTGCCACTCGGACGCGAACGCACCGAGGCCGGTGTCGTTGGCCTCGCTCGTTACGGGCAGCGGACCGTGAAAGCCCGGCGATTCGAGCGGATTGTTGGTGCTCACCGTTCGAAGGAGTAATCGATTGATACGGCCGGTGTGAGCCGTGCACGAAGTCCTGCGTCAGTCGCCCGGATCAGCAGGTTCGTGTTCACGAGCCAGCTGCGCGCGACGTTCCATTTCGCGCCCGCGACAAAGAAGGCGGAAAACACGCCACGCTCGGCGGGCAGCCAGCGCATGACTTCAACGCCCGGCACGATCGGGTGTGCCTCATAAACATCGCGCACCAAGCTCAATTCGGAGAGTCGCCGGCCCATCACTTCACCAACGATCGTGACTTGCGGTGTCGCAGCCACGGTGGTCGCCGTACTCCAGAAGTACTCACGCGACGCGCCGCCCACGCCAAGCCCGCCATTGGCGTGCACGGCGAGACGGCCTTCCTCCCATGAGCCGATCCCGATCGCCTTGCCGGCAGTCTTGCCGGAGCCGAGTAGATCTTCTTCGCGGCCGCTCGGCACTCGGAGATCGCCGCCCACCGCAAAGCCGCGAACCGGCGAGCCGGCGACGAGATAGCGTCCCTGGAATGAGACGTCACCGAGACCGGCTGCCGATCCCGCCTGCGACGATTGCAGCGACGAGACGCCGTCGACCGTTCGGGTTCTGTGCCCGCTGAAGTGCACGCGCACCACCGGAACGGCGGCGGCCACTACCAGTCGATCGCTGAGGCCGTAACTGGCGAAGCCCGTGACGCTGTTCGAGTTGAGATGCAATTCCAGTGCGTCGACCTCGAATGGCACGCTCGTTCCGGTGAGACGAGCCGCGTTGGTCGGGAATGTGCCGGCCTGCAGGTCGGCACCCTGCAGCGAGGAGAAGTCCGACGCCTGCGCGCTCAGGCCGAGCGACCACTGGCCCTTGCTATTGCGCAGCACGCGCTCGGTGAAGAAGGGGCCGAAGGCATCGCTCACACGCGAGACGACGCCGAGTGCGGGGTCGAGACGATAGACGAAGCCGCCCGATGACGAGGAGAGCGGCAGCGTCGAGAGCTCGGTCGAGAAGAGCCCAGCGACTGTCGTCGCGGTCGCGACTGCCGCGCCGACGTCGGGCACGAACACGGGCGTGGCGCGCTGTTCGGTGAGCAGCGTTCCCAGTTGTCCGATAATTGATTGCGCGTGTGCCTGTGGCGCTCCAATCAGCGTGAGGGAGAAGGCGCAGATGAACGTCAGGTGTCGGGACACAGTTGAACCCCCTTGAGGTGTCTTTTTCCGGCTCAGCGGCGACTGAAGGCCGCGAGGCCGCGCACGCCTCTGTGCTTGCCGTCTAAGGGGCTCGATGGGCGGCTGTTGATAGATCTCGCTGCACGGAGTCTTGTGTTTTTCTTGAAGGCTCGTGCAGTTGAATGCGTTACGGGTGCGTGATAAAGTTGGCTGCTCGGGTAGTTCTGGCCATCGGGTTCATCGTACGTTCGGTCGTTCCCGACACAACTTGACGCGGGGTGGAGCAGTCCGGTAGCTCGTTGGGCTCATAACCCAAAGGTCGGGGGTTCAAATCCCCCCCCCGCAACCACAGCAGTGCGGTCGCAAGTTCAACTCCCTACGCAGGTAAGCTCCGATCGGAACTTCGCGGCTTTAAAGAACCCGCAACCAATTTTGCCGACCGTATCACAGCGACGGGCTTCCTCCGATCTTCTCTCCTTGAGCGCAGCTGTGCCGCTTGCTCGGGAACACCGAGGCAGACGTAATACTGCAGGGCGGCTGAGGTGGGCGCACGCATGAGGATTTCGCAGACTGTCTTCATCCGTCTCCAGCCTCTTATCTGAGAACGACGACGCGGCGGAATTCTCTATTTCCGACTGCCCACGTTGCGGGGAGACGTCACCAACTTGAAGCCCTGCGGCTCGACGGCGCGCAATCGGTTCAACAGGGTGGGTGCGAACACGAGACTGCCGACCGCGACCGGCACGACGATCAAGGCGAGACAACAAACTCGACTGCACAGCAGAGGCGATAAACAGGGCGGCGGGCGCCGCGTAGCAACGGCCACATCAATGCGATTCGCGTCTCCTCGAATGCCCGCGAAGAACTCGCGGTCCTGCCAGCTCACGCCAGACGTCCTGCCCTCGTCCCGTATCTCGGAGTGTGGTCAGTCGTCGCTATCGCGGCTGATTCCGGACGCGAAATGCCAAGCCATGCTCGCGTTGTAGCCACCGGCGGACGAGAACAACAACTCGTCGCCCACCAGCGGCCGTTCGGGGAGCGAGACGCCGTCAGCCAGGATGTCAGCCTCCATGCAGAGCACGCCGAGGATTCTCTGCTCACCGCCGCCCAACCAACCAAGACAGCGGCCATCCCGCAGATGGAGGATCTGGTGAGCCTGTTCCGCGGCCAGTGGGAGATCCGCGATCGATCCGTCGACGACGACGTCTTGCACGGTTGACGAGGACGCTCGGACTTCGATGATACGGGTGACCAGCCACGCCGTGTCGTTGCAGATCGCCTTTCCAGGCTCGAGGAAAAGCGTGCGGACCGTTGGCAGGCGAAGATGGATCTCCGCCTGACGGGCCGCCAAGGACGGCAGCAGCAGCTCGTCGAAGTCCTCGGGATGCCAGCCGCCTCCGATGTCGACAACTGAAAAGCCGACTCCGGTTTCCTGTGAAAGCGCTTGGGCCCTCTTGAGCACATCGTCGAAGAAGGCCAGCCACCGGGTTGGTCCGCAGACATCGCTCGCGTAGTGCATGTGCATGCCAAGGCGGGCCACGTCCCGATGGTGACGCAGGCAGTGCGCCACACGCGTGAAGACGCTGACGTCACTAAGGTCGACGCCGAACCGCGACGGCAACTGGCTGGGCCGCACACGAAACCCGATCACATCCGCTGGCCGCGCGTGTAGGAGACCCTCGAATGATTCAACAGAGTCAGCGAACGCGGCCCCGAGGCGAACGGTCTCCGAACGCCTCGACAGTTCAGCGACTGCCGGCCCGTTGAACACGATGCTCGAGTCCGAAAACCCGGTCAGCCGGGCCCACTCCAACTCTCGAGCGCTGATGACCTCCGCCCACCACCCACGGCGCAGGAAGCGAGTAGCGAGCTCGCGCCGAGGATCGGTCTTGATACTGAGCGCGGGGACCAGTCCGGGCGGGCCTGCACTTCGAGCCACGACGGACGCCAGATCGTCAAGGCGGCGCTCCGGTGCATCTCGTTCCCGGTATCGATATGGCGTGTGCAGTTGTGGTCTCCAGCCGTGGACAAACAGCGGAAGCGGAGGCACGCCCGATGTCCGGTGTGGCACATCGCTCCCGAGTCGCGAAGCCGCCGCGTGCACTACAGGTGCGATCGAAGGAAGCGGGAAGGCCTCGCGTACCGCGCGTTCCTCGACGATGCGGACGAATTGCCCGGCGCGCACCTCGGCCCGTTCCAGCGTGCAGTCGAGCACATCGGCGACGAGCGCGGCAGGGAGATTGGTCCCACATACCGTCGCACCGTGGACGTAGGCCGGAAATCGCGAGTTGACATCAATCAACCAGTCGCAGCCGGCTTCATCTCTGATGAATTCGATCTCGCCTCCGCCCGTCCAGCACACCGAGTGGACGAATGCAGCGAGGCGCGATCTCGTGTCGCCGGCGAGAGGCGTGACGTTGGCGGCCCAGGTCTTGCCCAGGTCGGTGATCGTGAGCTTCTCGATCTCCACGGCCTCGATCAGGCGGCCCCGTGACGCCGCAAAGGCGATCGCGTGTTCGTGGCCGACGATGTGGGACTGAATGAAGATGTCGTCGAGCGGCCATTCTGCGTGCAGCTCCCGCACGCGGCGCCGGAGGTCCTCGAAGCTGTGGACAGCACGAGCGCCGTGACAGGCTCCCTTCACCCACAGGCGCCAGCCGCTTCGACGACCGAGCCGGTGCACGTCGCTTCCATTCGCGTTCGCCGGATGGAAGTCGGGCACCCGCATCTGGAGCGCCACGGCCGCGGCTTCAGCCGGCTTCCTGATCGCGCGTTGTGCGATGTGGCCGGGCACCAGCAGGCGAGGCTCGCCGGGAAGCGCGCGTGCCAGCCAGGCGATCTCCTGGTCGAGCCCGGGGATCCAGCAGGCCGAAGGATGCTGGAGGAACTCACGAATGCGTCGTGCATAGGTGTCGAGATCGAGGTCGGACCATGCCGGTTCCACCCGAATCTCGTTGAATACGTCGTGATGCAAACCGCTGCTTCGGACGGAATAGTCCACGGCGATCAACGTCGCGTGGGGAAATGCAGCTCGTATCGACCGCGCGATACTAACGCCTGGCAAGGGATCGGGATCGCTGTTGACGCCCGAGAGGGCGATCACTTGATCGGGAACATCCACGACAACGCCTGCACCGCGGTTGAGAGGACGGCCGACCAAATCGCAATGCGGACGAAGTGATACTTGGTCCGGATGATGATCGCGCAGGCTTCAACGGTGTCGGCGAGGCCGCGCTCCATCTGGCTCACCGTCAGCTCCGAAAACCGATCCGGGTAGGCGCGGCCTTCCGAGGCTGCTGAGAGGCCAACCCACGAGAAGGGATCTCCGAGATTGCGTCCGGGCGACGGGCGCGGGAGCAGGGTGAGGAACGACGTCGTGAACGCCATCAACGAGAAGGCAAGTCCCAGGGCCGTGCACGCAAGCGCCCAGCCGTGTGGCCACGTCCCCGCATCACTCCACCGCTGGAACGTGTAGCCACAGACGAGCGAGAGATAGGCAATGACGCCAGCCGCCTTCGCATCTGCGAGCTGCAGGTGAGAGGTTACGTAGGAGATCTGCGCCTGAAGGAATTGAATCTTCAGCGAGTCGCTCGGCAGGTCCGCGTCGGTGACGGTCTGAGGTGGCATCAGGCCTGAAGATCCTTGCGCAGGAAGTATCGCGTGTGCCCGGGCGGGTAGTCCTCGAGCGATCCAAAGACGCGGAATCCGAGTTTCCTGTAGAAGTCGAGCGCCTGAAAGCTAAACGTGTCGAGGTGGACGCGCGTACATCCCAGCCGTGCCCCCTCCTGTTCCGCGACGCGGACTAGTCGCGTGCCCAGCCCCTCGCCGCGACGCGTTTCGTGCACCCAGAGATACGCGACGAACAGCCAGTTCCACAGGGTGAACGCCTCGAGGCCTGCGACGAGCTGATCGTCGGCGTCGTGTGCGGCCACGAGCAGCGGGCGTCTGTTCGAGCTGCCGACCTGGCTCGTATTGAAGGCGATCAGGTGTTCCGCGAGAGCGCTCAGATCGTCTGGCGATGGTTGGTGATCGATCCGGATGCTCTCGGTGCTCATGGTTGCGCCCACAGCGTACCCGCGAGCTGGCGCTCGGCGGAGACCCATTCTAAAGGAAGGAACTCAAAGCGTGGTCTCGTGTTTCGGGCGCTCGTATGCACCGATATCGCAACTCCCGCCCGGTACAGGCGTGGCCGGTAGCAGCTGATCGTACTTTCACGTGACAGTTTCCTTCAACGGAATGACGTCGACGCCCTGCGTTAGCTCCGCAGCGCAACGGTGAACAATCCTCCGGAATAGGTCTCATACCGACGCATTAATGCCGGGAGACCCAGGAACGGTAAGAAAGATTGGCGCCGCTTTCTAGCGGCGCTTTCGGCCGCGTGAGGTTGACGGAAGTCGGTTATGCGGCCCTGCCCTTCCTCCAGCAAAGCCGGATTGCCGTCTGCACGGCGCGGATCATGCGCCACGTGAACACGCCTGTCAACCGACCGTGTGAAAACTCCCGTCGCGGAGACACCATTCCGGATCGCGCCGCGATGCGCGCCGTCGCTCATCTGAGTACGGCGTAGCCCTGCCCTCCCTCCAGCACAGACGATAAGAATGATTAGCGGCGCTTTCTAGCGGCGCTTTGCCAAACCGCAAATGCGCGGGAATCTCACGCCGCCACGACGTACAACGCGGTCGGTATAAGCGGCTGCGAGCCCCCGCAACCACGGCAGTTCGGCGGCAAGATCCAGAATCTTAGAGACTTGAATCGTGTTTGCGGCTTCAGGTCTTTGGACGCCGCAACCAATTTTACCGACCGCCTTTTTGGGCTGCCGCAAACTCGATCGTCGACCTTCCGCATTTCAGTGCCACCGATCGACTGACACAACACGCAGCGCTAGAGTTCGTTGGTCTTATTTCCCACACAGTCTCTCGTCCGACTACAGCGTCGGAACCGCGTTCGCATCTGCTCACGCCTCTGTTGGAATGAGTCTCGGAGTCTTGCATTCGCCTGTGACTCTCCCAGGGCATCACCGAGCAACTGCCAAAAAGCGGATGGCGATGAACGTCGAACTGCCACCACAGTAGCGTTTGTAGAACGGGAGGCACAACGCCCTGCAGCCTAGGGTGACGGTCACGCGCCGCTTGCTCAACCCAGTCAAGATCCTCTCTAGCATTTCGAAACGTACAGCGAACTACAACTTCGCGTGACCAGACGTCCCGCGCAATCGGGCCATCACGGCACTTGGGTTGGACGTTCCGGACTTCTAGCTCTTTCTGCAGTTGCCTTCGAGGCCTACAATTGGTCTGGACTGCCCCATGCGCCGCGCTTTCGTCAGCGTTTGCCTGATCGCCTTCGGGGAGATGACCACCACCTGCGGAGGCGGAAGTCCCACGGCGCCGACGCAAGGGCCCGGCCAGAGTCTGCCGCAAGCGACCGTGATCCGTGAGGTCGGCGCGGTGGTCACTGACGATCCCGTCATTGGAATCGTCGCGGCGACCGCGAGTCGAGAAACATTCGCGCTGGTGACGACCAGGAACGCGGCCGGTCAAGTTGCGGGCGTATCCGGTGTCGTCTACACCTCGCCAAGTCGCGACAACGTCACGATGTACTTCGGTAGCGATGGCCGGCCCACCAAGGCGGTTTTCGGCCAGGTGGTGGTGCTATTCAGCAACTACCGCAGCGACGCCGTCGACGTGTCGGTAAGAGGCAGCCAGGGCCGCGTTGATGCTTTCAAAGACGTCCGCGTTGACCCGGGACTTCTCTCGAAGCTTGCGGCCGCGATGGCTGCGGCTCCGAGGCTCGGTGGCGGTGAGCGACCAGCGCTCTCTCTTCAGGTCGACACGCCAAGCCTCGGCCTGTTGCTGTTTCTCCAGCGGATGGCTCTTGCGTTGCAGCTCGGTGCGTGTGTGAGCAATTCCGTGCTCAGCCTCTTGAGCGACGGCGCCGCATTGCTGCTCGCCGTGCAGGCATGCGCGAGTGCCATGGTTGGCGTCATCACGAACTTGGCGCCCAACAACCCGACAGCGTTTTCCACCGACCTCTTGTTAGCGCTGCAGGAGTGTGCCGATTTCTCGTTAGCCTCTCTGGCGAGTTGCGTGAGCGTGCTCGTAACCGCCGCGATAGCGATCGAAAGGGTCGCTGGGAGCAGACAAGAGCCACCAGACGCATCCGGGTGTGGGCCGATGGTCGTGACGCCACGGTTTGTGCAAATCGGTTTTCAGTACGCCCAGTTCGACATAGCCGTGAGACCGTCGTGCGGTGGATGGACAGCGTTCAGCAATGCGTCATGGATCAGGCCGCCCGGTTATTCCTCGGCTCCAGGTCCCGAGAGATACGTTACCTTCACGACGGAGTGCAACCCGAATCGAGCTCCGCGAACGGGAACCGTCATCGTCGCCGGCCAGGGCGTGACCGTTGAGCAAACGGCATTCAATCCTACTGCCCCTCAATGCCCGGCGACCGCATCGCCGCTGCCCCCCATGCTTCCCGTCGGCATAGCAGATCAACGACCTGCGCCCAACCTAGACGCGGCCCGCTAAGTCAGGCCGCGACGATGTAGAGCCCAGTCGGTATAAGCGGCTGCGAGCCCCCGCAACCAAGTAATTGCGGGCCGATTTGCAGAGAATCGCGCCCGTTCTTGTTTGTACGGCCGTCGTCAAAAACAGGCCAAAAACGACACGATCCGACAGCGTCCGCCAGACAAGGCTGGCACAACGGCTGGCACGGTCGAAGGCGCGTCCACTATGGCGGGACCGGTCATGGCTTCAGCACGTACACCGCGTCCTCGAAGTCGATACGCTTCATGATCTCGTCGTACTGAACCGTCAGCGACTCGTCTTTGAAAGTGCCAGTCGCATCCCATGGGTCGCCGACTCTCCGGCCATTAAACCCCAACATGAACATGACCGCGCCGTTTGCGTCCTGGTACTTTCCACGGTACCCATACCCCCCTTATCGCCGATGCTCGGGTAGTACAGCACGAACGCGCCGTTATCGTAGAGGAGGAAGCGCGACGTCTTCGTGTAGTCACTGACGCCTAGCCGTCCGTACGGGTTGGCCGACCGCAGTCGATACGTCAGTTCGCGATCGAAGATGAAGGTGCGCGATGCCCCAGACAAGGGAGGAAATTCTAACGGAGGCCGCGGAGTCGCCGGCGGCGGTGCGAGTGGCGGACTTGTTGCGGTCGGCGAGGTAGGTCCCCCAGATCGCGTTTCGAGGTGTTTACTATCACTTCGTCGCTCGGCGCGTGCGTGCTACATCAAGGCCGCTGCCCGGAGAGGAGACTGTCGTGCCGCCCGCAGACATAGCTTCGGTTCTTCCTCGCCGCAGGAAGACGCGGTTGCTGTCCAGGCGATCGATGTAGAAGAGCACGACGTCGAGAGCAACCAGCGCGGAGTCATCGGATGCACGCCTCGTCGTGCTTTTGTATCGATCAGATCGCGCCCTTACGCGTGGCCGAGTTTGACAGCGAGTGGAACTACACCATCCATCCTCGCCTGTCTGAGTCGTGATCATGTTATTTTCTGAGCGGCCCCTTCGCGATCGTGCCGCCGTCGAGCACCGAGATGTTCCGGTTGAGTTCCTCGCCTTCGTGACCGGGGCGAGGGCGAGTCGATAAAGAACGCACTTATCAGCACCTCCATCGCACGCTGGATATCTTTTCGAGAATACGCGGCCGGATAACTCGCCTCCTCGGCCAGTTGCCGGTCGCGCAACATGCCCTCGCACGCGCCGATGAGCACGGATCGGATCGCGCGCGGAGCGACCGGCGCCCGAAGACGGCCAGCCCGCTTGGCGTCTGCGACGAGCGCGTCGATGCCTTCGACAAAGCGAATAAACCCATCACTGACTGCTGCGCCTCGGCTGCGAATCCGTCGTCCTTCGAACAACAGCAGCCGCCGCACCTCATCGTTGGCCGCAAAGCGCGAGAGCATCAACGCGACGATAGCCCTCAGCCGTTCCACGGGGTCGTCACTTGACGTGAGTTGGCCGACGCGGCGGTTGAGATCGTTCCAGGTCGCTTCGAAGAGCGCCTCGAGCAGACCCTCTTTGCTGCTGAAGTGTTTGATGAGTTGCGATTCGCTCGTGCCCGCTTTTCGGGCCACCTGCGCGGTCGAGGTTTGCGCGTATCCCTGCTGCGCGATGAGCGAAAGGGCGGCCGCGAGCAAGCGATCACGGCTTGAACCCTGGTTTGGTAGTTCTGACATGTGTGTCGCATTCTACAACCTAGACCGCGACGCTAGTAGTGTTACTACTGCCAATTAGTAGTGTTACTACTGCCCGTGACGCCTAGGCACACGATTTGAAACGGCGGCGGCGCGCCAGCGCATGCCCGCGTCAGCCCGTCACCACGTTCGTCTCGCGCGCCGTCGTTCCTCGCGACAGGCAAGTGTTATGCGCGGCTGTTCGTTCCTTCACCGGACTCACAACGCAGGAGGACATCATGGCTGCTGGAAGGATGTGTCTGTCCGCGACGATAGTGATGCTTCTCTTCGGCCTTGGCGTAGCACGCGTCCAGGCCGCGACGAACCGCTGGGTGAATATCGAAGAGACCGTCGCCATCCCGCCTGGAAACGGCTGCGAGCACGCGGGCTATACGACCATTCAGGCGGCCGTGACTGCTGCAGGCCCGGGTGACACGATCCGCGTCTGCCCTGGGACCTACGAGGAGCAGGTGACCGTCCCAGGCGGAAAGAACAGTCTCACTCTTCATTCGGTCGCTCACTGGCATGCGATCATCAAGGCGCCTGTGGTCATGCTCGATGTGAAGGCGATCGTGCGCGTATCGATGTCTCAGGACGTGACGATCCGCGGATTCGAGATCAGCGGTCCCGGCATGGGCGGATGCGATAGCATCCGCTACGGGGTGCGCGTCGACACCGGCGGGTCCGCGAACATCATCGGCAACCACATCGTTGACATCCGCGACCTGCCGCCGCCACCAGCCGTGTCGGGCTGCCAGAACGGCGTCGCCATTCTGGTCGGCCGCAACGCCGAAGGCACGACAGGGTCCGCCCTGATCGAAGGCAACGTGATCGAGCGCTACCAGAAGAACGGACCAACGGTTGATAACGCCGGGTCGTTCGCGCGCATTATCCACAACGTGGTGCGCGGCGTCGGACCCACTATGACAATCGCCCAGAACGGTATTCAGGTCAGCCGCGGCGCCGATGCGGTCGTCGAGCACAACTGGGTTGCAGATAATACTTACCTCGGCGCGCCCGCGACTGGTGGCACGGGCGTTCTCCTTTTCCAACCGGGAGACGTTGACGTCGCACACACGACATCGGTGCGCAGCGACGACAACTTTGGCCTGTATGACACTGCCGCAGCGAACATCGACTATGACAAGGGCGAGGAGAGTACCTTCTTCGACGGCATCTTCGTAGACATGGACTCGACCAACAACCAGGTAACCCACGGCCACTTCATCGATAATGCCATGTTTGACTGCGACGACGTGTCAACGGGTCCCGGCACTGAGGGTACGGCGAACTTCTGGACGAATAATCACGGCGAGACCGAATACCCGCCAGGCTCTGGGATCTGTACCGACCCGAGCGGATCGTCTGCTGCGATAGCGGCGGAAGCCGGCTGGACCCCGAACTTGGATTGGACCAGCAGTTATCCCTGGGCCGCCGAATATGACTGGTCGCTGGCGCAGTCCACGATCAGCCAGGTCACAACCCTGCTAACGTTCCCTGGGCCGGTCGGGCGAGGCGGAGTGCGGGGTCAACTCAGTTCTTATCGTTAGTCCCGCGTGATCACAGACGAAGCGCCCGTTGAGCGGGCGGCCAGCGAGCGCTTCGTCTTTCAGCGTAAATCGTCGAACTACGACCATCAGTGCCGAGAAAATCTGGGGGCCCGCTCTACGAGCGAACCATAGGCACCGGCTGATGGGCGGACATCTTCTGTCGCTCGCCTATTCGCGCAGCTTACGCAGTGAACGGCACCAGTCTATATCGGCGGCTGCAGGCCCCCGCAACCAGCCTTCGCTCATGAATGCGGCGCGAAGGCTGTCGCGCCGTAGCGACGTCAGTCGCGGTTGATGAGATCTTGTGGTGTTCGATAGTACGGAGACGTCGCTGTCGAGTTGAGTGCGCGCACGATCGGAAGGGGGCCGCCTGCGGCCCCGGTGGTCCCGAGATCCATTCCGCTCGTCGATCGCATCGATCGTGAGCAGCAGCGAGTTTAGCTAGTCGGTGGATGGCTCGGACTCTGACGCGTTGTGAACGGTCTTCTCCAACTCCGCGTGAAACTCGTCATTGTCATCGCGGACGTCTGCCCATACCGGGCTCGTGTGGACGGCCTCCTTTGCCTCACGCAGGCTAATTCCCTTCAAATCAATCAACGCGCGGATCGACGCAATTTGCGATAGGCCCTCACCCCTCATCAATTTGAGCACGTCGACAACGGACGCGCCGGTTCTGAACATCTCCGCACAGCGATCAGACAGATTCATCGTGTCTCCGTGAGGTCGATTAGTAAGACCCCACCGCTCGAGCCAGGCGCTCTCGTCGATGCCGACAGTATCGATGACGAGCGTATCGCCGTCCCACCATCCGATTGAGTGACCGAAGGCACTCGGCTCCGGTTTGATGGGATGCGTGCGGCCGTCTCGAGCCAGAATGCCTTCCCGGCTCAAAAGTTAACCAAGGTTTCCTGAAGGTGGCCACAAGTGGCTATAATCAGGCATGGTGGCCACGGGCGTTCGCGAGCTAAAGGATAACTTGAGCCGGTACATCCGACGCGTCGAAGGCGGCGAACGAATCGCGGTCACAGCGCATGGGCGGGTGGTCGCGGAATTGGTTCCCCCAGGGGGGAGCCGTTCATTACGCGGGAGTCGGTGGGACGAGCTCATCGCGGCGGGAGTGCTGCGACCGCCACTCGAGGCCGGCGACCCCTTCGAGGACTGGCCGGACATCCGGCTGCCGCGCGGCACGGCCGCGGCACTGGTTGAGGCCGACCGTGGCGAACGCTAGCCGCGCCAAGAGGCGCGTATCAGCCAAGGCGTCGACGCGCCAGCGCCCACGCGACGTCGCAACAACGCAGCTCAGGTACGTGGAATCGAGTGCGCTCGTCGCTGCGCTCCTCGAACACGACACTGCAGTCACGAAACGACTGCCGGCTGGAACGCGTTTGGTCACGTCGGCGCTGACATTGTCAGAGGCGGGACGAGTCATTATCCGCGCCCGCCTGAGTGGCCGGTTGACGGCGGAACATGAGAAGACGGCGATTCGCGCCCTTCGCACCTTCGAGCGACGCTGCTTCCTGCTCGGCGTCGACCAGGCCGTACTGGACCGCGTGCGTCGGCCTTTTCCTGTCGAACCAATTCGCACACTCGACGCGATCCACCTGGCCACCGTGGAGTTGCTGGATGAACCGCCCCAACTCGTCACTTTCGTCACGCGCGACGAGCGAGTGCGATCGAACGCACAGGCGCTTGGATACGCGATCGAGTAACCGGGAAGACCAACTGGCACATTCATGCCGCCACGATGTACAACGCGGTCGGCAAAAGCGGCTGCGAGCCCCCGCAACCAAAGTTCGGAAGGACCGATCCTCGATCGTGTGCCGCCCCACCGGCACAACCTTCGAGTCGTCGCGCACGTGCATTGGCTCGAGGAGACGAAGGCATTGCTCGGCCCCCTTGGACGCGCTGATCGCGCACCTGCTTGGCCGAAGACATCTAGACTATTGGAACGAGAGCCCAACTCTGGTCACGAGGTTGCGAAACCGCGCGTCCGTTCGGATCTCGTCCCACCGGGGATCTCTCCTGAGCCACACAAGCCAGTGTGAGCGCTCGTTGAAGGCGGCCTCCAGGTACTTGAGCGCGCGCTGGCGATCGCCGAGGCCTGCGTAGATGACCGCGATCGCGTAGCTAGACGCGTAGCGGCCCTGCCGAGCGAGATCATCGAACTCCTTCAGCACGCGATTCGCGTCTTGAGGTCGGCCGGCTTTCGCGTAGAGATAACCCATGGCCGCCATCGCGGGCGTCCATGTCCGGAGTGGACCAATGTTCTGGAGCGCGGCCTCGGCCTCCGCGTAGCGGCCCTGAGCCGTGTAGATCCGGGTCAACCAGAAGTACGCCGGCGGGAACTTCGGGTTCATCTCGAGCGCGAGCTTCACCGAACGGAGCGCATCGTCGTTCCGGCCGTAATAGTGAAGTATGTAGGCGAGATCGGTGTTGATCGGAACCGACAAGGGATCGAGCTTCTTTGCCGCCGCAATCTCACCTTCCGCTTCCGCCGTCGGCCGCTGCATCGCCGTCAGCAAATACGCGTACCATTGGTGAGCGATCGCGTAGTTGGGGTTCAAGTCGAAGGCGCGTTTCAATTCCGTACCAGCATCGGCGAACTTCCAGTCGTAATACATCAATGCGTAGCCGAGCGCGGCGTGTGCTTCGGCAAGCGTCGGATCGAGCTTGAGAGCCTGCTTTGCCGCCTCGCTCGCCCGCGGAAACGCATCGTCAGGGGCGATGTAGGAGCCGTAGCCGAGTTGCCCATACGAGTCGGCGAGTCCTGCGTACGCCGGGGCGTAGGTAGGGTCGGCATCGAGCGACTGACTGAAGTAGCGAATTGCCTCACGCAGATCGGACTCGCCCCTCTTGTCCCAGGCATGACGGCCCCGAACGTAGGCATCGAATGCTGCGGGCACCACCCGGCGTGAAGGGGCAGACAAGCCGGCACTCCGTTCGGGCGTCATCTTCAGATTGACTTCCGTGGCAATAGCTCGCGCCACATCGTCTTGAATCGCCATCACGCCTTCGAGCTCGCGCTCAAACGTATCGGCCCACAGGTGGCGGTCGGAGCGGCCGTCGATCAGCTGCGCGGTGACCTTCACACGCAGTCCGTCGCGAATCACCGATCCTTCGATGACGGCGTCCACATCGAGCTCTCGCGCGATCTCAGGTACCTTCTTGTGCGTTCCTCGGTATCCCATGACCGAGGTCCTCGACGTGACTCGCCACGTCCCAAGCCTCGCGAGGCGCGTCGTCAGTTCTTCGGTCATGGCATCGGCGAAGTAATCCTGTTCGCGGTCGGACGATAGGTTCGTAAGCGGCAGGACGGCCAGGGACTGAATGTGAGGGACGCCGGCGAGGGCCCCGATCGCCGGAATACGTCCGCCGAGCCACCACCACGCGCCGCTTCCAACAAGCACGACGAGCAGGCCGTAGCCCGCGAGGCGCAAACGCCGAGTGCCGAGAGCCAGCCTTGGTGTCGTCGATGATTGGCTGAGCGGGTCAGTCAGGCTCTCCCGCAAAGCGAAGGCGAGATCGCGGGCCGATTGAAAACGATGATCGGGGTTCTTCTCGAGACACCGACGAATGACCGGATCGATTCGCCAGGGAATACTCCGACCCGATTCGCGCACGTCGTCGGGAGGATCCCGGAGGATCGCGGCGAGCGTTGCTGCCGGCGAGCTTCCCCGGAAGGCTTTCTGGCCGGTCAGCATCTCGTACAGCACACACCCCAGCGAGAAGATATCGGCGCGATGATCGACCGTTTCTCCTTTGACTTGTTCCGGCGACATGTAACCCACGGTACCGAGCAGAGCGCTCGGCTCCGTCGCGGCTGCATCGACGGTTCCGGCGTGGGTCACTTCGGATCGAAACGGATCGAGCTTGGCCAGACCGAAGTCCAGAATCTTCACGACGCCATCGCGCGTAATGAAGATGTTGGCGGGTTTCACGTCGCGATGCGCTATGCCTTTGGCATGGGCGGAGGCGAGTCCGTCGGCAATCGACGCGGCAATCTCGATCGCGGCTTTCCACGACAGCTGCTCGCTGGCCAGTCGTCGGTCCAACGGCTCGCCATCGAGGAGCTCCATGACAGCGTAGGTAATGCCTCCCTCGCGTCCGAAATCGTGGAGCGCGAGGATGTTGGGATGCGAGAGCGCGGCAACGGCGCGGGCCTCGCGCTCCAGACGCGCCAGCGCGAGAGGATCTTCACTGAGTCGCTCGGAGACCACCTTGATCGCAACGCTGCGATCGAGACGTGTATCGCGCGCACGATACACCTCCCCCATGCCGCCGGCGCCAATCGCCGACTCGATTTCGTACGGTCCCAATCGCGCGCCTGTGGCAAGCGTCATGCGAGACGAGACGGAAGCAGACCCCACGCCGATCCTAGCGCGATTGGCACAGCTCCGCGGTGCTCCACAATGCGAAATGACATCTCTACGACGAACGGCTGGAAGGCCGCGGCGATCCAGTCATCGGTTGAGTGGACCGCGACGCAGATCGGCTTACGAAGGTCAACGTGATCGGACCCAAACCGATGACCGCGCCATGCCCGAGCTCTGTTGGCGCGTCAAGCCTGCGCCCGTTGACAAACGTCCCGTTTCGGCTGTCAAGGTCTTCGAGTGTCGCCTGGCCGGCTCGCAGGACGATCTTCGCATGGCTCCTCGAGACCGACGGATGATCGACGCGAATCTGCGCGGCGGGGTCGCGGCCGATGACATTATCGCCGTTCTCGAGGAAGAACTCGTGCTTCCCTCTGAAGACCGAGTGGCTCGACACTGCGGTTCCTCGCGCAGCGGAGCCCGTCGACCGGCGCGTCACCGACATGACGAAGCGGTAGCCTTTCCCCACGACGGTCTCAACAAATCGCGGCATGTCCGCATCGTCTTCGAGTACGTGCCGGATCTTTCGGATGGCGGTGTTGATCGCAGCATCATGTTCGACGAACACGCGTGAGCCCCATAGCGCTGCCCTGATTTCCTCGCGACCAACCAGCGCGCCTTTGCGACTGACCAGGAGAATCAGCACCTCCATCGGAATCTTTTCCAACCTGAGGCGCTCGCCGCCGCGGCGCAGCGAAAACGCTGCGACGTCCAGCTCGAACTCTCCGAAGGCAAAAGTATCCGGCACAACGCGATCATAGGACCGGATCGTCAGGGAATCTCCACAGAAACTTCAGACGGCCTCGATGGCACGGTGCCCGCTCATCCCGGACACTTGACGGCGCATGCGGATGACCCGCGTATTCTCGGACCTTCGCTCCCGCACCCCGCGAATGCGAAGTGCCACGGAGGATGGACATGTCTCGATTTCACTTTCTCGCCGCCGTTGCTGTCGCCTTGTCTATTTCTGCTCTGGCCTGCAGTCGCCCGAATGACCCGATCGGCCCCAGTTCGATCGTGCCCTCGTCGTCAGGTTCCTCAGCCTCGCGGGTGAACGCTGGCTCCCTGGGCGCCGAGCAGCCGCCATTCAATCTCCAGGCGATCCTTCGAGGCGAGGGGTTTGGTCTCGTCAAATTCAGACAGGTGATAGATGACGCTCAAAACATCATCGACCTCGACGTGTGGGTCCGGGGCTTGCAGCCTGACTCGAGTTACAGTCTGCAACGGGCAACTGATACGACCTTGGACGATGTCTGCACTGGCGCGAACTGGTTAACCCTCGGCCAGGGCCCGGCCCCGCAGCCGATTGTGACCGACGGCGAAGGAACCGGCCGCGCCTCGCTCTGGCGTGATTTATCCTTGCTGGCGCCGGGCACGGCCTTCGACATTCACTTCCGTGTGATTCAGAACGGCACTGCTCTCGTGGCGCTCCAGAGCGATTGCTACCGCTTTGTCGTGCGCGATTGAATACGGGCCCGAACCCAACGGCTTTCGTCGACCACCACGTTGTCGCATGAAGGGAGTTCGAATGACGGGCAACTGGCGGAAGTTCTTGGTCGTCGTCGCCGGAGCATGTCTGCTGTCGCCCTCTGTTGTGACCGGCCAGAGCTTGACGGGTGCCCTGATCGGCACCGTGAAGGATGAACAGGGCGGCGTCCTGCCGGCGGCGTTGGTGCGCGTGACCTCGCCCGCTCTCATCGGCGGCCCGGCGACGATCATGACCAACGACAGAGGGCAACTGCGATTTCCGGTTCTGCCACCGGGAACCTACGTCGTCGACGTCGAGCTCAAGGGCTTTGCGCCGTACCACGAGGAGGACCTGCTCATCGGGCCGGGCACCACTCTCGAGCGGACCGTGGTCTTGAAACTGGAAGGCGTTGCGGAATCGATTGTCATCGAGGGATCCGGCTCGCGGATCGAAGCGCGCGGCAGCGGCATCGAAACGCGCTTCGGAGCTGATTACCTCAGGACCATTCCAACGCGGCGGTTCAGCATGTTCGATTCGATCAGGGCCGCTCCGGGGATGTCTCCCACTTCTCCGTCGAGCGGTACCGTGAACACGGTGTCTGCGTTCGGCTCTGGTGGCAACGAGAATCTATTCCTCATCGATGGCACGAACTTTACGTGCCCGTGCGCCGGCATTTCGCGGGCGGAGCCCAGCGTCGACGTGATTCAGGAAGTGCAGGTGCAGTCGGTGGGGGTATCGGCGGAGTACGGCAACATCCAGGGCACTGTATTCAATGTGGTGACCAAGCAAGGCGGCGATCGCTTTGCGTACGATGCGTCTTACTACGGGCAGTCGTCCGCGCTGACCAGTCAGCCTGTCGTGGTTCAGGTTCCACGACGCTCGTTCCAAAGCGGGTACGAGCGTGAGAGATACCGGGACTTCACGACTGACCTGGGCGGACCCATCGTACGCGAGCGACTCTGGTTCTTTATCGGATATCAGTATCTGCGCGACTTCGACAGCCAGCCTGGCGCCGACCCTTCCCTGCCAAGAACGTATCAGCAGAACAAAGGCTTCGCGAAGCTGACATGGCGACTCACGCCGGCGCTTCAATTGATGCAGAGCGTGCATTACGAGTCCTGGATCAGTCCTGATCGGCCGACGTTTGTGACTCCGTTCGAAGCCACCACGCGCCCGCACGCGAACGTGCCGGCGATCACGTTCGGGGATCTCACACACACGTTGTCGACCACGACCGTGTGGAATCTGCGAGTCGGTCGATTTGTGTATTCGCGACGAGATGATCCAAGCAACGGCGATCCGGCGATCTCCAGTCACTTCGATCAGGTGACTCAGATCACGAGCGCCGCTGCTCCGCAAATCCAAGGCCTGACTCTCATTCGGACGACTGGGAAGGCAACGCTCAGTCACTACCAGCGTGGCCTCTTTGCGGCCGATCACGAGTGGAAGATCGGCACACAAATAGAAAGGGGCGAACACTCTCAGCCAGTCGTCATTCCCGGAGGCGTCAAATTCCGCGACAACAACGGGCAGCCGTACCAGGCAGACTCCGCACCTCCTTCCAACAGCGGCGGTCTCTTCATCACGACTGCGGCGTTCGCCAGCGACACAATGACCATCGGGTCGCGGCTCACGCTTAACGCCGGGGTGCGGTTCGACCACAGTCGCGCCATCAGCCAGGACCTGAGCGCCGTCGATGCGCAGTTGCGTGAGACCGGCCAGGTGATCCGAGGTTTGGGCACGTTGTACACCTGGAACGTCGTCTCGCCCCGTCTGGGCGTTACCTCGAGGCTCACTGCAGATGGCCGGACGATTCTGCGTGCGAGCTATGGTCGTTTCAATCAGGGCGTCTTGACGGGAGAGATCAGCCCCATTCATCCAGGCGTGACACCGATTACGACGACCGAGTTCGATCCGGTGGCTCGCGGGTACACTCGTCTCATCTCGTTTGTCGATCCGAAGATCAACCTCTTCATCGACCCTGCGACGCGAACACCTCGCACCGACGAGTACTCGATAGGCGTGGATCGACAGCTGGGCGCTCGACTCAGTGCGGCCGTCGCGTACATCCACAAGACCGGCGACGATTTCATCGCCTGGACCGACATCGCCGGTCAATACCAGCAGGACGCGCGCACGCTTCCAGACGGCCCCACCGTGCCGATCTTCGTCCTCACCAACGGCACCGCCAGCCGCCGTTTCATGTTGACCAATCCGGATGGCTACTCGCTCACGTACAACGGACTCGTGATGGTGGCTGAAAAGCGCCCTTCGCACGGGTGGCAGGCAACCGGCTCGTACACGTTTTCGCGGGCGACAGGACTGCTGGCCTCAGGAGGAGCGAGCGCGTCAGATCCGCAGGTCAGCACGGTCGCACCGGCGTTCCCAAGCGCGACGACGTTCGGACGGGATCCCAACAACCTGACGAATGCGTATGGCCGCTTGCCGAACGATCGGCCGCACATGTTTCGGCTGATGGGCACCTTCGATGTTCCGCGAGCGGGCGTCACAATGGGTGCGAATCTGCAGCATTTCAGCGGAAAGCCGTGGGCAGCGACGGCCCTTGTTTCACTGCCGCAGGGGGATCAGCGCATTCTGCTCGAGCCTCGCGGCTCGCGTCGGCTGTCGTCGCAAACGCTGCTCGACCTCCGCGTCTCGAAAGCGTTGTCTGTGGGGCACGCTCGCGTCGAGTTTATCTTCGACGTGCTTAACGCGCTCAACGACACTGCGGAAGAAGCTTTGGCTTCGGACATTTTGTTCAGCCCCACCTTCGGTCAGCCGACGATCTTCATGGACCCACGCCGGGCCATGCTCAGCGCGAGGCTCAATCTGGGGCATTGATTCCACGTCCGCCTCGTGCTCGCCTGCGCGGACGGGCAACCAACAGCAGAGGGAGCGATGAAGCGAACCGCATCGCGGACGTGTATCCGCGCAGCACGCGGCTAATCGCGCGGGGCTCAGCGGCCGGCCCAATCGTCGGCGCAACACTGATTAGAGAGGCGCGCCACAGGGCAAAAAGAATAGCGCGGTCGGTAAAAGCGGCTGCGAGCCCCCGCAACCAGATTCTTCAAGGGCTTGCAGCGATTTGTTGCAAGCCTTTTCTGCTTTAGTCCAGCAGCCATCCAGCGTCCCGCGAAGTCGCAGCGTCATGGACATCGACTGCATAGTGTCTCAAGATGCGGAGGAACTGGTTGGGGAGGATTTATGCGGCATGAACAATTCACGAAGCGACACGTGTCCACGATGGTGTTGACGGCCGTGGTGATTGGCATGCTTGGCGCGGGCGCGTTGGCCTGGGAAAACCCGTTGCAGGGAAGGTATCTCAGTGGAGCACCGCTGAGCATTTGCGATCAGGGGTCCTTCTTCGTCGGGGGTGTGCCGAAGATCACGCGATATGCCAGCTCCGCGGCCGTTCGTGAAGGTGGTCCGCCGCAGCAAATCACGATCGGCCAGATGTATGTCCAATTCCAGATCCCAGAGCAGCGACGAAGGTGGCCGCTCATCATGATTCACGGGTCGACGCATACGGGAGCGGCACTGGATTCGACACCTGGCGGTGACGAGGGCTGGCTCTCTCATGCAGTCCGAAACAAACTCGCCACGTTCGTGGTCGATCAGCCAGGGCGCGGCCGGTCCGGCTTTGACCAGTCGGTCATCCTCGAGGCGAAGGCGACGGGCAACTGGAATCTGGTCCCCTCGAGCTTCGGCAGGATCACCGACGACGGCGCCTGGACAACTTGGTTTGGCCACATCGTACCGGCCGGTACTGACATCACGACTGGAAAGATGATCCGCCACGGTGACCCCGGCGATCCTGATCCTGCTGAAAACCAGGCAGAGCCTTCCCAGGCTCACGGCGCCTATCTGCCAGCGTTCCCGATCCCGCCTGGACCCAATTCCGCCAATCCGCATCTCGTGGCGCGGGCGGGCGCCATAGGGGAAGCACCGAATCCGTCCAACAACACATATCTCGGTCTGGAGTACTACAAACAGCTCGTGCCCAATGGCGAAGTCACGTTGCCGGGCTCCGAGTGTCCGAGTTGTACTCCGAAGAACCTCAATGCCATCGACACGTGGCTTCCGCTCGCCCTCGCCGAACTGCTCGAAGGCGTCGGTGGCGGCATCTTGTCGCCTCATTCGCAATCGACGTCCTCGGTGTTCCATACGGTCCGCATCCTGAAAGAGCGTGGGGAATTGCATCTGCTGAAGGGGATCATCATCCCCGAGGGGGCAGGGACTGATCTGGCAGCGGCCGGGCTCGTCGGATCGGACTTCGACTCGATTCCCTTCCTGATGTTGAACGGTGATTATCGTCCGCTGGCCACACGGAAAGGGAACTACGCCGCCGTTGCTGCGATGAATGCGAGCCGCACACGCAAGGTTGGACCTGCACTATCGCTCAACGTGGAAGATCCGATGTTCAAGGGGAAGCTCAATGGTCATACTCACATGGGTATGCTGGGGTCGACCGCTCTGCTGGAATTCGACTTCTTCTTGGACTGGGCCGGCAAGAATATTGACAATCCGCTCCTGCCGAAAGGATGTACGGTCAGAACGGACAAGAAGTAGGACGATTCAATCTGACGGTGAATCCATTTCGCGCAGGATCGCGGCGAACCGCGGATCCGGGTGCAGCGCGCGGTGTTGCGGGAAACTGGCGCGCCCAGAGGATGAAGGACGGTTCGCGCGGAACGTGCAGGGGACGGCGGCGGTTTGGGAAGTGGCGGCTCCAGCGGCGGCGGAAACCCGTGCGCCTCGCCAGTGTTGACTCACTGATGTAGCCGACTGAACTCGGCAAGTCATGCCGCCACGATGTACAGACCAGTCGGTACAAGCGGCTGCGAGCCCCCGCACCCAATCTCAAGTAGCAACACCCCAAGTTGCTGCTCTCGCCTCAGCGTCACGTCTGATATCGCTCGATGAACTCCGGCGCCACCCAAATCGAATGGGTGTGGGAGTGTTCGTCGGTCCGGATATCGAAAGGGTCGTCAAAGTGGAGTTCGGCCCGGCCGTCTTCGTCGTATCCGACGAGCAGGACGGGCTTGCCGACAATCGCCACGATCGCGTTCTGGTCCTCCTGCGGCAGTCCGTTCAAGAGCCCGGGCGGAATGCTCGTGAGAGCGACTGTCTCGCCGGGGCGTGGCTTGCTGTCGTCAGCGCTCATAGGTGCACAGGCGAGGGCTAGGTCGCTTGTAGTCGAACAAGGCCGCGCAACTGTACCCCCTGACTATCACCTTGCCCCACCCGCAACCAAAGATACTTGCAGCGAAAGGTCGTCGGATTCCGGCGACCTTTTGCTTTGTACGGTCGCGCTGAGCATCACGGCCGAGTTCATCGCCATGCGTCACTTCACACGCGTGGCGCGCTCCTGAAGCGTTCCCTGAAGGATGACGCATTCGGTCACGTTGCCGGCACCGTCACGCACGAACTCCACTGCGAGGTTGATGTCGCGCATGAAGAAGCGCGTCTCGGACTCCGCCAGCAGCGTCAGCGCGTTGCCGCCGGGTGGCTGCAGAGCGAGCTGCGCGCCGTCGACCTTGACGGTTATCGCTTGACCGTTGGCCCCCTGATACACGCCGGCGTAACGCGCGAGCACCGACGGCGCCAGCGTGATCGCCTTCTTCTCCGAGAGCAGCTGCACCGCGTCGCCGTGCGCGAGAGCGCCGAGGTACCCCGCGATTTCCGCGGATGGCGCCAGACTGATGTTCCCGAGGACGACGACCGAGATGCCGCGATCGAAGAAATAGGTCAGGTTGGCGAACGGCGGCACGCCGCCACCGTGTGTGGCTGCACGACGGCCGTCGATCGTCCTGATGTAGACGCCGAGTCCATAGCCGCCCTTGAACGGTGTGGTCATCTTCTCCAGCGACGCCTTCGACAGTACCTTGCCGCCGTGGAGGCCGTTCTGCCACCGCAGCAGATCTTCTGTCGTCGAGTACAGGCCTGCCGCCGTGTTGGGAACGATACGATCGGACGCATAGGACGCGTTGGCAAGACCCTTCGGTGTGACGGTATAGGAACCGGCGCGCCGTGCAACAACGGCGGGGCTGTCCAGCCCCGAGTCCTTCATCCCGAGCGGCGTGAAGATGTTCTCGCGGATGAACGTCTCGTACGATTGACCCGTGAGCGTCTGAATGAGGTGGCCGAGAACCAGGTAGCCGGAATTCGTGTAGTTGAAGCGCTCACCCGGCTTCGATTCGAGTGGGCGCTGCATCAGGTCCTTGACGAATCCCGCGACGGTGCCATCAGCGCTCTCAACGGCTGGTTGCCTTCCGGCTTGCGGGGACTGCAGGCCGGCAAATCCGGCTGTGTGCGTCAGCAGGTGAAACAACGTGATCTGATCCCAGGCCGGCGGCGCCTCGGGCAGATACGTCTTGACGGGTTCGTCGATCTTCAGCCGGCCGCGCTCCTCGAGCAGCAGGATCGCGGCAGCCGTGAACTGTTTGGTAATCGACGCGATCTTGAACCGCGCGCTCGGGCTGTTGGGGATATTCCACTCGACGTTCGCCAGCCCGTACCCTTTACTGACGATGACGTCGCTGCCGCGGGCGACGAGCACGGAACCAGCAAAGGTCGCTTTGTCGACATACGACCGCACGACCTGATCCATCCGCTCGACGTCCTGCGCGAAGCAGACAGTGGCCCCGCCAAGCCACGCCAGTAGCACGAAGGTGAACCGATGCCTGTCGACGCGAGGTTGCATGGGACTCCTCTGTGCGCACCGGTTGTTAGGGATCCGGGACGACCCGCTCGAGGACCATCACGACTTCAAAAGGCCCTCCCTTGGGTCCGTTGCCTTTGTTCGTGACGGTGAGCGTCTTTCCATCGGCGGACACCTGGTACCGTCCGGCCACGAGCACCTGACCGTCCACCTCTGAGCCGAGCTCGAGGGTTTGGGAATCCGGCCGGCTGCCGAACGTCATCGCGCCTGCAGGCACACCTGGGATCGGACGTCCGCTCAAGTCGAGCAGGGGGCGGCGACGTCCGTCCGCGATGATCATCTGCGGGCGCTCCGCACACGCCTCCCCGTTCACCACGCCGTATGCCGTCATCAGGTACCCGGTGTCGGTGGGCTCGAACCGCAGACAGGCCTGCTGCGGCGCCGGCCGATCGACTTTCCACAACGAGGGCTCGCTCTGTCTGGCGCGCCACGTACCTTCGAAGAGATCATCTGCCATAGTCGCCTCTCTCAATCTGTCTGCCCACGTCGAAACGTGTTCGCATGGCAGACGTAACGCGAGATCCCCAAACAGCCGAATCAACCCGACGACACCCTGCTGCTGCCACACACGCGGCACGAGGTCTTCGCCGAGCTGCTCAAGTCCATCACCGCAGATCGCCCGGTACTGGTGAGGAAATGCGCGCGCCATGCGCCGATAGGCGCGACAGCACCCCATCACGAACGTGCTCATGATCGCGCCTCCTGCCGGCGTCTTGCATCGAGCACCCGCACCAGATCCTTGAGCCGCTGACTTTCCAGATCGAGCACCTGCCGGCCGAGCGGCGTGAGCTTGTAATACCGACGACGGGCATCGTCGAGCTCAGGCGCTGGACGCTCGCCGGACTCGGCGATCAGGCCCTTCTCGATC
>Ga0075423_10000512_pt1 | contig 31504 bp, 32 predicted proteins | sample SoiMethybrSBSTD2_FD_80114 | JGI IMG/M metagenome (GOLD analysis project Ga0075423, IMG submission 80114) | Bulk soil microbial communities from a Populus tree surrounding site in Tennessee, USA - Soil MetaG P. TD hybrid SBSTD2 | ecosystem: Environmental > Terrestrial > Soil > Tree plantation...
CCAGCAGATCGCGAAGATTGCCAAGCTGAAGGCTGTAAGCCCGGCGGCAAAATGGCCTTCGGCGAGCAGGTGCGCAAACTGTTCGCCGGCCACTCCAAACGCAACGACAAAGGTGAGGTCATACAACAGCACAAGCGGCTTCGCCGTCCGGTGCCGCTCATTCGGATCCCGGCCTGACATTACTCGGAGGCGGTGCGCTCGCGTCTGCTCGGAAGTGGTCATCGCCAAACGCCGATCCGGTCGGTCGAGCCGCAGTTCTTCATCAGATCAATCCCCTCGTGCCCAACAAGTCCCTGAGTCTGACACGAGCCGGGCAGCAGAACCAGACGGGCGCGGCGGTTACACGAACCCTGGCTGGAGGTGCCGTTCCTGCAAGGACCCTGAGTGGTTGGCCGATGGCCATTGCCAGCTCGTCCCTACGATTCTCCCGTGACCCTCGCGACCTTCTTGGCACACAGCCTGCCGCTCGTGCTGATTGCGGCCGTGAGCCCCGTGCTGTTCCTCAACGCCTCACGGGTCGTCGAGGCCGCGGGCATCTCCGCGGGTATCTTTTTTGCGGGCGGCGCTGTCCTCTGCCTCGTTGCTCTGGGCATTCCGACTATGGGTCTGATGGGTGCCGCCACGTCGCAGAGGCTCGCCGCCGATCTAGCCTCCCGTGGCGTCGATCTGACGCTCGCCCTAGTGTTGATCGCGTACGGTGCCTGGCAAGTCGCGCGGAGCCGCCGAGATCGGACTGCTGCTGGCGCATCGCGTGAGACCAAAGATGACGCACTGCCCACGGGCGGTCGTGCGCTGTTTGCCGCCGGGCTGCTCGGAATGCTCACCAATTTCACCAGTCTGCCGCTCTATCTAAGCGTCGCCCAGCGCATCGGCACTGTCGCAGCCCCATGGTGGGCACGCCCTCTGCTGCTGGTCTTAGTCATAGTCGTTGTGGCAACGCCTGTCTGGCTCCCCGTCGGACTCAGAGCTGTCGCCCCAGCGCACTCTGGCCTCAGACCGGAGACCCGACGCAGGATTCAGACAGCCACCCAAAGGATCTCGATCGCCGCCTGCTTCGTGGGCGGCGCGGTGATCATCTGGCACGTTCTGAGAGGCTGAGGACCTCACCGACGGGGACCACTTGACACACTCGCTGAAGTCCTGCGGCTGCCGGAACGCCTGCGCTCAGTGTTCCTCTTCCTGGTGGTCAGAAGCGCTGGCGGCGGCCGACAATGAGGGGACGCATCGACGTCGTGGTTGGCGGCTCGTCAGCGGTCCCTGCGGTGACGTTCGACGCGTTTGATTCGAAAAGGCGATAAGCGGTGCGAATCGAAGGAGTAGCGATGCCGCAGCGGCCGACGGTTGAAGAGCCGAGTCCGGCGAGAACCTACCGTCCCCAACGTCAGATTGTTGTGTACCTGTGCTTCACGTACGGGCTGGCGCTTGCGATCGCGCTCGCGCTACCGCATGCCGGGATCGCACCGCTGATCACAATTGCCGTGCCGGTGACCGCGGTCGCGCTCACCGTCGCTTTCGTTGTTCCACGTGGTCAACGACGTGCGGTTTGGGCGGGAGTCGGATTCAACCCGCGTAGGGGGCGCGGGCTGCTGATAGCCGTGGTCGGACCGGCGGTGGTCATTGCTGTCAGCTTCAGCGTCGCCGCCGCCTTTGGGGTCGTCCGCTTTCCTATCCCGGGTCCGGGCTCCGTCAGCGCCGTTCTCAGCCTCGCGATAACCATAATCATCTTCACCGTCGTCCTGCTCGGCGAGGAGATCGGCTGGCGCGGCTATCTGCTTTTTCGGCTTGCCGAACTCACCTCTGGGCGCCGCGCAGCTGTTTTGACCGGTGCTTTCCATGCGATCTTTCATCTGCCCTTGCTGCTGCTCACCACCACCTATCAGAGCGACGGAAAGCGATGGATCGTCGTACCGGTGGTGATGGTGACGCTGACGTTGGCTGGTGTCTGGTATGGCTGGCTGCGGCTATGGTCAGGAAGCATCTGGCCGGTCAGTTTGTCCCACAGCGCCTTCAATAACCTCATGGAGGGCGTCGCCGGCTCCGCGATAGCAACCTCGCCGGCGATGATGGCGTACGTAACCACCGAGACCGGCGTGGTGACCATGATCATCATGGTGCTGCTCGCGGGCTACCTGCTGACCCGCAGGGCCGCCGACTTCGCCAAGGCCGAGCCAAAGTCCCCGCGACCGACCACCGATCAGCGCACTGCTGCACGACAGGCAGGTCGGGACGATCTTGCGCGGTGAGGCAGAAGTGTTCGCCTTCTCGGCCCGAAGCGGTCGCCGCCAGTCAGCAGACCCTGATCTGCGTGCCGGAAGGATCCGAGCAGTGACTACCTCCTCCCGCCTGCCACGGGTTTGGCGTTACTCGCTGGTGATACTTCAGCGTGCCGCGGGTTCGAACAGTTCAATGAGGTTGCCGGCAGGGTCGGTGAGCAGAATTTGGCGTCCGCCAGGGCCTGCGATGACATCGCTGTGGAAAGACAGTCCAGCTTCGCGCAGCCGGTCGATTTCGGCGTCGAGATCGGTGACGATCAGATGGATGCGGTTGCGGCCTGCGTTCGTGAAATCGTCGGGTGTGGCTCGGGCACCTGAGCTCGCTGGTCCGGACAGCAGCAGGCGCAGCGGTCCGCGGATCACATCGGCGAATGCAGGTACGGCGTTCGTGTGCAGCATGAAGCCGAGGTGGGCGGTGTAGAAGTCGATGGCGGCGGACACATCGTCGACGATGTAGCGGACGTTGGCGACTTGATCGGGTGTCGTTGTCACTGTTGGGTCTCCAGTTCCGGGGTGTCGGTAAGGATGGGCAGCAGGTAGCGGATGCGGGTGTCGATCTCCTCCGCCGTGCGTCTGAAGGCGGGGTAGCTCTGCCGGTCGGTGTCGCCGGCGGCTGGGTCGGGAATGCTCCAGTGGATCAGTCGCGGCTTATCGCTGAACTCGGGGCAGACCTCGCGGACCTTGTCGCACAGGCTGATCACGTAGTCGAAACGGCGGCGGGCCACCGTGTCCAGATGCCGCGGCAGGTGGTCGGCGATGTCGATGCCGTATTGCTCGCGCATAACCCGTGCGGCATTGGAGTGGATGCGCGGTTTGGGGTGGCTGCCGGCGCTGACTACCTCGACACGGCCGCCGGCACGATGGCGTAGCAGGGCCTCAGCGATCGGTGAACGAGCGCTATTACCGGTACAGGCGAACAGCACTCGTGGCCGCACCGGATCGGTACTTGTTGCAGACGGTGGGGTGGGGGCGAGGCGCAGCGCAGGGTGCAGAGCAAGACCGACAGCGCTCAGCGCGTGCGCGCAGCCCTCCAGGTCCAGGTGGTAGTAGCTGTCGCGGGCGTCGAAGCTACTCCGATGGGCGCTGACCAATCCGCCGCCGCGCAGCAGCCGTAGATGGTAGGAGATCAGGTTTTGCGACTGACCGGCCACCTCGACCAGTTCACGGACCCGGCGGTCGCTCTCAGCCAGTTCGGTCAGCAACCTCCACCGCAGCGGGTGGGCGGCCAACCGCACAAAGGCCGGGTTTGCTTCATCTGCGAACATCATGGACACAATACATCAAATGAATTTGATGTATTTCGGATGAGCGGGCGTTGTCTGCACTGTAAGACGCGGATCAGCGGCAGATACGCCGAACGAGCGTCGCTTCAAAGATTCGTTGGGACCCGGGAGCGAAAGCGGTCAACTGCTGCAAGCAGCGTCTGATCCTCGATGATCCGGTACTCGCGGATTGCGGCCTCGGTTAGCTTGATGACGTGTTCATCGCCGTGCGCAACGGCAAGCTCCGCCAGGTCGTAGAAAGTGTCATCTGTCGGAGGCTCGGAAAGCGGCGCTGGCGATGACTCGCCGTCCTGGCGGGGAGCAGCGAATACGGAGATGATGCTGCCGATGACCTGCCATGTCGCTGCGACCGATGGCCACCACAGCGACTCGGGTAGCTGGCTCAATGTCATCCGGACGGCTGCGGGGCCGGTAACGGTGTGGCAGTAAGCGATGGGCGCGTCATCTCGAACTGCAACGACTCGTGCTGCGGCTGAGATCAGCTCAGCCAACGCCATGTGAGGGTCACTCGGTGCTTTCCATCGGTCGAGTGCCGACGAGAAGGATGGCAACGACGGCAGCAAGCGGAGGCGTCCGATGATGCCAGGTTCTGGCGCGTCAAGGTCTGGATCAAGCCTCGGCAGATTGGCCACGGCGACGACCGCGGTCACGTTGCCCGTTAGCGAAGGCGCACCGGGCAAAGTTTGATAGCGCGCGGCCCAAAAGGCCAGGCCCCGGGCCAACTCATCCAGAAGCAGCGGATGAGGATCGTTGCCAGCATTGGCCAAGGAGCGAACGGCGTGAGCGGTCCTGATCACGCCATGGGTGGCGGACGCGGCCAATCCCGGCAGCAGGCGTGGCCACCACCTCGCCAACATCGCCGACCAACTCCGCTCTGACAGCTCGCGGCGCATCAAGACGGTCCAGTCCCCTAGAAAGCGCGGCTGGCCAAGATATCTCTGCCACTCGCTAGGCTCGATCCTGTCCACCGCGACTGGCTGGGGCGTCAACTTCCGCTTGTACTGCTCCACCCACCGCGATACGGCCTCGCCACGGCCGAGCCGAACCAGAGCCTCCGCTGCCATCGGCCCATGGTTGGCAAGAATCTCGCGGTACTCGGGCCCGGTGTCACTGAGGCGGTCAAGAGCATCCAGCATCGCCTCGGTCATATCCACCAGTCTTCAACCTCGACTTGGCTTGAGGTCAAGGCCGGCCCGCAGCCGGTGGTCCCTCTAAGTAAGGCCCGTGGTTTTGCCTATCGGGAGTGGCAACGACTTGGGTAGTCGACCGAGCGGTCGCACAGGACATCGGCGCGGCGGACAAATCCTTCGCTGAGTATGGATTGTCCGGACCCTCCCTACAGCGTCTGCCGTGGCTACCCATTGGACCTTTGGGTTGTGATGCCAACGGCCCTCACCGGCTGGCGGACTTCTGGGCTCACGCGCTTGGCTATGTAAAGGAAGCAGGTTGCTCGGGCGGCCAGAAGTCGCCGCTAGGTTGGTCAGCTTCGATCTCAGGCGTGGCGCGCCCCCCGATCGCCGCGGTGGTTGCCCTCGGGCCCGTGAGTGCGAGATCATCACCGTGCCGGATCCGGCCGATCGGCACAATCCAAGGAGGAAGGCAACTATGAGCGTCTACCGGGTGATCGACGTCGTCGGCACGAGCACGACCTCCTGGGAGGAGGCAGCCGCTGACGCCATCAAAACGGCGGGTCAGTCGGTCCGGGACCTTCGGGTCGCCGAGGTCATCAAGCAGGACATTCACATCGGGGACGGCGGCGAGCTCATCTACCGCACGAAGATCCAGCTGTCCTTCAAGTACGAGCACGAATCGTAGGGCGCGTCAGGCGCACCTCATCGCGTTGGGCTCAGTCGGTAGTCATCATCGCCAACACGAGAGCCAAACCGCCTATGTGTGGTCGCTCACAGATGATCACCTAGATACTCGGCGGCAACTCGCTTCGGTACAACCATGCGCCACGCGTCGATCACGAGCTCCCGCATCTCGGCCTGGTCGATCGCGTCCAGCCGCACTCGGACCCAGTTGTAACGCAGGTCGGACTGAATCGGCATAAAGAACTTCTCTGGATGGGCGGCGACCAACGCGGCGCGCTCGTCCTTCGGAAAGCCGAAGCCCATCGACAGCTCGTCTCGGCTGAGTGCCACATAGACGATCCGGCCAACCCGAAACTTGACCTGATCCCGGACCAGAGCCTCTTCGGTCCGGGGCAATGACAACGCAACCGTCCGGATGTCATCTGGAGTCACCATTGCGCTGCTACCGCCCGATCGAGCTAGTGATCCCACGGATGCCATGATGCTCCGAGGCTGGCGGGCGCCGTCAAGGTAGTTGGTCGGGTCTGGGCGCCGCGCCCGAAGGGGCGGATGCGGGTGGTGCTACTCGGCGTCCTCGATCCGGATCCGCAGGCGGCGAAAGCCCCGACCCTTACTCTCCATCTTCGTCAATGCGATGCGGCCGATCATGGCTGTGGAGGCCACGTGGGTACCGCCGTCGGCCTGGATGTCGATGCCGTTGATGTCGACGATCCGGACCAGCTCGATGTCCGGCGGCAGCAGGTCGCTCGCAGTGCGGATGATGTTCGGGATCGCAAGGGCCTGCTCCCGCGGTAGCACCCGGACATCGATCTGCCGGTCCAAGCGCACCGCCTCGTCGCAGCCATCCTCTACGCGCTGCTTGAAGTCTGCGGGCACGTCGGAGAGGTCGAAGTCCATCCGTGCGATGAGCGGTTCCATGTTCCCGCCGGTCACTGGGGCGCCGAAGTCCCGCAGCACGATTGCGCTTAATACGTGTAGACCGGAATGCGTGCGCATGAGGCTGGTGCGGCGCTCGTCGTCAAGGCCACCGTGGACGCGCGTGCCCGCCGGGGGCAGCGGGTCTCCCTCGGCCGGCAAGAGGTAGAGGTCATCTCCCTTGCGCGTCCCGACAATGCGCGTCCGGACATTTCCCCACAGCAGCACGCCGTGATCGGGCGGTTGTCCGCCGCCGCCGGGATAGAACGCGGACCGATCCAGCACGATGCCCTCATCACGGTCAGCGAGCAGCACGGTAGCGGCCCACTCACGGATCGACGGGTCTTCGAGGTCGAGGCGGTGCGTGTGGTGCCGATACGGGTGCCCTGGCACGGTCATGGATGTGATTCTGCACCGCCGTCGGTGCCTGCCTGCGCCGTCTCGTCGCTGCTGATCGCCATTCTCCTGCCGCCGAGCCCGACGTCTGCCGCAGCACGGTCTATCGAGCCCGGTCTCTCTTTCGGAGGAAATTCACCCGCGCCCAGAGCAATGCTGAGGCAAGCGAGCCCCTCAGCAGACTCAATGCTCAACCGTCCAAGGCCGGGTGAGCGACCAAGATCACGGTCGACTTGACATCTCATAGCAGGCTTGCTCGTCTCGCGCAGTCGATCATCAGCCAGGCGGGCCGACAGCAGTCGCGAGCCTCGTGATCAGGCTCTTTGTCACGGGGCGTTTCGCCTGCCACGGGGGTCGGGTTTGCGCGCCACGAAGCCGAAAACGGTGATCGCGGCGAATGCGTCGCCGCGATCCGCAGCGGCGTGCACTGTGCGCATGACGGCCTCTGCGACATCACGAGCGAGGTTTCCGGATTCGATGGCGTCCTCAGCCGCTCGCTGCAGGACTTCGGTGCGCAACAGCATCTCTGAGGAGAAGATGAAGGCGGATGAGCCCACGTCCGGATCCAGTACGAGTCCAGCCCTGCGGATTTGCGCGGGAATGTGTCGAGCTGAATACGGGTTTGCGATCGCCGTCAGGGACGCGCGGACAAATGCCGAGGCGATGTCGGGTTCGAGATCTGAAATGATTCGGGTCCCCTGGTCGGCGTCGAGCAACACCGCACGACCACCAGGGCGCAGCACCCTGGCGATGTCATCGATCGCCGCTTGTGGATCGTTGAGGTGTTGCAGTACGCGCTCGCACCAGACGAGATCGACGCTCGAGTCCGCGAACGGCAGCGCTCCGGCGAGTCCATGGATGAACGAAACGTTCGGTATGCCGTTGCTTGCGGCTCGACTCGCGGCGAGAGCCCGCAAACGGGCATTTGGCTCAACGCCGGTGACCCAGCCCATCGGGCAGTCGGTCGAAGCGCCCGGCGTGACCAACCCGGCCAGTTCTCTGCTCAGTGTCCCGGTGCCGCTGCCGATATCGACCACCTGATCTCCCGGCCGCACTGCCGCCGTCGCCATCGCCCAGTCATGTAGGCGCCTCGCGGCCGGTAACGCGTCCTGCGCGTCAAGCAATGCGACCATTTGCGCAACCGATTCGTCGTCTTGTGTGCTCGCGCGGAACAGCGGCGGGATCACACCCGACATCTGTGGTGCGCGTTCATGGTCGCCGGTCATGACTTGAGCGTTCCAGCCCAACTGAGTCCGGGCCAGCAGTCGCATCGTTCTATGCAGGCTCGAAGGTGGCGAGCATAGCCTCGAGTGCCTTCTGATCTGGGCCGACGAACGGATTTGTCTGCGGCGCAAGCAGCACGGTCTCATAGAGCCGGTCGTCTGGCTCTGCCACGGGCGGTAGGTGAGTGCTGAAAATGGCGGAGGCGCCCATGGCACGAACCGGGTCAACTGTGGCGCGGAACCGTGCCGGGTCGACCTGATGCACCCACGGGCTGTCAACTGATGCCCACAGCAGCTGGAGGTCACGAACCTGGTCGCCAACTGCACGTACGTCGGTGGATGTAGCCAGGTCAAGCGACGGCATCGGGGCCCCGAAGCAGTCTGAGCTGAACAGCGTCCCTGTCTGGTCGTCGAGGAAACCGGTGGTCGAGGGATTGTCGAACAGTGGCGGGCGGAAGGCGTGCAGCCGGCGGTCACCGACGTCGAGGGCTTGGCCTGGGTTGAGCAGGAAGACCCGATCAAGTGGGATCGCCCACTCGCAGGACATGATCCCCAGGCCGAGGAAGGTGGTCACCAGCCGGGCAGCCGGCGCGGCCTGCAGGAGCTGCCACAAACCGCCGGTGTGGTCGCGGTCCGGGTGAGTGATCCAAAACCATCGCACGTCGGCGGGATCGAGCACCTCGGCAAGAGCGGACACGAAGTCCTTGTCCAGGGTGCTCAGTCCGCTGTCGATGACCACGGGCTGCTCGGCATGAAGGACAAAGGCATTGATGGGAAGGAACCCCAGTCCAGGAATCTCGATGTGGTCGTTGAGGACCGTGACATCCCCAATCCGGTGAATATGCATGGCAAGCCTCCTTACGCTCAGAAGGGGACCTGGGAGACAAGCAGCCCCCAGGTTTGGCCGCCGTCGGGACCTGGGCGGCCAGAGACGACCCGGCAGAAGTCAGTGGCATCCATCACGATTTCTTCACCGCCCGCGCCGGAGCTCCAGCTCCCACCGACCGGGCCGCTGAGCTCCAGTCGGTAGGGCTGGCCGTGGCGCCGGGCCCACTCCGCCACGATGTCTGCGACGATGACGCCGTCGTGGCCAGCGGTGAGCACCAGGGCTTGACCCGTTGCCCGCGCGAGGTCTAGGCGGTGCATCCATGGGTCGCGAGTGAGGATCACATCTGTGAGGTAACCGATGGACCATGTCTCGGGTACGCCGTTGACGACCTCAGCCCCTGGCAGGTTTCTGCGGCGTACGAAGCCGGGAGTCCGGCGGCGTCCTCTGGCCGCACGCGGGCCGACAAGACGCAACTCAGCGCCCAACTCCTCGGGGCCGAGGTGCTGGCGCTCCTCGACCTGGAGCGCGGTCAGGGCGTCGACGCTCGCCTGGCCCGGCCGTTCCCGGGCTTTGGCAGCTCGCATCTGGCGCGCCACCTCGAAGGGAGTGGAGAAAAGGTTTGTCATGCCGACGATGTGGGCGACCAGCCGGCGTACATCCCACGCCGTGCAGTCGGTGGGCCGGCTCCAGTCCTCCGATTGGAGTGCGTCCACGGCATCGGCGACGCGCTGATACTCCGTCTCGGCCAGCCGCATGGCGGTAGGCCGTTCGATTGCGGGCCGGACAACGCTGGTGCCAGGCCAGGTCGTTGTGGTGGTGTTCATGAGGCGCCCCTCGTCGCGGGGGTCCGACGACGCGGGCCCGGTGATTGAGCCGTCCGCCGGTTTTCTGCCGGGGGGTTGGGCGGAAGGCCAAGACCGTCTGCCCAGACATCGATCGCGCGGTCCAGAAGCGCAGACCACCGAGTTCCACCGGGGTCGTTGGCCAACTGCTGGTTGATCAGGCCGGCAACTATCGCGGTAAAGATGTCGAAGTCAGACGAGTCAGTCAGGCCAAGGCTGCGGAAGATTTGTTGTCCCAGCTCAAACACCCGAACGGCCGGTGCATAGGAGTCGGCGCTCGGCACAAAACCGGGGATCGTGCGTTGGTTCATGAGCTGCTGGCGCGCGGGGTTGGCAACTGCGTAATTGAAGAACACCCGCGCAGCTCGGCGGATCGCCGCGCGGGGAGCCTGTGGGAGTTCTACGAGTTCGGCCAGGGCGATCTGCTCGTAGTCCCTCCATGCCTGGCCGAACATCGCGTCGTAGATCGCGTTCTTGGACTCGAAGTGGGTGTAGAGCGATGGCGCTCGCATACCCACCCTCTCGGCAAGGTCGCGCAGGGTGAACTCGGCCAAGCCTTGCTCCTGCGCGAGCTGCCAGGCGGCCTCGATAATCTCCCCGCGGGTCGCCTCACGGCGTTCGGCTACCCTATCTCGCTTAGGGATAACTAACATAATTAGGAGAATGCCCCTCGAGCCGGGTGGTTGTCAAGAGGGCCACACCGGTGGTCACCACCAGGGCGCGGACCTGGCAGCACCAAATTGCAGCAAAACGCGACCCTGCCGATCGCTGGCCGGCATCCGGTACAGATTGCCTGACGACAGGCGCCCATGCCCGCGGCGGCGACTTGCCTGCTTGCTGACCAGCTCCGACACGGCCGGCATCCCCGGTGCAAGTCGGGGAGACTCGCCGATAGGGCCGAGGATTGTGGCAAGGCGATCATCAAGAGCTTTGGGCACGCCTTGGATGCATGGGTGACCGGAGTCGAGCAAGGACAGGTGCTCGTCTTTCATCACCGAACGCTGACTGGGACGGCACGCCGCCGGATCGACACCGGCCCAGAAACACGCAGGATGCCCGCGCGCGGCCCACGGCGTAGCGTGTGCTCTATGTCCGTCATCATGAATCGCGCATGAACAAGCCGCGCATCTTCCTCGGGTCGTCGGGAAAGCAGGCCAAACTGCTCCAGGCGATCACACGCGGGCTCGGGGACGTCGCAGACGTCGAGCCCTGGACGACCACGTTCAACCCGGGGCGGTCCACCCTCGACCGGCTCGTCGAGCTCTCCCAGGAGGTCGATTTCGCCGCGTTCGTATTCGCCCAGGACGACTGGACGACGATGGATGCGCCCCAGTCCGGCCAGGCGTCGCCGCGCGACAACGTGGTGTTCGAGGCCGGGCTGTTCGGCGGCGCGCTCGGCATCCGGCGCACGTTCATCCTCCATGCGCACGGTTCGAAGCTGCCGAGCGACCTGCTCGGGCTGACCTCCGTTCGCTACGACCCGGCTACCAGCCCGGCGGAGGTTCGCGCGATCAACCAGAAGCTCCGCAAGGCCATCGAAACGGAGGGCCGCCGCAGCCCGGTCGAGGGGCTCTGGTGGCAGCTCTCGCTGACCGTGCGGAGCGAGGACGAACCGTCGGCGGTGAGCCTCCTGCGCATCTCACGGGACCGCGACGGTGGCCTGAACGTGAACGGCCGGGCCTGGCAGGAGGACGGCACCCTGTCGGCCCGCTACTGGAGCGAGGCTGCGAAGGAGCGCAGGGAACCGGCCAGCATCTTGTATTTCTGGAAGGGCGAGCGCCCTCGGCACCCGAATGCCCCGCAGCTCGAGGGCACCGGCGAGATCAGGGTGGAGACCGCCGACCGCGCCACCGGGTACTGGACGACACGGTCGGATCGCGACCCCGGGCTGAATGCCCGAACCGCCGGCGTCTACCTTCGAGCCGACCCCTTAGACCTCCAGGTGCTGGACGGCGGGAGCCCGGAGGAGCGGTCCCAGCTCATCGCGCAGCGCCTCCGTGAGTGGAAGTCGGTCACGAACGCATTCTGAGCACCGACCGTCACCGGCACGCTCTAAGTTCAGATTCATGACCGCAAATACGACACACGTCGACCCTGAAGAACTCCACAGCAACCCTGCCTTCACGCAGGGCGTGATCGCACCGGCTGCCCAGACGCTCTATGTCGGCGGACAGCTCGGCACCGATAGCACTGGAATGCTGCTCGACGGTATCGAGGCGCAAACTACTCAGGCGATGCGAAACGTGCTGACTGTGCTTGCTGCCGCGCGTACTGGTCCCGAGCATGTGGTCAAGCTCAACATCTACCTCGTCAATGGAGTCGACGCACAGGTGGGGTACGCAGCGGCGCGATCAGTGTGGGGCGATCACCGGACAGCCATCACGGTCGTTTCCACCGCAGGACACGCCCGCCCAGGCGCGCTCGTAGAGATCGACGCAGTAGCGATCATTCCCGAATAGGACGAACCCAACTCAGTCGATGCCTGGGGTGCCAGGGAGACCCTGATGGTGTGCTCCTGTTGATCTACCGGCGCTGAGTGCCCAGAGCTCGCCAGCCGAGCCCGAGAAGCGGGCTAGACAAATTAGGTCCTCTTCGGTGCCGGCGCCCGATCGTTCGACCTCGACCAACCGTCCCGCACGGTTGCAAATTAACTGTGTGTATGACAACACGCGGATCATGATCGGCGCGATACGCGCCAGCGGTATTCGACCTCTGGACGTCCTGTGCGTCCGAACCGGGTGTCGCGCTCGAGCAGACCGGAGTCGGCGAGGTGCTCGAGGTAGCGCCGGGCCGTGACCCTGGAGGCGCCGATCAACTCGGCCAGCTCCGAGGCGGACATCGCGCGTTCTGCGTCACGCAGCGTCGCGCTGACTCGGGTCAGCGTGGTCATCGTCAAGCCCTTCGGCAGGTCCGTGGAGCTGAGGGTCGGCCGGAGGGTGGCCAGCATGGCGTCGACGTCGGATTGCCCGAGGGTGTCGCTCGCCGCCATCTGCTCGCGGTAACCGAGGTACTGCTCGAGCTTGGTGCGGAAGCCGGCGAAGGTGAACGGCTTGATCAGATATGACACAACGCCTTGCGCGACCGCCTGGCGCACGACGTCGACATCGCGGGCCGAGGTGACCGCGATCACGTCGCACGAGTGCCCGGCAGCCCGGATCCGGCGGAGCAGGGAGAGACCATGTCCGTCCTTGAGATGCATGTCGAGCAAGATCAGATCTACATCTGGATCGCCTGCCAGATAGCGGAGGGCTTCCTGCCCGCTGGCGGCGACAGCCACGACCTCGACGTCCAGTCGCCGCAAGTAGGCCGCGTTGGCCTCTGCGGCCACCGGCTCGTCCTCGACCACGAGCGCACGGTACGTCGTCATCGCGCGGACTCCGCTCGGTCGATATGGTGCGCGGAACCGTCCTCCCGGTCGACCTCGGGCCCGATGACGATGTTGAATCGTGCCCCGCCGAGGGGCCCGCGGTCCACGCTGATGCTGCCGCGATGGCTGCGGACCGCTTGCACGACCAGGGCCAGTCCAATGCCTCGGCCAAGACCGCCGGTGGTGCCCTTGGTCGACCACCCCCGCCGGAACGCCTGCTCCGCCTCTGCGGGGGTCAGCCCCGGGCCGCTGTCATCGACGGTCAATCGGAACCGTTCCCGATCGGCCACGACGCGGATCGCCACGCGGTGCGGTGGCTCGGTCTCAACCGCGGCATCCATCGCGTTGTCGACCAGATTGCCCACCATGGTCACCACGGCTGACGGCTCGATAGCAAGATCACTCACCCGCGAATCGGCGTCGACGGTGAAATCGATTCCACGCTCCTGCGCCTGCGCCGACTTGCCGAGCAGAACGGCCGCGAGCACCGGATCGTCGACCGCAGTCACCACGCGGTCGGTGAGTCGCTGGGCGACTTCCAGCTCCGTGGTTGCGAACTCGACCGCGTCGTCGGGCCGCCCCATCTCGATCAGGGACACGACTGTGTGCAGCCGGTTGGCAGCCTCGTGGTTTTGCGAGCGCAGCGTGTCGGCGAGGCCCTTGGCGGAGTCCAGTTCGCCGGAGATTGCCTGCAGGTCGGTGTGGTCGCGAAGCGTGATCACCGAGCCCACGACTCGGCCGGCCCAGACGGCCGGCGTCTTGTTCACCACGAGCATCCGCGGCCCGACCAGGTGGATCTCGTCGGTCACCATGCCTTCCCCGAGCACGCTATCGACCAGAGGTTCCGGCAGCTTCAGATCGCCGACCGGTTGGCCGACCACTCCCTTGTCCAACCCGAGCAGTTCGCACCCCTCATCATTGACAAGTTGGACCCGCCCGGCCGGGTCCAGCAGCACCAGACCCTCCCGCACGGCGTGAAGCACCGCGTCGTAGTACTCGAACATCCGGGTGATCTCGCGCTCGCCGAGACCGTGGGTTTGGCGATTGAGCCGACGGCTGATCGCCCAGGCGCCGACGGCTCCGGCCGTCAAGACCACCCCCGCGGCGATGGCGATCGCGATGAGGCTGGGCGACAGGGACCGCTCGATGGCGGCCGTGGTGATGCCCACCGCGACGAGCGCGACGATCGCCGATCCGTCGCGGACCGGGACGATGGCGCGGACCGACGGCCCCAGCGTCCCAGTGAACTGCTCGACGTGGCTCTCGCCGCGTTGCGCCTCCGCGATCGAGCCGAGATAGTGGCCGCCGATCTGCTTCGGGTCGGGATGGGTATAGCGCACCCCGTCGGGTGACATCACGACAACGAAGTCGGTGCCAGTGTCGCGCCGGATGCGCTCGGCCCACGGCTGCAGCTGCGCACTGGGATTTGGGGTCGCCAGCGCCGCGAGGATCTGAGGCGAGTCCGCGGTCGTCGTTGCCACGGCCAGGGCCGCCTCACCGGCTTGCCGCCGCTGGTCGGAGCGAGCATCGAGGTAGGCGAGGGCCAGTGCCGGCAGCACCACGATGAGCACCACCAGCAGCTGGAGCACAAGGATCTGGCGGGCCACACTGCTCGGCCGGCGCCCTGGCAACCACGCCATGGCCGCATTGTCACACCGGACGTGAACTCAATGAACGAAAGGCCGTGTCGCAGTGCCGACCCGCAGAGGATGAGGTTCATCCCGACCAGGGATCTTGAGTCGATCAACGAAACTGCGAGGTGACCACGATGGCCACAACCACCGACGTACGACCCGCCGGACCGCCGGCAAAGAAGAAGGATCGCACGCACTACCTGTATGTCGCGGTCATTGTGGCCGTAGCGCTAGGAATTGCGGTCGGACTACTCTTTCCAGACTTCGCCAAGCAACTGAAGCCACTCGGCACCGGCTTCGTCAGCCTGATCAAGATGATGATCGCTCCGGTGATCTTCTGCACCATCGTGCTGGGGATCGGATCGGTCCGCAAGGCGTCACAGGTCGGGAAGGTAGGCGGCATCGCCCTGGTGTACTTCCTGACCATGTCGACGCTGGCCTTGGGGATCGGGCTCGTCGTCGGCAACATCATCCATCCCGGCGAGGGCCTGCACATCACCCCAGATGTCGCGGAGAAGGCTGCCAGCGCAGCCACCGCAGAGAAGATGACGACCGCCGACTTCCTGCTGCACATGATTCCCACCACCCTGTTCTCGGCGCTGACCACCGAGGTCGTGCTGCAGACCCTGCTGGTCGCCCTGCTGGTGGGCTTCGCCCTGCAAGCAATGGGCAAGAGTGGTGAGCCGATCCTCAAAGGCGTCAACTACCTCCAGAAACTGGTCTTCCGGATCCTGTCCATGATCATGTGGGTGGCCCCGATCGGTGCCTTCGGTGCGATCGCAGCGGTGGTCGGCGCCACCGGTGCGGCTGCGCTGAAGAGCCTCGCCGTGTTGATGATCGGCTTTTACCTGGCCTGCTTCGCATTCGTGGTGGTGATCCTCGGCACGCTGCTCAAGCTGGTCACGGGGATCAACATCTTCCAGCTGTTCAAGTACCTGGCGCGGGAGTTCTTGCTGATCGTCTCCACGTCGTCCTCGGAGTCCGCGCTGCCGCGGCTGATCGCCAAGATGGAGCATCTGGGAGTCTCCCGCTCCACCGTGGGCGTCGTGGTGCCGACCGGGTACTCGTTCAACCTCGACGGCACTGCCATCTACTTGACCATGGCCTCGCTGTTCATCGCCACCGCCATGGGCGACCCGCTCACGGTGGGAGAGCAGATCTCACTGCTCGTCTTCATGATGATCGCCTCGAAGGGTGCGGCCGGTGTCACCGGTGCGGGCCTGGCCACCCTGGCCGGCGGCCTCGCCTCGCATCGCCCCGAGCTGTCCGACGGCGTCGGCCTGATCGTCGGCATCGACCGGTTCATGTCCGAGGCCCGGGCGGTCACCAACTTCGCCGGCAACGCGGTGGCCACCGTGGTGATCGGCACCTGGACGAAGTCGATCGACTCGGCTCGGGCGCAGGATGTGTTGGCCGGTCGCGATCCGTTCGACGAGACCACGATGGTCGACGACGAGCACGGCAACGGGATCGCGCCTGCAACCGACCGCGAGCCGGTGCTTGCCGGAGCTCGCTGAGCCCTCCGCTCATCGCATCTCGCCCGACCAGAGCTCAGCCTGGTCGGGCGAGGTCGTTGTGGCCAGATAGCCGACGTCAGCCGAGCAGACTGGCCAGCGTGCCCAGGATGTCGCTGTAGAACGTGCCCTCGATATCACGGAACAGCTCGAACGTCTTGCCGGGGGTCCCGAAGAACGGTCGCAGGGTCCAGGCGAGCTGGGTCCCGACGAAGCCGAACAGCACGATCCAGATGTACAGGAGGCTCATGCTCGCCGGCCGCTCGCCAGCTGCGGGTTGCGGTGCACTGGCCTTGGCGGCGTTCTGGTTTTGCCGTGCGGTCCGCGCGTCGCCGTTGGTGGGCGGTTGGGCCGCAGGGCTGGCAGCGCCGCCGACCGTCGCCGTGACTAGTTCCCGCTGCGACACGTCGGCTCTCACGACGGCCTGGTTTGAAAGCATCGACTCGACTACGACCTGCTTGTTGAGCGCGCGCATCCCGGAGGTCAGGAACCGGAGCCCGACGAGGGCGGTCAGGGCGAGGATCGCCACGTTGAGCAGCTTGAAGAATGCATAGCTGCGGGCCGTGATCAGGAAGAACAAGCTGATCGGCGCGAACGCGAGGGTCAGCACGGCGCTCACCGTGATCGCCACCATGATCAAGGCGCAGGCCTGCAGGACCGACAGTCGCGCGCCGAAGACCAGGTTGAACAGGTAGAGTGTCGGCAGGCAGATGGCCAGCGTGGCAAGGAACAGCAGCGGGAGCTTGACCGTCGACACGAGCGCCTGGAGCCAGCCGTTCGAGGCGCCGAGCACCGCGCCGTACGCCGCCAGGCTGATCCCGGAGCAGAGCAGCATCCGCAGGATCAGTTTGGGCAGGTCACGCTCGTTGATGATCTGGTCCCAGATCCCCGCGCGGTCACGCAGAATACGCTCGATGATCAGCTGTTTGCCTGAAGCCATGGTCCCCATCCCCCTCGATCGGCTGCGATGAAACTATCGGCATTACGCATTCGCCGTGAACGATCCAAGCAATTGCGTTGTCGAGTACGCTCGCGCCATGCCGGAGCCAGCACTACGGGCGTCGGACGACGACCGAGACGCCGTCCTGCGGGCCTTGGAGCGGCACACCGCCACGGGCCGGCTCAATCTGGACGAGTTCGACCAGCGCAGCACTGCTGCCCTCACCGCGGTGACCTTGGACGACCTTGCGGCGCTGACCGCCGACCTGCCAGAGCTGCCCGACGAGCCGGCGCGGCCGATCGAGCCCGCCAACCACGCCCGGCACCTCGTCCTGCTCTTCGTGATCGCCTTCGTGACGCTCGCCGCGCTGGTCGCCATGATGCTGCTGCACCCCTGACCCAGGCCAGACCGCCACGACGGGGAACGATCATGAGGGCGGCCTGCATGAGATCGCGGTCGACGCCGAGCCAGCGGCAATCTCTCGACCCAACTATTTCGACGTCGTCCGCTGACCCGATTCGCTTAGTCGGCGCAGCTCGGCGATGACCTGCTGCGTCTGGCTCAGATATGTGGTGCACCCATCGCAGCCGGCAAGATGCGCCTCGAACCGTGACCTCAACTGCGGCGAAAGCGCGTCTTCGAGATAGTCGGCCGCGAGCTCGACAAGCTGTTTACAGGCAAGTTCCCCGGCACGCTCGGTCACATCGATCGCTTCCTCTTTTGCCGTGACAGCCACCTCGGCCGGTGCCAGGCCGCGGCTTGCTCGAACGCTCGCGACAAGCAGCACGGCAAGAAGGAGGACGGCTCCGACCAGCAGGAAGCCCGACCGGTTCACACCGTTCTCCCGCGCCACCCAGCCAAACACCAGCGAGAAGGGTAGGAACAGCACCCAGGTCATAGTTCCAGCGCCGGAGGACACACCGGCCCTGATCGAGGACGGCACCGCATCGTGCAACAACTGGCTGGCGTGGATTCCAATGATTGCCAAGATCAGTGCGAGCAGCACCTGAGCCGCCACGACGACCACCAGCGAGCGGGTCCAGCTCACCAGGACGGTCGCAAGCAACGACAAGAAGATCACTACCGCCAGCATGAGCCGACGCTCCAGGCGCAACTTGCTGATCAGTAGCCCGCCGATGCCCAGGGTGGAGGTCAGCGCGGCCCAGTAAGGCCCGTACAGCACGGCCGGCGCCGCCAGCGCCACCAGCCAGAGCGGCCCGAACTCGAAGACGGCTGAGGAAAGCAGCCCAGCCGTGGCGGCCAGCAGCAATACCCGGAGCACGGCTCGTTGGGTGATCATGGTCCGGAACGTCAGGGCAATGTGGCTGCGCAACGTGAGGCGTTCGGCGGCCTGATGCAGTCGCGGCTCGTCGAAGCGTAGGAAACCCATGATCGCCAGTCCAACCAGTGGCACGGTGACGAAGTAGGTGAGGCGCGTCGAGGTGTATTGCGCCAGCACTCCCCCGGCCAGAGCGCTGAGCACGAAGGCGGCGCTCTCCACCGCACGAAGCCGGCCGATCCATTTCTCGTAGAGCTCGTTCGAGCCAGTCTCTTCAACCACCGCATCGTAGACAATGCTGTCCACGGTGCCGGAGCTGAACGCGAAATAGACCCCGAGGACCATCGCGCCGATCACGTAGGTGACCACATTGTGGCTCAGCCCGCCGATCAAGGAGCTGGCCATCAGCGCGACGCAGCCCAAGATCATCACCCAACGCCGGCTCCAGCGATCAGCCAAGATCCCCGACGGCACCTCGAGCAACGGCACGACAGCGGCGTACGCGGCGGCCATCGCACCCACCGCCGCGGCGTCGAAACCGATCTGGGTCATGAACAACTTCTCGATCGGCACCCACAAGATCAGGCCCTGGAGGGCCACGCCGATCTGTAGCGGACGTAACCGCCGGCCAAGCGTACGAGGCGCCGTAGCGATGGGCGTGATCATGACGCGTCTCGATCTTGCTCGAGCGCGTGGCCAACAGCCTCTCGAATCGACTCACGCGCCCGGTTCAGCACATCGCGCTGCTGATCGGCGGTGAGCCCCGTTGCAGCCGTCACCTCCGCGGGTGTGTGGCCGTCGACGTCCCGCATGATCACCACCCGGCGCCACGAGCGGGGCAGCGCACCGAGAGCCGCCTCGACCTGCTGTGGCTTAAGAGCCGCGCCATCGGGCCACCGATGTGGGAACTCCCTCCAGTGATCGGGATACGGTTCAGCTTCGCTCTGGAAGCGATCGGCATCGACGGTTGTGGCAGCTGGAAACCAACGGCTCCACCAGGCGTAACGGCTCCCCAGCGCGCGGCCCTTTGCTACCAGGTCGGTGATCATCCGCGCCATCGAGATCTTCATCACGCTCTCCAACGACGAAAGGCCAAGATCGTTATCGAAACCAGATATATCCAAAGTGGTAATAACCAAAATGGACTGTATCCTACTGGCGCGAGTTCGGCAAGAGAGTATCCCGGCACCGATCAGAGCTGGCCTATCAGGGCGCATCCAGCCTTAGCTGCGCTCTGAGCTGAAGGAATCGGAAGACACTTGCCGACCCCGTTGCCTGCGCGTACGCGTCGATGGCATCGCTGACAAAGGCACCACGCATGCCCGTCGGCAGGCCGTCGGTCCAGGCTCCAAACCCGACCGAGGACCACCGCACGAACTGGTCCTGAGACTCGAAATCCCACGCGAGGTCATCAATCGTGGCGTCGGTCATGCGTAAGCCGCACGACTCAGCAGTGTCAGTCCACACCCCCACGTCCGGATGAACGAATGGTGCCACGAAGTCCTGGAAGTAAGGCCGCCACGCGGTGCTCCGGACGACCTTCATGGCGGCGCTCTCGAGGCTGGGCCGCTCTCCGGCGCACACGAACACCAGCAATGCCCACCCAGACGGCCGCAGTGCCGCAGCGATCCGGCTGAGTGCCAGATGCTGATCCAGGACCCAGTGCAGCGCGTTGAAGGACACGACGGCATCGAACTGGCTCTGATACATCATCGTGCAGACATCGCCGAGCTCGAATGTCAGTCCGCCCCCGGCAGCGGCGATCGAGATCATCCGCGGTGACGGATCGAGACCAACGACATCCGCCTCCGGGACCCGGCGCGCGATCTCGGCGGTGATCCGCCCATCCCCACATCCGACGTCGAGCAGGCGGCGGACCCCATCGAGGTCGAGGCCGTCAAGGGCGCGGGTGGCGAGCCACCGCTGCAGGTCGCTAACCCTGCGGTACTCGGTCCCATCCCAGTCGGCCATAGCTATATCCTGCTCCGTGTCCTCAGGCCAGGCAGCGGGTGAACGTCGGCTGCTGCTGTTCTCGGTGTGGGCCTCGGCCGGGTTCGCGGTGTTCTCAAGCCTCTGGGGGATCCTCAGCGGCTCGAGCATGATCGTCTTCGACGGGCTGTACTCCTTCGTCAGCATCGGCCTCTCGGGGCTTGCGGTGCTCACCTTGCGCTTCGTGCGGCGCGGTCCCGACGAACGGTTTCCGTGGGGCAGGGAGGCGGCGGAGCCGGTGGTCGTCATCCTGAAGGCCGCCACACTCGGTGCGCTCTGCGTATACGCCGGCATCGGAGGCGTCGTCGACCTCTTGGCCGGTGGTCGCGAAGTCGAGGTCGGCTGGGCGATCGTATACGCCGTCATCGCCACAGCTGCCAGCCTCGCCGTCGGCCTGGTGCTCAGGCGCGGTACGCGGTCGCAGTCATCCGAAGGCGCTGGCAAGGATCTTGTTCGCTCTGAGGCAGCAGAGTGGCTCGGCGACGCCCTGTTGTCTGCCGGCGTACTCGTCGGATTCCTTTTCGCGCTGCTGCTGATGTCGAGAAGCCGGGCCGACCTCGCCGCATACGTCGACCCCGCAATGGTGGTCCTGGTGTCCGCGGCATTCCTCGTGGTGCCGCTCCGGCTTGTGATCGGCGGGATGCGTGAGGTGATGTCGATGTCACCGCCGGAGGATGTCCAGTCACAGCTCCGCGAGGCGGTTGACGACGTGGCGCGGCGGTATGAGCTGCAGGAGTCGTTCGTACGCGCCGCCAAGGTGGGGGCCCGGATGGATATCGAAGTCGACTACGTGGTTGGGCCCGAATCGAAAGTGATCACGGTTACCGACTGCGATGCCGTACGGTCGGACCTGCACGAACGGCTGGCGGCATTGGGGTATGAAAAGTCCGTCGTCGTGGCATTCACGAATGATCGGCGCTGGGCCGAATAGCGCGCATCAGTTGTCGAGGATAATCAGCAGCAGAAAAATGATGATCAAGGCGCCGACGACAAACCCCGGCTCCACTTCAACGGCCCCCGTCCGACTCAAGGATGACCAAAATCGTACAAGGCAACGCATGCCGCGGCCGTCGTCAATGACCGCGTGTTGTGCGTTTTCCAGGCCTTCGTCATCACGTCGCCTGTGATGCCGTGGCCTGTACGGGCCGCTCGAGCTCGCTAGCTAGAGAGGCAGCCTGTCGATCTCGCGGTGAGTCTTGAGGCTGTTGGCCTGAAGAGCGTGGTCGGAGAGCATGTAGACGGTGTCGCCGATGACCAGGGACCGGTTGACAGTGCCGTATGCCTCGGTGGTTGCAAGACGGCCGATCTCCTTGAGTCCATCCGCGTTGGCACTCAGCAATACAAGACCGCTGAACGCTCCCTTTCCTCGGTAGTCACCGTGCAAGTTCGTGGGAGCAATGATCAGATTGCGCGGCGCCCAGTACAGGAATGCCTTCGGGTCGAACTCGGCTGCCGCAACACCACCGCCGTAGGTTTGCGTGTCGATGCGGCGGGGCGACGCGGGATCGCTGATGTCGAACAACGAGAACTGCACGCCGATCTGGCCGCCACGGACCGGTGGAGATGGGGCGACGTCGGTGGTCTTGCCGTTCTTGGGTTGCCTCGGAATCGTCGTCACCGGCCCGCTGCCGGAGTCCAAGCCGCTTTGCCCAACGCCGAGCAGCAGGTTCTCACCGATCGGGTGCAGGTAGCCCGAGTACCCGGGGATCTTCAGCTCGCCGACGAGGTTCGGTGCGGCAGGATCGCGGAGATCGAGTACGTAGAGGGGATCCGTTTGACGAAACGTCACGATGTAACCGCGATCCCCGATGAATCGCACCGCTCGAATCGATTCGTTGTCTTGCCGGCCGAGCCCGCCGACCTGTCCCAGTTGGCGAAGCGCACCGTCCTGCTCATCCAGAGTCGTGACCAGACCCTCGGTCATCTGACGAGAGTTGACCCAGCCGCGGCGCTCAGAAACCGTGCTCGCGACACGCAACACGCCGTGGTACTCAGACATCGCGTATTGATTCAGTAGGGCCCCGGGAACCTCGCCCGATCCCTTGTAGGTGGTCGCGCCTGATGGCGCGGTGACGAACTTGTGCACGCTCGTCTGGGCTGGTGAACCGTCGCGGCTCCAATCTGTTGTCGAGATATAGGTCGAAGTGTCGGTCGCATAGATTTGCTGGCCGCCGGCAATCACACCGACTGTCTTGCGGGATTGCAGGGCCGACCCCATATCGAACGAGGACACTGCCACAGTGTCGAGCCCTGAAAAAGTCTCGGGACGAGCCAGATTGGCGCATTCCACAAGACGTCCCTTGCTTACTTCCGCTCCCGCGCCGTCCTGCAGTGTGTATTTAGGAATCCAGTCGTCGACCGTCGTCTTGTCGACAGCAGCCCGCAGCTCGTCCTTGGACTTCTGAGAGACGCCGCCATCTGGCATGTAGATCGGCGAGGGAGCATCAACGTCGGGCGTCGAAACCGTGACGACACGCACCTGTGTTCCGACAAGTCTGGCGTCGAGCACATCGCCGTCGACGGTCAATGTGGCGAGGAGTCGCGGATCGCTGAGGTTCGAGATGTCGTACATCCTCAGAACTGCCTGCTGGCCTGCCCCGGGCAATCCGGGCTCGGACCCCTGAACCGTCTGGCCGCTGAACACCAGCACACGTTCGCCGGAAAGGAAAACGTTGCGAACCATCGTGTCTGGAAGCGTCTTGCGAAGCGTCATCTTGCGACCGTCGAGCCCAACTAAATGCACTCGGGCCTGGGCTACCGCAACAATGCGCTTTCCATCTGTCTTCACGATGTCAGGCTCATCAACCCCCGCCTCTTGGACGTTGGTTGTCGAATATCCCGGTGGCGTGTTCGCCGACTCGGCGCCCGCACCCGACGAGTCAGTCGCACGACCTTGCTTAGGTACTGCACTCCTCGGCACCGGTGCGCCGGCCTCGGTGGTTGTCGTCGTCACGCCGCCGCCCGCGCGTTCGATCAGATACTCGGGAGCCTGGTCCTTGAAGTACTGCAGAACGGTGTCACATGTATTGAACGGCTTCAGCGCCCCGGCCATCGCGTACGCCGCGCCTTCTGCACTCGACCTTGCTCCGCCGTCGCCCCCACGAGGCAAGGCGATCGCGACACCAGCGATGAGGACTATTGCCGCCGCCACTGCGACCGGAATGGCTGCCCGGACCGGCGATCGCTGCGCACGCCGAATTCCCTTCTCGGGGTGGGCGGCGTTCTCGGCAATCTGCTGCCGAACTGCATCGGCAGCTTTTCGTGCTCGCGAATCGAAGTCGCTCATTCTGCGTCCTCTAACTGCAGTTGACGCGCGACTGCATCGCGCGCCCGGCTCAGGTGGGTCTTGACGGTGCCTTCGCTGCAGTCGAGAACCTCGGCGATCTCCCGCACGCTGTAGTCCTCCACGTAATAAAGAGCTACCGCTTGTGCTTGACGAGGTGGCAGACGACGAACCGCCTGCCAGAACGCTTCGTCGCCTTCGTCCAATTCGATGTAGATCTGCGTTCGCCCGGCAAGACGCATCAGCGCCTTCGCCTCGCGTACGCGTCGCCGCAACACCGACGCCGCTCGATTACAGACGACTCGCCGAACCCATGCGCCTGGCGAGTCGTAGGCAACGATGGAACGCCACCGTCGAAAGGCAGCGGTGAACGCGTCTTGGGCGGTGTCTTCGGCGACCCACTGGTTGCCGGTCAGCACAAATGCCAGACCGAGCACATGTCGGTGCTCCCGCCTGTAGAAGTCGTCGAACGAGAGCGACTCGACGGACGACTCAGACACGCCGGATGCATCAACTGAAGGTCCGACGGCGGCCGCCGCTGCTCCTTGGCTTTCCATCAATGAGTCACTCGCCGCAGAGGGCACTTCGGTTGACATGACGAAGTGATTTTCTCTGAAAAGTTCGTTCCGCGCCGGATGCTTGCGTCAGGTTTCAGCAAACAGTGCGAGACGTCCGCCGAAAAGCCGGCGCCGAGTGGGGAGGACTCGATTGGTTGGTTGCCTATTCGTTGACTGCGCTGGGGGCTTGGGACAGTCTCATGCGTAGGTGGTAATTCTCCAAGGCGTGTCTACCGCTTCGGGCAGGAGTGACGTGGCGTCAACTCAGGATGCGCCGGTCAGCGTCTATGGTGCGCCGTCACCGCATGGTGACCTGTCGACGACTGGAGTCAGGGGTTGGGCGGCGCGGCGGCCGTTGACGACGTTCCTGGTGATAGCGCTGGGCGCGAGCTGGCTGCTATTCGTCGTGCCTGTGCTCGCGTATCACCGAGTGATCCCCGGCGCGGGCCTGCCGATTGAGATCTTCGCCTTGGCCGCGACTTTGTTGGTGCTGCTGCCCGCAGCGTAGTGGGTCACTTCGGTCACCGACGGGCGTGCCGGCGTTCGAGCGTTGCTAGGCCGCGCGATCCGGTGGCGGTTCTCAGTCGGCTGGTGGTTGGCAGCGATCTTCGGGCTGCCTGTGGTTGCGCTCCTACTCGGTCTAGCATTCGGCGGCTCTATCCACGCCGTGGGCGTTGGCTCGGTCCTGGTGAAACAGTCACTCTCGATCTTGCTTGCGGTGGTAGTGATCAACTTGTGGGAGGAGACGGTGTGGGCCGGGTTCTTCCAGACTCGCCTGGAGTACCGCTTCCCGTTCGTCGTTGCTGCATTGTTGACAGCCCTGCCGTTCGCCGGGGTCCATCTACCTCTGCTGCTCCTGTCCGATCATGTGACGCCGTTGTCGGTGGTTAAGGGAATTGTCGGCCTGGTCGTGCTCGGCGCAGCGGTCCGCCTGCTGATTGGGGTTTTCCTGCGCGCCTGCGCAGACAGCGTGTTGGCGGTCGGTGTGCTCCACCAGGTTTTTGATGCCTGCAACAACCGTGGCGGCCTGGTCGACTCACTCCTCGATGGTGCTGATGCGGCTCTGATGACCGAGATTGGGGTTGTGCTCTTGACCGTCGCGGCCGCAGCAGTTCTGTTGTGGCGTAGAGGACCGTCGGTCTTTGCGCGACGGCGGCCAGCAACCGCGATGACGTCCGCCGCGAATTAGGCCCCAATCTCCGGACCGCGCTAGCTGGGCACTTCCATCCCATGCAACGAAACACCAGGCGTCGCGTCGATCGTCATTCTTGCAACTCATGGCGAGTGCAGGAGGAATTCGAACGAGGCGGCGGTGGAACTCTTCTCGGGAGCTTCGGCAAAGGAGGGAACATGCGGGAGGCTACGATCTCTTTGTCCAGCACATTCGGGGGAAGAAGGACTCATATGGCGACCAAGGTCTTGACGACGCTCCAAGACGACATCGACGGCTCGGACGCGACTCAGACCATTCGATTCGGTCTTGATGGCATCGAATATGAGATCGACTTGTCAGATCGCAACGCCAACCGGCTCCGCAACAGCCTCAGCGAGTTCATTGCCCGTGGTCGCAAGGTAGGTGGCAGGCGGGTACGCAACTCGGCGGCAGCCAGCCACCCGGATACCAAGGCCATCCGGCAATGGGCTGAAGCACATGGGATTGAGGTCAGCGCCCGCGGACGCATACCGGCCGATGTCATAGAGAAGTACCGGCAGGCCGGGCATTAGATATCGAATGTGCGAATAGCGAAGCGACAGTTCGCCGACTTGGGCTCAACAACTTGGGGAATTCAGGGTCAACGCACAATTACCTGAAATTCGGCGCACGCACCTGGCCCATTTCTTGAAATCTCGAGTTGCGGGAAGTTGTCGCCAGCGTGCGAACGACCTCGGTGAGCGCATCCGCCGAGTGGCCGCTTATGAATGCGTCGATGTGCGGAAGGGCGGCCGCCATACCCCCGGCGAGCGGCGCGAAGCCGGGCGCCGCTGCCCTTGGGTTGGCCCAGACGATTCGATGAGCATGCCTGCGCAGCTCAATCATCTGCCTGGCGAGCACGGTCGGGTCGTCGCGCTCCCAACCGTCGGAAACGATCAGCACGACGGCACCCCGGGCCATGCCCCGCCGGCCGTGGAGAGCCATGAACTCGCGCAGCGCCCAACCAATGCGCGTACCACCGGACCAGTCAGGCATCAATGACGCCGCGCGTTCGATCGCGCCGTCGGGGTTGGTATTGCTCAGCGCACGAGTCAGCCGAGTCAACCGCGTGCCGAACACGAAGACTTCCGCGTGCGCGCGGGTTGCCATACCCCAGAGCAGGTGCAGGTACGCGCGGGCGTACGGCTCCATCGAACCCGAGATGTCGAGCAGGGCGACCATACGCCGCGGTGTCCAGGTGCGAGTACGCCGGATCGATACGGCTGGGTCTCCGCCCGAGCGCGTGCTATGACGCAGCGAAGCGCGCAGGTCGAGCCGGTCGCCACGCCGATGCCGACGCCGCCGCCGGGACAGACGTTGGGGTGGATTCGCCCAGAGCATCCGCAGCAGCGGAACTAGCTCCTTAAGCTCGTCGGCTGTGAGCTGCGCGAAGTCGACCTTCGTCAGTCTTTCGTCCCAGCTCGCGAGAGTCGGTATGGAGCGACCGGCCTCATCGCCGACCGGGCTTTCGGCTTCCTCGAAGCGTCGGCTGGACGGCACCTTCGCTCTGAGCTCGTCATTCACGAACTGCCCACTGCGTCGCGGTGGCAGGCGAAGGTCCGCGGGATCGCCTCGTGACTCGGCGACATCGACCATCCCGCGGAACACCAATGCGAACACGGCGTCAAATGCAGCGATGTCGGCCGTGGAGCGCAGCAAGCTCACCCGAGCGCACCAGTACATCTCATCGAGGGTCCGCGGCACGTCGAGTGCGACGAGTGTCGCGAGCCGCATCGTCTGATCCGGCGAAACGGCGACGCCCTCGTCGCGGAGCCGCTGGCTGAAATGAGCAAGCAGCGTCGCGTTGTCGGCACGTGTCATTCGATCGACAATCATTCGACTGACAATCATTCGACCGACAGTCCGGATGCCCGCGCGAGCTGCTGATCTTCGACATACTTCAGCACCGAGCCGAGCGTCCGGTCCACCGTGGCCGCATCCACTGTGCGCACCCCGAGCAACTCGAGCGCGGCGACCCAGTCGATCGTTTCAGCGATGCCTGGACGTTTCTGCAGCTCCAGCCCACGCAGGCGCTCGACCAGTCGTGCTGCTTGTTCGGCGAGGCTGCGCGAGCTGCCCGGCACCCGCCGCCGAACGATCTCGGCCGCCCGTGCCGCCGATGGGTACTCAATCCAGTGGAAAAGGCAACGGCGTTTGAGTGCGTCATGCAGTTCCCGAGTCCGGTTCGACGTCAGCACCACAATCGGTCGATGAGTGGCATGCACGGTGCCGAGCTCCGGGATCGTGACCGCTCCCTCCCCGAGCAGCTCCAGCAGGAACGCCTCGAAGTCGTCATCGGCGCGATCGACCTCGTCGATGAGCAGCACCGCCGGCCGTGGGCCGGGATGGCGTAGTGCAAGGAGCAGCGGACGCGCGATCAAGAACTCATCGCTGAACAGGGCATCCTCGGCAAGCTCGATGCCACGCGCCTCGGCAAGACGGATCGCAAGCAGTTGCTTCGGATAGTTCCACTCGTACAGTGCCTCGGCGACATCGATCCCCTCATAACACTGCAGCCGTACGAGCGGTGTCTGCAGCGCAGCGGCAAGTGCCTTGGCGGCTTCGGTCTTGCCGACCCCTGGCTCGCCCTCGATGAGAACGGGTTGACCCAGTCGCGATGCACAAAACAGCGCCATGACAGTGCCATCGTCGGCGAGGTAGTCGACACCGTCGAGTGCGCTTCGAAGGGTCTCGAGATCCGGCAGAAGTTCCGCGACGCTCGTGTTCCCGCCGATCACTGCGTGTACGCCAGAGGGTTGTCGAGGTAGGCGTTACGACAGCCGGTGCCGCAGAAGTACACCACCCCGGTCGGAGTCTCGACATGAGGCGACTCGTCGACAGGGGCGACCATCATGCCGCATACCGGATCACGTACGAGTTCGGTCATCTCGTGCACGGGTCCGGGGACATCCTGGCCAGCAGAGCCAGGTTCGCGCAGCACCGAAACGATCTCGGCGAGAATCGAGAGCGCGACCTCAGGGGGTGTTCGCGCGCCGATGTCGAGCCCGGCCGGAGTGCGTACGCGCGATCGCAGCCTCTCGTCCACCTCCAGCGAGGCAAGAACCGCCGGACCGCGTCGTCGGCTGGCCACCAACGCGACATAAGGGACCTCCGCTCGTAATGCCGCCTCAAGGATCGGCTCTTCGTCGTTGCCGTGCGAGGCGACGACCACCGCACGAGTACCCGGCGGCAAAGGATCTTCGGGCTTCTCCAGTCGAAGAACTTGCTGCCCGAACAGCCGATGCGCGCGCAGCAGAGCCGTCGCAATCGGGGCGTGACCAAACACTGCTACGACCGGCAGGGGCACCGACGGCTCGAGAAAGATCTCGAGGCTGCCGCCAGACAGGCAAGGGTTGTGTACAGTCACCACGCCATCCTGGTCGGCCCTACCAAGATCATCAGGACCAAGATCATCGGGCGACGGCGTAATGCGCACGAGCCGCGGCGTACCGGTCCCGAGCACCTCCAGCGCCTGAACTCGCACCGTCGACTCCGCGCAATCGCCGCCGATGAACCCGTCAACTTGGCCATCTGCGAGCACGAGCGCCGAATCGCCCGGCTTAGCACTGGTCGGTCGTTCGGCCCGGACGACGGTCGCCCACACGAAGGGGCTACCGGCAGCCGCGAGCGCCTCAGCCCGCCCCGCCAGCTCGAGACGCCCCACCGCCCCTCCTTAAGATCACGCCGCCTCAGTCCGTGATCGCAAGGTCGGTCCGCAAGGGCCGGCCCTGGATCGTGCGCCACACCTGAGCTGGTGTCAGGGGCATGTCGGCATGACGTACGCCGTACGGCTTCAATGCATCCATGACCGCATTGACCACGGCGGCCGGCGAACCGACCGTCGCTGATTCCCCGACGCCCTTCGCACCGATGGGGTGGTGCGGCGACGGGGTCACCGTCTCTCCCAGCTCCCAGCTCGGGCACTCCATCGACGTGGGCAGCTGGTAGTCCATGAACGAACCGCCGAGGCAGTTGCCATCCTCGTCGAACGCGATGACCTCCATCAATGCCATGCCGATCCCGTCCGCAAGCCCGCCGTGGATCTGCCCTTCCACAATCATCGGGTTGATCCGGGTGCCGCAGTCGTCCACCGCGACGAATCGCCGCACCTTCACAGCACCAGTACTCGAATCCACATCGACGACGCAGATGTAGGCCCCATACGGATAGGTGAGGTTCGGCGGGTCGTACACGCAGGCTGCGTCCAGATGCCCCTCGACCCCCTCGGGCAACTCGAGCGGCCCATGAGCGGCGAGCGCTACCTCCTGGATCGTCTTGGATACGGTCGGGTCGCCCTTGACCGAGAAGGTGCCCTTCTCCACCTCAATGTCGTCCGGCGAAACCTCCATCATCGTGGCGGCGATGATCTTCGCCTTGTCCACCACACGCTTCGCCGCGACGGCAACTGCAGCACCCGAGACCGGCGTCGAACGGCTGCCGTACGTGCCCAACCCGAACGGGGTGTTGTCGGTGTCCCCATGGACCACGTCGATGTCGTCCGAAGGGATTCCGGTGATCTCCGAGACGATCTGGGCAAACGTCGTCTCATGTCCTTGACCCTGCGACTGGACGGAGATCCGTACCACCGCCTTGCCGGTGGGGTGGACCCGCAATTCCGCGCCGTCGGCCATGCCGAGCCCGAGGATGTCCATGTGCTTGCGTGGGCCGGCGCCGACGCCTTCGGTGAAGAAGCTGAGTCCGATTCCCATCAGTTCGCCCCGCTCGCGCTTCTCGGCCTGCTCGCGACGCAGCTCCGCGTAGCCGGCGATGTCCATCGCCATTTGCAGGGTGCGGGGGTAGTCGCCCGAGTCGTACTCCCAGCCGGTAGGTGACATGTACGGGAACTGTTCGGCACGCAACAGGTTCTTCATGCGTAGCTCGCCAGGGTCCATGTCCAGCTCGAACGCCAGACAATCGACGATGCGCTCGATGGCGTACACCGCTTCGGTAATCCGGAACGAACATGCGTACGCCACACCGCCGGGAGCCTTGTTGGTGTAGACGCCCTTCACGGTGCAATGCGCTGCGGGATAGTCGTAGCTTCCAGTGAAGATGTGGAAGAAACCGGCCGGAAACTTCGTCGGCTGCGCGGTGTTGTTGAACGCGCCATGATCGGCGACGACGTGCACCTTCACTGCGAGGATCTTGCCTTCGCGGGTCGCCGCGATCTCGGTGTGCATGTGGTAGTCGCGAGCGAATGACGTGGACATCAGGTTCTCGGAACGGTCCTCGACCCACTTGACTGGCCGCCCGGTGAGGATCGAGCCGACCACCGAGAGGACATAGCCGGGATATATGCCGACCTTGTTGCCGAACCCGCCGCCGATGTCCGGGCTCACGATGCGGATCTTGTGCTCGGGAAGGCCGGCAACGATCGCGTACAGCGTGCGGTGCGCGTGTGGGGCCTGGGTATTGCAGTAGATCGTGAGCTTTCCGGTGACCTTGTCCATGTCGGCAATGGCGCCGCAGGTCTCCAGCGGGGCGGGATGCACGCGCGGGTAGAGGATGTCTTGCTCTACCACCACGTCAGCGCTCGCGAACGCGGCGTCTGTCGCCGCCTGGTCGCCCACCTCCCAGTCGAAGATGTGGTTGTCGGCCTTGCCCTCAATGTCATCGCGAATGACCGGCGCGTCGGGATCAAGTGCCCGGCGCGCATCGATGACCGGGGGCAGCGGCTCGTATTCGACCTCGATCAGCTCCAACGCATCCCTCGCCGCGTACCGGTCGTCAGCGACGACGAATGCGACCTCCTGGCCGTGGAAGCGCACCTTGTCGGTGGCGAGCACAGCGACCACGTCATGCGACAGCGACGGTATCCAGGCAAGCTTCAGCGTCTCGAGCAGTGCACCGGTGATCACAGCACGGACCTTCGGATGCGCCTCGGCCGCTGAAGTGTCGATCGAGACCAGCCGTGCATGCGCGTGAGGGCTGCGCAACACCGCGCCGTGCAGCATCCCGGGCAGCACGAAATCGTCGACGTAGTTGCCCTTGCCGCGCAGGAAGCGAGCGTCCTCCTTGCGGATCCGGCGTCCGAAACCAACGTGCGCCTGCTCCGCCGTGACGGTCATGATGCAGCCACCTCCTCCGGCTCGACAACCCGCGGGTGGTCTGCAGCCCAGCGGACCGCGCGCACGATGTTCTCGTACCCGGTGCAGCGACACAAGTTGCCCGAGA
>Ga0075423_10000513_pt1 | contig 31491 bp, 33 predicted proteins | sample SoiMethybrSBSTD2_FD_80114 | JGI IMG/M metagenome (GOLD analysis project Ga0075423, IMG submission 80114) | Bulk soil microbial communities from a Populus tree surrounding site in Tennessee, USA - Soil MetaG P. TD hybrid SBSTD2 | ecosystem: Environmental > Terrestrial > Soil > Tree plantation...
GGGAGAGGATCTGCATGATCCGCTCGATCTCGGTCTCGCGGCCGATTACCGGGTCGAGCTTGCCCTCTTCGGCGAGCTTGGTCAGGTTGCGGCCGAACTGGTCCAGCAGCTTCGAGGACTTCTTGCCCTCGCCCTGGCCTCCCCCGCCCTGGCCCTGGCGGCGTCCACCCGGGCCGGACAGCATCCGGATCACCTCGTTGCGGATCTTGTCGGAGTCGGCGTCGAAGTCGAGCAGGATGCGAGCGGCGACGCCCTCGTTCTCCCGCACCAGCCCGAGCAGGATGTGCTCGGTGCCGATGTAGTTGTGGCCGAGCGAGAGCGCCTCGCGCAGCGCCAGCTCCAAGACCTTCTTGGCGCGCGGGGTGAAGGGGATCTGCCCGGAGGTGACCTCCTCGCCGGAGCCGACGATCCGCACCACCTGGGCGCGCACCCGCTCGACGGTGATGTCGAGCGACTCGAGGACGCGGGCGGCGAGGCCCTCTTCCTCGCGCAGCAGCCCGAGCAGGATGTGCTCGGTGCCGATGTAGTTGTGCTTCAGCGTGCGTGCTTCTTCCTGCGCCAGGACGACTACTTGACGGGCCCGCTCTGTGAATCGCTCAAACAAAAAGTCCCTCTCACCTAGTCCAACTCGGTTCGCCGGGGGAAGTAGTGCAGACGCCCTTCGAGTATCGGGAGGCGCCTATGTGCCCTTTAAAAGATACCGAGAGCGCCCAACCGGCCCTGGAGCCCCAAAACCCGCTCCGAGCGGCTTTTTGCGCCCCGTTCAGGTGCGCATCGCCGGAAACAGCACAACTTCGCGCAGGGATCTGGCCCCGGTCAGCATCATCGCCAGCCGGTCGATCCCGAGCCCGACGCCGCCGGTCGGCGGCATTCCCTGCTCCAGCGCTTCGACGAAAGCCTCGTCGTAGGGCTGGGCCTCCTCGTCGCCGCGCTCCAGCTCGGCGGCCTGCTGCTCGAAGCGGCGGCGCTGCTCGTCGGGGTCGTTCAACTCGGTGAAGGAGTTGGCGATCTCGACCCCGCCGACGAAGGCCTCCCAGCGTTCGACCAGCCCAGGCTCGGAGCGGTGCGCCTTGGCGAAGGGCGAGAGCTCGACCGGGTAGTCGACGACGAAGGTCGGCTGAATCAGCTCGGGCTCAACCGAGCGGGCGAGCAGGCCGTCGACCAGCTTGCCCCAGCCCTCGGCCGGGTCGGGCTCGGTTCCCATCGCCGCCGCCAGCGCCTCGCGGGTCGGGTGCTCGGCTATGTCGATGTCGGCGCGCTCGCGGATAGCCTCGCGCAGGGTCACCCGCTTCCAAGGCGGCGCAAAGTCGATCTTGACCTCGCCGCGCTTCACCACCGTCGTCCCCAGCACCCGCTCCGCGACTTCGGCGACCAGCAGCTCGAGGTCGTGCGCGGTCTTCTCGTAGTCGGCGTATGCCTCGTACCACTCGAGCATCGTGAACTCGGGGTTGTGCTTGTGGGAGACGCCCTCGTTGCGGAAGTCCTTGCCCAGCTCGTAGACGCGGTCGATGCCGCCGACCACGAGGCGCTTCAGGTACAGCTCGGTGGCGATCCGCAGGTAGAAGTCGCGATCGAGCGCGTTGTGGTGCGTCGTGAAGGGGCGGGCCAGGGCGCCGCCGTAGAGCGGCTGCAGGACCGGCGTCTCGACCTCGACGAAGCCGTGCTCGTCGAGCCAGCGGCGCACCTCGGCGATCGTGCGCGAGCGGGTGGCGAAGATCCGCCGGCTCTCCTCGTTGGCGATCAGGTCCAGCTCGCGGCGACGGTAGCGGGTCTCGGTGTCCTCGAGGCCGTGGTGCTTGTCGGGCGGCGGCCGCAAGCTCTTGGCGAGCAGCCGCCAGTGGTCGACCGCCAGGGTCAGCTCGCCGCCGCGCCGGGTCGCCAGCGCGGTGCCCTCGACGCCGACGATGTCGCCGAGGTCAAGGTGGACCAGCAGTTCGAAGGCCTCCTCCCCCAGCAGGTCCTCGCGGGCGTGCAGCTGGATCTGGCCGGTCCCGTCGCGCAGGTCCAGGAAGGCCGCCTTGCCGTGACCGCGGCGGGCGACGATCCGCCCGGCGACCCGGTGGCGGGACTCGGTCTCGATCCCCGGCGCCAGCCCCTCGTGGGCGGCGCGCACCTCGGCGATGTCCTCGCGGTCGCCGAACTCGTGCGGGAAGGGGTCGATGCCCGCTTCCCGGATGCGCTCCAACTTCTCCCGGCGGTCGCGGAGAACGTCGGTGAGCTCTGATCCCTCGGGCTCGCTCATCGAGGCGAGCCTATTGGACCGCTAAGCGGTCTCGATCTTGGTGATTTTCAGTCTCTTCTTCGGGCCGCGCGGGACCTCGACGGTCACCACGTCGTTGCGCTTGTGGCCGATCAGCGCCTTGCCGATCGGCGACTCGTTGGAGAGCTTCTGCTCCAATGGGTCCGCCTCGGTCGAGCCGACGATCTGGAATTTCTGGGAGTCGCCCGTCTTCTGGTCCTTGACGTGGACGATCGAACCGAACTTAACCTCGTCGGTGCTGAGGTCGTTCTCGTCGATCACCGTCGAACGGCGCAACCGCTCTTCGAGCTGGGCGATCCGCTGCTCCAGCAGGGCCTGCTCGTTCTTGGCGTCGTCGTACTCGGCGTTCTCGGAGATGTCGCCGAACTCGCGCGCCTCCTTGATCCGCTCCGCGACCTCGCGCCTCTTGGTGGTCGAGAGATGTTCGATCTCTTCTCTGAGTTTCTCCAACCCCTCGGGGGTGATGACGGACTGGCGACTCACGTTCCTGACCTCTCTTCGGTTACAGGGAGCGCGGAAATATAGCGAGGCCGCTTTACCGCTCAAGAAAGAGACATAAAAGGTTCGCGCCTCGCTCGCTGCGCAAAGGAATCAGAGATGGATGCTTGCTCGCTCGCGCTCACCAATCAACCCTGAAATGAGCTCTTTTGCATGGGGCAGGTCGGCGCTGCGTTGCAGCTCGCCGGCGACCTCGGCCGGGGCGTCGAGCGGCTCCATGTACCAGGGGTAGAACTTGCGCAGGTAGCGGGCGGCGCGCTCGGCGCCGAAGTGCTCCTCGGCGCGGTCGACGACCCAGAGCAGCTCGGCAACGACTTCGTCGCGGGCGGGCGGCTCGGCGCGGCGACCGGTCAGCTCCTCGAAGACCCAGGGGTTGCCGAGCGAGCCGCGGGCGATCATCACCGCGTCGGCACCGGACTCTTCGTAAGCGCGACCGGCCGCGGCGGCGGATCTGAGGCCGCCGGAGACGATCACCGGCACGTCAACGCGATCGACCAACTCGCGGGTCAACGCGTAGTCGGGTTGGCCCTTGTGGCCGACCTTGGCGGCGCGCGGATGGAAGGCGATCGCGGCGACGCCTCCCTCCTCGACCAGGCGCAGCGCCAGCTCGAAGCCGGAGCGGTCGCCGGGCTCGATCCCGGAGCGCAGCTTCACGGTGACCGGCAGGCCGCTCCCCTCGGCGGCGCCGCGGGCCAGCGCCAGGGCCAGCTCGTGGTCGCGCAAAAGCTCCGCGCCGGCCCCGGTCTTGCGGACCTTGCGAACCGGGCAGCCCATGTTGATGTCGATCAGGTCGGCGCCGGCCTCGGCGGCGATCGCCGCGCCGGAGCGCATCACCTCGACGTCGTGGCCGAAGAGCTGCACGGAGACGGGATGCTCGTCGGGGTGGATCCGCATCAGCTCGCGCAGGGTGCGCTCGTTGCGGTGGTGCAGGCCGAAGCTGGAGACCATCTCCGAGACGGCCAGCCCCGCCCCGTGCCGTTTCGCCTGCAGGCGCACGAACCAGTTGCCGATCCCCGCCAGCGGGGCGAGCAGGACGCGGTTGGCGATCTCGACGTCGGCGATCCGGAACGGATCAGTCAGCTGTGGGCGCGTTTCGCTCATATATGAGGCGCAGCCCCTTCAGGGTAAGGAGATCGTCCACTTCGTCGATGGTCTCGGTGAAGGGGACGATCGCCTCGGCGAGGCCGCCGGTGGCGAGGAAGCGCGCCTCCCCCAGCTCTTCCTCGATCCGCCGCGCGACGCCGTCGATCAGCCCGGCGAAGCCGAAGACGACCCCCGACTGGATCGCGGCGCGGCTGGAGCGGCCGATCGCCGCCTCCGGGGCGGCGAGGTCGATGCGGGGGATGCGGGCGGCGCGCTCCACGAGGGCGGTGAGCGAGACCTCCAGCCCCGGCGCGATCGCCCCACCCAGGTACTCGCCCGCGGCCGAGACGGCGTCGAAGTTGATCCCGGTGCCGAAGTCGACGACGACGCAGGCGCCGCCGACCCGCTCGTAAGCGGCGACCGCGTTGACGAGACGGTCGGCGCCGACCTCCAGCGGGTTGTCGATGCGGATCGGCATCCCGGTCTTGATCCCCGGCGCGACGAGGAGGCACTCGGCGCCGTCCAGGTAGCGCTCGGTGAGCTGCTCGTACTGGGCGCCGAGCGGCGGCACCACCGAGGAGACGCAGACCGCGCTGAGGTCGCTCAGCCCCATTCTGCGCAGCGCCAGCAGGCCGCCGATCCTCTCCGCCAGCTCGTCGCCGGTCGCCCCGGCGCGGGTCTGGAAGCGCCAGTGCTCGGCGAGGCGCTCGCCATCGAAGGCGCCGAGGTGGGTCTGGGTGTTGCCGACATCGACCGCGAGCAGCATCGGCGGGCATTATGCTGCCTCGCCAGTGAAGGTCCGCCTCTACACGGTTCCAGGGTCCCACCCGGGCGTCGCCGTCCAGCTGATGCTGAGACACAAGGGCATCCCCTTCGAGCGGACCGACCTCTTTCCGGCGGTTTCCAGAGTCGTCGTCCGCGCCCTCGGCTTCTCGGGGTCGAGCGTTCCGGCCTTGAAGATCGATGGCCGCAAGATCCAGGACTCGCTGGAGATCTCGCGCGAGCTCGACCGGCTGCAGCCCGAGCCGCCCCTGTTCCCCGCCGACCCGCAGAAGCGGGCCGCGGTGGAGGAGGCGGAGCGCTTCGGCAGCGAGAGACTGCAGCACCCGATCCGCCAGATCATCTGGTGGGCATTCAAGGAGAATTCCGCGCCGCTTCGTAGCTACTCGGAGGGGGCGAGACTGGGGATCCCCGTCGGGCTGGCGGTGCGCACGGCGGCCCCGATCCTCGCCACCGAGAAACGTATCCACAAGGCGACGGACGAGACCGTTCGGGCCAACCTCGCCGAGTACGGAGAGATGTTGCAGCGCGTCGACGACCTGATTGCCGCGGGAACCATCGGCGGCGAGGAGCCGAACGCCGCCGACTTCCAGATCGCGCCCAGCATCCGCCTGGCGATGACGATGCAGGACCTCCGCCCATTCATCGAATCGCGCCCCGCCGGGGAGTTCGCGAAGAGGATCCAACCCGAGATCGCCGGCGACTTCCCGCCGGTCTTCCCGCCCGCCTGGCTAGAGCCGCTTAACTCGCTGGCCACCGCCTAGCGACGCCAGGGCGTCCGCGAGGCGCGTCCCGTCCGGCAGCTTCAACTCCGGGTCCAGCTCCAGCAGCGGGGCGAGGACGAAGCGGCGGGTTGTGACCTCGCGATGGGGAAGGGTCAAGCGCTCCGTCTCCAGCTCGACGTCGCCCAGCAGCAGCAGGTCGACGTCGAGCGGGCGCGGGCCGTGGCGCGGGCCGGCGAACATCCTTCCCTGCTCCACCTCAATCGCCTTGCAGAGGTCGAGCAGTTGCTCCGGCTCCAGCTCGGTGCGGATGCGGGCCGCCGCGTTGAGGAAGTCGGGCTGGTCGAGCATCTCCCCCACCGGCTCGGTCTCATAGGTGGAGGAGACGGCGTCCACCTCCACCCCGCGCTCGCGCAGCAGCTCAACGGCCGCGCGCAAGTGCCCTTCGCGATCACCGACGTTCGAGCCCAGCCCCAGGTAGCCGGTCCGCTCCACGCGCCCTACTCGTCTTCGCCGTCTTCTTCGTCCTCGTCCAGGGAGCGCTCGTGGGTTACCTCCACGGCGACCTCTTGGATGGCGAGTGGAAGCGGCGGTTCGGGCTTCGCCGCCCGCACCCGGACGGACTCGCACCCGTAGCGCTCCATCAGCCGCTCGCCGACCACCTGGGAGAGGCGCTCCAGCGTCTTGTAATTGCGCTCGGTCGCGGCGAGGGCAACGATGTCGCAGACCTCGGCGTAGTCGACCGTATCCTCCAAGCGGTCGGTCAGCACCGCGTCGCAGTCAGGCACGTCGAAGGAGACGTCGAACTCGAGCCGCTGCCCAACCTCCTGCTCGGCCTCGCTGACCCCGTGGTGGGTGTAGATCGAGAGCCCCCGCAGCTCCACCTCGACGCTCGACTCGGTTCCGTTGCCGTGAGCCTCCATTAGATGATCGCCAACCTATCCGAGGACGGCCGTGGCGACCTTCATCGCCTGGGCCACTTCGGCGACGTCGTGAACGCGAAGGACGTCGGCGCCCTCGGCGGCGGCGAGGACCGAGGAGGCAATGGTGCCGCCGAGGCGCTCGCCGGCGGGCGACCCGTCGACCTTGCCGATGAAGCTCTTGCGGGAGGCGCCGATTACCAGCGGACGGCCGAGGGAACGCAATTCGCCGAGCCGACGCAGCAGCTCCAGGTTGTGCTCCAGCGTCTTGCCGAAGCCGACCCCGGGGTCGAGCCAGATCCGCTCCTCGTCGACCCCGGCGCCGACCGCGAACTCCATTCGCTCCGCCAGGAACGCCTTGACGTCGTCGACGACGTCCTCATAGGTGGGGTTCTCTTGCATCGTGCGCGGGTTCCCCTGCATGTGCATCAGCACCAGCCCCGCCCCGCGCTCAGCACACAACGCCCCAATCTCCGGATCCCCCCGCAGCGCAGTCACGTCATTAACGATCTCCGCCCCACCATCCAAAGCCGCTTCAGCCACCACAGCCTTTGAAGTATCGATAGAAACAGTCGCCGTCCCGGCTAGAGCAGCAACGACAGGCCCAACCCGCCGAAGCTCCTCCCCCGCATCGACCTCAACAGCACCCGGCCGAGTCGACTCCCCCCCCACATCCAAAATCTCAGCCCCATCCCGCGCAAGCTCCTCCCCATGTGCGATGGCGGCATCGGGGTCGAGATACAGACCCCCGTCAGAGAACGAGTCAGGGGTCACATTGACGACCCCCATCAATTTCACAGGAGCGCTCAGCTTGCGTCGCCGCCGGCGAAGCCGGGGCGGGGCCTCGGCGCCGGGCGGGGGCCCTCGCGCTGGGGCCGCTTTGCGGGCTCCGCGGAAGGCTCCTCGGGCCTCGCCGGCTCCTCCTCGTCAGCGAAGATCTCATCCTCGGCCTTGCCGTCGAGCAGGGCGATGAACTGGTCGGCGTCGATCGTCTCCCGCTCCAGCAGGATCTTCGAGATCCGGTCCAGCTCCTCCCGCTTCTCCGTGAGCAGGTCCTTGGCGGTCTGGTGGGCGCCCTCGACGATGCGGCGGATCTCATCGTCGATCTCGCGCGCGATCTCATCGGAGTAGTCGGGCTCGGCGGAGAACTCGCGGCCGAGGAAGGGCTGGCCCCGATCGTGGCCGAAGACGCGCGGGCCGAGTCGCTCCGACATACCGAAGCGCATCACCATCTGCTTCGCCGTCTCGGTCACCTTCTCCAGGTCGTTCGACGCCCCGGTGGTGATCTCCCCGAAGACGATCTCCTCGGCGGCGCGGCCGCCGAGGGTCATCGCCATCGTGTCGGTCAGCTCGGCGCGCGAAGTCAGGAACTTGTCCTCGGTCGGCAGGCTGATCGTGTAGCCGAGCGCCTGGCCGCGGCTGATGATCGAGATCTTGTGGACCGGATCGCAGTTCGGCAGCAGGTGGCCGACGATCGCGTGCCCAAGCTCGTGGTAGGCGGTGATCAGCCGCTCCTTCTCGCTCATCACCCGGGTTTTCTTCTCCGGGCCGGCGATCACCCGCATGATCCCTTCCTCCAGCTCGTGCATGGTGATTTCGCGCTTGCCGGAGCGGGCGGTGAGCAGCGCCGCCTCGTTGATCAGGTTGGCGAGGTCGGCGCCGGTGAAGCCGGGGGTCTGGCCGGCCAGCGCGTCGAGGTCGATCGCCTTGGCGAGCGGCTTGCCGCGGGTGTGGACCTCGAGGATCTTCTTGCGGCCCTTGCGGTCGGGCCGGTCGACGACGACCTGACGGTCGAAGCGGCCGGGCCGCAGCAGCGCCGGGTCGAGGATGTCGGGCCGGTTGGTGGCGGCGATCAAGATGATGTTGTCCTTCATCTCGAAGCCGTCCATCTCGACGAGCAGCTGGTTCAGCGTCTGCTCGCGCTCGTCGTGGCCGCCGCCCATGCCGGCGCCGCGGTGGCGGCCGACGGCGTCGATCTCGTCCATGAAGATGATGCAAGGGGAGTTCTGCTTGGCCTGCTCGAAGAGGTCGCGGACGCGGCTGGCGCCGACGCCGACGAACATCTCGACGAAGTCCGAGCCGGAGATCGAGAAGAAGGGAACGCCCGCCTCGCCGGCGACGGCGCGGGCGAGCAGCGTCTTACCGGTGCCGGGCGGCCCGTAGAGCAGCACGCCCTTGGGGATCCGGGCGCCGAGGCTCTGGAATTTCTTCGGGTTCTCGAGGAACTCCTTGATCTCGTGCAACTCCTGCACGGCCTCGTCGACGCCGGCCACGTCGCGGAAGGTGATTTTCGGCGCGTCGACCGACATCCGCTTGGCTTTCGATTTGCCGAAGTTCATGACGCGGGAGCCGCCGCCCTGCATCTGGTTCATCAGGAAGATCCAGAAGCCGAAGAAGAGAACGAAGGGCAGGATGTAGGTGAGGAGCGAGAGCAGGCTGGAGCCGCCGGTGCCGTGCACGGTGGTCTTCACGCTGGCCTGGTCGATCGAGTCGATCAGGCTCTGCTCGGTGTTGGGCGGATAGCCGGTGGAGAAGCTCTCGCCGTTCTTGCGCTTGACGTCGAGCGTGTTGTCCTTCGTGTTGATTGAGATCTCGGAGACCTGACCGCTGGCGATCAGACCGGTTTTGGGCTTGACCAACTCGTTGTAGGGAGGGGCCTCCGTGCCGGGCCCGGGGCTGATCAGCCGCTGGGCGATGAAGGCAAGGATCACCACCAGCAGGATCGGGAAGGCCGCGCTTTTGAAAAAACGTCTCACGGGGAGAAAATCAGCGTACCAGGGCGGTTTTCGCCTCAATCCCGCAGCGCCGCGACGTAATCGAGGTTGCGGTAACGCTGGGCGTGGTCGAGCCCGTAGCCGATCGCGAAACGGTCGGGAATCTCGAAGCCGACGTAGCGTGGGGAGAGGTCGACGCGGAGCCGCTCGGGCTTGGTCAGCAGCGAGCAGACTTCCAGCGAGGCAGGGTTGCGCGCCTTCAGGTTGCGCATCAGGTACTGGAGAGTGAGGCCGGAGTCGATGATGTCCTCGACGATCAGGACGTGGCGCCCCTCGATCGGGGCGTCAAGGTCCTTGAGGATGCGAACCACGCCTGAGGAATCGGTCTGCGAGCCGTAGCTGGAGACGGCCATGAAGTCGACCTCGCAGGGAACGGTGAGGTGGCGCATCAGGTCGGCAAGGAAGAGGACGGCGCCCTTCAGCACGCCGATCATCACCAGGTCGCGGCCATCGTAGTCGCGGCTGATCTCCCCCCCGAGCTCGGCGACGCGGCGCACCAGGTCGTCGCGGGAGACGAGGGTCTCGCCGATCGCGGGGTCGCTCACCGGCGAGAGTCTAGATATAGGAGGCGCGCCGGGAGCGAGGCGGCTGGTGCTCGGCGCGCAGCACGCCGCGCTCAACGACGGCGCGCACGCCCCCGCCGAGGTCGAGCATCGCGGTGCCGGTGCGGCGCAGGCCGGCGACCTCGTCCGCGTGGTTGGCGGCGCCAGGGATGGGCCGCCCAGCGGCGCGGTCGGCGAGCCGCTGCACGACCAGGCGGCGCAGCGCCGGCGGCAGCTCGGCCAGGCGCTCAAGCGCGATCGTGCCCCGTTCCCCCTCCCCGTCGATCTCCGCGTCGACCAGCGCGTCCAGCACCGCGGCCTCGTCGCGCAGCAGCGCCGCGGTGCGCAGCACGTTCTCGGCGGCGGCGGGGTGGATCGCCTTCAGCGCCGGGACCAGCCCGTGGCGGACGCGGCCGCGAGCGAAGGTCAGCTCGGCATTGGTCGCGTCGTCGCGCCAGACCAGCTCCCGCTCCTCGCAGTAGGAGGTGGTCCGCTCACGGGTAAACGGGAGCAGCGGGCGCACCAGCTGCCCGTCGCGGGAGCGCATCCCCAAGAGGGCCCGGCGGCTCGGCGAGGAGGCGAGCCGGTAGAGGATCGTCTCGACCTGGTCGTCGGCGGTGTGACCGGTGGCGATCGTGGCCCCGTGCGGCAGCGCCAGCCGGGCCGCGGCGGCGTAGCGGGCGTCGCGCGCCCAGGCCTGCAGGTTGCCGGGGCCCTCGGGGCGACGCGGGCGCTCGACCTCGAGCGCGACCCCGAGCCGCTCGCAAAGCGCCGCGCAGTGGCGCTCGTCCTCGCCGGAGTCGTCGCGCAGGCCGTAGTTGACGTGGAGCGCCCCCACCGCCTCTGCGCCGAGCAACCGCACCGCGAGATCGAGCAGGCAGACCGAGTCCCGCCCGCCGGAGAGCATCGCGACGACCGGCGCCCCCGGGGGCAGCAGCCCCCCGGCCCGCACCTCCTCCAGCATGCGGTCGGCTTCCATGCTGTGAGTGTGGCAGGGGCTCAGCCCGACGGCGCGCGAACCACGAACAGCGGCGTGGGAACCGGGAAGCCCTTGAGGCTGGCCTCGCCGATCGGCTCGAACTCGAGCCCGTCGCGGTCCTTGATCGCCTCGATCACCCGGTCGGTGGCCAGCACCTCGCCGGCCTGGGCGCGGCTGACCACCCGGTGCACGAGATTGACGTGGGTGCCGAAGTAGTCGCCGTCACGGTAGACGGCCTCCGCGTGGTGGATGCCGACCCGCGGTCGCGGCCGCTCCGGGAAGCGCTCCAGGAGCTCGACCGCCCACTCGGTCAGCGAAGCGGGTTCCGGCGAGACGACCATCACCTCGTCGCCGATCGTCTTCACGATCGTCGCCTCCGGCGGCATCGTCGCTTCCACGGTCTCGACGAAGTTCTCGACCACGTCGAGCGCCTCCAGGTCGCCCTCCTCCTCGGTGTAGCGGGTGAAGCCGGTGAGGTCGATGAAGCAGAGCGTCACCGGGACCTGGCCGAGGTGGGTGGCGTGGTCGCCGAACTCGCTCTCCATGTGGCCGACCACGTCCTGTTCGAGGAAGAAGCGCAGGTAGCGGGTGTGCAGATACGCGGTGAGCGGCGCCGCCAGCGGCAGGATGTCGCCGGCCAGCTCTCCCATCTCTTCAGCCATCTCCAGCTCAGGGATGCCGTCGCGGATCATCGGCTCGTGGACGTAGAGGTGGAAGAGACGCACCTCGGCGTCGGCGATGCGTCGGAGCGACTGCACGTAGACGCGAACCAGCTGCAGGAAGGCGACCAGCGGGAAGCCGGCGGCGAGGACGCGCGCGCAGTGGCGCAGGGCGGCGACGTCGCTGGGCCCGAGCAGCCGCTCGCGGCCGAGCGGGGTGCCGAGGATGACCAGGATTCGTTCGATCAGCTCCGGCTCCAGGCCGGTCTCCGCCGCCACCTCCTCGACGGTCAACCGCTCCCCCGGCTCGGAGAAAAGCTCCTCGGCGAAGCCGAAGGCGAGACGGCCCTCGCGGCCGGCCCGCTTCAGGTCCTCCAGGGAGTGGCCCCGCTCGCGCAGGCGGGCGACGACCCGAGCCTGGGCCGCCGCGGTCGCCGTCCAGCGACCGCGGCGGACCGGCACCACCTTGTCCTCAGCCCAGCGCTTCAGGGTGTTGGCGGACACTCCCGAGCGGCGGGAAGCCTCGCTCAGGGAGATGCGTTCGTCCGCCATGTGGGCGTGAGGCTAGCCGGTGGGAATCTCCTCCTCGGAGTGGGCCTGCAGGACCGGCTCCCCGTCCTCGCCGGTGCGGATGCGAATCGCCTCCTCCACCGGGATGACGAAGATCTTGCCGTCGCCGACCTCACCCGTGCGGGCGTGCTTGAGGATCGTCTCGACGACGAGGCCCTTGTCCTTGTCCTCCACCACGACCTCCAGCTTCAACTTCGGCCGGACGTTGACGGTGAGAGTCGAGCCGCGGTACCGCTCGACGATGCCCTTCTGGCGCCCCGAGCCCTTGGCCTCGAGGATCGACAGGGAGGGGAACCCCTTGTCGAGCAACTCGGCCCGGATCGGCTCGAACGCCTCGTGGCGGATGAACGCTTCGATCTTCTTCATGCGTTCAGCCCTCCTATTTCGAGTCGGTGGTTGACATTGGACTGACCGCCGCAGCGGTCGCGGTCGCCCCGGATGGGACCGGCGCGCCGCCGAGCTGCAGGCCCGTCGAGTACTCGGGCTGCGGGATGAACTGCTCCGGGTACCCGTACATCCCGTGCTCGGAGATGTCCAACCCGGCATCTTCCTCCTCGGCGCTGACCCGCAACCCGATCGTCTTCTTGATCAGGAAGAAGATCGCGTAGGAGACGGTGAACACGCAGCCGAAGGCGACCGCGACCCCCAGGGCCTGCGCCCAGAGCTGGGAGAACGAGCCGCTGTACCAGAGGCCCGGATCGCCGACCGCGTTGAGCTCGGCCAGACGCGGCGAGGTGAAGATCCCACACGACAGGGTTCCCCAGATACCGGCGAGGCCGTGAGCCGAGAGGGCGCCGACCGGATCGTCGATCAGCTTCTCGATCGCGAGCACTCCGTAGACGACGATGCCGCCGGCGACCGCGCCGATGATCGGCGCCGCCCAGTACTCGACGTAGCCGGACGGGGCGGTGATCGCGACGAGGCCGGCGATCGCGCCGTTGCCGGCCATGCCGATGTCGATCGTCCTCGTCTTCAGGTACATGATCGACACAGCCGCGACGACACCGGCGGCGGCCGCCAGGTTGGTGACCACGACCACCTCGGCGAAGCGGCCGCCGATCGCGCCGAGGGTCGAGCCCGGGTTGAAGCCGAACCAACCGAGCCAGAGGATCAGCACGCCGAGCCCGACCAGCGGCATCGAGTGCCCGGGGATCGCCCGTGGCTTACCGTCGGGGCCGTACTTGCCGACCCGCGGGCCGAGCAGCAGCAGCGCCGCCAGGGCGCCGGTCGCGCCGATCAGGTGGACCACCGTGGAACCGGCGAAGTCCTGCATGCCGATGTTGACCTGCAGCCAGCCGCCGCCGAAGATCCAGTGGCTGAGGATCGGGTAGATGACGGCGCTGAAGAGGATCGCGTAGATCACGTAGGCGCTGAACTTGATCCGCTCCAGCGTCGCGCCCCAGACGATCGCCAGCGAGACCGCGCAGAACACGAACTGGAAGAACATGAACGCGGCGGGGCTGATCGAGTACGTCTCGACGAACGGGATGCTCTTGCCCGCCTGCTCGATCGAAGAGCCGACGTCGAGGAAGAACCCGTGGGTTCCCGCGATCTCCCCGAGTCCGCCGAAGGCGAGCGCGAAGCCGACTGCCCAGTAGCAGAGCGACGCGATCGAGAAGTTGACGAGGATCTTCGCGACGCCGGCCCCTGCGTTCTTGGCCCGGGAGAACCCGACCTCCAAGAGCAGGAAGCCCGCCTGCATGAACATCACCAGACAGCCGGCGACGATCACCCACATCGCGTTGATGCTCGCGTCGGGCGTGTCCAGTATCGGGGTGGCCCCGAAGGCGGCGCCCGGCAGAGCGAGTGAGGCGATCGCGGCCACCGGGCCGGCGATCAGGAGCCTCTTTTTCATTCCGATTCCCTCCTAGCCCGCCGGAGGCACGCCCCGGCGGTCGCGGTTTGGCGAACGCGGCCAAGGTATGGACGGCGCGGGGGGATGTGTTTGGACGGCTGGAGCAAATCCGAGCGGCGCGTTTCTCACGAGTGGCAAGATGGGCGCCGTCCGTGCCCGCGCGCCTTCGCCCCACCGCCCCGATCGCCGCCGACGCGGTGCTGGTCGGCGACCCCGGGCGGGCGCTGCTGCTGGCCCAGGTGCTGCTGGCGGAGCCGAAGATGAGCAACCACGCGCGCGGGCTGTGGGGGTACTCGGGGCGGACGCCGGAGGGGCGGGAGCTGACGATCCAATCGACCGGGATGGGCGGGCCGAGCGCCGCGGTGGTGCTGGCCGACCTTGCAAAGCTGGGCGTGCGGCGGGCGGTGCGGGTAGGCACCTGCGTCGCGCTCGACCCGGCGCCGGCGCCCGGCGAGCTGCTGGTCGTCGACGAGGCAGTGGGGAGCGGAGGGGTCGTGCTGCCCGATCCCGAGCTGACGGCGAAGCTCAAGGGCGAGCTGGGCGACGTGGGCACCGCGCGAGTGGCGAGCCTCGACGATCCGCACGCCGACCCCCCGGCGGGGGTGATCGCCGCCGACATGCAGACGGCGACGGTGCTGGCCCGCGGGCGCTCGCTGGAGATGGCCGCCGCCGCGGTCCTGATCGTCGAGAGAACTGCGAGCGGCGAGCGGGTCGCCGACGAGGTGCTGGAAGACGCCGCGAAGCGAGCTGGAGAGGCCGCTAGGGAGGTACTCTCAACCTAAGGTTGAGGTTTAGGTTCTGCTTCTCCTGGCCGATCTTCTGGCCGGTCTGACCAGCTTGCGGCGCAGCTCGGCGATCTCGCGGGCGACCTCGTCGATCTGCTCTTCGACCTCTTCGAGGCGCTGGGAGAAGGAGCGCAAGCGGCGCTCCAGGCGCTCGACGTCGCTCGCCGAGGGCAGGTTGAGAGCGCTCATCGCCGCCTGCTGGGCCTCCTGGGCCTTCTCGCGGGTGGCAAAGGCCGCGGCGAGGGCGTTCTCCAGCATCGGGCTGTCGATCAGAGCCTGGGCGAGGTCGCCGATCGCGTGTTCGCCGCGGGCTCGCAGGCCGTCCTGATCCTCCTGCTCGACGCTCATTGACAGCAGCTTAACGAGCGCATCCGGAGCGGCTGAAATCCTGCGCCCCGCGGGCATGGAACAAACATGGAAAAACGTTGATTAAGGCCTTGTTGGGGGGCGGTTCCATTCGTTGCGCGCCCCCATACGAGTCAGTAGCTTGGGCGGGCCTGTTTCGCGGGGAGGAAGCGGTACCGGGTTGCGCGATCCGCGGCAGGGGGCACCGAGGCGCCGTCCGATGAGACACAAGCTCGTACTGACCATCGCACTGGCAGGGTTCATGGGCGCGACCGCGTTCGGCGTCGGCATGGCGGGCGCTGAGACGACGCCGAGCGCGGGGGTCGTCCAGAACCAGAGCGTCAGCCCGCTGAGCGCCCCCAGACTCGACGCGGCGGTTCCAGCCCCGGAGACTTCCACCACCCCCGCCATCAAGGACTGCGACGAAGCCGGTCAGGACCCGGCCGTCCCCGGCGAAGATTGCGAGAAGAAGCGACCGGTCGAGAGCGGCGGGGTCGTCCAGAACGAGAGCCTCGACGCGGCCGAGGCGCACGCTCCCGTCGACGGCGGCGTCAGCGCTCCGACCGGCGCCGCCCCCACCGTCCCCCCTGCTCCCGTCGACGCCAATGGCGGCGGCGACCAGCCGCAGAAGGTCCCCGACGGCGGCTCGGAATTCGCCACCGACGGCGGCGCCCCCACCCCCGACAATCCGTCGACGACGATCGCCCCCTTCGGCCCGGCCCCCATCGGCGTTCCCAACTTCGTCATTGACTCCTTCGAGATCCCGCCCTTCCTGCTGCCGATCTACCAGGCCTGCGGGACCGAGTACGGGATCCCCTGGGAGGTGCTCGCTTCGATCAACAAGATCGAGACCGCCTTCGGCACCAACCTCAACGTCTCCACCGCCGGCGCGGTGGGCTGGATGCAGTTCCTGCCTTCGACCTGGGAGATGTATGGGGTCGACGCCAACGGCGACGGCCGCAAGGACCCCTACAACCCGGTCGACGCGATCTGCGCCGCGGCCAACTACCTAAAGGCCTCGGGCGGCGCCGGCGACCTCTACAACGCGATCCTCGCCTACAACCACGCCGACTGGTACGTGCAGGAGGTGCTGCTCTACGCGCGGGGCTACGGCAAGCTGCCCTCCGACCTGGTCGGCTCGCTGTCCGGGCTGACCGAGGGGGCGCACTTCCCGGTCGCCGCCAACGCCCGCTACGCCGACGACATCTCCGCCCGCGAGGCGCTGAAGCGCTCGACGCCGGGGGCGCGCGACGCCTACGGCAACGCCGCCGAGGTGATCGCCTCCTCCCCCACCCGGCGCGGAATCAACATCTTCGCCGCCGAGGGGGCGCCGGTCGTCGCCGTCAACGACGGGAAGATCGAGAAGATCGGCCACTCGGAGAAGCTGGGCAAGTTCGTGATCCTGGAGGACGCCTACGGCAACCGCTACACCTACGCGAAGCTGGGCCGCATCGTCCGCGATCGCCGCATGGTGGTGATGCCTACCGGCAAGGAGAAGCGCGTCCCGGTCGACAGCCAGGACATCCGCCCGCGCCTCTACGCGCTGCCGAGCCGGGTCGACGAGGGGCAGCAGACTCGGGCGGCGCAGAGGGTCGACGACGCGGCCGCGCTCGGCGCCGACGGAAGCCTCAAGGTCGGGTCGAAGGTCATAGCCGGGACGGTGCTGGCGCGGATCGGCGCGGGCGCCGAGAGCGTCGACTCCCACATCAACTTCTCGATCCGCCCGGCCGGGCGGGGGGCGCCGCGGATCAATCCGAAGCCGATCCTCGACGGCTGGAAGCTGCTGGAGGCGACAGCGATCTACCGCGCCAAGGGCAAGAACCCCTTCTCCTCGAAGCTGAGCGGCGCCGGGGTGCTGCTGCTCTCCAAGGAGGAGCTGCAAAAACGGGTCCTCGCCGACGAGGCGCTCGACGTCTACGACTGCGGGCGAGTCGACATCGCCGGCGGCCAGATCGACCGGCGGGTGTTGGCGGCGCTCGAGTACCTGGTCGCCAAGGGCTTCCGGATGATGATCACCTCGCTGAAGTGCGGCCACGGCTTCTACACCGCAAGCGGCAACGTCTCCAACCACAGCTCCGGAAACGCGGTCGACATCGCGACGATCAACGGCGTGCCGGTCCTGGGCCACCAGGGCCCAGGGACCCTCACCGACGAGCTGTTGAAAGCGGTCCTACGCCTGCAGGGGACGATGAGGCCCGAGGAGCTGATCTCGCTCGAGGACCTGGGTGGGCCGAGCTTCCCGCTTCCCGACCACGCCGACCATGTCCACATCGGCTGGCAGCCCGAGAGCGGCCCGTTCGACCAGCAGTTCGAGGCGCTGCTGAAGCCTGACCAATGGCAGCTCCTGACCGACCGGCTCGGGGAGATCGACAACCCGACAGTGCCGACCAAGCCGTCCGAGTACTCGCTGCCGGACAAGCAGGACAAGGCTGGGGCGAAGGCCGGCAAGTCCGGCGGCTCCGGCAGCGACGACTGACCTTCTAGGAGAATCGGGCTTCTGGCCCAGCACTTTGGATTCGTGCAGTTCGAGTTCCCCGGCGCGCTCGGCGTGGGGGACGGCCGCTACCTGGCGCGGGACGGCGGCGACCGGGACGGCGCGCAGAGCGTGCTGGTGGTCGAGACGCTGGGAGCCCCGGCCCCGCCGGGGCGGCGTCGGCGTCGGGCGCGGCCTGCCGAGCCGGGCGCCGACCCCTCGGCGCTGCCCCTGACCCGCGCCACAGCGGTGCGGGCCTTCGAGCCATTCGACTCCGACGAGGAGGCGGCGCGTTGGCTGGACGAAGCCTCCGGTATCGATGAAGCGGTCGACGCCCTGGTCGAGGAGGGGATTGGGTTGGTGAACCGGGCGCTGCACGCCAACGCCGCGGCCAGCGCCGACCCCCACATCAACGAGCTGAGCCCGCTGCGGGCGGCCTCGGTGCGGATCGGCTACGGCAGCGGCGAGGAGGTTGCGGACGGGCGCTTCACGACGGCCCTTGACGTAGACGTGCGGGCGGCGGGCGCCTCGCGCCGGCGGCAGCGCGCCGAGGAGCTGCACCCGCAGGAGCGGGTCGCCGCGGTGCTGGGCGGGCGCGAGCGGATCGACGCCTGCGAGACGCTGCTGCTGCGCGCCCGGGCGGACCTCGACGCGCGGCGCACGCGCGAGGCCGCCCTGCAGCTGCGGGTGGGGCTGGAGGCGCTGCTGGCGGAGCTGCACGACGCCCTCGCCGACCCCCGGCACATGGAGGACATGGCCGAGATCGAGGCGCGCCGCCACGAGGCAGGCGACGCGGCGAACATGGCGCTGAAGGGCGAGCTCGACGTCGAACGCCTCCGCAACGTCACGGAACTCTTAGCTATCTGCGAGCGAGTTCTTCGCCGCCGCCGCGTCCTACGCGGGTAGGGAGGGTGGCCCGAACGGGCGGATACTCAAAGTGCCGGTCTAATTAGACCGGCACTTGTCCGGGCGGGGCACCCTCCCTACCCGCGCTCAAAGAACGAGGTGGCGGGCGACCACCTCGTCGAGCAGGGACTCGGCGATGTGGTGGGCCTCTTCGAGGGCGATGCCTTGCAGCGAGGGCACGCCGATCACGGTCAACCCGGCGGCGCGCGCCGCGGCGACCCCGGTCGGCGAGTCCTCAAGGGCAACGACCGACGGGCCGGCCTGCACCCCCAGCCGCCGGCAGGCCTCCAGGTAAGGGTCGGGCGCGGGCTTCGGCGCAGCCACCTCGTGGGCGCTCAGCACCACGTCGAAGCTGTCGCGAAAGCCGACGATCTCCAGCGAGCGCCTGACGAAGGCGAGCGGCGAGTTGGAGACGAGGCCGATCGGCGTCCCCCGCGCCTTCAGTCTGTGCAGGAGCTCACGAGCGCCGACCATCGCCTCCACCCCGTGGTCCAGCTCGGCGACGACCAGCGCGTTCAGCTCCTCGATCAGCTCCGCGGCGCGCCCCGGCTCCCCCAGCCGCCGCTCCAGGACCCCGCCGGCAATCGCGGCCGAAGTGCCGACCAGCTCGCGCTTGTCCGCGGGCGTGAACTCGATCCCCCGTCGCTCGAACAGGTCACGCTCGGCCCGGGTCCAGACGGACTCGGTGTCCAGCAGCAGCCCGTCGTTGTCGAAGATGACCGCATCGGGCAGCGGCAAGGGTGCTACTTCCCCTTCCACTTGGGAGTTCGCTTGGCGAGGAAGGCGCCGATCCCCTCCTTCGCGTCCTCGCTGCGGAAGGCTGTCGCGAAGCCCTCCTTCTCGGCTTCGATCCCCTCGTCGAGGTCTCCCCTGTGGGAGGCGAGCTTGATCTGCTCGACCGCGAGCGGCGCCTGGCCGGCGAGCTTGCGGCCCCACATCAGGGCGGTATCGAACAACTCGTGGTCGGGGACGACCCGGTTGGCGAGGCCGTACTCGAGCGCCTCCTCGGAGAGGATCGCGTCGCCGACGAGGTTCATCTCCAGGGCTTTGCTGGGGCCGACGAGGCGCGGCAGCCGCTGGGTGCCGCCGAAGCCGGGGATGATGCCCAGCTTTATCTCCGGCTGGCCGAAAACGGCCGAGTCGGCCGCGATCCGCACGTCGCAGGCCATCGCCACCTCGCAGCCGCCGCCGAAGGCGAGCGCGTTGACGGCGGCGATCGTGGCAACACGCGCCTGGCCGAAGTCGCGCAGCAGCGCGTGGGCGGTGTGGATCAGCTCCTCGCCGCCGGCCTCGTCCATCTGCGTGAAGGCCTTGATGTCGGCGCCGGCCGAGAAGACGACCGGGACCGAGGAGGCGATCACCATCGCCCCGATTCCCTCCGCGGCCTTCACCCTTTCCCAGACCGTCTTCAGGTCGCGGATCACGTCCGGGGAGACGGCATTCATCGGCGCGTTGGCGAGCCAGGCGACCGCGACGTCGCCGCAGGTCTCGAGCTTCACCGTCTCGGCCTGGTCGCCGTCGTCGGGCTGGGGGTAGGGGTAGAAGCCCTGGCCCGACGCCATACCGAGCCGACCCTGGGCGACCAACCGCTTCAGGACCGCCGGCGGGGAGAAGCGGTCACCGTGTCTCTCCTGCAGCCGCTCGATTCGCTCCAGGACGTTGCCCAGCCCCTCGACGTCGGCTTTCCAGAAGGGAGGCAGCAGGCCGCGCCGCGGGTCCAGACCGGCGCCGGCCATCATCCCGACGTCGATGTCGCGCACTGAGCAGACGCCCTCCTCGACCAGCAGGCAGGCCTCGATTAGGGCGCGGCAGGTGAACAGCGCCACCAGCTCCTCCGCGTCGGGCGCGGCGTCGCCGGGGATCGTCTGCTCGCCGTCGGAGAAGAAGCCTTCGCCGCCGCTCTTGGCGCCGAGCTTGCCGTCGGCGACCAGGCTCTTCAGCCCCCGGTGGACGTAGAAGGTCTCGCCGTAGGACTCGCTGAGGTGCTCGGCGACATGCAGGACGGTGTCGAGGCCGAGCAGGTCGCTGAGGAAGAAGGGGCCCATCGGGGCGACCTGGGCGGCGGCGATCGCCTCGTCGATCGCCTTCAGGGAGAGGCCCTGCTCTTCCTGGGCGCGCCAGATCTCGCCGATCGTCGCCATCAGGATGCGGTTGACGACGAAGCCCGGCACTTCGCCGCAGACGATCGGCTGCTTGCGGATCGCCTGGGCGAAGTTGTAGGAGGCGGTGGCGGTCTCGGGGGAGGTGTCGTCGCCGACGATCACCTCAACCAGCGGCATCACCGATGCCGGGTAGAAGAAGTGGAAGCCGACCACCTTGTCGGGGCGCAGCGCACACTGGGCGCCGATCTCGGTGATCGAGAGCGAGGACGTGTTGGAGGCGAGGATCGCGTGGCCGGGGGTCGCGGCGTCCAGCTCGGCGAAGACCGCCTGCTTGATCGCCATCTTCTCCGGCACTGCCTCGACCACGAAGTCGACGTCCCCGAACTCCTCGTAGGTGGTGGTTCCCGTAATAAGGGCCATCGTTTCGGCGAGGCGGGCGTCGGCCGCCTCCGGGGTCAGCTTCTCCTTCTTGACCAGGCGGGCGAGCTGGCCCTCGGTGACGGCGCGCGCCTTCTCGACCGCGGCGTCGACGAACTCCTGGTCGATGTCCTTGACGACGACGGGGATGTCGGCCGCGGCGATCGCCTGGGCGATCTCACCGCCCATGGTGCCGCCGCCGACCACGGCGGCCTTGGAAACGAACATTTCGGGTGTAGTCCTCCGGAGTTCTGACTTGGGATGCGGGGCGGGGAGGCTACCGCTCTCCGGCGGGACAAAGGCGCGGCGCGATCCTTGTCCCCCCGTACAAAGGCATCTCCGCTCCGCTCCCATTAGGCTGCCTTGGCTCTCTATATGGGTGAGGGCCTGAGACCGGTAACCGACGCGCCCCGGGGCGGGCGCCAAGTGAGGGACTGACACAGCGATGACTCGTATCCGCCAGCAGAACGTGACCGCCGCGCAGTGGAGCTCCAACGGGGAGGCCCTTGGCGCGCTCGACTTGACCCTGCCCGAGAACGACGCCTTCGGCGCCAACGTCTTCTCCGTCGCCGTGCAGCGCGACCGCCTGCCCGCCGACGTGTTCGAGAAGCTGCAGGCGGCGCTGGCCGGGGGCGAGGCCCTCGACCCTAGCTTGGCCGACGCCGTCGCCGAAGCGATGAAGGAGTGGGCGCTGGAGAATGGCGCCACCCACTTCACCCACATGTTCCAGCCGCTGACCGGCTCGACGGCGGAGAAGCACGACTCGTTCTTCGAACCCGCCGGCGAGGGCACGGCGCTGGCCGGCTTTTCCGGCAAGGAGCTGATCCAGGGCGAGCCGGACGCGTCCTCCTTCCCGACCGGCGGCGTTCGCGCCACCTTCGAGGCGCGCGGCTACACCGCCTGGGACCCGACCTCCCCCGCCTTCATCCTCGAGAACCCGAACGGCGCGCTGCTCTGCATCCCGACCGCCTTCGCTTCCTGGACGGGTGAGGCGCTCGACGCGAAGATCCCGCTGCTGCGCTCGATGGACGCGCTCTCGCGCTCTGCCATCAAGGCGCTGCGGCTGCTCGGCGACGACGACAGCCAGCGGGTCTTCACCACGGTCGGCGCCGAGCAGGAGTACTTCCTGATCGACGAGCAGTACTTCTTCGAGCGCCCCGACCTGATCTCGACCGGCCGCACCCTGTTCGGCGCCAAGCCGCCGAAGGGGCACGAGCTGGACGACCACTACTTCGGCTCGATCCCGGAGCGGATCCTCGCCTGCATGATGGAGTCGGAGCTGGAGATGCGGAAGCTCGGCATCCCGGTCAAGACGCGCCACAACGAGGTGGCGCCGAACCAGTACGAGATCGCCCCGGTGTTCGAGAACTCGAACGTCGGCTCCGACCACCAGCAGCTGATGATGCAGGTGCTGGAGAGCGTGGCGCGGCGCTATGGCCTCGTCTGCCTGCTGCACGAGAAGCCGTTTGCCGGCGTCAACGGCTCGGGCAAGCACAACAACTGGTCGATGGGGACCGACACCGGCTCCAACCTGCTCGACCCGGGCGACACCCCGGCCGACAACGTCCACTTCCTGTTCTTCTGCGCGGCGGTGATCCAGGCGGTCAACAAGCACCAGGGGCTGCTGCGCGCCTCGGTCGCCAACATCGGCCAGGACCACCGGCTCGGCGCCAACGAGGCGCCGCCGGCGATCATCTCGATCTTCCTCGGCGCCGAGCTGGAGAAGGCCTTTGAGGCGATCGCCACCGGCGAGGGCGACCCGCACACGCCGGCCTCCTTCCTGGAGCTGGGGGCAACGGTGCTGCCGGCGCTGCCGATGCACGGCGGCGACCGCAACCGGACCTCGCCGTTCGCCTTCACCGGCAACAAATTCGAGTTCCGCGCGCTGGGATCGAGCATGTCGCTCGCCTTCCCCAACACGGTGCTGAACACGATCGTCGCCGAGGCGATCGACGAACTGGCCGGCAAGCTGGAGGAGAAGACCAGCGGCGGCGCCGACATCGCCGAGGCCGTGATCGAGATCGTCAAGGAGTCCTACGCCGTCAACAAGCAGGTCTGCTTCGGCGGCGACAACTACTCCGAGGAGTGGCATGCCGAGGCCGAGCAGCGCGGGCTGAAGAACCTGCGAACGACGCCCGACGCGCTGCCCGAGGTGCTGAGCGAGCAGACAATCGCCGCCTTCGAGAACTACGACGTGCTCTCCAAGCGGGAGCTGGAATCCCGCTACGAAGTCTGGCTCGAGCAGTACGCGCTCCGCGCCAACATCGAGGCGGAGACCGCCTTCTCGATCGCCAAGACGAGGATCCTGCCGGCGGCGCTGCGCCACCTGGCGACGATCGGCGAGGCCGGTGTCGCGGAGCTGGAGGGCGAGGTGCGCGGCTTGCTCGCCGAGCTGACCGCCGCGCTCGGCGAGTTGGAGACGGCGAACGCCTACCCCGACGAGCTGGAGGGCATAGATCTGGCGATCCACGCCCGCGACAGACAGCTGACCGCGATGGCGGCGGTCCGCAAAGCGGCCGACAAGCTGGAGAAGGTCGTCGCCGACGACCTCTGGCCCCTCCCCAAGTACGAGGAGATGCTGTTCATCAAGTAGCGGGGAGCGTCACCTTGGTGAGCAGGTACTCGGCCCGGGTGCGCATCGTGCCGTCGTCGGCCTCGTTGTAGCGCTCGCCGAGAGCGAGGAGGTCCGCCCTGGCGGCCTCCCACTTGCCCTGCGGCTCGAGCGCCGCCTTCGCCATCACGGTCGGGCCGAGGTTGCGCTCGCAGTGGTCGATCCAACTCTCCAGCGACTCCCAATCGAATTCCGCCATCCGTTTCTCGCAACTCACGTCCAGGCCTGGAGCGGAGAAGAGGCTCTGCACATGGTCTTCGCTGCCCCACATCGCCGGCGGCATGAAGCCCTCAGGCGGAGGGGGCATGTGCTCTCCGAGCGTTTTGAACATCTGCCCGTTCATCCCCTCGGGAGTCCAGGCGGCGACGCCGATGACGCCACCGGGCCGGGCAACCCGAACCAACTCGTCCGCCGCCATCTGGTGGCGGGGGGCGAACATCGCCCCGAAGATCGAGGTGACTCGATCGAACGAGTCGTCTGCGAAGGGCAGCTCCTCGGCATTGCCAACGACGAACTCTGCCTCCAGTCCGGCGTCGGCGGCGCGGGCGCGGGCGGCGTCGACCAACTCGGGGACGAGATCGAGCCCCGTCACGCGCGCGCGCCGCAGCGCGGCGGCGATCGCGGCATTGCCGCTGCCGGTGGCGACATCGAGGAAATCGTCGCCCTCGCCGACACCGACCTCTGCGACAGTCGCGTCGGCGACGTCCTGGATGATCGTGGCAAAGGCGGGCCAGTCCCCCGATGCCCAGATTCTGCGCTGCCCTTCCTTTAGCTGTTCAGCGGTAGCGGAGTCCATCTCACCCTCCTGTCGCAGGCTTTACGGGTTGGTCTAGACGCTAACGCCTCGCTCCATCACCCGCATCTTCAATCCGTCCTTCGGGGAGAGAGTCGGCATCTGCCGCACCTTCATCGTGCGGCCGGGCATCGCGTCGAGGCGCAGCCGCTGCAGCAACATGGTGGCGACCAGCTTCACCTCGGTCTGGCCGAAGCGCTTGCCGATGCAGATCCGCTGCCCGCCGCCGAAGGGGACGTAGGCGCCGCGCGGCAGGGCGGCCTTGCGCTCGCGGGTGAAGCGCTCGGGAATGAACGCTTCGGGCTCGGGGAAGACCTCGGGGATGCGGTGGCTCGCCCAGGAGCAGTAGTTGACGTAGGCGCTGGCGGGAACACCGTGGCCGTTGAATTCGTAGTCCCGCACGGCGCGGCGCGGGCCGATCCAGGCCGGCGGGTAAAGGCGCAGCACCTCGTCCAGCACCATGTCCAGGTAGGGCATCTCCCGTTCCAGCTGGTCGACGGTCGGCGGGGCGCCCCCAAGGACGCGATCCTGCTCCTCCTGCAGGCGGGCGAGGACGTCGGGGTGGCGAGCCAGCTCGTGCATGAAGAAGCTGACGGTCGAGGTGGAGGTGTCGTGGCCGGCGAACATCAGAGTCATCACCTGGTCGCGCACCTCGCGATCGGAGAGGCCGTTGCCGGCCTCGTCGTGCGCCTGAAGCAGGAGGCTGAGGACATCGTGGCGACCAGGGTCGGGGTTGGCACGACAGCGCTCAATTTCCCCGTAGACGATCCGGTCCAGCACGGTGCGCGAGCGCATCATCTTGCGCCAGGGCGAACCCGGACCCTTGACCAGGCGCAGCGGCAGGTCGACCCCGTAGAAGCTCAACGCCCGCTCGAAGTGCTCAGCGGCAGCGGCGCCGCTGCCGGCGTCGTTGGGGTCCAGCCCGAGAAGAGCGCGCATCGCGATCCGCATCGCCAGGTTGCGCATCCAGTCGTATATGTCGACGATCTCGCCGGGACGCAGATCGGGCAGCACCATCTCGGTCTCGGCGACCATCGCCTCCCCCGCGGCGGCCACCTGCTCGCGGTGGAAGGCGGGCATCATGATCGCCCGCGCGTGGTCGTGGTAGTCCTCGTCGATGGTCAGAAGCCCGTCGCCGAGCAGGGGGATGAAGTCGCCGAAGCTCGACTCTCGCCAGTGGAAGTTCTCCGGGTGGGCGACGGTGACGAAGTGATTGGCCTCCGGGCCGAGCATGAAGACGACCGGCGAGTGGGCCAGACGTAGCGAGAAGATCGGCCCGTGCTCCTCATAGAGGGAGAGCAGCAAGGGGAGCGGATCGTGGAGGATCTGCCGGGTGCGCTTCACGCTGGGCGCCAGGGGACCTGGCGGGAACCTGCCCCGCCCCCGCCACTCGGCCGCGAAGTCGTCGGCGAGCCGCTTGAACGAGCTGTCCGACATCCGCGGCGGTGGGGGGATCTGGGGCGCGGCCGAGGGCGCCGGAGCGGTATCCGTGGGCACCGGGCAATCCTAGTTGGCTGGGCAGCCAAACAACTCCCGTAGCGCCGTCGACTCAGGGGTTGGCGGCAGCGGCAAGCAAATCGACCTGGTCGGGATCGCTTGAGGAGGGGAAGAAGATCAGCTCTCTGCAGCCCGCTTCCTCGAAGGCGGAGAGGTACTGCTGAACCGTGTCGGCGTCCTTGGCGGCTGAGTCCGCGATGTATCTGGCGATTTCCTCACCAAGGAAGGCGTAGTAGTCCATCAGGTACGCGCGGGCGTTCTCCTCCGAACTGTCGCCCAGCGAGAAGTAGGCGAGCCCCATGGTGCGCGGGTCGCCCTCGCGCCCCGCCTGGGACCAGGCCTCCCTCAACTTCGTGATCATTCCGGCGTACTGGTCTGGCGGCGCGCCACCGGCGATCCAGCCCTCGCCGAAGCGGGCGGCGCGGGCGAAGGAGGCGTCGGCGTGGCCGCCGACGACGAGGCGCGGAGCGCCCTCGATCGAGGGGCCCACCTCGTCACCGGACCAGATTCCCATGATCCGCTCCAGCATCGAATCGAGGCGAGCGCCGCGACCGCTCAGCTCGACGCCACTGACGTGGTAGTCGTCCTCCCGGGCGCCGAGCCCGATGCCGAGCGTGAAGCGGCCGCCGGAGAGGACATGCACACTCAGCGCCTGCTTGGCGAGCTCGACGGGGTTGGTGCGCAGCGGGCCGAGCAGGACCGAGGTGCAGAGGCCGATCCGCTCGGTGACCGCCGCGGCGGCGGCGAGGGCGGTGAGCGGTTCGTAGTTTGGATAGACGACGCGGTCGATAGTGCCGAGAGTTGAAAAGCCGCGGGCATCCGCGCGCCGCGCCCATTCGACCATTTGCTCCCCCGTGGTACCTGGCACGGCGTTGGGCAGTCCGATTCCGACATCCATTCGCGGCCTCCTCGCTCGCCTTTCGGATCGTCGTCTAGCTCAGGACTACCCTAGATGCCCTTCAGTAGTCCACTCTCGCCTGAAACATGAACGCTTCGGTCGAAAGGGCGCCCGGATGGGCGCGCGCCATGCTCCAGCAGGGACGAGTGGCTCATCTCGGACTTCTGGACGACCGGGAGCTGCCGCGGGTCCTCCCAGTCACCTTCGCGCTGCACGATGAGGCGCTGTGGACGGCGGTCGACCGCAAGCCCAAGTCCCGTCCCGAGAGCGACCTGGCGCGCCTGCGCTTCCTGCGCCGGCGGCCCCAAGTCGCGCTCACCGTTGATCGCTACGAGGAGGACTGGACGCGCCTCGTCTGGGTGCAGGTGCTCGGCGAGGCGTCGGTGTTGGAAGCGAGCGAGTGCCCCGACGCGCTCGACGCGCTGACCGGCAAGTACGACCAGTACCGGGCAACTCCTCCACCCGGTCCCCTCATTCGCATCGATCCCCACCGGATCCTCTCCTGGCGAGCCACTGGAGACGACTAGCCGTGGGCTATGCGCACCCGTAACCATAGGGTTGAGTCATGTCCCAGCCGTTGCTCGCCGTCGACGCGCCCTCGTTGCTGTTCCGCGCCTTCTACGCGTTGCCGAAGACGATCGTCGGGCCGGACGACGGGGCGCCGGTCAATGCGCTGCTGGGGACGGCGAACCTGATCCTGCGGGAAGTGGAGACGCGTGAGCCCCGCGCAGTCGTTCTCTGCTTCGGCCCCGATGCGGCCGGCTACCGGACGGAGCTGTATCCCGCCTATCACGCCGAGCGCGAGGCGGCCATGCCGGATGAGCTGGCGCCGCAGTTCACCGCCGCCCGCGACTTCTTCGAGGCCTTCGGCTGGGCGGTCGCGACCAGCGACGATCTGGAGGCCGACGACCTTCTCGGCACCTACGCGCGGCGCGAGGCGGAGGCGGACGGCCACGCGCTGCTGATGACCGGCGACCGCGACATGTACCAGTGCGCGGGGGAGCGGGTGACTGTTCTCTATGTGAAGACGGGGAGCAGAGGTGCCGAGGAAGTGGGGCCGGAAGAGGTGCGGGAACGCTACGGAATCGGCCCCGAGCTGGTTCCCGACTTCATCGCCCTGCGCGGCGACCCCTCCGACGGCCTGCCCGGAGCGAAGGGCGTCGGCCCGAAGACCGCGGCCGAGCTGCTGCGCCGCTACGGCTCCCTGGGAGCGGTGCTCGACAACGCCATCCGCGAGCCGCGCCCGAAGCTGCGCGGCGCCCTGATCGACGCCCGCGAGGACCTGCTCGCCTTCAAGGACATCGCCACCCTGCGCGACGCCGGCGTCGATCGCCCGTCGGACCGCCCCACCGACTGGGCCGGCGCCGCGGCGGCGGCCCGCGAACTAGGCATGAACCGCCTTGCCGAGCGGCTCGAGAGCAACGTCTAGTTCCGATTGCGCCGCTTGTAATCCGGGTATCTGTCCACTGCTCGGTCCGGATCCCAGCGGCTTTCATCGACTTATTCGGTTCCCGCTCGGGTCTGAAAGACCAACCGCGAACTTGCCCTCCGCGGAGAGGTGTCCGGGCCGAGCCGATCAGTGCGGTTACGCAGGGGATGAGGCCCGCGCCAGCGCGTCGACAAGCGCTCGGCCGCAGGCGCGATCGGGGTCCCTCTCCGGGTTGTAACAGGCGAGCGAGGCGCCGACCAGGGCGGGCGAGGCGAACAGCGGTGCGATGACTGCGTGCAGCTCTTCCCAGGTCATACCTGCCGGCATCAGGTAGTCGGTCGCTGGGAAGACATCCTGGTCGAGGACGTCGACGTCGAAGTGCAGCCAGAAGGGAGCCGCCGCGCCGATCGCTGCCACCACCCGCTTGGCAGCCTGCCCCGGTCCTTCGGCCCGGACGTCCTCGACGGAGAGGTGAGTCGGCGGCGGGTCGATCTGCTCGGGCCGTCGCATCCCGTAGCGAAGCGACTCCTCCTTGTCGCGGTAGCCGACGATCGCGGTGCGCTCCGGCGCCGTCGACACGCCGCCGCAGACTTCGACCCAGGCGGCCGGCCCAATGCCCAGCGCGACGGCAACCGGCATGTCGGCGGCCTCTCCCGCCGCGGAGGTGACACCGTCATAGAGGTCGAGGTGCCCGTCGACGTGGACGAGCCCGACCTCTCCCAACGCATCCCGCGCACCCGCCAAGGCTCCGGGCAGTTCCGCACAGCAGCCTCCGAGCAGAAGCGGGCGGGCGCCGCCTGACACCTGCTCGGCCACGGCGGCGCGAATCGTCGCGGTGGTTCTCAGCACATCCGGGCTGCCGAGAATCCCAGTGTCGGGGTCTCGCTCATCCCCCCGGATGCTCACGTCGAGATCGCCGCCGTCTTTCCCACGCAGAGCATCGACAACCCCCAGCTCACGCAGCGCTGCGGGCGCATACTCGGTACCGCCAGAGCGACCAACCGAGTCGATCGGCACCCCGATCAACGTCATCGCATCCACGTACTGAGAATAGATTGCGAATGACGTCGGCTGGTCGCGGCGCACTGACAGAATGCTTCAGGTGAAGCAGCGAGTCAGCCTGATCACGCTGGGAGTTGGTGACCTCGGACGGGCGCGTCGCTTTTACGAGGCGCTCGGTTGGCAGACGGGCGCCGGGCCCGAAGACGACGTCGTCTTCTTCCAAGCCGGCGACATGATCGTGGCGCTGTGGGATCGCGCCCGCCTGGCCGAAGACAGCAGCGTCGAGGACTCAGGCGGATGGGGCGGCGTCACCCTGGCGCTCAACTTCGCCTCCCGCGAAGAGGTCGACGCCACGATCGAGGAAGCGCGCGCCGCCGGCGCCACCATCGGCCGCGAACCGGCGGAAACCTTCTGGGGCGGCTACAGCGCCCTCTTCATCGACCCCGACGGCCACCCCTGGGAGGTCGCCCACAACCCTCACTGGACCGTCACCGAAGACGGCGGCGTCAGACTGTCCTGAGCACCAGCGATTCGCACCCGACCAAAGGAAAGACCGATGGCTGCTGAGAGCAAGGCAACGACGGTTTGGGAGGGCGACCTCGCCCACGGGCGCGGAACGACCAAGGCGGCCAGCGGCGCCCTGCCCGAGGTCGAGGTCACCTGGGCCGCCCGCACCGAGCGAGCGCCGGGAACCACCAGCCCCGAAGAGCTCCTCGCCGCCGCCCACGCCTCCTGCTTCTGCATGGCCCTCTCCCACGAGCTGGGCGAAACCGGCAACGCCCCTAAGCGCCTAGAGGCCACCGCAACGGTCACCTTCGTCCCCGGCGAGGGGGTCAAGTCCTCGAAGATCACCGTCAACGGCCAAGTGCCGGGACTCAATCAAGCCGGCTTTGAGGAAGCCGCACAGGGCGCCGGCGAGAACTGCCCGATCTCCCAGGCGCTGAAGGGAATCGAGATCGAGGTAGAGGCGACGCTGGAAGGCTGAGGCCGAACGCGAACCGGGAGGACTGCGATGCGGAAGATGATCTACTCGATGGGAGTGTCACTGGACGGCTTCGTCGCTGGGCCCAACGGCGAGATCGACTGGTCGGCGCCGGACGAGGAGCTGCACCTGTTCCACAATCAGCAGACGCGGGAGATTGGCGCCCACCTCTGCGGACGGAAGCTCTACGAGGTGATGTTGTACTGGGAGACCGCTGAGGAGAAGGCGTCCCTCCCAGAGCATGAGCGCGAGTTCGCCCGCATCTGGAAGGACCTGCCGAAGATTGTGTTCTCGAAGACCCTCGAGAAGGTCGAGGGCAACACCAGGCTGGTCAGGGACGGCGTTGCCGAAGAAGTCGCCAAGTTGAAGGAACAGCCAGGAAAGGACCTTGCCGTCGGCGGCGCCGGCCTGGCCTCCACCCTCATCAAGCTGGGCCTCGTCGACGAGTACCGCCTCTTCGTCAGCCCGGTCGCGCTGGGCGGCGGCACGCCTTACTTCCCGCCGCTTGACGAGAGGATCGACCTGGAGCGGCTCGAGACGCGAACCTTCGGCTCTCGCGTCGTCTACCTTCGTTACGGCGTCGAATGAGCGCCTTCAAGGAAAGCAGTACCGTCGAACACATGACTCTCCAACGGATGGACCACGTCGGCATCGTTGTCGACGACCTCGCGGCCGCAACCGAGTTCTTCGCCGAGCTCGGACTCGAGTTGCAGGGCGAGGGAACCGCGGAAGGCCGCTGGGGTGGACCGCATCGTGGGCCTCGACGGCGTGCGAACGGATTTCGCGATGATGCAGACGCCGGACGGCAACGGAAAACTCGAGCTCATTAAGTTCCACTCGCCATCGAGCCAGGGCGGCAACGGGGACGCGCCAGCCAACACCCGGGGTATCCGCCATATCGCATTCGCCGTCAAGGACATCGACGCCGTCGTCGCCGGCCTGCGAGCCCGCGGCACCGAGCTCGTCGGCAAGCTGGAGCGCTACGAGGACATCTACCGGCTCTGCTACGTCCGCGGCCCGGAGGGGATCATCATCGAGCTGGCGGAGCGGATCGGCTAACGGGTTCGTTGCCGAGGCACGATGAGCAAGCTTAGGTGTCATATCTCGATCTCGCTGGACGGTTTCGTCGCCGGCCCGAACCAGAGCGAGGAGTTCATTCTCACCCATCACCCGCGTGATCCCGTGGTGATGAAGGGAGGGACCACGTTCCACTTCGTCACCGACGGAATCGAGTCCGCACTCGAACAAGCAAGAGAGGCCGGCGGCGGCAAAGACGTCACGCTTTGGGGCGGCGGCCAGGTCGCGCAGCAGTACCTGGCAGCGGGACTGCTGGACGAACTTGAGCTCCACCTCGTTCCGGTGGTGCTCGGCGACGGTGCTCGCCTCTTCGACAACCTCCGGGACGCGGAGGTGCAGCTCGAGCAGGTCCGGGCCGTCGAGGCGCCCGGCGTCACCCACCTCAAGTACAGGAGCGTGAAATGAAGCAGTTCACTCTCAGGAACCTCAAGGAGGACCTGGAGGATGTCGGGTCCAACTTCGACGGCTCGCCAGACCTGGAGTTCCGCTTGGCGACCCAGGCGCTCGAGCTCGAGAAATCCGGCCTGAGCTA
>Ga0075423_10000515_pt1 | contig 31483 bp, 28 predicted proteins | sample SoiMethybrSBSTD2_FD_80114 | JGI IMG/M metagenome (GOLD analysis project Ga0075423, IMG submission 80114) | Bulk soil microbial communities from a Populus tree surrounding site in Tennessee, USA - Soil MetaG P. TD hybrid SBSTD2 | ecosystem: Environmental > Terrestrial > Soil > Tree plantation...
GGAATACGAGATATTCTCCGGCACTCACATGAAGGCCAAGATTGCGCGCGGCGGATAGACCCCGATTTTCCTGACGAACATAGCGCACATCGGGATAGCAGGCAGCTACCGCCGCAGTTTTGTCGGTCGAGCCATCGTCGACCACTATAATCTCAAGATCCGAAAAGGTTTGATTCCGTACGCTCTCGATGGCCTCGGCCAAAAACTCAGCCTGGTTGTAGCATGTAATAACAATCGACGCCTTGATTGAGTGATCGGGACTATTTGGCATCGATATTACCGTCATTTTGCGCTATCCAATCGCAACGGGGAGTCAAAATACCGTGCGTGCTGGCGAAAATATTGCCTAAAAGTCGGTCTTGAATCACATCGAACTCAAGCACTGGATATACATTCTGCAGGTATCGCTTCCCTGCTATGGCGGTGTGGATACCCACACGATATGTGCCGGCCGGAAACAGGTCTGGCGGGATAACGCATTTCAGCGTGAAAGGGCCGATCCGATGAGGTATTTCTCCGAAGCCCGGCTGCTCAATATTATGAGTACGAAACAACAACATATCGTCGACAGTCTTTATGTCGACGGCTATCAAATACTCGTCCGAGTTAGGTCGAGCCTCTTGCACCTCGCCCTGAACGGTTATTTCGAGAGCGCGACTGCGAGAAAGCACAGCAGTTTGTAGGTTGAGATCATCGGATGTCCAGACCGCAGTGACAAAAAAAGGAAAATCGACAGGCGGTTCAAGCACACACTTACCACGCGCCGTACCAACGGCTACATCTTGCAAATAGGCCCGCACTACCTCACCAGGAGAGCCCATATGGCGCAAAAGGCCCCGGTCTAGAAAAGCGACTTCGGTCGAGAAGTTTGAAATCGCCGTCATGTCATGGCTGACAAGCAAAATGGTCCGCCCTTGTTTCGCAATATCGTCCATTTTCCCAAGGCACTTTTTTCGAAAAGCCACATCCCCGACGGCCAGCACTTCATCGACGATCAATACCTCTGGCTCCAGGTGCGCCGCCACGGCGAATCCCAAGCGCACATACATGCCGCTCGAATAGCGTTTTACCGGTGTATCGATAAATTTCTCGATCTCGGCGAACGCGACTATTTCATCGAACTTCCGGTCGATCTCACTTTTTTTCATGCCGAGTATGGCGCCATTCAAGTAGATGTTGTCACGCCCGCTCAATTCCGAGTGAAAACCAGTGCCCACCTCGAGCAAAGACCCGACGCGGCCGTAAATCTCGGCCCGTCCGCATGTGGGCTCTGTGATTTTCGCGAGGATTTTGAGCAAGGTACTTTTCCCAGCGCCGTTCGGTCCAATGATGCCCACCACCTCGCCTTGTCGAATCTCGAACGAAATATCTTTCAGCGCCCAAAAATTTTCTCTGTCGCGACGAAACCCATGGCGCGTCCAAAGCGTCTTGAGTGCTTCGCTGAGTTCATCGCGTAGCGTGTCAGGGCGTTTTTTCGCGCCATGGATTGAATACCGCTTCGAGAGCCCTTCGACCCGGATCGCGAGATCAGTCATTGAGAGTCACGTTTGAAAGTCCGATTGGGCGATACTGGAGCGAAGGGTTTTTATTTCGAGGCAACTTATCATAGCGGTAACTCTCTGCGTGGAATTAACGTCCGCGCCTCGTCAGCCGTTGCGCTTTTGATGGCATGTAGCCGTTCACGTGCGCCTCTTTGCTCGCTCTTTCCAGGTCGGCATCGAGCATGAGTCGCACCAGTTCTTTAAATCTCGTTTTCGCCCTCCAACCCAGTTTCTGTTTGGCTTTGCTCGCATCACCGATCAGCAAGTCCACCTCCGCAGGACGAAAATAGCGCTTGTCAATCTCCAGATGCTCGCGCCAATCAAGACCGGCGTACGAAAAGGCCTCTTCGAGAAACTCCTGAACCGAATGAGTCTCACCCGTCGCAATCACATAATCATCCGCTTGCTCCTGCTGCAGCATGTGCCACATGGCCTCGACGTACTCCTGGGCATAACCCCAGTCACGCTTGGCCTCGAGATTCCCCAGAAAAATCTTGTCTTCCAAGCCGGTCTTTATTCGCGCCGCGGCGCGCGTGATCTTGCGGGTCACAAAGGTCTCGCCTCGTCGGGGTGACTCGTGATTGAACAAAATACCATTGCAGGCAAAAACCCCGTAGCCTTCCCGGTAATTGACTGTTAGCCAGTACGCGTAGACTTTCGCTGCTGCGTACGGGCTACGGGGATAGAATGGCGTCGTCTCCCGCTGCGGCACCTCTTGTACCTTGCCATACATCTCAGAGCTGCTCGCCTGATAAAACTTGGCCTTCAATCCGGTCTCTCGAATGGCTTCCAAGATACGGATCGTACCCAAGCCGGTGACGTCCCCGGTATACTCCGGTATATCGAAGCTCACCCGAACATGGCTCTGCGCCGCCAAATGATAAATTTCATCGGGCTGAATACGATACAAAAGCTTTATAAGATTGGTCGAATCAGCGATGTCACCGTAGTGCAGAAAAAAACGCACGCCATTGACATGCGGATCCTGATAGAGGTGGTCAATGCGCTCGGTGTTGAATGTCGAGGCGCGGCGGATAATACCGTGCACCTCATAGCCCTTGCTCAAAAGGAATTCCGCCAAGTACGACCCATCTTGCCCGGTTATGCCCGTAATAAGCGCCTTTTTCATGAGAATTTTCTCCGCCGCGGAAGGTTCAGGCAATGCGGGAGATAGCAGGAATTCAAACTGCCCGTGCTACTCCACAAACATTCCATGTGGTCTCGTCGGGCTCGCGATCGAACTGAGGAAAAGCTCCCAACCTTATCGGAGCAAAACCGCAACATTCTAGAAAGAGATTCAATTCTAGAGGGAAAAAGAAACGCATCAAATGAGTTTCTGCTGTTTCTCCCGTAAGTCGGTCTTCTTCGATTCTCCACAAGCGATAATCTACCCTGCAGAGATGATGCTGGGCATCAAGTTGCCCTGAAGCCAACCGTAAAATTTGACCACTCCCGGTCTTGATACTCTTGACACGATCACTGGGTCCCTGCCGGAGTACCGCAGGTCCGTACCACACGTCGAATATCAATAATCCACCCGACCGTGTATGTTTCCGAGCGGTTCGAAGAGCCGCCAATACATCGGTGTTTTCCAACTGATAACCCAAAACAGCGAACATTAGTAAGGACGCATCGAATGAATGCTCCAGCTGAAAACTGCGGATGTCTCCTTCATGAAAAGTAGCGTTCCCGTCGATCTGTTGCCCGGCTGCCTTTTTTCGGGCGGACTGAAGCATGTTCTCAGACCGGTCCACCCCGACCACGACGTAACCTCGCTCGGCAAGCGGGAGGGCATGACTTCCAGTCCCACACCCGAGATCCAATAGGGTACGGATCGAGGCGCTTCCATAACTTCGAAGAAGTCGATCGATCAACTCACATTCTTTGCCGTAGTCCTTATCTCTATAGAGATCATCATAAGCGTCAGCATACTCAGACCCGAAAAGCTCCCTCATGTAAGCACCTCGTGGACCGCTTCGCAGACTTGGGAGATCTGCTCGGAGGTTAGACCCAAGCCCGAGGGAAGGTATAAACCTTGACGAGCGATCCGCTCTGTTACTGGATATCGCTCGTCCATAAATAATCCTCTTCGATGAAAAACCGGCTGTTCGTGTAGCCCGAGGAAAAACGGCCGAGTTTCTATCTCCCGTTCCTTGAGCCTCTGTCCAAAAACCCTCGCGTCCATCCCGGTCTCTTCGGAGAGAACAACACCGAACATCCAGTAGACATTGCGTGCCCAGGGTTCCTCCACCGGCAGATGCAAACCCTTGATACCTGCGAGCCGACGATTGTATTCCTGGCCCATCCAACGCTTGCGGGCGATAATCTCCTCGATACGTTCCATTTGTGCCAAACCGAGAGCCGCCTGTAAGTTCGTCAGGCGAAAGTTGAATCCAAGTTCCTCATGATAAAAGCGCCGATGAGCTTGAAAGCAGAGGTTCCGTAGAGATCGAGTCTTCTCAGCCAGTGTTGGGTCATCAGTAAGGACCATGCCACCCTCACCGGTGGTGATCAGCTTATTGGCATAGAAACTAAAACAGCTCAGGGTTCCGAAACTGCCGCAACGGCGCCATGCAGGATGGGTCGTACCGCGTCGCGACAGATATTCGGCTCCGTGGACTTCTGCCGCATCTTCAATAACGGCAAGGCCATGTGTTTCTGCCAAGTCCAAAATCGGATCCATATCCACCGGATGTCCATATATATGCACGGGCATAATGGCGCGCGTGCGCTGCGTAATCTTACTCTTCACCCGATCGACATCCATGCACCACGTCCGAGGATCACAATCCACCAAAACAGGCACGCCGCCGTTATAAACAACCGCAAGAGCACAGGAGATGATCGTAAATGTCGGCATGATGACTTCATCCCCTGGCTTTAGCTCGATGGAAGCCGCTGCAACTTGGAGGGCGACTGTACCATTGCTAACAGCAATCCCGTAGCGCCGGCCGCAGTAACTCGCCCACTTCTCTTCAAATTCTTCGATAAACCTGCCGGCCGAGGAAATCCAACCGGTCCGCACACACTCGGTAACATATTCTAACTCTCGCTGGGCGAGAAACGGTTCATTTACAGGAATCATGATCGAGGCACGCTTCCATGAACGTTAAGTAAACAAGTCTTTGATCTGATCTGCGCAATACGTCAACTCGATTAGAATCTCTCTTTTTCATCGACGCCAGTGTAAGGCCCTTGCTTTACCTCGAGAAAAACCGTGTCTTCTAGCATGCGGAACCCGTGTCCCCCATCGACCATCAGCATGATATCGCCCTGACGTAGCTCGCGCGTCGCGACCAACTCTCGTTGGTTGTTGTAGATATCTATCTCGCAACGACCCCGGCGCACGATGAGGACTTCGGAGGTACCGACGAGATGCCTTTCCAATGGACGATGCACATGGCGCTGGATTTCGCCTCCGGCCGGATAGACGACAAACCCCACCTGCTGTTTGAATTCGGCGGGCGTCAGAAAAGTTGTCTTTTGCGGAGCCATCTCCGCCCGGATGATGTGAGCCAACGGCCGGCCGTCCCAAACAATATGTTCCACATGCTCCATGAAACACACCTCAACTGCTCTTTTGAGTCTGTACTCCTCTACTCGAACATCGGTGTAGTTTGCCGAAATTTATGGCCGAGCGTTTTTTAGGCGTGCTGCATTCGATTCATCTAACCAGGCAGCGCGCGGACAGTCGTGAGTGTGGTTATCTGGAGTTGTGAAGCTTCGCGACTTTGGTGCCCTTTTGGTAAGTTAGTATTTCTCTTGGTGGCTTAGCTACGCTGGGATTTTGTTGCTTTCTGACTTCTGCCCACATACCCGCGTCTTCGCCTCTTCCAAGATTGCTACCAGGCGCTGCCCGTAATCTTCGGGGGTGTAGCGCCCCAGGCGTTGCCTACCCAGCGCAGCCAAAGTGCACCGCAGATTCTCATCTGTCCAAAGCCGGTATATGCCGTCGGCTATAGCTTCCACTGAACGCGGGTCTACTAAGATCGCTGCGTTCTCAACCTGCTCTCGGATTCCGCGAATATCAGAAGTTAGCACCGGGCAGCCGAAAGCCCAGGCTTCCAAGACAGGAATGTTGGTAGGCCCGAAAAAAGTCGGCATAACCAATGCGACAGCGTCGGCATAGATTGCTGACATGTCTCCGTCTGGCAGATAACCCAGATAGTGGATTTCTTCTTCGAGGCCCAATTGAGAAGACACCGACATAGCCTCGTGAAAAGTGCGCTTTCGGATCTCTCCGCTGTGACTACCGCAGAACACGGCTGGAATCCTGAGGCTGTGCTCTCGCTTTAGCAAACCCAGCGCCCGAATGATCCGAGTATGGTTCTTATGAGGCCATAATTGAGCTGGATAGAACAAATAACGTTCTGGCAAATGGTAGATCTTTCGTACGCGCTGCCGCTCGCCTTCTGAAATATGAATGCCAAGATAGCAAGCCGGAAGAAACGGCAACACCTTGACCCGATCCGGGGTGATTCCACAAGATCCGTAGAAGTTGAGGATGTCTTCCTTGCCTACCTCTGAATCAGCTAGGATCAGCGTCGCGTTGCGTATCGCATTCCGGAACAGGTATTCCCGCCGTTCCCACTCGCCATTCGCCGAAACCTCTGGGAACTCTGGCTGCAGACGGTGTTGGAGGTCATGAACCGCCATTATGTAGGGCACCCCGGTTTCAAAAGACAGGGAGGTAGGGTTGGGGTAAATCATCAGGTCCACACCGGAGTTGTTTAACCATCGAGTCGCCTCTGGCCGATACTGCACCACATCCGCATTGGGTAATATCCCTTTGCCCGGCAGCTGCCCGCGCAGCCATCTCCAAGCTTCCCGATGGGGCCCTTCACCGATGATACACCGCAATATATCCAATGCCTGTTTGTGCAGGGATGGGCACTGCATCGGGTTTACTGTCCAATTACGCCCGTTGAACCGCATCAGAGCCGCATGATGCGCATTATCGGCAAATACTATGAACTCATCTTCGCACCCGTCCGATTTCCAATCGTGCAAGGCGCGCAGCATAGTGAGGCTGTATTGATAAACCCCGCCACCCGAACCTATCATGTCGGGAATGATGCCGATGCGCATGCTAACGCCCCTTGAGCCGATAAATCTCTCGCACTGAACAACCGAAGTCGCTTCCGCGACAACGATTGTAGTCGACCGCTAAAAGCTCCGATGGATCATGTAATTTCTACGGGTGTCAAAGCAGCAAGTGCGAAATGAAAGCAATTTCAATGAAAGACCCCACTAGCGGGTTAATGACGTACTTACCTTCGAGTAGTGCCGTCAAAGCGCTCCCAAACATCTATTCGTTCTGTCGGAAAGGCAGCGACGTCGAAGTGCCAATCGTCGATCTGTCGTCGCGCGCGTGAGAAGCGGGCAAGGCTTTCTAATACATCGTGGCCGGGCCGGCGAACACGCAGCAACAGTTCGCCCGCGTTCGTAAAAAACATGAACCCATCATACTTCAGGTCCATCAAAAAATCAGCATGGCTGATATTATCCTCGCCGGCCATGCTATAAAACTCTGGATGCCATTCGTAGAAAACCACTGGTCTGGAAGATCCTAGTACCGCCTTGGCACCGCGCAAAATCGCCGGCTCGAATCCATCGGTATCGATCTTGATAAGGTCGGGGCAAGAAAATTCTGGATACGCTGCTAACACGTCATCCAAGGTCCGCACTTGTAGCAAATCACCGCCCTCGCCCAGCACCACATGTGCGGTTCCATTCTTCGTAATAAATTCACCTCTAACCTGTACACTTCGATCAGACAAAATTGCTTCTACGATTGTCACTTCCTTAAGCTGGGCTGTATTGCATTTTAGGTCGGGCATAAAACGAGGATCCCCCTCGATGCAAAGCACCTTGGCACCGGGCGCGAAACGCGCCAGCAAAACCGCCGTATCCCCGATATTGGCTCCTATGTCGACGACGCGGGGCGCCTGAGCCTCCAACGCAAGTACGACGTCTGCTAGGTTTCGACCGAAGTTCGGCAGGGTAGCTAGAATTGTTGGGAGATGGTGTGAGGAGTCGCATTCTAGGAAAAACTGTCCGTATTGGAATCTAACACGCCTCTCGGAAGCTTGTGTTCCAGACTTGAGCAGCCATCTTCCTGCATCCATCGCGATCGGCGGTAAAACGCGCCGTGAAATTTCCCTGAGCCTCATGGACGTTGTTCTCCTTACGATAGTTTTCGACGGCTCGCAAACTCCCGCGTCCGCTTACACTAGGAATGATCCCGTAATGTTTGTTGCTGCCCGCGCGCTGACTCCTTAAAGATATTTTTTGACGATATCCACTAACTCTGGCATTCGCTGACAGTAAGTATGGTCCCGTAGGGTTCGCTTTTGTCCGCCACGCGCTATTGCTTCTCGCTCTTCATCGTGTTCCAGATAGTACTGGACCGCCTCCGCGCATTCGTCGGGCGTGCGATAGAAAACCACCTCCTTGCCCGGCTCGAACAGTTCGTGCAGATTTTCCTTCCAGTCGGTGACCAGCAAAGTCCCAACACCCGTAGCCTCGAACAAGCGCAGGTTGTTGGCATAGGACTTTGCCATCTCAATGTGGTGATTGACCGTTATTTTCGAATCGAACAAAAGCTGATACATGTCGACGCCCCAAGCCTCCCCGTGGTGATGCTGTCGAATCAATGATTCTTTCGGCAAGTAATCAACTCCTGTCCCGTATATTTTTATATTCGCGCATCTGCAAAGATGCTCCAACAGACGAACTCTACTGTCGTGATATAATGTGATACTCCCAACAAATGTGATTGGCGTTTTGGGTTCTCCATTTCTCAGCGCCTGTAATACTCGCGGCTCAAACGCCAGCCGGTGTGGCTCCGCGGGTACTCCCATTCTGCGAAAACGCTCAACCACGTTGGGGAGGGATGAAACGACGAGATCGTAGTAACCAAAGTCTTCCCCCTCAGGCAATGGTGCGGCGTTTTGTCCCATCAAGAGCCGCACATGAGGCTTCATGTCTTTCAAGAAACTGCTGCTGATGCCATCCATCGCCTGGTTAAGGATAATGTCAGGATTATAGTGCTCGATTTGTGCTTTGAGGATATCGTAGAACCAAACCTGTTCTACCCGCGAGACCCAGGGAACTACACCTCTTCTCATTCGGAACTTCCATCGCCCATCTTCTCTCAATCTCAACCCATTCTCTCGCGCCCACGCCTTCTGCATAGACTCATTATTGGCGTGAATGTCCCAAGCCTCATACCCCATTTTGCGTAGGTTGCCAGAATAAAAATCGGCCGCCCCAAACAGGCTCTCATTGCGCACGAACATTTGGTGATCATAAGGCTTGGTCTCCAGCCCCGGGTGTTGCCCATAGAGCCAGCAGAGGAACTCCGGATAGTCGGTATTCAGAATTAAAAACTTCATAATCGGTCATGAGGCTTAAGTGAGCTTGTATGGGGTTTGACAGTGCACCCGTCTTTGACCACAAAACCCTAGATGTGAGTCTTCAGTTGTCCTATGGCGAAACAGTCGCTGCGGCTACATTACAGTTGCTTATCGAGAAACAGAGGCCGGCTAAAAACTCTGGTCGTTTGGAAATGCACAGTAGTGCTGCGGTTACACAATTACCAGCAGGTACCTTTTTACAACGATGAGATAATTCCTCGCAAGAATTTCTCGGCATACATGCAGAGGCCTTCTCAAGCTGTTCAATAAACGATACACGAGATGACTTTCCTGGGACGGAGCTGGTTTTTTCGTCTGATATCTTACACTCTCAACCGAAGTTTCTAAGAAGGGCAACAGTGCTTCGCCCACGTTCAAAAAACTAGCAAAGTACGGTGCATAAATACTTCGCAGTATCGTCTTGGAGGGCTTAATCCCATAGAGCGCAAAATTGTGACCATAGAGCCAAGCATTCACCTTTTTTAGACCGTGAAAATGGAAGAAAATAAGAGGCTGTTCATCAACCCACACACGGCCTCCCTGTTCACGAATGTTGTAGTTAGATATATTCCAAGGAGCCAAGTTGGCGCCCTTATGCCGCAAAACCACCACACGGGCAAAACGACTCGGCCAAGTGTCCAAATATTTCTGATCGGCAAATCGCCCATCCTCGACTCGGTCATAACACCATGCAATGCATTGCTCTCGCCACCAGTGAAGGCACGCGAGGGCATGCTCGTCGCGCTTAAAAGAGAGCCAACCCACATTGTATATACCGTAGCTCTCCAGGTGCTTGAGCTGCGGTGAAAAACGATGGCCGATCATCGCCACCGAGTGGTCGGCTATTTCCTCGAAGACCGGGGCAGGATTTTCAAAAAAGAACAGGTCAGCATCCAAATAGGTTACGCGTTCCGCCTCCGGGAAAGTCGCGAAGATAAATAGGGGCAACGAAGGCGAGCAAGTAAAATAGTATTCAATTAAGCTCCGGTTTTTCTTGGCACTTAGAAGTTTTTCATCATCCGCCTCAAATTCCTCCAGGGCAATCAAATGAACACTTGGCAACTTTAGCTGAACGAGAGCCTCGTAACAGCTACGATCCATGCACAGTACCCACAACCGAAAGGAAGGGCAATGCTGCTCGAGGGACCGGTAGAGCGCAAGTCCTCGCAGTAGGTAGTGGGAATCAAAATAAGTGCAGAAATACTCCATCGGCCTTAGTTTGGCGTTTGCCGGTGCCACTCTAAAATAAGTTCACCCACTCGCTGAGCCTGTTCATCGCTCATTTGCGGATGCATCGGAAGACTGAGTATCTCCCGACAAAGTCGCTCGGTATTTTCTAGCCCGCCGGCGCCAATGAGAATCCGCCCTCGGTAAGCAGGCTGCAAATGAACCGGCAATGGGTAATGAATCAAGGTACCGACCAAATTATCTTTGAGAAAAACTCGTAGCGCTTCGCGACGTTCACTACGGATCACGTATTGATGATAGACGTGGTGCGCATCAACCCTCACCTCGGGACGCATTAGTGTTGTCGGCGAAAGCAATGAATCGTAGAGGCGTGCCAGTTCGCGGCGGCGATTGTTTTCTTGGTCGAGATAATGCAGTTTAACTCGCAAGATAGCCGCTTGAATCTCGTCCAAGCGTGAATTCATTCCCGGGAAATCGCTGATGTACCGCTCTCGCCATCCGTATTCGCGAAGCAAGCGAATCCGTTCCGCCACTTCCTGATCCTTTGTCGCCAGTGCTTCCCCATCACCGAGCGCGCCAAGGTTTTTTGTCGGATAAAAGCTAAACGCGCCCAAGTTTCCCCAGCCGCCGGTTTTAACGCCGCCGATGGAGGCTCCGTGGGACTGCGCGCAGTCTTCGATGACATACATCTCATAGCGCCGGGCAATTTCCATGATAGCCTGCATATCGGCAGGGTGCCCGTAGAGGTGAACAGGAATAACGGCTTTAAGACGACGTCCGGCACCCGGGTTGCCGCCTGGATAATGTGCTTTTATGGTGTCCTCTAGCCGATTCGGATCCATCGTAAAGGTCACCGGATCAACATCGATCAAAATGGGCGAAGCGCCTGCAAGCTCTATCGCCGCGACTGTCGCGACAGCCGTATGGGATACGGTAATTACGCTATCGCCGGGACCAACGCCAACAACACGCAGCGCTAGATGAAGAGCATCGGTGCCGCTAGCTACCCCGACGGAATCCAGTACACCAAGATATTGGGCGAACTCTTGATCAAAAGCCTCCGTTTCTTTTCCCAGGACATACCATCCGCCATTGAGCACCTTGGCAATGGCAGCATCAATTTCGCCCTTGTGGGCCAAATAAGATGCGAGCGGATTAGCGGGCAACAAAAATTCGCCGGAATGGTGTTTCGCTTTTGTCTCTTCCATTGCAGCTACTGTTTCAGGGGCTTCCACCACCAGTCGTTTTCTTGATACCACTTGATCGTATTCGCCAATGCTTTTTGAAACGGAGCGGTGGACACCCATCCCAAAGCTGTCATCTTTCTCACATCCAACGAGTAACGGCGATCATGCGCAGGGCGGTCTTGAACAAGTTGGATCAGTGCCCTGGGTTTTTTTAGAAATTGCAAAATTTGATCGACGATCTCCAGGTTTTCCTTCTCATTTTTGGCAGCAATGTTGTAAATCTCTCCTGGAGTTCCGTTTTGCGAAACAAAATCGATCGCTGCACAGTTATCCTGCACATAGATCCAATCCCGTATATTTCGACCGTCGCCGTAGACCGGTAACGGCTTGTCCTCGAGCGCATTGGTGATGAATAAAGGTATGACTTTTTCTGGATATTGATATGGGCCGAAATTGTTGGAGCTGCGCGTAATAAGTACGGGCAATCCGTAAGTCCGGGAATAGGAAAGAGCTAGTAAATCCGCGCCGGCCTTGCTGGCGGCGTAAGGAGAAGAGGGATTGGCCGTATCGTTTTCGGTAAACGACCCATTCGAGCAGGACCCGTAAACCTCGTCAGTCGATATCTGGATAAAGCGTTCAACCTTGTGGCGCTTTGCCGCTTCCAAGAGAACGTAGGTACCCCACACATTTGTATTTACAAATGCCCCGGCGTCACTGATCGAGCGGTCGACATGTGACTCGGCTGCAAAGTTAAACACAATGTTACATCCGTCTATCGCTCTCTCCACATCGTCCGGAACACAAACATCTCCATGAATAAGCTGCACGGAGCCGAAGACATCGTGTAAATTTTCCCTGCGGCCGGCGTAGGTGAGCTTATCGAGAACAATAATGCGACATTCTGGGTGCTTCTCCAAACTGTAGCGCACAAAGTGACTGCCAATGAATCCGGCTCCCCCCGTAATCAATATTTTCATGCTCAGTTGCCAACCTCGGAATTCTCGCCAATAATCAGCTTACGACCGCCGGGTAAGCTGTCGCCGAAGTGATAATCGTATCTCTACCGATCACGCTATCGACGATCCGTTTATGCGGCTGCAAATCAATAGGCTGCGCGTCTCTCCGAAATTATCCATTCTCAATTGTCCCAGTAGTGGTCGTGGTGCTGTCGATAGTAAGCAACCGTGCGGCCAAGCGCCTCAGGCAGTGGCACCTTCGGTTCCCATGCCAGTGCAGAACGGATGCGGCTAAAATCCGCATAATAATCCCCGATGTCTATGCGTTTACGGTCGGCTGGATAGGAGTGAGTACTGTACTCCCCGCCACAGTTGACTTTAACTAGTAGATCAGCGAGTTCTTTTAAGCTAATCACGCAATCTCCGCCAAGATTAAAAATCTGTCCATTGGATTTGTCGCTGGCTGCTGCCAGTAGAAACGCCTCGACGGCATCGTCCACATAGGTAAAATCCCGCAACTGCTCGCCACCCCAGACCTCAAAAGGCTTACCTTCTAGTAGAAGCCGAACCCAAATACCTAAGAAGGTCTGGCGCGCATCTTTCACCCGCATGCGTGGCCCAATGGTATTCGTCAACCGGAGGGCACAACCACGGATGTTATAGACGTTATTGTAGAGTATGTGGTACCACTCTCCTGCCATCTTATTAATACCGTTGACATCCACCGGACGGACCGCGTGGTTTTCGTCCACCGGCAGGTATTCCGGTTTGCCGTAGATCTGCCGCGTGCTGGCGAATATAACTTTGATCCCTGGATTATACTTCCGGCAAACCTCTAAAATAGACAGTTGTGAGCGGCAATTGATATCGAGATCCACGTTCGGATCCTGCATGGAATCCAAATGACTCGTTTGACCTGCCAGGTTAAACAGATAGTCCTGCCCCTGAACCAGATACCGCATGCTGTGCTGATCCCGCACATCGGAAATATTGACTTTTACGCGGCCTTCAATGCCGGCAATATTGAATAAGTTGCCCCCGTATTCTGGGATGAGGCTGTCCACCAACGTCATGTGTGCACCCAACTCCACTAGCCGATGGGCAAGATTAGAGCCAATAAATCCCAAGCCTCCAGTGATGAGCACGTTTCGCCCCTCGAAGACTTCGTTCATTTGCTTATTTCTCCGTGTCTCGGCCGAAAAAGAAAACCCCGGTAATCACCTTGCTCCGGCGCCCCATGTACGTGAGGTTTCTCTTGAATCAAGAATTCCCGCACCAAATCCATTTCTAGAGTCCTCATATGGATCAGAAATTCCTCTCGGTTCAGAAACCAGCACAAGTACTCTGTCTCGTAACCATATTGATAGGGCCTTTGAACAACCACAAATGAGCGTCTTCTACTTATGATTGGGAGACGCGTAATATAGAGATATGATCCAGTTGCAAGAGCTAAACGCTGCGCGATTCTCTGCCAATCCTCAGAGTAATGTAACGAGGAGCTTGCGAGTACAAGATCATAAGTCCGTGCAAAACAATCTTTTTCGTTTTCATAAAAGTGCGCTTCCGGCAAAAGCTTCCGACCCCCTTCGCACAAAAGAGGAACATCCTTGCAGTAATAATCGATCGTGATGTCCGGTAAAAGCGCCTTGCTGATTAGATAGTAGTGCCCAATTCCGCCTCCCCAATCGAGTAGAGAAATTCGATCCCTGTTGTGTGCAGCCAGAGCGATTGCATAGGCATAAGCCATGATGGAGTTATGCGCAGCATAGTCGTTGCTGGACGGTGCCAGACCCTCGTGAGCGACGCCAAGCGGTCCATTTTGTTGCAGGGAGCGCTGGAACTCTTGCCATTTGGCCTTTTGCGTTTGAAGAATACTTTCAACGTTCCATCCCTTAATACGTGGATCCTTAATGCACCAACCCTCCGGGATGTACTCCCACTCCGGGGAGTTACTATGATCAGATTCACGTGAACGGCCGTTGCGCTTCAGTAAAAACCTTCCCCCATCAATGATGACTGGGGGCAGGCAGCGTTTGGCCACTTCTTTGAAAGTCATAGACTATTTGAGACCGCAAACGGCGCAGGTTAGAGCTGACACCAAAATCCTCTGCGTCGCCGCAAGCTCGGCAAGTATCGCTCGACTATTACGAAGCTCTCTGTATCAATTTGACGCGGCTACATAACACCGCGATAGGAAACCGAGGTTACTCTATTTATCAGGAGTCGTAGTAGGTCTATTGCGAGAGCAATTACAGCTAATGTCCCGGAGTACTTTCAAGGCAACTGTCACTTGCTGTTCCGGGCCTGGTTAAGAAAACTTCAAAAGGTTTTTTATTGGCTTCGTCGCAACCGAACAGTTGTTTGTCAGCACTGGCAAAACGACGATCCTCCCGAAGCTGGTGCGCCAGCGCAGTGCTGCGCGGCACGATGACCAGAGCGGCATCTGACGATAGAATCTCTCCAGGGTCATGCACTTCATTTACGTTGCCATAAGACTGCACATTTAACAGAAACACTAAATAGCGATCATCCAGTAAATAGCGATCATCCAGCGGCACCCGCCCGACGGAAGCAATCGGTCCGACGAGACCTGTCGCTCTAAGTTTATTGGCCAGTATTCTGGCTGCCCGGTACTGGCCGCTCGGAGCCTCGGACAGAGAAAATGACCGGAGAAAAGCGCTCTCGTTGCCAATGATGAGAGATAAGCTAACCAAAGCTAAGGCAAGAATATGCTGGACTGCGTAATTCTTTGACATAGCACCTGAGACGCGCAGGGTGAAACCGAAGCTAGCGGCGGTCAAAAAGGGGAAGGCCACCCAATAATACCGCACGTCTTGTTCGGGATAGAGCTGCCCAGCATATACAGGCAGATAAAAGACAACGATAGAGGCGATAGGGATGATCGACAAACGCCACGGTTCTTCGTGAAGCAACTTTCGCCAGGGTATTGCCAAGAGAAACCCGACAACGGCAGAGACAAGTCCCAACCCTAACCAGTCGAAGTTCTTCAGGTACTTTACTATTAGATGCGCATTTTGATGGATGATTCTCGCCTGGTGGACAGCGTACGCGACGTTCTCAAACGGCGACCAATACTTATACGGCAAATGGCTGCGGTCTTCCTGGATAACGATGCGCCCAGCTTCTGGTTTGTAGAAATGCAGATGGTCAGGATGCTCGCGATTCATATCCGGAGGCCCAACAATCGCATGCTGGATTGGACCGATAGTAGAAACCACCAGGTGGCCGTACTTATAGGAGAGAACGCCGATCCAGGGTCCTGCAACAATCACCATTCCGGCGACGATCATTGTAGTGGCGCGTACAATCTGGGCGAGGCTGCTCCGGCCGACCGCAACATTGGTGACGGCCAACGCGACGATCATCACCGCGGAAGCGGGAAGCGCAACGGCCTTTGCCAAATAGGCTGCACCGAGGACAACACCGGCGCCAAAAGCCGTCGTAGCACTAGCTACCCATTTATCGGACAATAGCCGGCTCGCCCCATAACCGAAGAGTCCAGCCATGAGAAGATCGCCGGTAATAATGACTTCGGACCAGGCTACACTAAAAAAGACCATTATCCACGTGCCGATCATGACAGCAATGCCCGGCAGTCGAACTGCCCGTAGGACTGAAAAGCAGCCGAATAGGAAAACGACCGCCGAAACCGCCATCGCTGCATGGGCTGCAAGTACTGGGTCGTCGAAGACTAATAGCCATGGGACCATGAGCCAACTCAGCAACGGGCTCCAGACGCCCGAGACCATCAAATCGGTCTGTCCCCTCAAATAATATTGAGCGATCCGTATATAGGAGACCGCGTCTGCATTGATCCCCTCGCGAACCAACCATACAGATTTTACTGCAAGAACTAGCTGTACAAGAAAAGCAGCTAAAAGGCTCGCGCGCCACGACAGGGACGTGCCATCCGCGAAAGGAACATGAAAGACATGCCCTATAGCCCATATCCTTCGTGGTTTTTGGACAGTATCTGCCAACATAATTTCTCGAGAAGAAGCTGTTTCTAAGTTAGTTACCGACTGCAAATCGATAGCGATTCATAAAGGACGATGGACCGATCACCACAATGCACGAACGGTTCGAGCAGCGCTTGCCGTTGCCCCAAGAGCGCGCCCCATCTACATCTAATCAATTGTCTCGGGAACCGATTCTCTGAAGAGCAGGAGGGTTCGATCTTCTCGAAATTGCGCTAATCAGCACGCCCACACGACCACGAGTGGTCAACAAGAACTTCTCCCTGAGCGCCAACAAGTTTTCCGGTTTGAAAGAAATTGCCGTCTTCGACGTTAATGATAAAAGCACTTTGCATCCAGTCTACGATTTCCCCATTTACAGAACAGAACAGATTACAGTCGTAGTCTCCGACTCTGAGGTTGAACTTTGGCCATTGACACTCAAAATAACCTTCTCGGTAAATATCGAGCCGGCTAAAACCTGAATCGATAGAATTCATGTTTGTTAAAAGCACCCCCTGGTTATTTCTCAAATTAAAAGAAACGAACACCAGTGCATTCTGCATCTCCTTTTTAGACTCATAGTATAGTCGTACAGAAATGTCCTGACCGCTCATGACTCGATTAATCTCATTGCCCTCAGAATCATATACGACGACTCTAGTGAACTTGAGCCACTGACTTCCCATTCGGTCTTTGCGCTGCGCTACGTCGGTGGAAGTTAATGTTTTCACATGTCCAAGATACTCTCGAATACTGTCAGCCACCGTCCCGCAAAATATCAACTTGCCCTCATGCAATAGAAGTCCCCGTTGGCACAATTGCTGTATAGCCGCCATATTGTGGCTGACAAATAACACCGTCCTACCTTCTGTGGTAACGTCGTGCATCTTTCCTAGACACTTCTTTTGAAATTCCAAATCTCCCACCGCGAGAACTTCATCGACGATTAGGATCTCCTGCTCCAGGTGTGCCGCAACGGCAAAGGCTAAGCGGACATACATCCCGCTCGAGAAGCGTTTAACCGGGGTGTCGAGAAATTTTTCGATCTCCGCAAACGCAACGATTTCATCGAACTTGGCTTTAATTTCCCGACGGCTCATGCCGAGAATTGCACCATTCAAATAGATATTTTCCCGGCCACTCAATTCGGAGTGAAAACCGGTTCCCACTTCAAGCAAACTAGCTACTCGGCCTTTGATTGAAACTCTTCCCGTTGCCGGCTCTGTGATACGACTCAAGATTTTCAGAAGAGTAGACTTTCCCGCGCCATTGCGGCCGATAATGGCAATCCTCTCCCCTTTTTTTACCTCAAAAGAGACGTCCTTGAGAGCCCAGAACTCTTCGACATTCTGGTTTGTATGACAATCCGGCCGGCGAATTTTGGACAGCAATCCCTTGGTTTTATCGACGATAACATCCCGCAGCGTATCGTATTTGCTGGTGCTTTGGTGGCCAATTAAATAGGACTTGCCGACGTTTTCTGCTCGGATTACGATTTCGCTCATGCTAGTAGCTCAAAACGTATCATGAAGCGCCCCATTCTTCTGCATCTTCGTATTAATATTGAACACTTTTGACCACAGAACTCGGTTGAACACTGGGAAACGAAACAGGCAGGGCTTGGATAACTTTCATATCGTTATTGGCGCACTGAGTTCCCGGTAGATACCGGCGTTGAGGTGCCCGCTCCCGAGCGATTTTGAAAGTTTTTCTCTGTCAGTGCCCTTCCCGTATTGATCTCAAATATGAAACGGTCGGTTAATTTCCCATGATGAGGATCAGAAGGATGAGAAAGAAAATCCCACATCCAAAGTTGGATATCGTATTGTGTTATCCGCTCACCGGGTTGAGCTTTCTGATTATAGGCGGATGCGGCAGCGGCAAGAAATTTTTTGCAGGTTTCGAGGTCCCTGGGCTGTTTTTCAAAGCAACTGCCAATGTGTGGTGAGTAGCGGGCGTCCCAACCGAGCGCTCCAATTGCGTCTTCGAAACGAGCGCGAGAGCTTACGCCAGACTCGCGTTGCGCAAAGACTTTTAGGTACTCGACTTTTCCCGAAGTATTTGAACCCGAGTAGAGATGCCATGAGGTGAATGGATAAAACTCAATGCGGTAAAACCAGCACATGAATGAAACGACGACAATTGCCGAAACGGCTAACGGGTAGCTGAAGCCTCGGCCCGCGTGCGATCTCGCACTCACCTCCTTTGACTTATTTTCCATTGGCTTTTGCACTGGACAATGAGCGTCACACCAAAAAAGCTTCGAACGATTACGAGCAACATGGCGGTAGACCAGCTCACCAAACGAGGCGATCCAGGGGAGAAATAGCCAAGGAACGAGCGGCCACATTATCGGCAATGCCAAAGCGACCCGCCGGTACGCGTAGAACCCGCGGTAGGCGTCCCCTCGGAAAGTAACATACATCTCCTCTTGCAGATCTTCTGATCGTAGGTTGAGCGCATGAGCCCGACCGCTATGGTAACTAAGATCGAGCTGCCGGAAGTCGAGCAACTCCAGTCGGTTGAAAAGGTCAAAGCGAGCGAGCAAACGAACGGTCCGACAACAAAGCGGACATAGACCATCGTAGAGCACTTGAAGCCGGCCACGCTTGATCGCAAGGCGCTTACCAATCGCTTTTCGGATTGCGGTAAAATCAAAGAAGATCAGTTGAAGGAGAATGAGGTCCAAAAATAGAATTTTCTGCAAGAGAAAGATACCGATATGCATCATAATTGCGGCAATAGGGAATATCCGCCGCGCAACCCGAGAAAATAATACCACGCCAAAACACGTTTCGATGAAAAGTGTAAAAACGCCCATGGCGGAAAACAAAATATCGGGGGCATGGGTGAGATACAAAGAGAACACCCAGTCATACTCTCGGGGCTTGAGCGTGTCCATGTAAAGGTTAGTTCGCAGATTGATTGCATTCCACCAGAACAGGCCTCCATCCTCCAACTTACTCAAACCATTCGCCATATAAGGCCACGCGATCATCGCCCAGCAGGCATAACGTGCCCAGCCGTAGACCGGCGACATGCGATCGGCGTCAGCTACGCCTCGGCCTTGATACACCTTCCACAGTCCGTCGACTGACCAGCCGTCACCGCAAGGGGTGAACGACAGCACCAACATTACGCACAACAGCGCCAGGTTTTGGTGCCAAAAGAAACTGTAGTCGACAAGAATGCCAAGCAGCAAAAAGTGACAAAAAGCGGCCAGCGGGATCACAATCCGGGTTAGGCAGCCGATTACCCCGAAGAACAGTAGAACCTCGGTCACTGATTGGAAGACGGCAAGGCTCGAATGACTGCTAACGAATGTCTCGAAACCGATGGGCAACCGATACAAATATTCGAGCATGCCACGACCGCTGCGCATCTCCGCTGGGAGCAAGGCGATGCTAGGCAAGTCTTCCAAGGATGTCATCAGGAGAAGCACCGCGCAGGTCCACATTCTGATCGCGCCAAGCGATCCTGCCGTCGCTTCTCCCACGAATTTCGAAAAGAACACTGGACTGCTGATCACGAGCGCGATTACCGATAACCCAAGGCCCCCGAGGAAAATTGCCTTAGTGATTTTGTCCCAGAGGTGTAAGTAGAAATCGACAGAGTGCACGGCCTGCCCATGGATGATATGGTTGAGAAATGGCCAACTCTCGCCACGATACGCGCTCTCAATGACCGGAGGGACAACCACCTTCGCGAATCCAATCCAAACCAACAATAGGCCTATGAGAAACAATAACAGCCGGACCCGTGGTCCCGTCACAAGACGATTACCGCTACGGTTCACTAGCCTTAGCCCAAATTTACTCGCTTCGGTCAGCATGATGCCTCCGCATCCCGTGTTGGTCCCTTTGTTGTGTTACAGAAGCCAACCGGCCGTGCCGTAAAACCAACCTCTACGCCGCCACCTCTTGTTTCGCATGAATGAGATCGATCAGGTCACCCACATTTTTCATACTCAAGACTTCACGTAATTTAAATTTAATTCTAAAAGCCCTTTCCACCTCGCTGATCAGCTGGATATGGTGCAACGAATCCCAACTGGGTAAATCCTCTGCCGTCATTTCCCGATTGATTTCGATGTCATTTTCGTCGAAAACGCTTTGGAATACAGATTTTAGCTTACCGGTAATTTCCTCGTTCATAACTGGACCTCTTAATTGGGCGGAGTTTGTAGCTTCTGCTGTCCCGCGCTAGCAATTTGGCTCTTTCGAATCGCCTGCTATCCAGCGGTCGCCGTGCAAGTACTCATTGATCAGTGCCTTGCGATCGACCTTGCCGTTGCTGTTTAAAGGAAAACGACTTACTGAAATGGTTTGTTTAGGGATCATGTACTCGGGAAGGTGCTTTCTCAGGTATTCCGATAAATCCTTTCCTACATCGTTTTCGCTCTCGATGAAAAGGAGAATATAAACAGAGCCTGCCTCACTGGTGTTCACTGTAGCGACCACCTGTTTATCGCTACAGAATGCGCGACTATGGAATTCGATTTCTTCGAGCTCTACGCGATGTCCGTCGATTTTTACCTGATTATCGATTCGCCCGATGTAAAGAAAATTAGCTGCCGCGTCGACTTTACATAAGTCGCCGGTCCGGTAGAATTTCTTGCCGCCTTCGGTGGTTCCAAATGCTTCAGCGGTTTTTTCGGGATTATTCCAGTAGCCGAGCGTAACCTGTTCGCCACTCAGGCAGAGCTCACCTTCTTCACCATGGCTGTTTTCATTTTTGAAAGCATCCATTCCCTCCATGGGTCTGCCGATAGGAACAATGCCCTTGCCTTCCGGATGCGGGAGTTCTCCAGATTGCCATTCGTAGCGCAGGCAGAAAATGGTTGCCTCGGTCGGGCCGTAGAGATTCTCGATTTTGGCACCGGGAACACATTGGGCCCAACCGCAAAGGACTTCATGGTAGAGCGCTTCACCGCAAAATAGACTGTACCTCATGTCGGGAAGGTGAATCTCTCCGAAATACGGCTTGAGATAATTAATGGCCGACGGCACCATCAGCGCAACGGTGATTTTTCCCGCTTCCAGGATATCAGCCACTTCCAAGTAAGCCAGCCGCTTTCTGGGAATAGGGTAAAAGCTCGCTCCTACGCAGAGCGGAACAAGGAATGAAAAAACCGAGAGATCGAAAGTCAACTCGAACATTTGCAGAAAACGGTCGCTCGGCTTAAACAGATACCTCCCGCTGGCCAACATCATATCGAGAAACGCCGAGAGATTACGATAATAAATGGGAACTCCTTTGGGTTTACCAGTGGTACCGGAGGTAAAAAGCAAATAACAAAGATCGGCAGGTATTTGAGCCACAGGATCCAAGTTGGCAGCGCTGGCCGTAACCCGGTTATTCAACGGCCGACAATTTTCTTGACGCGGAACGGCGCAAATTTCACGAGCCTCCTCTTCCTTCTCGGTATATAAAAGCACTTTAATGCCGGCGTCGGCGATGATTGCCCTGTTGCGCTCGACAGGATTATCATGGTTCATCGGAACGTAACAGGCTCCGCTGGAAAGAATTCCCAGAATCGATGCATAGGTGTAGACGTTGTTTTCCGTAAGAATTCCTACCCGGTCTCCCTTTTTTAAGTCATGGGCTTTTAAAAGCGTGCACACGGCAGAGCAAAGACCCTTTAACTCGTCATAGGTGTATGGCCGATCATCGATAAAAATGGCCGGACTGGCTGGAGACTGCCTTGAACATTCAATAAACCTGGAAAGAATGGAAGTTCCCATTGTAGAAGTCCTGTTCTGATTCGGTATGATTGCCTCCGTTCCTACCGCACAAGGAGGTGCGACCATGCCCTATGTCGGAACTTAATCGTCACTATGAGAGACGCAAAACCACCGACCTGACCGGAGGTATTTTCCGTTGGAATAAGTTAACGATTTCTGAAGAACGGAGAGTCGTTCCAAGCCGGTTTCAAAACAAAGTATAAATGAATGGCGTTACAGCGATGACACTTCTCTTCGTCTCAATCACTAACCCGACCCAAAACGCCAACACCGAAAGAGCCGGTGCGAGCCACCACCACAATCTTGCAGTCGAGTAATCGAATAAGGCACCTATGATTAATGTCGGATTTTTGGCCAGGCTCATCGGCCGTCTACTCGCTGCGGATTCTACACGTTCGCCAATTCCGGCCCTGTAGCGTGCTATCCAGAAAAGCAACAATGAATGAACGGCTGTAACACCAAAGTAGCCAACCGCCAAGGCGCAGGTAAGAAAATAAAAGCTGCGCGGCATGGCAAAATGTCTATAAGCAGCAGGCGTAAAAATAGCGCTCAACATTGTCCAAGCCTGCTTCAGATCATTGGCGCGGAACAGCACAAACCCTATGGCAACCAGCCCAAACGTAGCTCCCCATGATAGAAAAACTCCCAAATAGCGCGGCAAGTGGACGCGGAACAGCCGTTTTGTCTGCTGGGCCAAACGGTGCATAACTAATACCACACCGTGGTACACACCATAAGCAACGAAAGTCCATTTAGCCCCATGCCACACGCCAAAAGCAGTCATGGAAATGACTAGAACCAGATACGGCCACCAGCGATAGCGGCGGCCGACGGCGGCGAGCGGATTGAACAGGTAGTCCCGAATCCAGAAAGAAAGTGACATGTGCCAGCGCGTCCAGAAAATGGATGGCGTTGTTGCTAGAAAAGGGCGATTAAAGTTTTCCGCCACACGTATGCCGAAAATACGGGCGGTCCCGATAACCATCTGTGAGTAGCCGGCAAAGTCAAAAAATAGCAAGAACCCGTATCCGATCCCCAGTAACCAAACATCCACGCCACCCCACCCGCCCTTCATCTGATCAAACCCGGCGTTTATTCCTCCACCAGGCCGCCACCCGGATGCTAGGATTTGGGCTAGCACAAACTTCATTATGATCCCCTGAATGAGACGAAGACTACCTACCGACACATCGTCCCGGTTGAACGGAGAAAGCTGTCGGAATTGCGGCAGCATACTGGGCAGGCGGCATATAGGGCCGGAGAGCACAGTTGGCCAGAAAGCCATATAGAGACAAAACTCGAGTAAAGAAGGATCCAGCTCCTCTTCGAAATAAATATCAAATAAATAAGAAAGCCCTTGAAATGTCCAAAAGGACATTCCTACCGGCAGGATAATCTGAACACCTTGCCATGAACCTGCTGCCCCAAGCTCCGGCAGGTACTTAAAAAACGTTAGAGGCAGCAGATTTATCGCGATACCGATCCACAACCGCGGCGCAGTAGGTTTGCGACGCAATGCCCGGCCCCAGGTATAATTCACCAGCGAACTGATGACTAAGACGGACAAAAATGCCAGCCCCCAGTGGCCGTAGAACAAATTGCTGGCAGTCGCATAGAATAAGTAGCTGGCAGCTAGAAAACTGAACTGCCGTGCCTTGCTTGACGGCAGGCACCGCCCCACTAACATGAGAACCAAAACGAGAACTACAAAACCAAGGATCTCAATCATCTGAGTTATTCACATCCAGCAATACATCTTAAAAATATCAATCGAACTCGTACACGGACAGAATACCTGGGAGAAAACCTGAAAATTCATCAAGAGTGGTGGGAGGATCGTCCCTGGACTACTTCCAGCATTCTTCTGGCAATCAATTGGTTCCCCATTGGCGTGACATGCCCTTCGTCAATCCAAATTAGTTCATCCTGACGATCAAAGATATGGACCATCGAGTAGAGGTTCTGATATTTCCCAGATTCCCTTTCGATCTTTTGATAAACAGCCGTCACAAGCTTGTCGAGCGCCGCGTTGCTTACCAGCCTGTGTTTCATTTCTTCCTCTTCGCGCGTTAGAGGTTTGTTGCCCCTTGAGATGATGGGCGGCACAATAAAGGAGTATTTGAAACCGAATTGTTGGCCAAGCGCCTTCACAATTTCGTAGCTTCTGAAATAATTCTCCACGATCGATTCACTCAACTTTGCGACGTCGATTCCGCTGGTCTCGTAGGTTCCGAGGCCACTGGGGGTTGGCGTCACGCGGTCCAGGAATCCGCCTTGACCGGCTTCTTGCTGTTGTGGATTGGCGATCGTCAGTTTGCCCACGAGCGCGTCGATCAACGCATATGCAGACGAACTTCTTAGCCAATCGACAATTGTTGGCGGTTTCGAGCCCTCAAATCTGGCCGCGACTACGTCAAGATTCGCATGAACGTCTGCTCGACCGGATTCGTAAGCAACACCGATATCGCCTGCAATACTATAAAACAGAACCAAGTCGGGTACATTGCCGGACCGCAGTTGTAGCAGGAGCATGATAACGTCTTGTGCTGAATTGTAAGCCGATTCGCCAAAGTTGATTACACAAACCGGTCCCGGTCTCGTCTTTTCAAGTCCCTTCTGCAAATTCGCGGGTATCGTACCCCAATCTGGCGACCCCGTTCCCCACATTGAAGATTCGCCAAAGGCAAACACTTTGAAAGATTTGGCGCTGCAGTCCGCGCCGGGGGTCACTCTGATGCCATTCGGATCTATGTTTACGGTTTCGCCTTTGAAGGCAACTCTCCTCCAGCCGACGTAAGGGTAATAGCGTTCCTTTTTGCTCAGTCTAAACTCGTGCCAATACCGTTTCGCCCAATCCTGGGATGAATAGTAAGAAACTGTCTCTCTCGGACTCCCCTCTCCGACCAGCTGCTCGGCGGGCTGGGAAATCACACGCTCGAGTTTAAAGATGGTCCTGGCTGCCAACTCCAATACCACACACAATACAAGTGCATTGAGAGTGAGAATGGCTATAGCTCTATAACTATCGGCTAGAAATCTGCGCACTTGCACATTGTCAATGACACTTAAAAGCAGAAGCCCGCCCAGTGAGACAGTAGCGCCCCCGAGAATCCATAAACTGGTATGTATTGATGTTACGACGCCGGCTAAACGCATCACAGATATGGCGAGAACCACGCACAATATTCCTCCGCCTGGAACGAGCAGAGAATCTCTTAGCTTTTTTATTGAGCGAGGTGGAACCTGAGAGTGCATGAGTTTTTGTTAACAGTTAATATTTACGACACCAAGAGGGGAAAAAAATCTTCGGATGGCGGGTACAGTTACACACACGCCGAGGGAGCAACTAAGATCAGGTCTGCGAATGTCCGTTCCGTCCGTTTGAAGTAGACGATTCCGCTGAAGAGTAGGGCAATCATGGCTAGCGTACTTACCGCGATCACGACAAGGTCAGGACTTTCTTTGCCGAGCATAGCCCACCGAAACCCTTCGATGACGCCCGCCAGAGGGTTTAGACTGTAGAGAAGCCGCCATTTTTCCGGAACCGCCCCGACGGAGTAAGCGACGGGTGAAGCGAACATCCATATTTGGATGAGGAAAGGAATGGCATGGCCGACATCTCGGTACCGCACATTGAGAGCAGCGAGCCAGACCCCCACCGAAACGGCTGCAAGCAATGCTATAATTATGAACACAGGCAGCGACAGAATGGCCAATGTCGGTATGACGCGATACCACAACATCATACCCAGCAGAAGAACGAACGCTATCGCGAAATCGACAATGCCGGCGATCCCGGCAGAAACGGGTATGATCAACCTCGGAAAGTAGACCTTAGAAATCAGGCTGACTTGCGCAACGAGGCTAACCGTCGAACGTTGAAGCGCTCCTGAGAACAGGTTCCAGGGCAGTAGAGCCGTGTAAGCGAAAATAGGATACGGGATGCCCTCGGATGGAACATCCGCGATCCTCTTGAATACGAGCGTAAAAACCACCATTGTCATGAACGGTTGCAAAACAGCCCAACCAACCCCGATAACGGTTTGTTTGTATTTAATCTTTACATCCCGCCAGATCAAAAAATACAGCAACTCGCGATAATCCCACAGCTCCTTGAAATCGAAGCCGAGCCAGCCGCGCGACGGTTCGATAATCGTCACGGGCACGGCAGTTGCCTTGTTTTGGCCAAATTCGGATTCGAGAACGCTCACGGATTAACTCCCTCCAAGCGGTTATCCATATTCAAATACCGAGATACATCTTGCCGCTTATTTGGGAACATTTTCGATGTCCAGCACCACTGCTTGAAGCAGCAACTGAAATCCTAAAATGACTGGCACAGCGCTCAGCATGACTGTCCCGGCCGTTGCCGGCTGCATCGTTTGTAACGATTTAATCCAGTGATATGAGCCAAATGTTACCCCAAACAACAGACTGAAGAGTCCCACAATCACGAACACCGACACCGCTGTAAAATCTTGCCAAATGTAGCGGTGAACAAACCGCTTCGGGAGCGCCGGTAGCAGATACAACGGAAACTCTACGAGCGATCTCCAGATGCTGAGCGAGCTATTCTCGCCCCTGTACACAGCTGGCATCGGAATTTGTCTGATCCGCGCGCTATGGCGATATAGCTCCACCAGCATGCTGCTTTCGAAAAGATAACGATCTTCTAACCTGGCAAAATCGAGCTCCCTGAGGGTTTTGGCTGCAACCGAGGTGAAACCATTGGTCGGATCAAAGACATTCCAATAACCAGACGCCAACTTGATGAGAAACGAAAGACCGAGATTGCCGATTTTGCGCCCGGCAGGCATGGTTTGTAGATAACTCCAATCGTGGAAACGATTTCCCTTCGTATACTCCGCTTCACCAGACAAAATCGGATCAAGTAAAGTTTTGATATATTCAGGGTTCATCTGGCCATCGCCATCCAACTTCACCACCACATCGGCGCCACGTTTGATCGCTTCGAGATACCCCGATTTAGTTGCTCCGCCAACACCTCGGTTCGTCTCATGATGAATAATAATTAATCTACCATCGCGCCGAGCGAGTTGATCCAGTAACTCCCCAGTACCGTCCGGGGATCTGTCATCGACAGCAATAATCGTCTGCACCAAAGGAGGGATCTGCGAAATAACTTCGGCCACGTAACCTACAACGCAATAAGCGGGGATGACCACTGCGACATGCACCGATGGGCTTGGAACTTCTGTTCCATCCTGTCTTGTTTTGATTGCAGGTCTGATTTGAGCCACATTTGGAAGAGCTTGAGTTCTTGCAGAGATATTAATTGAGGACTTCATAACGGGTCTCCCAGGGAGATAGAATCCTAGACTGTAATTTCCAATGAGAATCGGCAATGGGTAATGAGCGTTACAAGGAGCGGCCACCGTCGTACGCTCGTGCGGCGCAAATGTATTCGAGCCGTGCTCCGGGGCGGATCCGCCTAACTGTCAGATAATGATTTCGCCAGCAGCTCAAGATTATCGGCGATAACTTCAACCCCGAGAACATTGGTGGGATATTGGTAAATAGTCGTTAGCTGCGGTTGCCGCAGGTTTTTAGGCAGTCTTCGAAGAAGCTCATTTTTCAGCAATATAGCGTCTGCCCAATATTTTTCTTTGTACTGACGCATCACGGCATCCTGTGCCGCATCGGATTCTTTGATCCACTGCTCTCTAGCTCGCTTTTTTTCTTCCTTGCTAGTGTCCTCTCTGTCCCTTTTATCAGATGCTGCAAGCAATTCGCCGTCCTTTTTCTTATAGATATAGACAAGTTGCCTGATGTCGTTTACGAGCCTCATCACCCGAGGTTTGAGCTCTTTGTTCGAGGTATTCGTGTATACGGTTCGTTCCGAGCTTGCGCCAATCAGCAATACGGCGGCAACGATGACTAACGAATACGAGTTCGGCTTACCGGACCGTCCGGTTATCACAAAACACCAAAATGTTCGAAAAAGCGGCTTCGATCGAGGCTTAGTTTGTTATTTCGAGTTTTGAGAATTGTTTCGTATTCGGATTTCGTGCTTCGAATTTTCTCTGCGTTTTGTCATTTGACATCGCTTTGTGCTTCGGACTTTGCTCGATATCCGTATAACTTCAGGATTGTCTCTCCAATGAGTTTAGCATCGAACCAAAACGAAGAATGCTGCACATATTCTTTTGCCAGGACGATTTTATCGGGAAGGAGGCGCGCCACATACTCTTCCTGCGGATTTGCCGATTGACCCAGAATCGCCGCCTCGTCGCTGTATTTGAGGGATGCCAGATCAGTCAAACCCGGCCTCACTTTCAGGATGTACTCGTATTCGCGCCGGAAAAGCTCCACATAGCGCGGCAGTTCTGGACGGGGGCCGACTAGGCTCATGTCGCCCTTAATTACGTTGACCAATTGCGGTAGCTCGTCGATTTTGCTTGCGCGCAGGTATTTTCCGATCCGAGTGATACGTGGATCGGCGCCGATGGTTAGAGGTGATGCCGCCTGCAGGCCCTCGCGCATCGTACGAAATTTGTAAATCCGGAACGGCCGGAAGTTTCTCCCGATGCGTTCCTGCTTGAACAAAATTGGGCCGCGCGAATCCAGCTTGATCAGGACAGCGATCAGCAAAAGCAGAGGCGATAAGACGATCAATCCAGCCGCTGCGAGAATTATGTCGAATATGCGTTTAATCAACCACAGTCCGGTAAATCCGCAGCACGAAATCCGAAACTCGAAACAATTTCAAAAATCCAATGCCGCAAACAACTCCGTTTACGAATTTGGTCTTGGCATTTATTTGAATTTTGAATTTGTTGCGGATTTCGAGATTCCAATTTCGGCTTTATGGGTTTCTATGCTGTTGAGCAACGTCTCTGACGGCCTCAATCACGCGGCCGATATCGGCGTCGCTCATCCTGGGATAGATCGGCAGCGAAACGATACGCCGATAAGCCTCAGTTGCGTTCGGAAAATCATCGGGCGCATAACCAAACGTATCGCGATAATAAGGATGCAGGTGCAGGGGTATGAAGTGAACCGAAGTGCCGATCCCACGCTCTTTCAAAGCTTCGATGAATTGATCGCGAGTAATCTTTAATTGCTCTAGCTGTAACTGGATCACGTAAAGATGCCAGGCATGCTGATTTTCCGGTGCGCACACCGGAGCCCGAATTTCCGGCATACTCGAAAACGCTTTCGTATAAGCGGCCGCAACGTTGCTCCGTGCCGCGGCAAAATCATTGCATTTCTTTAATTGCTCGATGCCGATCGCGGCAGCAATGTCTGTCAGATTATATTTAAATCCCGGAGAAAGAACTTCGTAATACCACGATCCTTCCTGGGCATATCGCTTCCAAGCGTCGTGGCTGATGCCGTGTAAGCTCATCATGCGCATCCGAGCTGCCCATTCCGGGTTATCGGTGGTCGCCATCCCGCCTTCACCCGTCGTAATGGTTTTGGTTGCATAGAATGAAAAGCAGGTGATGTCGCCGATCGTTCCGACCATTTGGTCGCGGTATTTCGCCGGCAACGCGTGCGCCGCGTCTTCGATAACGCATAGGTGATGCTTGCGCGCAATCTCCAGAATCGGCGCCATCTCGCAAGGCTGCCCGCCAAAGTGGACGGGCATAACGGCTCTCGTCCTGGAGGTAATTGCCCGCTGCAACTGATCAGCATTCAGATTCAAGCTGTCAGGAAGACAGTCTACCAACACGGGTTTCGCTTTGAGATAAAGCACCACCTCCGCCGAGGCAGTGAAGGTCATCGTCGGCACGATGACTTCGTCGCCTTCTTTAATCCCGATTGCTTCGAGTGCAAGATGCAATGCCGCAGTGCACGAGTTGACGGCGACAGCATGGCGGCTCCCCAAATAACGAGCGAACTCTTCCTCGAACCGTTTGACTTTGACCCCACTCGTCAACCAGCCGGACTTCAGCGTTTCGACGACCGAGCGAATTTCGTCCTCGTCGATCTGAGGCACATGAAACTGTACGAATTCAGTTGGGCTAAATTCCTTCGCGACAAGTTTTACATCCACAGACTTCACTCCGTTATATCAAGCCTCGAAGGCTAGAAATTATACGTGCGCGGATTGGGAGGCGCTGCGGCGGTGCGGCATCATTGAGCTCTTTCGCATGAGGCCAAGATAGTGCGTACACAGCCACGGAATTTTTTCTAGCAGACAGCAGCCTAACCAGGAATAAGCGGCCAAACGCCGCGCGAGAGGCGGCGCGAGGGTTACACGACGCAGGGTTATGTTACAGTCCGGAAACAGCTCGCGAATTTCACGAGACTTCACGCCTTGGACATCGGCGTTCCAGGGATTATTGAAACGAAAATCGTACCACAGGAGAAACCCCTCATCTCGGGTAACACGAATCATCTCCGCGGCAATTTGCTTTTTGAGATCTGGATCCAAAATCGAAGTGAAAACAGTTGCCTGAAACACCAGATCAAAGCTTGCATCCGGAAAGTCCAATTTTGCAGCGTTAGCTCGATGGACCTTCACGCCGGAAGAACACAATTTTTTGGCGTCCGCCACACGGTCTTCCAGGAGATCCACACCGGTAAGCCTCTCTGGATCCGCGCCCCATTGGATGAACTGTCTCAGCCAATAACCATTACCGCAGCCGATCTCGAGAATTTTTCGTGAACGAAGCGAGTCCAAACCGTCCAACTTCAGCAACGCCAAAAGCGCGCGTTCGAGTTGCTGGAGTCTGAAAAGCTGACTCTGCTCGAACAAAGAATATCGTGAATTAGCATTCGCGCGTTTGTCGTAAGCTTGGCGAATGCGATTCTCTTCTAATCGCAGCGACTCCATATAGATCTGCAACGATGCTAGTCTAGCTCTCCTTGCGCGTACAGCATCAAACCGGCGCCCTATTTGTAAAATTCAACAACTTGGCGGACGATGTAGTCCTGCTGCTCCGGAGTCAACTCGGGATAAATAGGTAATGCCAAAACTTCTGCTGCGGCAACTTCCGCGTGCGACAGTTCGCCGGCTTTATACCCCACTTCTATAAAACATTCTTGAAGATGAAGTGGAATCGGATAGTACACTTCGGTTTCGACCCCGCGCTCTCGTAGAAAACTCTGCAGGCGATCCCGTTCAGGACAGCGAATTACAAACTGATTATAGATATGGCCAGCTGTATCCTGAGGCAATCCGATTAGCTGACTTAGCCCCGCTTCCGTGAACAACGTTCGGTATCGCCGCGCATTGCGCCGGCGCGCTTCTGTCCAGTCCGGCAGATGTTTTAGCTTTACCCCCAAGACCGCCGCCTGCAGGGCGTCGAGGCGAAAATTTCCACCGATGACGCTGTGATGATATTTCGGTTTTCCACCATGAACTCGCAGGATCCGGAGCTTCTCCGCCAGATCGGCCTTATTCGTCACCACCATTCCACCGTCTCCAAACCCGCCCAGGTTTTTGCTGGGAAAAAAAGAGAAGCACCCGATGGATCCGATCGTCCCGGCCTGCCTTCCC